>Ga0099793_10000253_pt1 | contig 13577 bp, 10 predicted proteins | sample Rivendell_Oct201_9_FD_77319 | JGI IMG/M metagenome (GOLD analysis project Ga0099793, IMG submission 77319) | Vadose zone soil and rhizosphere microbial communities from the Eel River Critical Zone Observatory, Northern California to study diel... | ecosystem: Environmental > Terrestrial > Soil...
GCCAGGTGGCAAGAAATTTCGTTCGACGATGAACATGCGTTTCCATCACAGGTTTTTTCCCATCACGCGCCGTGCCGCGCGGCTTCCACTGCTGGCACTCCTCTTTTCTGGAGTACGGCTCGCGCCGCCGGTTTTCGCGGCCAATGCCAAAGAACCGGCGCCCATCGAACACGCGCAGCCTTCCGAGCCGGGTTCACAGCATGCCTCCGCTGTTCGCACTGGAGCGTTGAACACCAGGGACGGCCTAACGCTGCGGCTGACGACGGATTTTGGACCCGTCAACATCGTGCAACTTGAACCCGGCGCCGCGCCTGTCGTGCGCTACAACGTGCACATCGAAACCGACGCACGCGGCCCCGCCGCTCAGCAACTCCTTGATTCGTATTCCCTCAAGGCAAAATCAACCGTCACGGGAGTGGAAATCACCGGCATGCTTCCGCCGCAAGCGACGCGCTCAGCGGATGCCCAGTTCTGGGTGCAGTTTGAGATCGCCGTGCCGCGCGGCTACAGCGTGGAAGTGAACACCGAAGCGGGCGACATCACGACCGGAGACATCGGCGGCACGGCGTCTCTTCACACGCAAGGCGGAAACATCAAGACGGGGCGCATCGGGTCTTCAGGAATCCGGGATGCCGCGTGGGGACGCTTCGCCGCCAAGGTGGAGACAGAAGGCGGACACATTCGGGTTCTCGATGTGGCGGGCGACCTTACGGCCTTCACCGGAGGCGGCCACATCAACGTGGGCAACATCGCGGGAGACGCTTCGCTGCGCACCGGGGGCGGGCATATCCGCGCGGGCCAGATCGGAGGCCGAGCTGAACTGGAGACAGCCGGCGGCAACATCACCGTCGCGCACGCCGGGAGTTTCGTCAACGTGCGCACGGGCGGCGGGCAGATCGATTTTGGCGAAGTACGCGGCTCCGTGCACGCGCAGACGGGCGGCGGCGGCATTCGCGTCATGTACGTCTCGGGCCCGATGGAGCTGGAATCGAGCAGCGGCAGCATTTGCCTTACGCGGGTGGCGGGCGCGCTGCAGGCGGCGACATCCGGTGGCACGATTACGGCCTGGATTAATCCAGAGCCGCCTTCCGGAGGCGGAAACGTGCGGCTCGCGGGCGCTTCGCAGCTTGCTTCCGGAAACGGCGACATCATCGTATTTCTGCCGAGGAACCTCGCCGCAAACATCGACGCCGTCGTGGCAAACGGGGGCGAGCACCGCATCGAAGCAGATCCAGAGTTGCACATGACGATGCTCGCGTCCGCCAATGGCTCCGGTTCCGTTCATGGGACGGCCGTCTTGCATGGTGGCGGCGCCCCGCTCAAATTGAAAACCACGGGCGGAAAAATTCGGCTTAAGTTCCTGGATTCGGACGTTGCTCTTCATCAAATGCTCGTGAGTGAGCAGGTAGACCGCCTCAATCGAAGACTGGCGGAAAATGGATTCGCGCCAGCGCCTTTTTCTCTTGGCGCAGAGCCCACGGCACCGGCCCTGGCCGACGTGCCGCCTTCACCCGACACCAAAACGGATTGGCTTGAAAACTGGCTCGATCGCTTTGAACGGGCATTACGCGGCGGAATCAGCGAGAACCCTGACGATTTCCAGAGGCGGCTGGTGAATTCTCCGAAGCCTTCGTATCCGGCACTCGCGCAGCGCGCCGGCTTGCAGGGTTTCGTAAAGCTCCAAGTGCGGGTGAAAAAAGACGGCAGCGTCGAAGTGCAGAAACTTCTGGAAGGCGAGCCCGCGCTCGCCGATGCCGCCATTACCGCCGTCAAACAGTGGCGGGCAAAGCCGGCGTCGATTAACGGCCAGCCGGTCGAGGTGATTTCGACAGTGACATTTAATTTTCAGTTGCACTGAGCAGGAGTCGTCTCGGCGCACGCGGATTTCGTTCGGGGCCTTGGTTTTCGTTGGTGATACGAACTCGAAGGGGGTAGAACGTTATGCTTCGTCCAGCTCTCCGCGCCATTGCAGTATCCCTGTTACTCTCAGCCGTTATTTGGGCCGCTCCGGGCTTCGCGATCAGTAAGGAGTTCAATCAATCCTATCCGCTGCAGCCTGGCGGTTCCCTGGAATTGCAGAACGTCAACGGGACCGTGGACGTGCAGGGATGGGACCGCAATGAAGTTGAAGTCCACGCGGTAAAAACCGCGAAACACAAGGAGTCTGATCTGGAGCGTGTCTCCATCGAAGTGGACGCCAAGCCGGACGCCGTCTCTATTGCTACGCACTATCCGCAAAACGAGGGTGTGGAAGTGGCCGTGGATTACACCATCCACGTTCCGCACAGCGCGCGCGTCGAGCATATCGGCACGGTGAACGGCACCCTGCGAATTGCGGGTGTCGAGTCCGTGGAAGATCTGCACACGGTGAACGGCAATATCGAAGTCTTCGAGGGCGGTGGGACCGTTCATGCGCACACCACCAACGGCAATGTGCACCTGGAACTGGCGCGCCTCCCCGAAAAGACAGGCGCCTCCGCCGAAACTACGAACGGTTCTCTCGTTCTGGCAGTGCCATCCGACATGCAGGCGGACGTCGAAGCTCGGTGCCTGAATGGAAATTTCTCTTCCGAACTGCCCATGACGATGGAGAGCAAACAGCGTCCGCGGGAAATGCACGGCAAATTGGGCCGCGGCGGCGCTCCGATTCATTTGCGCACGGTCAACGGGGGGATTCGAGTGGTCATTCTGCGGTCAACCGTCTGACGCTTTTTCTTCTGCTGCGTCTAACCGCTAAGGAGGATGGGACGACAATGAACAAACGAAATTTAATTACGATTGGGGGAGTTGCGGCCCTGGGGCTCGCGCTGGCGGCTCTGCCCGCCAGTTCCGCGGACCCACAGAAGCCCGTCGAGTCTGCGATCGCACACTTGCAGCAAAGGATTGATGAGCTGGAAGCAAAATTGCAAGCACAGATTGCGCGCCAGCAGGATGAAGAGGCCGTGCTTGCTGACGCGGATGAGCTTGAGGGGTCCACGCAGATTCTCGACCTGGAAAATCAAGACGGCAAGCAAATCGAAGTGCTGCCGAAGATCGAAACAGGTGATCTTAATGTCGTGATCGGCGACGACGGTTCGAGCTGGCTCGGCGTCGAAACGCATGAAGTGACGTCTGACAAGGCCAAGGAACTGAAGCTCTCCGCGGAGCGCGGCGTGGTGCTGGGAAAGATTGTTCCGGACAGCCCAGCAGCGAAGGCCGGCCTGAAGGAAAACGATGTGGTGACGGAAATCAACGGACAGCGCGTCGAAGGCGCGGCACAATTTCGCCGCATGATCCATGAGATTCCCGCGGGCCGCACTATTCAACTGACGGTGTGGCGCGACGGGCGCACGCAGACGATTAGCGCGACACTCGGCAAATCCGAACAGGGCCGCCACGCCATGAAGATGATGACGCCGACGCCCGGAACTTTCGCTTTCCGGATGCCGGAGATGCCGGAAATTCCCTCGATGGAATGGAACGGCAGCATGCTCCTCTCCGGGCAGCCCCGGCTCGGCATTGATGCCGAAGACCTCAGCGGACAGCTTGGCGCGTTTTTCGGAGCTCCCGATGGCGAGGGAATACTCGTTCGCGACGTCAACTCCGGTTCGCCAGCGGAAAAAGCCGGCGTAAAGGCAGGCGATGTGATCACCTCGCTGAACGGCGAGCGCATCCGCACGGTGGGTGAGCTTCGCGAAAAACTTTCGGCAAAGCGTGATGACAAAGATCGCACGGTGAAGCTGGGCGTGCTGCGCAATAAGAGTGAGATATCGCTCAACGTGGAGTTGCCGGCGCCCGCCGCGCGCACCAAGCGGCTCATCTCTCGCCGCACCAGCATCTAGCAGCGAAGTCCAACTCGTGAAGGCCCCCGCGCACCGGGGGCCTTTTTTATTTTTGTTCGTTCCGTCGGATATTTCTTAGCGTTCCTCCTGCGGCAGGGAGGAGAACGCCGCATCAAAAGCCGAATAGTGATGGTGGTGTTCGTCCGGTTCGTTCAGTGCGGCTCCATCTCGTTCCACCCAGGCGTGCGCTTCCATCTTTTCATTATCCTTTCGAATGCCGATGCGCAAGTGCGAAGATATTCCCTGCCGCGCGAGCAGCCACCAGAGAGTCAGGGATTTTGCCAGGCACGAAGGATGAACCAGTCCGTGCAGGTCGGCGGCATTGACCATGTGCGCGGCCACCGCCGCGTCTTTGCTCACTAGCAAAGGGTCATGTTCTGCACGGGAATCCGAAAGGAGCAGCTTCAGGCTCGACTGCGTGGCTCGGAGACCACGCCATCGCAAACTCAGAGCGATCAGCGGAAGCACAACCATTGCGCGCAGAAAAAGTCCCTGCGCCGGGCGCTCCAGCGCGCTAAATCGCCGGAACCGTTCCCACATCAGCAGGGAATACTTGGAGCAGCCCGCTATCCACGAGCCGGTTCAGAAGTTCCAGTATGTTAGAGCGTAGCAATTCCGGATCAACATCGAATTCCGCGAGAAGCTCTTGGTAAGCCGAGTCAACGTTTGGCGAAACAGTTACAAGCTGCCACATGCGCGTGCCGGTCTCGTCCAACCCGAAGTATTGCTCGGTCTCGAGATTCAGCAGGACGGATTCTCGATCCAGGATGCGGACCAAGACGTGGGCCGGCACGGCGGCCCGGTCCATAAATGAAACCATCGGCACGGCTCCTCAAGGGAATTCCCGGCCCGGCATTCCAGCGCGGGGCGGGCCGAAACTCGCCTAAGACTTCTTTTTTTTCACGTTGACTTTTGTCTCGATGCCGGCGCCCAGCGCTTTCAAGTCCGTCAGGCCCTGCTTGGCCTGCTGACCCCACGGCCCGTTCGGATCGAGTTCTTCCGCCTTTTGATAGGCCTCCACGGTGCCCGGCGCAAGCTGAACTTCCTCTCTATCACCGACCTTCTTCGTCGTCATCTTCATCAAGAGGGAGGCGCCCAGCAGGTACCAGGCTTGCGCGCTTTTCGGATCAAGTTCCGTGGCCTTCCGCAGCGGCTCGATCGCGTCTGCAAGGCGATTTGCGTTGTACAGGCTGATGCCAAAATTGCGCCACGCGGTTGCGGCGTTTGGCGGGTCAAGCTCCGCGCTCTTCGTGTACGCAGCCTTGGCTTCCTCGATCTTTCCCGCGCGCGCCAGAACATTGCCCATGTTGTTGTAATAGCCGGGAACGTCCGGCTTGGCGGCGATAGCCTGCTGATAGGCCTGAGCAGCGTCGTCATTGCGGCCTGCGGTGTCGTAGGCCTCTCCCAGCTTGAACCACACTAGATGCGCGTTGGGGTCCTTCTCGCCAAGATTCTTGGAGGCTTCCTGGAATTCCTTGACTGCCTGATCCGAAAGAGCCGCCAACTTCTGCTTTAGCGCATCGCGCTGATCCGGGGGCGCCTTCTGCAGGTCAGCCTTCGCTTGCTTCTCCTGGTCAATGAGCGCGTTGCCCGCATCGAAGTGCGCCTTCAGCCCCTCCATTTTACTTTTCGCCTCTTCCGCCTTTTTCACCTGTTCCTGAGCCGCGGCGCCCTGCTTGGCGACGACTTCCTGGAAATTGACATCGACTTTCGCGTCCTCGCCGCTTTGCACTCTGCACTTGACCTCGTACGGCGCTTGTTTGTCATTCGGTGGCGGGAAAATAATGAATACGGTGTAAATGCCCGCGCGCAAGTTGGGCACGCTGAATTTGCCTGCGCTATCCGTCTTGGTCTCCTGCTTTGCGCCCTGGTCGCTTACAGAGCGAATGCCAACCTCGGCCCAGGGCTTTCCACTCACATCCAGGATTGTGCCGCTAATCGAGCCGGTCTGGGCCGCAGCACGCGGCGCAAGCACGCTTGCCAGCGCGGCCATCAAGATGGCGGCAAGCGCCCACGACTTAAGAAATCGCTTCATGCTCCATTCTCCTTTTTCACGGGGAGCCCCGCCCGGGGTGTCCGGGCTATGTGCGCCCCATTATCTCTCTCAAGCGCGCCGATTCCAAGCTCAGCGCCCGGCGGAAATGGTTCGGCGATAGGGGATGGGATCGGGCACGCCGGCTTCCGCGAAGGCGCGTAACCGCAGCAGGCAGCTATCGCATGCGCCGCAGGCAGTATCCTCGTTTTGATAGCACGACCAGGTTAGATGCAGTGGCGCGCCCAGTTCGATGCCCCGCCGGATGATCTCGCTCTTCTTCAAAGTAATGACCGGAGTCACGATTTCGATCTGCGTTTCCGGCCGCGTGCCCACGCGGATCAATTCCTGGAACACGCCGTAATACTCCGGCCGGCAATCCGGATAGCCCGAACTGTCTTCCGCCACTGCGCCGATGTAAATCGCGCCGGCGCCAATCGCTTCCGCCCAGCTGACGGCCACGGAAAGAAAATGCGCGTTTCGAAAAGGAACGTAGGTTACGGGAATCGCGCTGCCGTGTGGGCCCGGCGCGCCCAACTCATTTTCCGGAACGGAAATGCTCTTGTCCGTGAGCGCCGATCCACCAATCGCGCGAAAGTGATCGAGTTGCACGACGAGACGCTGTCTTACCTCGAGCCAATCGGCAATCTTTTCGAAGGCGCGCCTCTCACGCCTCTCTGTGCGTTGGCCGTAACTCGCATGCAGGAGACCAAGGTTCTCAGCACCGTGCTCCTCTAGCGCGATCACCGCGCTAACACACGAGTCCATTCCCCCGCTCAAAAGCACCACCGCTTTTCGCTGATTCTGATCCTGTTCCATTTCCTATCCGCTTCTTCCTGGATTTTCCTCTTCTTCTCGGTGCCCTCTGCGTCTCTGCGTTTAATTGGTTTTTTCTCGCCCGGGTTCAGACCCCCTTGGTCGCCGGGTCCCAGATGAATTTATGCAGTTGCAGCCCCAGCCGTACCGGCAAACCATCCGTCAGAATCCATTCCACAAGCATGCGCGGCTCAAGGCCCGGCCATTTGCCTTGCGGATCTTCAAACACCGGCGAAAACAAAACCTGTTTCACCCGCCGCGCCAGTCCGTGCTGAGATGTAAAATCGCGCGCAAATTCATAATCGCGCCGCGTGGAGAGCACGAATTTCACTTCATCCTTTTCAGACAGGGCGTCAAGATTGCGCATCTCAAAGGTATCCGGCTCGCCCGAGTCGGGGCACTTCACATCCACAATCTTGATGACTTCCCGCGGCAATGCTCCGACGAATCGCTCGCCGCTCGTCTCGATCATGACGGCGTACTTTGCGGCGACGAGCTTCTCCGCAAGCGGGTAAATCTCTTCTTGCAACAAAGGTTCCCCGCCTGTCAATTCGACCAGCGGAACGGAAGCTTGCGAGCCGGGCATCCCCTCGACGCGTCCCGCCAGTTGATCCACACGCGCCAGAACTTCCTCGACGCTCATCTTCTTCCCGCCATGAAACGCGTACGCGGTATCGCACCAGGTGCACCGCAGGTTGCAGCCTGTCAATCGCACGAAGATGCAAGGCAAGCCCGCACGCGTGCCTTCGCCCTGAATGGATTTGAAAATTTCCGTGATAACCATGACTACGTCCGGTCAGGATTTTCCCGGCGTCCGCTCCGCCGCGACAACCAGTAAATCATCCCGAAAAAAAGAATCATAGCGACGATCAGCCGCGGATACCCAGGCGCGATTCCCATGTACCGCAGAACGACAACGTAGCCCGCTGCCACGAGTAACGCCGGAGTCATGATAATGAAGAACGTCCGATTCATCGTTTCACCAGTTTGCAAACCAGCTAGGCTCCGGGCCGGTATTGCGCCCGGCTGGTATCCGTCTCCCACAAAATAACGTCCGTAACCCGCGCGCCTGGCGGCAGATTCTTCAATTGCCGCGTAATCTCATCGTAAAAATACTTCGCCACGTTTTCGGCCGAAGGATTCACAGTCTTGAAAGGCTCGAGATCGTTCATGAACTGGTGGTCGAGCCTGCCCATGATTTCGCGGACCACCTGCTTGAGCTGCGTGAAGTCCACCAGGAGCCCGATCGAATCAAGCTGCGGCCCTTCGAGCGTCACGCGCACACGATAATTATGACCGTGCACGTTCTCGCACTTGCCGCGGTAACCGCGCAGGGCGTGCCCTGCCGAAAATGTCTCTTCTACGCTGACTTGAAACATTTCTCTCCCAACCGCCCTAGACGCCTGTTGCGGAACTCCCTGGATCGTGGCCCTTCAGGAGGGACTTGCCGAATGGGCCTCTAGCCGCTCGGAGGCGCCGTTCGCATCGAGAAACCGGGCAACATCTGCCAGCTCGTACGTCACTCCGTATCGCGGCAGCGACTCCAAGAAAATTTTACCATAGGGCATGCGCTGGAGCCGGGTGTCCAGCAGCGCGAGCACCCCGCGGTCCGTCTTCGTGCGAATCAAACGCCCAAATCCCTGCTTCAACGACAGTACCGCCTGCGGCACCTGAAATTCAGCGAACGGGTTGCGCCCATCTTCCTGAAGAGCGCGCACTCGCGCCGCCACAATGGGGTCGCTCGGCACCGCAAACGGCAGGCGGTCGACAATGACGCACGATAGCTGCTCGCCGGGCACATCCACGCCCTGCCAGAAACTTGCCGTGGCGAACAGCACCGCAGCCTCGGTATTCTTGAAGCGTTCCAGAAGCGCGGAGCGCGGCGCCGTCCCTTGCAACAGCACTGGAAAAGACACGCGCGAACGCACGCGTTCGAACAAATCATTCATCTGCGAATAGCTCGTGAAAAGGCAAAAGGCCCGCCCCTGGCTCAGTTTCAGCAACTGTACGATTTCGTCGGCGGCTTTCGCCTGGAATCCGGCGTCGCGAACGTCCGGCATCTTGCGCGGCAGGTAGAGCAGCGCTTGCTTGGGATAATCGAACTCCGGCGGCAGAGCGCGATCCTTCGCGTGATCGATTCCCAGACGCTGGCGAATGTAATCGAAGCGCCCTCCGACGGTCAGCGTCGCGGACGTCAGAATCACCGTGTCAAATTTCTCGAACAGCCGCTGGCGCAGGATCTGGCTGACGTCGATCGGCGTGGCCGTCAGGAAAACGCCTTTGTTTCTCCGCTCGTACCAATAAACGAAATTGCGCTCGTTCGATTCAAACAAGAAGGACAGTTCCTGGCGCAGCTCGAAGCTTCGTCGCGCGATGCGCGTCAGCTCCTCCGGCTTGGCCGTCAGCGCCGCAAATTCCGTCTCGATGCTTTTCAGCGACGACACCAGCGCATCGTACGCTTCACGGTTCTGCTCCAGAAACGCTTCTCGCTCGGTCCTCAGGAACGAGAATCGTCCGTCGCGCGGCGGAAACAATTCGAAAAAGCCGCGGCTGCGTTCCCGGATTCGCTGTGTCTTGCGCAGCAGCGACGGCGTGCCCAGATGCAGTAAACGCAGTGTCTGATCGGCGTCCCGTGCCAGCTCTTCGAACCGAAAGTTCGAAATCTGCCGCCCAAAATAGTCGCTGGCTACGTCTTCCATCTCATGCGCTTCGTCGAAAACCACTGCCGAATATTCCGGCAGGATGCTGCCGAAATCGTCCTGCTTCAGCGCCAAGTCCGCAAAAAACAAATGGTGATTCACGATGATCAGGTCGGCTTCCTGCGCGCGCTTGTGCATGCCGGTGACAAAACATGGATTAAACGACGGGCAATTCTTGCCCGTGCAGGTGTCGCGCCGCGCGTCCAGCCTGGTCCACAAATCCGAGTCATCCGGCAGAAATGCCAGCTCGGCGCGGTCTCCGGTCTCGGTCACTTTCGCCCAATCCTTGATCTGGCGGAACGCATCCAGCTCTTCCATTCCCTTGAGCAGCGCCTGGTCCGCCGTTTGGTGCAGTTTCGAAATGCACAGGAAATTGGATCGGCCTTTCATCACTGCGACCCTCAGGTTTGGCGCGAAATGTTTCTGCAGAAAGGGAATGTCCTTCTGGTAGAGCTGTTCCTGCAGCGATTTCGTCGCCGTGGAAATCACTACGCGGCGTCCGCTGCAAATCGCCGGCAAAAGATACGCCAGCGTCTTCCCTGTCCCCGTGCCCGCTTCCACGATGGCGTGATGATGCGATTCGAACGCATCGTGCACCATCTCCGCCATCTCCAATTGTCCGGGCCGGTGTTCGTAGTCGGAGCTGACCGTGGTTGGGTCAAACCCCGCCTTCATGCACTTTTCGAGAAACCCTCCCGGGCCAAACACCTCACGCATCGAAGGCTTCGCGGATTCTTGAGCTGGCGCATCGGAGGCGCCTTCCGGCCCGTTTCCGGCTACCGTGGGGTCATCTTCGATGGGCACATATTCGCGCACGGCAGTTCTCGCCGGGCGCTTGACCTTCGCCGCCTGTTGGTCTTCCGCCGAATTGGATGTGCGTTTGGCCAGAAATCCGCCTTTGCTGTCGCCCGCCGGAATAAAGAGTCCAGTTACGATAGCATAACCTCTTGCTTCGCTCAGCCAGCGGTGCGCCCTCACGCGGCTTGGCATGCTAATCTTTCTTAGTCTTTCTTATTTCGGGACATTTAGGAGTTGGGCACGTGAGCAGCTTTGGCCGCGACTTCCGCTCCCTCATCGCGTTACATTCCACAGTGGGATCTGTGAGCGTTTTCCTTTCCAGGGAAGGCAAACGCATACTACTCTGTCGTGGGGGGCTACATGAATCGCAGTAAAACTCTTTCGCTTCTTCCTGTTCTTCTGCTCACCGTCTTGTCCCTGGCTGCCTGCAGCGGCCCCTATCAGCCGTGCACCGTCAATTGCGTCGTCAATGGCACGGGCACAGTAAGCCTGACTCTGGTCTCGGATACTCCTCCAGCCAGCCCTTCCCTCCTCTCTTACAAAGTCACCGTTTTGCAAGTTACTCTCACTCCCACAACAGGGGCGGCCATTACTTTTACGCCTAATCCCGCGCCCGTGATCGAGCTAATGCGCCTTCAAAGTGACACGGCCTTTCTCGGCACTCTGCTCAATGTCCCCGTGGGCACCTACAGCAGCATCACGGTTTCGCTCGGCAACGCACAAATCACTTTTCTCAACAACACCAGCGCCACCATTACCAATGCTTCTTCTGCTTCAGGCTCCTGCGTCGTCGGAGCTATCTGCACAATAAGCCCCACCGCCGCTGGCCTTCCTAAAGTCTCCTCGACGCCGTTTCCCATCACCCTCACCGCAAACGCCAAAATCGGCCTCGGCATTGACTTTAATTTGAACAACTCCATCACCGTCACGGGTGGAACCATGACTGTCACCTTCACGCCTGCAGCCGCTGGCGTCAACGTCCTCTCCGCCTTTAACCTGCCCCGCGCCAATGCCAATCTCGGTACGAATCAGCTCGAACTCATCGAGGATTTCACCGGCGTCGTCAGCGCTAGCGGAAGTACAGTAACAATTACCTCTCCGACGCGCGGTGTACTTACGACCACCAGCACGTCGGCCTCATTCTTCGACCAGAGTCCGCCTCCCACAAACCTATGCCCCAGCGCTCCAAACAACTGTGCCGCTGCCGGTCAAATCGCCAGCGTAGACGCTTTCCTGAACACTGACGGCACGTTTTCGCTTAAGGAATTCGAGCCGTTGAATGCAACTCAGCAGGACTTCGTTGAAGGTACGGTCGTTGCCATCAACCCGAGCAGTCAGACTCAATTCACAATCGTCACTACGGACAAAATCAATGTGGCCACGAACTCCCTCATCAGCGCACTCAACACCGGGGATGTCCTCACCGTAAATATTCCCACTCTCAACCAAGGCTTCCTCGTCGACTCCAAGGGCCTTGCCGTGAGCTCGTTCGGCAGTTATTCTGACTTTTCCGGTCAGACCACCACAACCGCTATCCACCCGGGCCAGACCGTAGCCCTTCATGTTTCCGCTTTCACTGCTGCAAGCGGGACCACGCTCGCCGTAGCCAGTGCCGACACAGTCATCCTGCGCTGGACGCGCCTGCGCGCCAATGTCGTATCAACCACTTCCGCCAGCATCAATATTGATACGCTTCCATCGTATTTTGGCTTTCCCACGTCCTCTCAGGAGGTCGTCCAGGCCTTTTTTGGCGGTGCTCTCGGGACCGACGGTGTTACCAATCTAGATGGTGTGGCCAATAACACATCCGGATTAACGGTCGGTCAGCCCGCGGGACTTCGCGTTCTTTATTTCCAGAACCCTGGCAATACGGCAAATCCGGCGTTCTTCGCCGCCAAAATACGCCACCCTTGATCTGCCTTTTCTCCGCCTCCGCAAAAGGCAACGGGCCGGCCTGAGACTTCTCAGACCGGCCCGTATTCTTTCTCCACACGAAACTATGACTTCCCGAAACTCCTACCTATTAAGCTGTCTCACCGCCAAAAACTAGGGACCTACATTTGCTCCTCACGCCGGCAGCGGCCCGCCCACCGTGGTATTCGGCGGCATTGGCGGCGAATACGGCACAGACGGCGTGCCCGGCGCGATCACCGGCTGGAACCGCCGGTAAACCACCAGGGAAATCGCGCCCATACCCCAGAACGCCGCACCATACTTAAACAGCCAGCCCACATGCGGGATAATCGTAAACAACCGCACGATAACAACTCCCACGACCATTCGCCCAACCAGTGGCCAGAGTTCGCTCGTGCGCCCCATCAGCCACTGCCCTACCAGTGCCCCTACAATTACTAATCCGAAGTGCAAGGCCGCGTCCCAGAGAGCCAGCGTCGCGAGCCCAATGAACAATCCAACCACCGTGCAGCACGCAATGAGCGCGGCGATGGGCACTCCGAACCCCACCAGCACGCCCAATCCCGCGGCAGCCCCGTAGCGCTCCGCGGACTTCACCGCCTCTGCTGAAAAACTCGGCATCAGCGCAAACAAGACCAGCCCGAACAGAATATATGCGGCCGCCCAGATCACCTGCCAGAGGTAGTAGTGCCAGTTTGAATAGTCAACGCCGTGCTTCAATTTTTCGTAGTGTACCGGCGACGCCAGCTTGGCCTGCGGGGAAACTTCCGGTTTGTTATCCCCTGTAAAATTCACGGGCCCGCCAATTTCGGCGGACGAATCGATGTGCAGCTCGCCGCCCTTAATCCTTGCCGCTCCTCCGATGTTTCCGGTGATGTTAATCTGGCCTACAAACGCTAGCAGATCGCGTCCCAGGTGCCCATCGATGGATTCTTCCCCGCAAAACGAAGTAAGACTTCCGCCTATTTTGCCGTCTCGGTCAAAATTGACCTCTCCACCGAATAGCGTAACGTTGCGTCCCACGGTTCCCTTCAACGAAACGTTCCCCGCATACCCTCGAATGTTTCCGTCGACTTTCCCAGTCAGCCGCAGGGCTCCTGATGACGAAAGCACGTCCCCCAGCACGTGGCCGCTTATTTCCACTTCCCCCCCTGCCACCACCAGATCTCCTTCGATCGTGCCATCCACGCGGATTTTTCCTCCGGCGGCGTAGAGATCGCTGTGGATGACTTCATCCTTCGCGATCGTCACTTGCTTGCTATGGCGGAACTCCGTTGCCGACGCACCCGTCGGCATCGCCAGCACCGTGCAGAACCCCGCGAAGACCAGCGCCAGCGCCGAACCGCGCCGGATGCGCCGCCGGAAGAACATCGCTCCCAGTCCCGCCAGCGTCACCATCGCCAGCACCTCGAGGAGTGTCATCATGGATTGCCATCCTTTCCACATGGTGCCCTGAAAAATCAGCAAGCCCAGCAGGTTCGTGCCCCCGAATCCCGC
>Ga0099793_10000254_pt1 | contig 13553 bp, 9 predicted proteins | sample Rivendell_Oct201_9_FD_77319 | JGI IMG/M metagenome (GOLD analysis project Ga0099793, IMG submission 77319) | Vadose zone soil and rhizosphere microbial communities from the Eel River Critical Zone Observatory, Northern California to study diel... | ecosystem: Environmental > Terrestrial > Soil >...
CACGCGGCGCTCTTCCTTGCGCTTCCAGGCCGGCCCGATCAGCCGCATGCCGCGCACCCGCTTGACCGCGCTCAGCAGGTACACGCTGCCGAACACCGGCCACCAGCGATCGCCCGCCTTCTCCAAGAACGACCAGCGCGAAAGCCAGCGGTCGCTGCCGGCCCACGGGGCGTAGCACCCGAAGCGGCCGCGGTTGGTCTCGAACGAGAGCAGCTTCAGCCAGTCCTTGATCCGGGGCAGCGAAATGAACTGCCCGTCGCGCGGCAGGTAGGGCCCCGCGCCGGCCCGGACGAGCGCCTGGCGCAGGCCCCACAGGCTGGCCGGATTGAAGCCGGTGATGATCACGTGCCCCTCGGGCACCAGCACCCGGTCGACCTCGCGCAGCACCTGGTGCGGCTCCTGCGCGAACTCCAGGATGTGCGGCATCACGACCAGGTCGATCGACTGCGTTGCGAACGGCAGCTCCTCGAAGCGGGTGATCACGGCCACGCGCCGTTCGCCCATCGGGCCCGAGCTGCTTTGCGCCACTGCGCTCTCGTCGATCAGCCGATCCGACACGCCCAGCCGCAGCGGCATCCGGTTCTCCGACAGCGTGTCGATCTCTGGCACGCCCAGCTGCACCGCGTGGTAGCCGAAGATATCGGCCACCGTGCGGCCCAGGTACGCCTGCTCCCACTGCAGCACGTACCGGCCCGGCGGCGACGCCAGGAATTCGGAAAACGTCAAGTTAGACTGCATGTCGCGATCCAGAATGCGCGGTTCCGACCCTGCCCGTCACCGATGAATGCTCCCGTGGCCACCGGTTCGATCGTCATCAGCCCCATCCCGGCCTTCCAGGATAACTACATCTGGATGCTGGCACGCGACGGCGAGGCGATCGTCGTCGACCCCGGCGACGCCGCCCCGGTGCACGCCGCCCTGCGCCAGCATGCGCTGAACCTGACCGACATTCTAGTCACTCATCACCATCGCGATCACGTCGGCGGCGTTGCCGAGCTGGCCGAGGCCTACCGGGCCCGGGTGTGGGGGCCGGCGCGCGAGTCGATCCCGCGGCGCGATGTGGCGCTGCGCGAAGGCGACTCGGTCGAGGTGATGGACCAGCGCTTCTCGGTGATCGACATTCCGGGCCACACGCTGGGTCATATCGCGCTCTACGCGGCCGGGATCGACACGCTGTTTTGCGGAGACACTCTCTTCGCGTGCGGCTGCGGGCGTCTCTTTGAAGGGACGGCCGCGCAGATGTACGAGTCGCTGCAGAAGCTCGCGCGGCTGCCGCAGGCCACGCGCGTGTACTGCGGCCACGAGTACACGCTGTCCAATATCCGCTTCGCCCGCGCCGTCGAACCGGACAACGCGGAACTGGCCGCGCGGCAGCGCGACTGCGAGCGCCAGCGCGAGAAAGGCGAGCCGACCGTGCCCTCGACGATGGCGGTCGAGCAGGCGACCAACCCGTTCCTGCGGTGCGATCAGGCCCCGGAGCGCGCGGCCGCCGAGCGGCGCCGTCCCGGGGCCGGGTCCGATCCGGTGTCGACGTTCGCAGAGATACGCGCGTGGAAGAACGAATTCTGAGTTTTAAGCGAACACCCGGAACCTTAAGATCTTCCCTGCCATACGGGAATTGACACCCCCGTTAAGCCGCCTGGACGAGGCTAATCGCAGGCAAATTCCCCCGAGCCAAGATGTTGCGCCCCCGTGAGCGGCCACATACACTGGACACTGATCCGGTTGATTTCGGCCCATCGAGGGCCATACAAAATGGCGCGACGGCGGTTGGCAAAGCTATGGGCGGTGGCGCTGTGCCTGGCGGGTAACGCCTGGGGCGCTGATTCCGCGGCGGGTCCGGCTGGCTCCGGGGCGCAGTTTTTCGCGTCGAGTGACGGGGCCAGTGTAGCGGCGCCTTCGGCGCCCGACGCGACGGCGGCCGCCTCGGGCGTCCCGCCGGCGACCGCGCAACCGGCATCGACCGCGACGGGGACACAGGAACCGTCCGCCGCACAGTCCGCGACACCCGTAGCCTCGCCGGCCGCGGCGAACCCCACACCAGCGCCTGCCACGAGTGCGGCTGCGCCCGACGCTGTCTCGCCCGCCGCCGGCACGCCGGCGCCTGGACCTGCATCGCCCGCCGCCGCCGGCGCGCCGGCTGCCGAAGCCGCATCGCCCTCGCTGACAGCCCCTGCGGCCGATCCGGCCGGGCTGCAAGCGGCGGTGCAGACGGCGATACCCCCCAGGGGCGACCTGTGGGAGCGCATCCGCAAGGGCTTCGCGATGCCGGATCTGGTCAACAAGAAGGCGGCCAACAGCACGCACTGGTACGCGGGCCAGCCCGACTACATGGGCCGGATGGCCGAACGGGCCAACCTGTACCTGTACTACATCGTGAAGGAGATCGAGAAGCGGGGCCTTCCGACCGAGCTGGCGCTGCTGCCGTTCGTCGAAAGCGCGATGCAGCCTCAAGCGGTCTCCAGCGCCTCGGCGGCCGGGCTGTGGCAGTTCATGCCGTCGACCGGCAAGCTGTATTCGCTCGAACAGAACCTGTGGAAGGACGAGCGGATGGGCGTGGTCGAATCGACGCGCGCCGCGCTCGATTACCTGGAAAAGCTGTACGCGCAGTTCGGCAGCTGGCAGCTGGCGCTGGCCGCCTACAACTACGGTGAGGCGGGCGTCGGCCGGGCGATCGCCTACAACCGCAACCATCACCGGCCGCTGAACTACGAGAGCCTGCGCCTGCCGCGCGAGACGCAGTACTACGTCCCCAAGCTGCAGGCGATCAAGAACATCGTGTCCGATCCGCAGCGCTACGGAATCGACCTGCCGGCGATCCGTGACGAGCCCTACTTCGTCACCGTCAGCGGCTCGCACGACATCGATGTGGCCACCGCCGCGCGGCTGGCCGGCATGCAGCTGGAAGACTTCCAGGCGCTCAATCCCGCATTCAACCGGCCGCTGATCGTCGGCGCGATGGCACCCACGATCCTGCTGCCGGCCGATCGCGGCGATGCCTTCAGCGCCAATCTGGCCGCCTTTCAAGCGACCGGACAGCCACTGGCCAGCTGGAGCGCTTACCGGCTGAAATCCGGCGAAACGCTGTCTGCGGTGGCCGAGCGGGTCGGCGTCACCGAGGCCAGCCTGCGCACCGCCAACCACGTGCCGCCGCGCTGGGTGGCGGGCGCCGGGTCGACCATCCTGATCCCGCGCGACGAGTCGATGGGTGAAGACGTGTCCAGCGAGATGCTGGACGGTTCGGTCGCGCTGCTGCCCGAGAAGGCCGGACTGCACAAGATCACGGTGCGGGTGCGCCGCGGCGATTCGCTGGGGTCGATCGCCCGCCGCTGGCACGTGAGCGAGGACGAGATCATCGCGTGGAACGACCTGCGCTCGCCCGGCCTGTTCGCCGGCCAGCGGCTCAGCCTGACGGTGGCCCCGTCCTCCGGCGGCAAGAAGAAATCGTCCAAGAACCCGCATTCCAGCAAGCAGAACCCGACGCTGGCTCGCGCTCAGTCGCCCTCGCCCGTGCATTGAGCCAGCACGCGCGGTGCGCCGCGCGCGGGCCGTCTTTCTGTTAGCGTTCCGGACCATGCCTTTCCTGTCCGGCAAGCGCATCCTGATCACCGGCGTGCTGTCGAACCGCTCGATCGCGTACGGCATCGCGCGTGCCTGCCGGCGCGAAGGTGCCGAGCTCGCGTTCACGTACGTGGGCGAGCGCTTCAAGGAGCGCATCGGCGAGTTCGCGCGCGAGTTCGGCTCGGAGCTGACGTTCGACTGCGATGTTGCGCACGACGCCCAGATCGCGGCCACCTTCGACGGCCTGGGCCGGCACTGGGACGGCCTGGACGGGCTGGTGCACGCGATCGGCTTCGCGCCGCGCGAGGCGATCGGCGGCGACTTCCTGGAGGGTCTGTCGCGCGAGGGCTTCCGGATCGCGCACGACATTTCGGCCTACAGCTTCCCGGCGCTGGCCAAGGCGGCACTGCCCTTGATGCAGGGCCGGCGCGGCGCGCTGCTGACCCTGACCTACCTGGGCTCGGAGCGGGTCGTGCCGAACTACAACACGATGGGGCCGGCCAAGGCGTCGCTGGAAGCCTCGGTGCGTTACCTGGCAGGCAGCCTCGGCCCGAAAGGCATCCGGGTCAACGCCATCTCGGCCGGGCCGATCCGCACGCTGGCCGCCTCGGGTATCAAGGACTTCGGCCGCATCCTGCAATTCGTCGAGCAGAACGCGCCGTTGCGCCGCAACGTGACGACCGACGACGTGGGCAACGCCGCCGCTTTTTTGTTATCGGACCTGGCGGCCGGCATCACCGGCGAGATCACTTTCGTCGACGCCGGCTTCCACGCCGTATCGGCCGGCATGATGGCCTGATCCCGTCGCATCCGCGCCGGCACGGCCGACAAAACCGCGTAACCTGGGGCGCGCACATGGATAATTGCGCGCCATGAACGCCCCCGAATCGCCGGCACCGGCGCACCGGCCCAGGTCCCTGTTTCGCCAGGAAGCGATCGACGCCCAGCGCGAAAAGCTGCTGGGCGAGCTGTCGACGGCGCGCCCCGTGCCGCTGTGGATCTTCACGCTGCTGGCGGTCGCCTTCGCCGTCGTGTTCGTCGTGTTCGCCTTTGTCGGGGAGTACACGAGGCGGGAGCGGGTCGAGGGCTTCCTGGTGGGAGACGCCGGGGCGGCGCGCATCTTCAGCTCCGATCCCGGGGTCGTCACCGAGCTGCTGGTCAAGGAAGGCGACGAGGTCGAGAAGGACAGCCCGATCGCGCGCCTGAAGCTCGAGCACAGCCAGTCGGGCGGTGGCAGCACGTCCCAGCAGGTCGAGCAGCAGATGCTGAACCGCAGGCGCGGCATCGAGAGCGAGCAGGCGCAGGCAAAGTTGATCGGCCAGCAGCAGCTGGTGCAGCAGCGCAAACGCATCGACGACCTGCTGCAAGAAATGGACCAGGCCCGGGCCGAGGCCGAGGTGCAGGAACAGCGCGCCGCGTCGGCCCAGCAGGAAATGCACCGTTTCGAGAAGCTGGGCAAGGATGGTTTCGCCTCCGAGGCGATGGTGCGCGAACGCCGCAACGACATGCTGGACCAGCAATCGAAGCTGGAGAACCTGAAACGGGCCCAATCGACCGCCGGACGCGAGCTGGGCAGCGCGCAGGCGGAGCTGCCCCTGATCGAGATGCGGACGCGCAACGACGTGCAGCGTCTTGAGCAGCAAAAGAGCGAGATCGAGCAGGAACTGCTGCAGAACAAGGCCAAGCAGGAAATCGTGATCAACGCGACGATCTCCGGCGTGATCACCAACATCGTGCCCAACCAGGGCGACTCGGTCGCAGCCAACGCGCTGCTGGCCACGGTGCTGCCGAACGGCACCAGCTTGCATGCGCAGCTGCTGGTGCCCACGCGCGCGATCGGTTTCATCGCGCCCGGCAACGGCGTCGTGATGCGCTACGACGCGTTCCCGTTCCAGCGTTTCGGCCAGTACCACGGCACGGTGGCGAGCGTCAGCCGCACCGTGTGGACGCCGGGCGAGAAGATCGGACCGCTGACCGCGCGCGAGCCGGTCTACCGGATCGACGTGAAGCTGCAGCGGCAGACGGTCAGCGCGGGCAACCGGGAGTTCCCGCTGCGGCCGGGCATGCTGGCGAGCGCCGACATCCTGCTGGAGAAGCGCACCGTGTTCGAGTGGGTGTTCGAACCGGTGCTGGCGCTGCGGGAGCGGCTGCGATGATTCAAGCCCCAGGCTGAATCCGCGATGTTGAGTCCCCGATGTTGAATCCATTCAAGCGGCGCGTTCCGCTGATCCTGCAAAGCGAGGCGCCCGAATGCGGCATCGCCTGCGTGGCGATGATCGCCGGCTATCACGGCTTCCGCACCGATCTTTCGGCGATGCGGATGCGGCTGTCGCCGTCGATGAAGGGCGTGACGCTGCAGCACATCGCCGCGATCGCCACCACGATGAAGATGTCGATGCGCGGCGTGCAGGCGCCGCTGCAGGGGCTGGGCCGGCTGCGGCTGCCGGCCATCCTGCACTGGGACATGAACCACTTCGTCGTGCTCACGCGGGTGGAGGCGAACCGGATCGTGGTGCACGATCCGGCGCGCGGCAAACGCGTGCTGGCGCTGCCGGAGGCCTCGCGCCACTACACCGGGGTGGCCGCCGAGCTGCTTCCCAGCGTCGGCTTCGCCCCGCGCGACGAGCGCGAAAGGATCACCGCCTGGCAGCTGATGGGCAGTCTCGGCGGGCTGCAGGGGACCATCGCGCAGGTGATCCTGCTGTCGCTGGTGCTGGAGGTGTTCGCGATCGCCTCGCCCTTCTTCGTGCAGATCGTGGTCGACCGGGTCGTGGTCGGCCGGGACGAGGATCTGCTGACGCTGCTGGGCCTGGGCTTTGCGCTGCTGGTGCTGATGCAGGTGGCGACCACGGCGGTGCGCGGCTGGCTGGGCGTGTACCTGTCCACCACGCTGAGCATGCGGCTGCTCGATGCGCTGTTCGGCCAGCTGCTGCGGCTGCCGCTGGTGTGGTTCGAGAAGCGCAACATCGGCGACATCGTGTCGCGCTTTCGCAGTGTCGACGCGATCCAGCGCACGCTGTCGCTGACCTTCCTGGAGTCGGTGATCGACGGCGCGATGGTGGTGCTGACCGTGATGGTGATGCTGTGGTACAGCCCGCTGCTGGCGGCGATCGTGCTGCTGGCGGCCGTGCTGTACGGCGTGACGCGCTGGGTGTTCTACGGCCCGCAGCGGCGGGCATTGGATGAGCAGCTGGTGCACGAGGGCCGTTCGGCCACGCATTTCATCGAGACGCTGCGCGGCATGATGGCGATCAAGCTGAACCTGCGCGAGGCGGCGCGCCGGGCCGCCTACCAGAACCTGGTGGTCGAGCAGGTCAACGCCGGCGTCGCCGTGCAGAACCTGTCGATCGTGCACAGGGCCGCCAACGGCCTGATCTTCGGGCTGGAAAACATCGGCGTCATCTGGCTGGGCACCGTGCTGGTGATGGACGGCCGCTTCTCGGTCGGCATGCTGTTCGGCTTCCTGTCGTTCAAGCTGCTGTTCCTGACGCGCGTGAACAACCTGGTCGACAAGGCGATCGACTTCCGGATGCTGGATTTGCACGCCGAGCGGATCGCCGACATCGCGCTGTCCGAACCGGAGTCGGCGCAGCCGGCCGGAGCGCAGGCGCCCGACGCCCCGCTGCAGATCCGGGCCAGGGCGCTGGGATTCGCCTACGGGGTGGAAGGCTTCGCGTTTCGCAACATCGAGTTCTCGGTGCGGCCGGGCGAGACGGTCGCGATCGTCGGGCCTTCGGGCAGCGGCAAGACGACGCTGGTCAAGGTGCTGGTCGGACTGCTCGATCGCACCGAAGGCCTGGTGGAGGGCAACGGGCGGGATCTGCGCGACTGGGACCGCTCGGCCTATCGGGGCCGGCTCGGCGTGGTGATGCAGGACGATCAGCTGTTTGTCGGCACGCTGGAAGACAACATCAGCTTCTTCGATCCGCAGTATCACCCGAACCTGGTGCGGGCCGCCGCGTCGATCGCCGGCATCGACGACGAGATCCTGGCGATGCCGATGCAGTACAACACGATCGTCGGCAGCCTGGGCATGGCCCTGTCGGGCGGCCAGAAGCAGCGCGTGCTGCTGGCGCGCGCGCTGTACCGCAAGCCGCACATCGTGTTCCTGGACGAGGCGTTCGATCAGCTGGACCTGGCGCGCGAGCGCGAGATCACCGATCGCTTGAAGACGCTGGGCATCGGCATGGTGATCGTCAGCCACCGGCCGGAAACCGTGCGCAACGTGGACCGGATCGTCCACGTCGGCCAGATGCCTCAGGTATTGCTGTCCGCCGCCGGGTAAGGCTCTCGCGTCAAAGCGGGAGGGCGGGGAGCGGACGGTCCCTTTCGAGGAACCTCAGCTTCGAAAGGCGCTAACTCAAAGCCGCGGCGCGGACGATCCGTTGCCGTTGAACTGCTTCAGCGCATCGGCGATCTTGCGGCGCGCCTGGATGAAGCGCGACTCGCGCGCCGCCTGCCCCAGGTACTGGTCCAGATCGCCGACCTCGCGCAGCAGGCGAGGAACCAGCGCCAGGAAGAGGTCCGTCAGTTCCGGATCGAACTGGCGGCCTTTGAGCGTGGCGATCGCGTCGAGCGCGCTGTCGACCGACCAGGCTTCCTTGTACGGGCGGCGGTGCGTCAGCGCGTCGAACACGTCGGCCAGCGCGGTCATGCGCGCCGCCAGCGGGATCGCAGTCTGGCCGATGCCGAACGGGTAGCCACCGCCGCTCCAGTGCTCGTGGTGAAAGCGCGCGATCTCCTCGGCCATCTTCATGTGCGGCACGTTGCTCTGGGCCAGGATCTCGGAGCCGATCATCGCGTGGGTCTGCATCAGCTTCATCTCGGCCTCGTTCAGGCGCCCCGCTTTGAGCAGAATGCCGTCCGGAATCCCGATCTTGCCGATGTCGTGCAGCCGCGCGGCCAGGTCGATCATGAAGATCGTGTCTTCGTCGCAGCCGTAGTCCCGCGCCAGCAGCGACGCCAGCCTGCCGACCCGGTACGAGTGCTCGCCGGTCGTGTCGTCGCGCAGCTCGGCCGTCACGGCCAGCCGCTCCAGCATCTCGATGCGCGATTTCATCAGCTCCTGGTGCGCGACCTGCTCGACCAGCCGGTCGCGCAGCTTGACCTCGCGCCGCGCCATCAGCGCATCAGGGGTCGAGGCGGACGGCTGCGGCATCTGCTGCTTCTCCAGTTGCTCCAGGTGCAGCCGGTGGTGCAGCAGCGCGCTTTCCTGCTGGGCGTCCTTCGTGTACATCATCAGTTCACGCAGGTACACCAGCGCGACGTCGGTGCGGCCGGCCAGCTCGTTCGCCTTCACCATCGCGATCAGCGCATCGCGCAGCGTGCCTTTCAACACCCTGGCACGCTCGAGCACCTTGGAAAGCCTCGACAGGCCCACGTCGACCGTTCCCGAGTGCACTTCGCAAAGTCCCTCGGCCATACCGGCGTACAGCTCGGCCCGCTCGAGGCCCGATCCGTGCGCGATCTGCTTGGCGATCTCGCAACGCTGGCGGGCCGCCTCCGGCGCGTCGACTTCGAGCAGCAGGCGCGTGTAGTGCGTCTCGGCCAGCACGCGGATGAGGCTCGTGGCGGCATTGGTCAGGTTGTCCTGCAGTTCAACGGATTCCTTGGCCGCACGCAGCCCGCGCGCGTAATCCTCCAGGTGCAGGCAAGCCAGCGCGATGTTGGTCAGCGCGGCGCCTCGTGCCGAGCGCAGTTCATGCTTTGCTTCGCTCAAGGTCACGACCCGCTCCAGGCAGGCAATCGCGTCCTCGTACTGGGCCGCGTAGATCAGCGCGACGCCCAGGTTGTTCCAGACCGCCGCCTCGGCGTTCGGATCGCGAAGTTCGATCGCGACCTCGAGCGCCTCGGCGTACGCTTCGATCGCGCCGGGCAGGTTGCCGCTGTCGGCCAGCAGCGCACCCCAGATCGACAGCGCCTTGCGCAGCCGGGGCCGCGATCCCAGGCGCCGGAACAGGTCGGCCGAGCGCTGCGCCGAGGCCAGCCCTTTCAACGCGTGACCCGACACGTAGGCGAAAGTCGCGATCGACCTCAGGCATTCGGCCAGCGCCGGACCGTCCGCGTCCGTCTTCAATCGGGCGACCAGTTCGAGCGCGCGCGTAAATAGCTGCGCCGTTTGAGGCGACGGCGTCGACAGCTCCGGATCCACCGCGCGGCCGAGCTCGGCCAGGGCGCGCGAGAGATCTTCCGGCGCCGCCGCAGGCGAATCGACTATCCCTTCAATTCGATCCAAAAGCTCTAGCATCGGCGGTAGTCCAGTCGTCTGAATGACGCACGCAAGTGCGCGTCCGGCGTCTCAGTTGACGCATCCAAGGTCACGTCCAGGTCAGTTGATACACCGCAAGTGCGCGTCACTGACACGAGTAGTTGAAAACCTGTTCCAATTAGATCACCATGGTTTACACAGCGCAACAGTGCGCAAGTAAAACCACAACACTCTTCAACACTTTATCGGGCGGAGCGAACCATGAACCAGACCATCGTAGACATCAACGTCGTCGAAACCGAAGCCACCGACCTGCAGGCCCTAGCCACCAAGCACGCGCAAGAGATCCTCGAACTCAACTCCGCTCAACTGTCACTGATCGGCGGAGGCTGCGGCGCGATCATCGTCTGAGCGTAGAACGACTTGATAGCTCAATTGACGCGCCGACGTTGAACGGTCGGCGCGGGCGGCGGAAGCGCGCAGCGCGCGCCCGGTCGCGGTGTCCAGCGCAGCGCACGACCCCGATGGCGCACCCAACTGCATCGTACCGCTCCCCCTCTTGGATGACTCGCGTGCGGACGTTCGCCCTGCCCGCCGAGCGCATCCCGCCCGTCGTTACATCAATCTACCAAGCCCCTGTCAGTCAACCCTGACGGATTCGGCCCCGATTCCTGACTCGATCCCCGTCATGGACGGGGCCCTCAAGCCACCGACCGCGACCCCACTTTCAGATCCTGAGTGCTCTGGAGTCGGACTGACAGCGCTATAAGAATAACCCGGGTGCCAGCGAAGTGAAGGGCGGTGTCCTGGACGACCCCGTCGCCGAAACGGTTGACCCGTGTGGACGGCGCTGCGGATCAGCGTGCCCACGTTCCGGGGTCACGTTGCGTGTCAATCCGCCAGTTGATTCTTAGCCCGAGTAAAGTTCCGCCGGCAAGCCGGCCGCGCGCAGCGCCTGCAGCACCTGCTCGATGTGCCCGGGCCCACGGGTCTGCACTTCCATCTCGAGCTCGGCGTTCAGCACCGGCAGCGTCGTGAATGCACGCTGGTGCGCGACCTCCTCGATATTGGCCCCGGCCTGGCCCACGATGGCCGCGGCCCGGGCCAGCTCGCCGGGAATGTCACGGATCGTCACGCGAATCCTCGCCAGGCGCCCGGCGCGCACCATGCCGCGCTCGATGATGTCGGCCAGCATCATCGGCTCGATGTTGCCGCCGCTCAGGATCAGGCCCACGCGGCGGCCCCGGAACCGCCCGGGATGGCGCAGCAGCGCAGCCAGACCGGCCGCGCCCGCCCCTTCGACCACGGTCTTTTCAATCTCCAGCAACAGCACGATCGCGTGCTCAATATCGCCCTCGTTGACCAGCAGCATGTCGTCAACGAGCCGGCGCACGATGGCGGTGGTCAGCGCCCCCGGGGATTTGACCGCGATACCCTCGGCCAGCGTCGCGCTGGCGCACGGCATCGTCACGCCCTTGACCGCGGCATACATGGCAGGGAAGCGGTCGGTCTGCACGCCGATCACTTCGATGTCGGGCCGCACCGACCGCGCCGCGATCGCCACGCCCGAGATCAGGCCGCCGCCGCCGACCGCCACGCACAGGCATTGCAGATCGGGCTGCGCCGCCAGCATTTCGGCGCCGACCGTGCCCTGCCCGGCGATCACGTCGACGTCATCGTACGGGTGCACCATCGTCAGCCCGCGCGACTGCACCAGCTGTTCGGCTTCCACGCGCGCGTCGTCGAACGTGTCTCCCGCGAGGATCACTTCGGCGTCAAAGCCCCGCGTGCGCTCGACCTTGACGGACGGGGCGAAGCGCGGCATCACGATCACGGCCGGAATTCCCATCCGCTGCGCGTGAAAGGCGACGCCCTGAGCGTGATTGCCGGCGGACATCGCGATCACTCCGCGCGAGCGTTCCTGCGCGCTCAACGTGCTCAGCCGGTTCAGCGCGCCGCGCTCCTTGAAGCTGGCCGTGAACTGCAGGTTCTCGAATTTCAGCCAGACCTCGGCCTGCGCGATCCGCGACAGCGTGCGCGAGTGCAGAAACGGCGTGACTTCGACCTGGCCGGCGATCCGCTGCGCGGCGCGCCGGATGTCGTCGGACGTGGGCCTGAGCCCCGCCAGGGGCTGGGGATGCGGTTCGGCGAGCACGGTGTCAGAGTGTATTCCGCGTAGCATTTTTCTCGCGGACCGGGCGTCAACCCCGGGGCGGCCGTTGCTCAGCGGGCGCCGAACGCCTCAAACTGCGCCAACTGCCCACTGAAGAGAGCACCTGATGACCTGGATCCAATGGCCTTCGCTGATCACCTGGCTCACGCTGATCCTGCTGGTTGCGCTGGCGTTCGACGTCAGCCGCGCCCGGGCCCACTACGGGATCCGGGCGCCGTCAACGAGCGGCGACGAGCAGTTCGAAAGGATCTACCGGGTCCACATGAACACGCTGGAAAACGCGCTCGTGTTCCTGCCGGCCCTGTGGCTGGCCGCGTGGTACTGGAATCCGACCTGGGCCTCCGTGTGCGGTGCGACCTGGCTGGCCGGCCGCATCTGGTACGCGCGCTCGTACGCGCACCGTCCGAAGCACCGATCGGGCGGGTTCAGCCTGTCCTTTCTCGCGTTCGCGGTGCTGATCGTCGGATCCGCGGTGGGCTGGGTGCGCACCCTCGCATGGACCTGAAGGTCGAGCCAACGGCCTGGCAGCAGGCCCAGACGCCCGTGCGGCGTCTGGGAACCCTGCGCGCGCTGTGGCCCTTCATTGTGCCGTACGGCCGCCAGATCGCGGTCGCGCTGCTGTTCCTGCTGCTGGCATCCCTGACGACGCTGGCGCTGCCATACGCGGTCCGGATGCTGGTCGACCGGGGGCTGGCGCTACCTTCGGACGTGGGGATCGCGCAACGGCTGATCGCGGTGCAGCACCAGTTCGGGTGGCTGTTTGTCAACGCGGTCGGGCTGGCGGCTTTCACCGCGGCGCGCTTTTACATGGTGACGTGGATCGGCGAGCGCGTGACCGCCGACCTGCGCCAGGCCGTTTACGCGCACGTGCTGCGCCAGAGCCCGCAGTTCTTCGAAACCTTGAAGACCGGCGAAGTGCTGTCGCGCCTGACCACCGATACGACGGTGATCCAGAACGCGGTCGGCTCCAGCGTTTCGATGGGACTGCGCAGCTCGGTGCTGTTCGTCGGCGCGCTGGCCATGCTGATCGCGACCAGCCCGCGCCTGATGCTGACGGTGGCCGGCGTGATCGCGCTGGTGGTGGCGCCGGCGCTGATCATCGGGCGGCGGGTGCGGCGCCTGTCGCGTGCCAGCCAGGACCGGATCGCCGACACCAGCGGCATCGCCGGCGAGGTGCTGAACGCGATCCCGGTGGTCCAGAGCTTCACGCAGGAGCAGGCCGAGGCGCAGCGGTTCCACCGCGCCAACGAGGCGGCGTTCCTGACCTCGATTCGACGTACCCGCACGCGCGCGCTGCTGACCGCGTTCGTGATCGTGGGCGTGTTCGCCTCGCTGCTGAACGGACTGCACAACGGCGTGCGGGGCGTGCTGGCCGGCACGATCACGGCCGGCCAGCTGAGCGAGATCGCGCTGTACATCACGCTGGCCGCCTCCAGCGTGGCCATGCTGGCCGAGGTCTGGGGCGATCTGCTGCGTGCGGCCGCTGCCACCGAACGGCTGTCGGAGCTGCTGGCAACGCACCCGGCCATCGCCGATCCGGCCGCGCCGCGCGAACTGCCGCCGGCGCCCGCGGGGGCGGGCCCTCACCCCCGACCCCTCTCCCACTCCGTG
>Ga0099793_10000256_pt1 | contig 13501 bp, 8 predicted proteins | sample Rivendell_Oct201_9_FD_77319 | JGI IMG/M metagenome (GOLD analysis project Ga0099793, IMG submission 77319) | Vadose zone soil and rhizosphere microbial communities from the Eel River Critical Zone Observatory, Northern California to study diel... | ecosystem: Environmental > Terrestrial > Soil >...
AAAACGGGGTAAGAGACTCGATCACCGCTGTGGACAATACGTACAATCCTTCACAGTGGTACTGCTGGCTCAGAGGTTGCGTCTTTGGGACGCCGGTCAAGATGGATAATTTTATGATCGGCAGGAAATCACCTTCCGGCATCGCGGCATCCGGGGCGGTTCTTGTGGATGCCGACCCGTATCTCGCGCCGGCAGAGTTCAGTTTGAATCAGAATTTCCCAAATCCGTTTAACCCGACAACGATGATCGCCTATGAACTGCCGGGGGAAAGCAGAGTGTCGTTGAAAATCTACAATCTCCTCGGCCAGGTTGTGCAGACATTGAGCGACGGCATCGAAACCGCCGGATACAAGTCCAGAGAATGGGATGCAGGCAGATTCGCCAGCGGAGTGTACTTTTACCGCCTCGAAGCCGCAAGCACAGCAGATCCGGGCAAGCCCTTCATTCAGGTTCGGAGATTGTTGTTGGTTCGCTAAATTGCAATTCTCCCGTCGCACCGACTGGCACCGCCAGCCCAACCGTCTCTCGGCGGCCCTCGAGACCCTCCGTCGCAGCGGGAGACCGATCTACGATCTGACGATCGCAAATCCGACCGAATGCGGAATCGCATATCCGGTGGGAGCGATTCTCTCCTCTCTTTCCAATCCCCTTTCCCTCGCCTATCGGCCGAATCCCCGTGGCCTCCTTGCTGCACGTGAGGCAATTTCCGAATACTACCAAGGAACGGGGATCGCTGTTGACCCATCGAATCTTTTTCTGACGGCGAGCACGAGCGAAGCATACTCAATGCTGTTCAAACTGCTGTGCAATAACGGCGACCAGATTCTCATTCCACAGCCATCGTATCCGCTTTTCGACTATCTCTCCCGTTTGGACGATGTCGTGCCCGTTTGTTATCGTCTCAATTACGATCTTGGTTGGAACATCGATCTTGACTCTGTGAGAAACGGTATCACACCGTCGACGAAAGCCATTGTGATCGTGAACCCGCATAATCCGACCGGCATCTTCCTCAAAGAAACCGATTACCAGGACTTGAAAAAGATCGCGGCAGAACACGGCCTGGCCCTGATCGTGGACGAAGTGTTCATCGATTTCCCAATCGATCGGGACCGGGAGGCTGTTCCAATCTCCAAAGTGCTTTCGACCGCGGGCGAGCAAGATGTTCTCACCTTCACATTGAACGGCATTTCAAAAATGGCGGGATTGCCGCAGATGAAACTTGGATGGATCGTTGTCGGTGGAAACGGGAAGTTGGTTGCTGAGGCGTCCGGACGACTCGAGATACTTTGCGATACGTTCCTTTCGGTGAACACGCCGGTGCAGGTTGCACTTCCGGGCTTGCTCGCGGCCGGTGGAAGCGTTCACACGAAAATTCTCTCCCGCGTCCGCTTGAATTACGCGCGCCTCTGCGAAGTGGTCCCCGCCGATTCTTCGTGCTCAGTGCTGAAATGCGAAGGGGGATGGTACGGCATCCTCCGTGTTCCGCGAGTCATGTCAGACGAGGAGTGGTCCGTCGAATTGCTCAAATCGACCGGTGTCCACCTGTATCCTGGTTATTTTTTCGACTTTGCAACCGACGGATTTCTTGTAGTGAGTTTGTTGGTCAAAAAGGAGATGTTCGAAGCGGGGGTAAGAAAACTCGTGGAATTTGTCGCGTCTCGAGCGGGGAATTCCATTCTGCCGAAGTAGGAGTGGCCCGATACGTGGATAACATTTAACATGATCGGTCAGACGATATCACACTACAAGATCCTGGAGAAGCTCGGGCAGGGCGGGATGGGCGTGGTGTACAAAGCTCAGGACACCAAGCTCGATCGAATCGTCGCGCTGAAATTCCTTCCGTCTCAATTTGCGGTCGATGCAACTGAACGGATCCACTTTTTACAGGAAGCGAGAGCGGCTTCGGCGCTCAACCATCCCAATGTCTGTCACATTAATGCAATCGAAGAGCACGAAGGCCAGCAGTTCATCGACATGGAATTTGTCGATGGACTCCGGCTTCGGGATTTGATTCCCATTGCGAACCTTGAGGATGCGCTCGCGTACGCCATTCAGATAAGCGAAGCTCTGACGGAGGCACATTCCAAAGGTATCGTTCATCGTGATGTCAAGCCGGAAAACATCATGGTCACCCGGGAAGGACGTATCAAGGTGATGGACTTCGGCCTCGCGAAGCTCAAAGGGGGAGGTAAGCTCACGCGCGTCGGTTTAACGGTCGGAACAATCACCTACATGTCGCCCGAACAAGCGCAGGGAAACATCGTCGATCACCGAACCGATATCTGGTCATTGGGCATCGTGCTGTACGAGATGGTTACCGGCGAGGCGCCGTTCCGGGGGGATTACGACCAGGCGATCATTTACCAGGTCTTGAACACCGAACCAAAGCCGTTGTCAAGCCACCGCCCCGACGTCCCCGCCCGGTATGAGCAAATTGTCATGAAGGCGCTTCGCAAAGATCCGGCGGAACGATACCAGCAGGCGGCGGACGTTTTCACCGACTTGAAACGGACAAGCACGGGCGAGCGATCTGCATCGATCGCCGCTTCTACAGTCAAGCAACCGTTCGTGCGCCGGCGATCGACTCGTACGTCCGCAGCTGCAATTGTGCTGCTCGCTGCCGGAATTGGTGTGTATCTGATTTGGGGCAGAGGAGCAGAACCGCTTGATTCGATTGCCGTTCTGCCGTTCGTAAATGCGGCCGGCGATTCTACCGCTGAATATATCAGCGACGGTGTGACTGAAGGATTAATCAACAGTCTTTCTCAATTTCCAAATCTGAAGGTGATGTCGAGGAGCGCTGTTTTCCGGTTCAAGGGAGGAGCCGCCGATCCACAGGAAGTCGGACGCGCCCTCCATGTGCGCGCGGTTCTCACCGGCCGGCTCGCCCAGCGAGGCGAGGATCTTTCCGTCAATGCCGAGCTCGTCGACGTCGCCGATAACAGCCACCTCTGGGGCGAACAATACCGCATGAACTCTCTGGATCTTCTCACGATCGAAGAGCGGATCTCGAAGGCCATTTTCATGAATCTTCGGTTGAGGTTAAGCGGCGAGGAGGATCAGCGGCTACGCAAGCGCCTTACCGACAACCCCGAGGCATACAAATCTTACCTGAAGGGCCGGTATCACTGGAACAAACGGACAAAGGAGGGTCTCGCAACCTCCATCCAGTTCTACACCGCCGCACTGGAACAAGATCCGACCTATGCTCTTGCCTACTCGGGGCTGGCGGAGGCGTACGGCCTCTTGAACGTGTACGGAATCAGTCCGGCACGTGAATCATTCCCGAAAGCCGAGGCGGCCGCTCACCGCGCGCTTGAGATCGATGAGACGGTTGCAGATGCCCACACGGCTCTCGCCTATGCGCACTTCCAGTTTGACTGGGATTGGAATGCGGCTGAAAGGGAATTCAGGCGCGGGCTCGAGCTAAATCCCAACTCCAGCACGGGTCATCATTGGTACGCGGAGTATCTGATCTTCATGGGCCGCGGCGATCAAGCAATGGTTGAGATCAGTCGTGCACAGTCCCTCGACCCACTCTCCCTCATCATCGGCACCGATAAGGGCTGGTTCTACTATCTGATGCACAAGAGTGACAGCGCGCTTGCACAACTGCACAAAGTCGTCGAGTTGGATTCTAACTTTTGGTCGGCTCACTTTTGCCTTGGCGAAACCTTCGAGCAGCAAGGCCTCTATAACAAAGCCATTGGAGAGTATGAGCGAGCGGTATCACTTGCCCGCGGTGGGCCTCCTTTGATGGGACTCGGCCGTTCGTACGCTCTTTCGGGCAGGAAAGAGGATGCACGCCGCATCATCAAGCAAATGTTGAGCTCCGGGGATCCTGACGTTCAATCGGCAGGTTTGGCGATCGTCGAAGCGGCACTCGGCGAGAATCAGACGGCACTCGACTGGCTCGATAAGGCGTACGAGGCGAAACATGTTGTGATTTCATATATGAAAATCCATCCCTTCTTCGATCCGCTCCGAAACGAACCGCGTTTTCAGGCGATGATGAGGAAGATCGGGTTTCTGGACTGACCGGTCGGAGGACTTGCCACCACCCGGTCCTGGAGGCGCGCGGAGTGCCCGTTGCCTCACATAAAAAACACGATGAAATCGATTCGTTGACTCTCGCTACCATTCTCTTTACCTTAAACCCGTGTTTTCAGGCGATCCCGCACGCGGGACCATCGGCGCGCACCATCGGGCGGATTCTTGCGGAGAACGGTGCTAGATGATCGGCCAGACAATATCTCACTATAAGATTCTTGAGAAGCTCGGCGAGGGCGGCATGGGCGTTGTGTACAAAGCCGAGGATCTGAGGCTCAAACGCACCGTGGCGTTGAAGTTTCTCCCGCCGCATCTAACAGGCACGCCTGAAAAACGGGCTCGCTTTGAACAAGAGGCGCAGGCAGCATCCGCATTGAACCATCCTAATGTTTGTCATATCAACGCAATTGAGGAATATGAGGGCCAGCAATTCATCGATATGGAGTTTGTCGATGGCGTCACACTAAGGCAACAAATCCCCCTCCAGAAAGTCCAGGATGCCCTCAGCTACGCAGTTCAAATCGGCGCTGGGTTGAACGAAGCGCACGGCAAAGGTATCGTCCATCGCGACATTAAGTGCGAGAACATCATGGTGACCTCAAAGGGCGAGATCAAGGTGATGGACTTTGGGCTGGCAAAACTGAAGGGTACGCTGAAGCTGACACGCACGAGCTCAACGGTCGGCACCCTTGCGTACATGGCCCCGGAACAGATCCAGGGCGGCATCGTTGATGCACGCAGCGACATTTTCTCCTTTGGCGTTGTGCTGTTCGAAATGTTGACGGGGAAGACCCCCTTCCGCGGCGAGCACGAAGCGGCGATCATGTACTCAATTCTCAATGAAGAGCCGGAATCGATCGCGAAGTACAGGCCCGATCTCTCGCTCGAACTTGACCGCATTATTCATCGCTCGCTGGAAAAGGACCCTGAAGATCGTTATCAGCATATTGATGACATGGTAAGCGAGTTGCGCCGCCTCCAGAAACAGTCTACGAAAGTGGTTCATCCGTCTCCCGGTGACGTGAAGGTACCAGAGTCCCCCCAAATTAAAACGCCCCCGCCGGGGAAAACTGACCGGACTGCGATAAGAAGCCGAATTGTCGTTCTCGGTGGAGCAGCGCTCGGCATCGCCGGGCTCGCGGCCGTTGCGTATCTTCTCTTCGTTGGAAGGCAGGTCGGGGGAGAGAAACGGATCGATTCGATCGCGGTGCTGCCATTCACCAATGTTGGCGCCGACCCGAATACCGAATACATCAGCGACGGCATCACCGAAAACATCATCAATAATCTCACGAGGTTGCACAGGCTGCGCGTCGTTCCGCGAAGCACCACGTTTCACTATAAGGGAAAGGATTTAGATCCGCAGAAAATCGGCAGCGAGTTACACGTGAGCGCCGTGCTCACAGGGAGAGTTACGCAGCATGGCGAGAATCTCAATATCCAGGCGGAGCTCGTCGATGTCTTACAGCAAGCGCAATTGTGGGGCAAGCAATATCAGGAAAAACTTACTGACATTCTCGGGATGCAGGATGAGATTTCGAGGGACATCGCGGATCAACTCCAGCTGCAGCTCAACGGCGAAGAGCAAAAGAACTTTACGAAGCGGGGGACAAACAATGTCGAAGCGTATGAGCTGTACATGAAAGGGCGTTACTACTGGAACAAGCGCGATCCGGAGAACATCAAGAGGGGTATTCAATATTTTAGCCAGGCAATTGACAAAGATTCACTCTACGCCCTGGCGTACGCCGGCCTCGCAGATTGTTATGTTGCGCCTCCACTGCTGCTGCCGCCAAATGAGGTCATTCCAAAGGCGAAAGCGGCGGCGATAAAGGCATTGGAAATCGACGATCAACTGGCCGAACCGCACGCAGCGCTTGCCTACGCCAAGTTTCGGTATGATTGGGACTGGCCGGGTGCTGACAAGGAATTCAAGCGGGCTTTTGAACTTAACCCAAACTACGCGATCGCCCATCAATGGCGGGGCTTCTATTTAATGTCGTTGGGAAAATTTGATGAGGCCTTCGCCGAGGAAAAACAGGCACTGAAGCTTGATCCGCTGTCGCTCGTGATCAACGGTTCATCCGCCTGGGTGTTCTACTACGCGCGCCATTATGACGATGCAATAGACCAGGCTCGCAAGTCGCTCGAGCTAGACCAAAATTTCCATATCACGCTCTGGAGTCTTGGAAGGGCCTACGAGCAAAAGGGAATGTACCAGGAAGCTATTGCAGCATTCCAAAAGGGAATCGCAAGCAGTGGAAACACAGAGTTGACCGCCGCGCTCGGGCACACCTATGCAATGATGGGCAGGATAGACGAAGCCGAGAAAGTGATCCGAGAGTTGAAAGAATTATCGAAGAGCCGTTACATCGGGGTGTATTCTATCGGCGAGATATATGTCGCACTTCACAAGAAGGAGGAGGCGTTCCAACACCTTAAAGAGGCGATCGAAAATCACGACTTTCTACTCATCCATATGAAGGTCGACCCATGGCTGGATAGTCTTCGCTCTGACCCTCGATTTCTTGAGCTCTTGAAGAAGGTCGGGCTGGATCAATAATTGTGGTACCCTTCCCTGCGTTCGCGCGTCAATTCTCCAACGCATTATTCAAGAACCTGACCAGCGGCAGCAAGTCCTTGTAGAGCCCCACGATCTTGTCAACGAACTTCGGCGAGTAGGAAGCTTCCTCGCCCCATTCATCGCCCGTGTAGAAACTCTTATATTTGAGCCACTCCGCCATCCAGTGGTCGGCGGGAAACCCTTGCGGGATGCGTTTGAGCTTCTCCCCGTGCAGGCCCTCGAACCTCTTCCGGAATTTGGGCTCTTCCATGATTGTCAGAAATTCTTTTGCCTGCTCGACCAATGCCGTTCGAATCTTCTTCAACTGTTTTGAATCCGGCATGTAGATCCCCCCGCCAATATCAACCGACCCCGGTTCGATGCCGAGATAAAAACCTGCGCTGTGCTGCCAGTGACCCTTCCTGTGAAACACCGCCGCCACATGTGTTTTATAAGGCGCTTTGTTATTGCTGAATCGTATGTCGCGATAAATCCGGAACATGCTTCGCCTGGGATGAACGTCGAACTCCGGGGCGAGCTTCGCCATGGGAGCCTGGAGGGATCCGATCAAAGATTGCATGGGAAGTTTGACGAAGTCTTCATACTCCGGCTTGTGCTTCGCGAACCATTCACGGTTGTTGTTCTTCTTGAGTTGATTCAAAAACCTTATCCCTTGCTTCGGGAACCCGGCGAACGGCGGAAAGATCTCGATGTCTAGCAGCTCCGGTCTCATACAGGGTGTTCCCCTTTGTGGATGAATCTCAGGATCGGGACCTTCGCAAGGCCGGCCGCACGAACCCCTTGGACCGGTCCAAACGCCCCCGCGCCTCTTGTGCCGAAACGTCCGATTTGATCATCACGATCGCGGTCTTGACATGGCCGTTTGCCTCCTTCAATTTCGCGTCGGCGGTATCATAGTCGACCCCGGTGGTCATCATGAGTACGCGCTTGGCGCGCTCCCGCAATTTGCGGCTGTTCATTCTCAGATCGACCATCAGGTTACCGTGGACCTTCCCCAGACGAATCATGGATGCCGTCGTCATCATATTGAGAACAAGCTTCTGAGCCGTACCCGCCTTCATCCGGGTCGAACCCATGATGACCTCGGGGCCCACTTCCGGACAGATTGCGACATCGAGGCTTCGCCGCAATTTTGAGAATTCAGGACGTGCCAGCATCGAACGGGGGTTTGTTGAAACAAGCACCGTTGCGGCTCCCCGGCGCCTGGCTTCCCGGATTGCCCCTAGGACATAGGGTGTTCTCATGCTTGCTGCGATGCCGCACACAACATCTTTCCTCCCAACCTTCTTGCGGCGAATATCGGATCGACCGCCCGATTCCCTGTCCTCCGAACCCTCTTTGGATCTGAAAACTGCGCTTTTCCCGCCTGCCATGATGCCCTGTACCATAGACGGTGGTGTTCCAAATGTCGGAGGGCACTCCGCCGCGTCGAGCACACCCAGACGCCCGCTTGTGCCGGCGCCGATGTAAATCAACCGTCCACCCGATCTGAGTGCCCGGACCACCAACCGGACCGCCCTCGCAATGTAGGGGATTTCTCGTCGTACTGCCGAAGGCACTCCCACATCTTCGCGGGATATTGTGCGGAGTATCCCCTCCACGCCGAGAAATTCGAGTCTTCTGCTGCGGGGGTTTACCTGCTCTGTTGCAAGCTTGTTGAGCTGATCGAAGAGAACTCTATTCGGACGCACGGGGATCGGTCAGGGTTGAATAACGACGATCTTCTTCTCCACCAACCCGGAAGGATCAATCCCGTCAATGGTCAAGGGATACGAGCTGATTCCGGCCGGCTTATGCTTCAATTGTACCTCCTCCAACTCGCGCGTCAGATCTCCGCCCTTCCAGAGCACGATCGACCTTGGTTTGAGGGTTGGCCTTGCATGGCTGCTATCCGGACGGGAAGCAGATTTACCAGCCAGGAACGGAACACTCCACTCCACCATCTGAGAGATGCTTCCGACACCCCGGGCGATAGCGTAATCGAACGAGCGGTGAAACTTCGGAAGACGATTGGCTTCTTCCGCGCGACCGCGGTACGTTTCGACACGATCCAACTTCAGGGCCGAGACGATTTCGCTCACCGCGCGGATTTTCTTCTGAATTGAATCTACCAGCATCATATTCACATTTTTCGAGAGTATGGCCAACGGTATCCCCGGCAAACCGCCGCCGGTTCCGATATCAATAATCGCACTCCCAGGACTGAACTCGAATTGAAACAGAAATGCAATCGAAGAGAGGATGTGACGGGTCCAAATATTTTCCTCGTCTTTCCTTGAAATGAGATTGAGTTTCTTATTCCAATCGAGAAGCTGCCCAACGTACTTCTGCAGAAGATCGATCTGCTCATCGGAGAGATTGAACCGGTTTTTCTGGCAGATTGTCCTCAGCCATATGGCGTCATCCATTAATTTTGACGAAATGGCCTAACCGATGTGCATTTAAGTAGCTGTTTTTATTCAATTTATATCAGACAGTTCCACATGAAACCTCTGCATTCATTCATCTCTTGAGATGAACCATGAGAATTGAAATATCGGCCGCGGTTATGCCGCTGATGCGCGATGCTTGCCCGATCGAGGACGGTCTGAACCTCGAGAGCTTTTCCTTTCCCTCGGTTGAGAGCGACTTCACAGAAGCGAAATTATAATCATCCGGTATGCCCATAGATTCGAATGTGTCGAACCTTTCAATCTGTTGGTGCTGCTGGCAAATGTAACCTTCGTACTTGATTTCAATTTCTATCTGGTTAAGTATTTCCCCCTTGAGTTTCTCATCCTCGATCTCTCTCAAGTTCCGGAAATATCCGGGACCTGCCCGCTCGCAGATCGCGGCTATGTCTTCGAGCTTTACCTGGGGTCTGCGCACGATCTGAGAGAGCCGTTCATTCTGGGAAATCGCGCTAGTCTCCGACCGCCCAAGATAAGGATTTATCTCTGCAGGAGTCAGGGTTTCTAGCTTTACATAATCTAACCCATCGCGGATGAGTTTTTCTTTGACCTTCAGGCGCTCGAAAGCATCACACGGAATCAGGCCAAGCTTGTAACCCATGCCCGTCAGACGGCGGTCGGCATTGTCCTGCCGCAGGAGGAGTCGATATTCTGCGCGTGAGGTAAACATCCGGTATGGCTCCTCGGTACTTCTGCTGACCAAATCATCGATCAGTACGCCAATGTATGCTTCAGAACGCTTCAGGATAAAGGGGTCTTCACCTTTAACCTTTTGGGCTGCGTTGATGCCCGCAATAAGTCCCTGTGCTGCGGCCTCCTCGTAACCTGACGTGCCGCATATCTGCCCGGCAAAGAAGAGACCATCCACCAGTTTAGTCTCGAGCGTCAGTCTTAGTTGATGCGGGGGGAAAAAATCGTACTCCACGGCATAGCCCGCGCGAAGCATCTCAACTTTCTCCAGGCCGGGGATGGTCTTGAGTCCCTCGTATTGGATTTCCTCCGGTAGGCTGGTAGAAAACCCGTTGACATAGACAATATTGGTGTCGTACCCCTCCGGTTCAAGGAAGATCTGATGACGATCTCTATGGGAAAAGCGTACAACCTTATCCTCGATCGACGGGCAATAGCGTGGGCCGGTTCCTTTAATCCTTCCCGTGAACATAGGGGACCTGTCAAACCCCTTACGAAGAGCTGCGTGTGTGGCCTCGTTCGTGTAAGTGAGGTACATGGGCACGAGTTTGTTCGAAATAGCTCGATTCTGGAAGGAAAAGGGCTGCGGGGGGTCATCGCTGTTCTGTTCCTCGAGGCCCGAAATTTCGATGCTGTTCAGGTCGATGCGTGGAGGGGTGCCAGTCTTGAGCCGTCCGCTCACAAAGCCGAGTCTCTCGAGGTTCGCAGTAACCCCGCCCGATGGCTTCTCTCCGTATCGTCCCCCGGGGGTGTTCTGCAGTCCAGTGTGAAGCAATCCCCTTAAGAATGTGCCGGCGCAGAGCACGAGGCAATGGCAGGATATGTGCAGCCCGGAACCCGTTGAAAAGCCATGCAGGGTATAACCCTCGCTGGATTTCTTCCGGGATACGTCTATCTGATCCAGCGAGTCTACTAGGATGTTGAGATTGGGCTGGTTTTCCACCCGACTCTGGGCCTCAGCGGCATACCAATTGCGGTCGCTTTGACATCTGGGGGACCATACTGCAGGACCTTTTGACCGGTTAAGCATCTTGAACTGGATCCCAGTGAAATCAGCTATTTTGCCCATTTCACCGCCCAAGGCATCGATTTCCCTCACGAGATGCCCCTTGGCTGTACCGCCAATTGCCGGGTTACAGGACATCCTCCCTATGGCGTTCTTATCCATTGTGAGAAGAGCAGTCTGACAGCCCATGCGGGCTGCTGCCATAGACGCCTCAATTCCGGCGTGACCACCCCCTACTACTACGACATCATAATGGACCTTAGGGCTGCTCATACCACCACCCCGGTATTCTGTTCCACGTGGAACATCTCCTCATTTCCCGATGCAGAATCGTGCAAAGATGTTGTCTAGAACTTCGTCAGTCGTGACCACCCCGACAACCTCCCCCAAATTCTCCATAGCCAGCCTGAGGTTTATGGCTATGAACTCATTGCTCTTTCCTTCTACGGAGTCCTCCTGTGCCCGAAGTAAGCACTCTCGTGCCTTGGTAAGGCTCTGGGCGTGGCGTTCGTTTGTGATCATAGGGCTAGAGTCGGTGCTTGAGCCGTTCCCCTGACAGGATAGCTCCAGTATGCAGCTCTTCAGCCGTTCGAAGCCCAGTCCGGTCTTGGCGGAGGTGTAAACGGTAGGGAAATCCCCCTCACCGTTCGAAGTGGTCACCCGCCAATCTGGTTTCAGGTCGATCTTGTTCACGACCACTATACACGCCCTTTGGCTCGACGCTCCGTTGCGAAGGGAGATGAGGCTCTGCAGATCCTCCTGGATTAACTCATCGTCCGGCTCGCTGATGAAGGCGACAATGTCAGCATGATCGGCTTCTCTCTTCGTCCGAAGCATCCCTTCGAGCTCAACCTTGTCTTCACTCTTTCTCAAGCCGGCAGTATCGATGACTGAAAAGAGTAACCCATCGATAGTCAAGCTCTCCTGGATAGTATCTCGAGTCGTTCCGGGGACATCTGTCACTATCGCCCGGTCATCGCTCAATAAGCTATTAAGAATGCTCGATTTACCAACATTCGGTCGGCCAATCAGGGCGACCCTCACGCCTTCCCGATATAGTCTGCCCTGATTGTAGGAGTCGATCAAACCCGCAATATCCCGAATGACTGATGTTAAACTACTGTTTATATTGGATTTATCTGTAAGTTCAATGCCCTCTTCGCTGAAGTCAAGTTCAAGCTCTAGCAGGCTGCAAAGGTTCAACAGTTTTTCTCTCAGTTCAGCGATTTTTCCCGATAACTTTCCCCGAAGTTGTGCGACGGAGACCCGGTGCGAGCGCTCGGATCGACTGCTGATGAGATCTGCAACCGCCTCTGCCTGGGATAGATCCATGCGGCCGTTGAGAAACGCCCGTCTGGTAAACTCTCCCGGTTCAGCCGGCCGGGCGCCTGATTCGACCAGGGTCCCCAGAATCCTGCGAGAGATGTACATCCCTCCATGACAGCTGAACTCTACCGTGTCTTCGGCTGTGTAGGAATGCGGCGCTCTGAATACGGTCGAAACGACCTCGTCAATGATGTCGCCATTCCGGTCGGTGAATAGACCGAAGTGGGCCGTGTGGCTGGCGGCCAGAGTAAGGGGGGATTTTCCGCGGAACCTCTGGCTGGCGAACTCCACGGCTCCCCTACCGCATACACGGACGACCGAGATGCCGCCTTCGCCGATCGGTGTGACAATTGCCGCAATGATATCGTCTCGGGGATTCATGGCTGAACAGGACAGGGAGATTGGACCTTGAATTTAGGAAACTCCTCTCATAAAAACAATTGACGGATTTCGAATAGAGACTCATGTGAGGCAACGAATCAGTCTCATTTAGATTCTTATGTGAGGCAACGAATCAGATTTTGAGCAGGAATGTACCTAGGACAACGGAGATGGCAAAGACCTAACTCTCTGGAGACGAGGGCGATACCAAGAAACGGCCTGGCCCAAAGACCGCCTGGGCCTAAATGTAAGAAGCCCTGCCGTTTAGGCCAGGGCTTGGGTAGGGACTCTCTACCTTGTGTGCCTTATTGCTGCCTTTTGGGCAGTTTCATAGCCAGCTTCCCGATGATCCCCCCACCCCGTTTCTTCTCATCAACCTTTCGCAGCGGCTCATCCTTGTGTTGCTTGTTAACCCACACTTGCTGGGCTATTGATAAGAGGTTGAACATGAAATAATAAAGGTTCAATCCGGCCGGGAAACTGTTGAACATCATTGTGAGCATCACCGGCATGAGATAGACCATCATTTTCTGACGGGGATCCTTCACACTCATCTTCTGCTGCACGAACATCGTGATTCCCATCAGCAGTGCGAGGCCGCTTACCTCGTTGATGTTGAAAAACGGGATCCTGAAAGGAAGCGTCGTGACAACATCCGGCGACGAGAGGTCTTGAATCCACCCGACAAATGACGCTTGCCGAAGCTCGATTGTTGCGCTGAAAACCGCCCAGAGCGCATAGAGGATCGGCAACTGCAGGATCATCGGCAAACAACCGCCTGCAGGATTCACGCCATACTCCTTATAAAGCCTCATGATCTGCTGGTTCATTTTCTGCGGATCGTCCTTGTACTTCTCGCGAATCTCGGCCATCATCGGCTGAAGAGCCTGCATTTTTCGCATCGAATCCATGCTGGTCTTCGTCAGGGGATAGAGCGCGATTTTCACAATGATCGAGAAAATGACAAGGATTACGCCATAGTTTGAAATGAACAATCGCAGGAATTGGAAC
>Ga0099793_10000258_pt1 | contig 13472 bp, 12 predicted proteins | sample Rivendell_Oct201_9_FD_77319 | JGI IMG/M metagenome (GOLD analysis project Ga0099793, IMG submission 77319) | Vadose zone soil and rhizosphere microbial communities from the Eel River Critical Zone Observatory, Northern California to study diel... | ecosystem: Environmental > Terrestrial > Soil...
TCGAGGATTACGGCGGTGCCATCGTCGAGAGGATGGGCGAGTGGAGCGGGCGGGTGAATCCACTGCAAACCGTGAGCTTGCAGAGGTAGTGAAGAAAAAAACGGAGAGCCAGCGGCGAGTGGATGGACGGCGGAGCCGAAATCGTGGAGGAAGCCTGGCATTGTGAGTTCGAGCGTGCGCGCAGCGCCGCCCGCTTGCGGTTGCGCTTCGAAGACGTCAACGTGCACGCCGTGTTGCGCGAGGGTGATGGCAGCGGCGAGGCCGTTGGGTCCGGCTCCGACGATGCAGGCCCGGCGTGTGCTCTGAGCGGCTGAGGTCATTGTCGTGGCGGAAGCTCCGGAGGCCATTCGATGGCGATGATGCGGCCATTCGCGTCGCGACCGAGTGTTGGCGCGTAGTTGCCGAGCAATTGGCGCCGCCACCACAAACCTTGCTCGCGCTTTTCTTGTGGCGAGGAAAACCAATATTGCCAGAGCAGAACGCGGATCTGGCGAGGCGGCTGCGGAAATGGATTGCCGGCGAAAAGCGCCAGGACGTCCGGACTGCCTTCGAGGAGGTGCTCTTCGGTGCGGGGAACGATGGGATTGGAGCGCCAGTGACCGAGCGAGGCAAACCACAAGTTCCAATCGAAACGAGGCTGGTAAGGCGCGTAGATACGCGGAGCTTCGTAAGGGTTTTGCGGCTTAAAGCGAAACTGGTAAGGCAGCCAATTCTGGCCGTCATTCGAGCCTTGGAATTCGATTTCGTAGCGGCCGCGCGTCATCACCGCGAAGAGGCCGTAGCGGTCGGCAATGCGAAATGGCTGCAGCGCAGCAACAGGCCCCGTAGGAAATGGCGCAGCAGGCCAAATCATCCATAACAAGAGCACGATGCTTGAGTAGAAGAGCCACGCAAACATAACCGCAGTGAGGGCGAGTTTTGCCGTTGCCAAGTGCCGCGCCCAGATTTGCTGCCAGCGCGGCATCTGCGTTTCAGGCGAAACAACCGCCTCCGAAGCCGCTTGCGTTGGTTGCGCCAACTGCGCTTTCCATGACTGCGGAACGAAACGCGCGAGGAAACGATCGTCCAGAAGAAAAATCCCGAGCGATAAAACGAGATAGTTCAAGAATGTGTAGTTAGCGGTGAGGATGATGCCGATTTGCCAGGGCGTAACAATGAAGAAGCAAATGATGCGAACGCGGCGCGGAAGAAAAAGCATCCAGGCGAGGACGAGCTCGAGAGCGAGAGTGCCAAAAGCGCAGGCAGCGTGAAACCAGTGCGGCAGATGCTCGGCGTACCAGCCAATCCAAGTGGGCAGCGGACCGTTTTGATAGTACTCGTCCATAGCGGTGAAGCGCCGCCACTGCGGATCGCCGCTGACAATTTTGGCGACGCCGGATTCGAAGTAAATGCGAAACCATTCCCAGAGAAGAAGAAAAACGCCGACGCGCATGGGCGGGCTCTTTGCACCGAGGCCGGGACGAAATCCCGGAGGGGCGAGAAAGAGGGAGATAAAGCCGGCTTCGAGGAGCATCCCGTCGGACTGATAGCCGGAAAAATCGGAGGCGACGCTAACGAAGGAGAGAAAGCAGATAAAGCAAAGTAGCACCATGCCGCGCGGAAAGATGTTGATAGTGAGAAGGAGGGAAGCAACGAGGCCGGCCCAGCAAACAGCCATCAGCGCGTGATTGCCGGCGGAGAACCAAAAAAGCGTGGGTGCGTACCAGAAACGCGAGAAGCCGATGGAATTGGTGACTGCTCGCAAGTATTCGACGGCAGGGAGAATTCCGTGGGGGCCGATGAGGCCGCGGATTTGGAAGAGCAGCGAGAAAAAAGCAGAGAAGTAGATCACGCCGAGGGCGCGGAGGAAGAGCCAGCGCGGAAGAAGGCGGTCGCGCGCGCCGCGCTCAGGATCGAAGAGCCAGCGGAGGACGGAAGCGGAACGGAGATCCATGGCGCGGTTCCAATATACAGGGTTCGGCGCCAGGCTCGCGTATCGTCTAGCCTACTTGGGGAATCTAATTTTTAGTAATGCCGTCCAGCCCTGAAGGAAGGAGAGCACGGCAAGCACTGAACGCGGCGGCCGCTCGCCGCACTCCATGAACGGCTGTGCTAAATTGGTCGAGCGATGAAATTCAAGAAGATTGAAACGACAGAATTGCCTTGCACGACTTCGGCCCTGCGGCCGTTTGGGTGCATGGAATTGTGGGCGGGAAACGAGAAGGCGCATCGTTCGCTGGAGCTGGCAGGGCTGGAAGGCGACGTGATCGCGGTGCCGTCCGGCGGAGATGCGGGCGGGGACCTGGCCGCGGTTTTTTCTTGCACCGACAACGTGGCGCGCGTGGTGCTGGCGGATTGCGTGGGGCACGGATATTCAGCGAGCCTGGTAGCGCGACACGTGCATAAGTTGCTGCACAAATTTCATGATATTCGCGATACGTCGGGATTGCTGGCGGCGCTAAACGATGAGTTCACGCTGGGGACCGCGAACGACGCAGGGGGACTGCGGCTGACGACGGTGGTCACCGGCACGTACGACGGGATGAGCGGAGAATTTAACTTTGCATATGCCGCGCATCCCCGGATGCTGGTGTGGAGAGCACGGGAGGAACGATTTGTCGAGCTGGGAGAAGGACTGGAGAATTTGCCGCTGGGATTTATTACCGGAGAGCAATACAACGAGCAGAGCATTCGCTTGCATGTGGGAGACATGATTTTGGCGTTTTCGGATGGAGCGACGGAGGCACAATCGCCGGCGGGGGAACAGTTGACGCATGTGGGACTTCTTGCGCTGGCGGAGGAAACGTTGCTGGGGATGAGCGAAGCGGCAAGCCTGGCGGAGTTTTCGAAGGGCTTGCTCGGAGGCGTTCAGGCCCATCGCGGCGTGGCGGAGTTGGAAGACGACATTACGCTGCTGACGCTGCGGCGCGTGAGTTGAGGCGGAAAGGCGCCGCGCTGGGTTACTGCGCCGGGGAGGTCGGCGGGTGAGCGGAAAAATACTGCGCCAGGCTGGCGGTGAATTCGTTGGTGGCGCTGTGAACGTTGTGGTCGAGCGCAGCCACCACGGCGGAGACGTCTTTGCCGCTGACGGGCTCGTCGTGGTTGTAGAGGTGACTCCAGACGGTGTTGCCGGTTTTGGTGTCGCGGAGCTCGAGCTCGAGTGCGAAACGCGCGGACATGGGCGAGCCAGTGATTTCCTTGAAGTCGTAGAGCTGGCCGTGGAGGAGATAGTCTCCGCGAATGCTGCTGCGCAGGGCGTAGACGGAGCGGTATCGGCCTGAGGAGCGCAGCGCGCGGAAAAGAACTTCCTCGATCATTTCCGTGGGAGGCTGGGCCCAGCGCTGGTACTCGTAAGTGCCCATGGCCTCCCCGTTGGAACTGTAGACGATGTGATCTTCGCGATAGAGATGCGAGGACATTAGCGGGCCGATGACAATGGTGATCGGGAAGGCGTCGCCCGGGGGGTCGGCGCTGTCGTTGCCGGGAACAGTGAGTTGGTAGTACTTCGAGGGGCGTGCAGCGCCGCAACCGGCGAGCAGCGCTGCGCAAAGCAGAAAAATAATTGAATAACGCGTCATCATTGGCGTTCACCGGGTTTGTGTTCACGGGGATTAGAGGAGCGAATCAGGGTGTAGGGACGAGACTTGATGGTGTTGGTGAATTCCTTGAGATTTTCTGAGACGTGGCGGAAATTATCGAGCAGCTCGTCGATATTTTCAGAGTTGACGTCGAGAGTCTGATTCAGGTGCGCGGTGAGATCGGTCATGTTGGTGAGCGTGCGGCGAAGTTCGGCGACGGCCTGGCGGATATCGGCACGATTTTCCCCGATGAGGGAATCGATGTGATCGATGGCGTTGTTGGCTTCCTCGGAGGTCTTGCGGAAATCCGACAAAAGAGGCTCGAGCTTTTCGCTCACCGAATTGATATGCGTGAGAGTGGAGTGGAGAGCGGGGCGGTTTTCTTCGATCATTCCGCGAGCGTTGGCAAGGGTTGCCGAGAGATTGGCGCGATTCTGAACGTTTAGGAGATCGTTGACGCGATCCACGGTGACTTTCAGCTCCGTGGCGCGGTCGTTCAGGGTGGTGAGAAGCTGCGTGGCGCGGGGACCCAGGTCATTGATTTGCGCGGTGAGGGCGTTGAAATCGACGTAGTTTTCGGCGGTGAGTTGAGAGCCGTCGGGAGCGATGGCAGATTTAGGAGTGCCGGGGAGAACTTCGAGGTGATTGTCGCCGAGCGGGCTCAGGCTCATGATCTTGACGTGACTATCGGTTTTAACCGGGAGGTCGGATTGCACTTTGAAAGTGATCTCGATGCGCGAGGGATTTTGCGGATCAATGCGCACGGTTTCAACACGGCCGATCTTGGGTCCGCCCGAGTAACGGACGCCGGAACCGGACTCGATACCGCCGGCGAATGGAAAATACGCGCGATAAGTGTGGGTGGAGCGGCCGAAGGCGCCGCTAATAGCAAAGACAATGAAAATCAGCACGGCGGTGGCGGCGACGACGAAAAGGCCGACAAGTGCTTGTTCGCTTTTTGGTTTCATTGGTTTCCTTCCCTGCTCCTGGGATCATTTGGAGCGGCGATCCTCCGTTAGCATTTGCAAATAATCCAATTCGCGCGAGACTTCGGGTTCAGCAACGCGGTCGAAAAACTGACGGACGCGCGGCTGCGTGCTAGCGCGCATCTCTTCGGTAGCGCCGATGGCGACGATATTGCCTTTGTCGATCAAAACCATGCGATCAGCAATCAAGTAGGCGCTGGCGAGCTCGTGGGTGACGACGATGATGGTCATGCGGAAGGCTTGCTTGAGCTCGAGGATGAGCTGATCGATGCCCGCGGCGATGATGGGATCGAGGCCGGCGGAAGGCTCGTCAAAGAAAAGAATTTCGGGGTCCATGGCGAGAGCGCGGGCGACGGCGGCGCGCTTCTTCATGCCGCCGCTGAGCTGCGAGGGCATGTAGTATTCGAATCCCTCCAGGCCGACCTGTTCGAGTTTCAGGCGCAGCATGATTTCGATGGTGGATTCTTCGAGGCGGGTGTGCTCGCGGAGCGGCAGAGCGACATTTTCGCCGACAGTCATGGAGCCGAAGAGGGCGCCACCCTGAAAAGACATGCCGATCTTTTTGCGGATGGCGTCCATCTCGGAAGACGAGATGGCGGCGATGTCGTGGCCTTTGATCCAAATCTGGCCGGAGCTGGGCTTCTCGAGGCCAACGAGGGTGCGCAAGAGCGTACTTTTACCGGAGCCGGAGCCGCCGAGGATCACCAGAGTTTCGCCGCGATTGACGTCGAAGCTGATGCCGTGAAGAATTTCCCGCTCGCCATAATTGACGCGGAGGTCGCGCACGGAAATCGTCGCGGTGGTTTCCAGCGAATCTGTCAGTGATGCTCCCATGCGTGAGTTCCTAGCCTTGGCTCATAAAAAAGAACAGTGCGGTAAAAACCAGGTCGACCACAATGACCAGAAAAATGGACATGACCACCGCCCGTGTCGTGGAGCGGCCGACTTGCTCGGCGCCGGCTCCGGTGGAGAGTCCTTCCAAGCAGCCGACGGCGGTGATGGTGATGCCAAACATGACGCTCTTGATCAGTCCGGTGACGATATCACGCAGGAACAGCGAGTCAAGCGAGGCCCAAATGTAGCGCGTGAAGGTGAAGTCGGCTTTCGCGACGCCGAAGAGCGACCCGCCAAGAATGCCCATGGCATTAGCCCAAATGGTGAGGCAGGGCAACATCACGGCCATGGCGATGAATTTCGGGGTGACCAGGAAATGCACGGGGCTGATGGCCATGGTTTCGAGCGCGTCGATTTCCTCGGTCACTTTCATGGTGCCGATTTCGGCGGCGAAGGCGGAGCCGGAACGGCCGATCACGACGATGGCGGTGATGAGTGGGCCGAGTTCGCGAGACATGGAGATGGCCACGGCGGCGGCGACGTAGCTGATGGCGCCGAAGCGGCGGAGTTCGTAGGCCGCCTGAAGAGCGAGGATTAAGCCGATGAAGAAAGTGATGAGGGAAAGAATGGGGAGAGCGCGGACGCCGACGTCGAGGGCTTGCGAGACGGCGCGCTGAAAGCGGATGGGTTTGCCTTGGAAGGGAGCAACGAAGGTGTAGTAAGCGGCGCGGCCACTGAGGGAAGCGAGTGAACCGAGGTAGGCGAGGCCGTTGGTTACCGAACCGCCGACTTGGGAGAGCAATTCCATGTTGTACTCTGCACGACCACAGTCAAGGTGAAGTCCTTGGGACCGGGAAAAGAGAGCGGACCCTGAGGATGACACCCGCTACAGCCGAAGCATAGATTCAGGAGGACAAGGCCTGATCTTCGTTGTCGTAAACTTCAAAAATCTTCAGCAGCCGCGAAAGTTGCAGGACCTCGCGCGCGGAGGGGCTCAGGCCGAACAGGATGAAACGCGAATTGACGTCGCGGCTGGCCTTGAGGCCCTCGACTAGTGAGGCAACGCCGGAGCTATCGATATAGCGGACCTTGCTAAGATTCATTACCACGCGAGGGGTACGCTTTTCGCGAACTTCGCGTAGAAGAGCTTTGCGCACCTCCGGCGAGTTGGCCAAGTCGATGTCTCCCGAGACGTCGAAAATCGTGGTGTTATCGGTATGCCGCGCGGAAATCTGCACGGAGCCTCCTTTGGGCAATCAAGAACTGCGCGACTGCGTCGATGGCTGGAGGTACTTGACCAGCCGAAACTGATTGGTGCCGCCCGCCCGCTGATACTCCACGGTATCCATGCTCTGGCGAATAAAATGCAAGCCCAGGCCGCCGGGCTTGATTTCGTCGAGACGGCGGCCACGCAACTTTGCGGGGTCGATCGCGGGACCCTGGTCACGGAGCAAAATCTCAAGACCATCGGCGCTCTGGGACGCGCGAGGGCGGACGCGGCTGCAATACACTTCGATAGGTTGATCGGTCCGTCCGTCATAGCAGTGGCGCATGATATTGGTGAGAGCTTCGTCCACCGCGCGAGTGACGGAACGGCGATCCGGCGGAGAGAACCCGAAGACCTCAGTGAGGCGTTCGAGCGCGCCACGCACGACGCAGAGCAGTTGGGGATCGCTGTGCAATTCGAGCTTCAGCAAAAATCCGTCATCCGACGCGGGGCTTACGCTTTTTGTATCACGCTGACGCATAAGAAGAAAGGACCGGTGGCATAGTGGCGCCTGAGGCACGGGACAAGAGCATGAGGATAGACGCAAAGGGAGAAAAAAGAAATGGGCTAGTGTTTGGCTGCCTGTCACAGACTCGACGACGAGGGAAAGACAACGCCGAGACGAGAGCCGCAAAAGCGCAGAGGAACGCAGACACGTTGAGGAGCGGTGGTAGACTATCGAGCTATGCGCGTACTCCTGTTGAATCTGAATTCGGAGACGAATGAACTGGTAAGCAGCGCCCTTGCGGGCCAAGGCTACGACGTCACGACCGAATCCGGGCTGACCGTGGACGAGGTGCTCGCGCTTTCACCCGAGGTACTGGTTACCGAGGCTTCGCCGACCGATTTGAGTTGCTGCGGGATGATTTCGCAGTTGAAGGCGCGGTCAGACACGCGCGGGTCGGTGCGGATTCTGATGGTTGTGCGCGGGGGAGCGCTGGAACGAGCGCGGGCATTGGATTTGGGCGCGGATGATGTCATCACGTTTCCGTTCGAAGGAATGGAGTTTGCCGCGCGGGTGCGCACACAGTTCCGGGAGCGGCAGCCGGAAGAAGATTTGAAGACCATGCTGAAGTATGCGGTGCAGCGCGAACAGATGGCGGACATCGCGGTGGAATCGCTGAGCGGCGGGGCGGTCGGCAAGCACCGCTTCTGGTTGATACCGGCGATTTTTGTGGTGAGCGCGGCGGCGATTCTAGCGGCGGCTTTTATTGTGATCACCATGGGACGGAGCCAGAGGGAAACGCTGCGACTGCGGGCGGACATTGCGCGGCTGAACAGCGGGCTCGGCTTGCACGATCAACTTTTGCAGCGCACGGAGCAGGCGCGGAGTTCGCTGGATGCGAGCGCGAAATCCGACTCTGCTACGCGCAATACCCTGCGGGCGCAGTCCGAAGATTTGCGCAAGAAGATGGCCACGGCGGAAGGACCGGATGCGCAATCGCTGAAGCAGCAACTTGTGGACACCCAAAAGCGGCTGAAGCTGCTGGAAAACGAAGGGAAAATCGCCGAAACGATTGTGCACAGTTATGGGCCGAGTGTGTGCTTGCTGCATGTGGTGGTGGAGTTTCTGGACAAAGAAAGCGGGAAGCCGATCCAGATTGCTTTGGACGCGATGGGCAAACCGCAGGTAGATGATAAAGGAATGGTGCGGCTGGACGCGGGTGGAGCGGGTCCACATTTGCAGATCGATGTGTTTGGCACGGGATTTTTGGTGCGGCGGGATGGACGGATTCTGACCAACCACCACGTGGCGGAACCGTGGTGGAGCAACGATGAGCTGAAGGAACTGCTCGATCATGGGGCGGCAGCTTATGTTCTGTCTTACAAAGCCTATTTTCCGGGCAGCTCTGAGGGGATTTCGGCGAAGCTGGACAAGGTCTCGCCCAGCGCGGACGTCGCGACGCTGAAATTGGAGACGACTCCGCCGACGAACGCTGCGCTGCTGGAGCTGGATGAGCGCAGCGAGGCCAGCGTATCGGGCGAGCCCGTGGTGCTAATCGGATATCCGACCGGGATCGAGGGGATTTTGGCGCGAGCGGGAGCGGATGTCGCCCAGAAAATCGCGGATGGCACGCAGAATGTAAACCAAATGGTCTCGCAACTGGCGGCGCAGAAGCTGATACGGCCAACCACCACGCAAGGTCATATCGGCGACGTGCTGAAGGACAAGATTGTTTACGACGCGGCGACCACTTCCGGGGGGTCGGGCGGACCACTGTTCAATCGCGGCGGGAAAGTGATCGGCGTGAATTTCGCGATACTGAAGGGATTTGGGGGATCGAACCTGGCAGTACCTGCGCGATATGCGACGGAACTGCTGAGGTAGGCTAAGCCAACAGTCCGAGAATTCTTGAGAGGCACCTCCGCTCGGCGTAGAATGGACTTGCAAGTCTAAAGTAGTCAAGTATTTGAGCGTTTGCGCGTTGCGCTACACCCACCCGGCGCAATCGGCACAGCCATGACAAACACTGCGCAGCACGGAAACCGCGCCCATGCGCGACGCAGAATGTCGCCCATCGGCTACGTGGAATTGGGACAGGAAAACGGGGGAATCCTCCTGAACCTGAGCGAAGGGGGACTGGCGGTGAGGTCGGCGCTGGCGCTGACCTCACGTAAGTTTGCCGAGCTTCGGTTTCAAGTGCCTGTGTCTCAAGGATGGTTGACGGCCAGCGGCCGCATCGTTTGGATAAGCGATTCGAAAAAGGAAGCTGGGATTCAGTTCACAGAATTGCCTGGAGAAGCGCGGCAGCAGATTCACGTGTGGGTTTCGGCGGAGGGCGAGTCCGAAAAAGCCGGAGAGACGCTTCCAGGCTTATCCGAGGAAGGCCGGGAACCTTCCAAACAAATTCTTGATACGCCTGATCACGAGCGCGCAGGGGCTAGTGAACCGACAATCGTACGCGGCGCACGGACGCAGGCGGCGCAAACGCGAAGAGAACGGCCGCCGACGCTGGGGGAGGCAGTGGGCGTTGCGGCGGCCGGGCCACCAGCGCAGGGCTTTCGATTCACGGATTATTCAATGTTTGCAGCAGAACCGGAAAAAGAAGGAGCCTGGATTGAGCCGACGCGGCATCGAAAAGGGCGGGGTGGCACAGCGCTGTTGGTTCTTTTGGTCGCGGCGCTGTTCTTTACGTTGGGTTCGACCGTTGGGCGGGGAAGCTTAGACCGTTGGATTGCTTACCTTCGAGACGCCGCGGAAAATCAGCTGGCGCCGCCGCCAAAGGTGACGCCGCCAGCCCCGCCAGAGCAGGCTGACGCGGCTGGAGCTGCCGCGGATCAGGAGGACGCGAAGAACGCGCCAGACGGGGATCAGGCAAAAGCGGAGGCAGGTGCGAATCCGACTTCCGGGCCCGTGGCGAATTCGCAGGTTGCCAATACGCCCGGTACGGAGGAGAAAGTCGACGCGCTTAAGGGCACAACTGAGCCAAGAGGCGGCTCGGCGGCCGGAGGGAGCGCAGCGGATTCCACGGCCCGAAGCGCAATAGTTCCGGGTACCAATGAATCGCGGCCAGTACGTACCGCTGAAAACGCGACGCCCCGCAACAGCCGCGAAACGGACGCTGAGCCAGGCGGGATGGCCCCGAAGCACTCAATTCTGGTAAACCCGCCGGGGCCGGGGGGCCGGCCTTTCTACGTCAATCTTCCAGGGGAAGCAATTAGCGCCTCTCCAGCAATTGCCATCACTGCGCGAACAACTTTGGAAATCCTCCCGAGCGCATCTGGCCGATCCGAGCGAGTGGTCATTGGAAAACTGATATCGCACAGCACGCCTTTTTATCCTGTCGAAGCCCGCAAACAGCGTATCGAGGGAAGCGTGGAGTTGAAGGCGCGGGTAGGGCGCACGGGCCAGATTATTGGGGTGACGCCGGTGAGCGGGCCAGGCCTGCTCGCGTCAGCGGCAACGGCCGCGGTGCGCGAGTGGCGCTATGAACCTACGTTCATCGACGGGGATCCGGCGGAGACGCTGGCGGACATTACTGTCGTTTTTCGATTGCAATAGCGGCGGCCTGCCATCTTCAGAATTCGCACGGAATCATCACCCATCTAGAACGCTACTTCGCGCCCTCAACTTCGCTGGAACCCAGCAGCGCCGAATCCTTCGGAAACTCCTCGCCCCAAATGTAATGGTTGAACCAGTCCAGATTCGCCTGCATCACCGCGCGATTCGATTTGGGCTTTGTGATTGGGTGTCCGAAGCCGGTGTAGAGAATCAGTCTCGATGCTACATGCTGGTCCTGCAGCCCGCGATACAGTTCAAAGCTATTCGGCGGGGGCACGCGTTTATCCGCGCTGCCCACTTGAATTAGCGTCGGCGTTTTGGCCTGCTTGATCGCCGCCATCGGCGAAGTCTTCTGATAAATCTCCGGATCATCCCACGGCGTCGCGCGCAGATATTGCCGGGTGAACGGAGTGATATCCGTGTTCACGTAATACGTTCGCCAGTCGCTGATTCCCGCCCCCGCGGAAATGGCCTTGAATTGATCGGTGTGCGTTGTCAGAAACGCCGAAATGTATCCTCCCTGCGACCATCCCATTGATCCCAGCTTCGTGGCGTCGACAATCCTCCGCGCGATCAGCGAGTCCACCCCGCTCATCACGTCCCACATGTCCCCTTCGCCCAAATTTCGCACATTCAACGCGCGGAATGCCGCTCCATATCCCGCACTCCCTCGATAGTTCGGCTGCAGCACCAGCGCGCCCTTCGACATTAAGATCTGGATCGGATAGTACGTGTCCCCGGCCGAGAGCGTCGCTTGCGAGATGCCTGTCGGCCCCCCATGAATTACCACCAGCAACGGGTACTTCTTCGAGGCATCGTAGTTCGCCGGCTTCCGCAGTATCCCCTCGATCGTCGCGCCATCCTTGCTCTTCCAGGAAATTACTTCCGCGCTGCCCAGGTTCCAATCCTTGACCTGCGCCGTCACGTCCGTAAGCTGCCGCGGAGCGAATTTCTGTGCGCCCGAAACGAATACTTCCGTCATATGCGTCGCGTCTTGCGCCGCGATTCCGAGCGTCTTGAAATCTTTCGTGAATGACACGTCGTCGAGATAATACGCATCCGGCGCGCTGATGCGCGCGATTTCCTTCGTCTTTGGATTCACCCGGAAAAGATGTGCTGACGTCTTTTGCAACCCTTCGAAATAAATCCCATCCGGTCCCCAGTCCGCAATCCGCGGATTTTCATCAAATTGCGCGGTCAGATCCTGCACGTCCCCGGGTTTGGCCGCCGGTTGCGCAAGCACCCGCTCCACGTCCACCACGGCAATGTGCCCGTTCGCGTAGTAGAAATAAGGCTGTGCCAGTGCCGTGGCAAACGCTATCTGCTTCCCGTTTGGCGAAAAAATCGGATCGTTGTCCGGCCCGTCCAGCGCGACGATCTTCCGCACCGCATTGTCCTGCCTCAGTTCCGTCAGATAAATATCTTCATCTCCTCCGAATGCCAGGATCGGGTTGTGCGTCGCCGCGAACGCGATGCGCTTCCCATCCGGCGACCACGCGAATCCGTTCACGTTTAGGCTCGCGTCATGCGTGATCTGCCGCGCCTTCGCTGGTGCTTGGTGCGCCTCCCCCTCCGCCGCGTCCACCACCCATAATTGGTTCTGCCGGTAATCTTCCTCAAACACTTCGTAGTCGCTGTACTTTTCCTTGCGTTCCTTCTCGCTCTTGCTTTCCGCGCTCGGCGCCGTAAACGCAATCTGCTTCCCATCCTTCGACCAGTGAAATCCTCCGATATCCGTTTCCTGCTGCGTCAACTGCCACGCCTCTCCGCCATCCGGTGAGATCACCCAAATCTGCCGCGCCGCCGGCTTCCCTTCCCCCTCTTTTTTCTCGTCTTTCCCTTCCTTCTTGTCGTCTTTCCCTTCTTTCTTCTCCGCGCCATCCGCCGGCGCAATCGCATTCGATTCCCGCTCCCCGATAAACGCCAACCACCGTCCATCCGGCGACCATTCCGGCGCGTCGCTCGATTTCTTTCCGCGCGTCAATTGAAAGCTCGCTCCCGTCGCCACGTTCACCAGCCAAATCTGCCGCACGTAGGCATTTTCCTTCCAATCCGTTTCGCGCACTCGATACGCGATAAATCTCCCGTCCGGAGAGATGCGCGCTCCGCCAATCACCTTCAAACTCAGCGACTCCTCCAGCGACGGCGTATGCTTCGTCTGCGCGTGCAGCACTCCACTGCAAAGAAACGCAAACGCTGCTACCGAAACCAACTGAACAAGTTTGTTCACGATGCCTCCCCTCGCTTGCTCCAAATTGCTTTGCTACAAAATCCGCCCGCCGCAAACATGACGCCGCGCCTCTGCAAAACGTCATCTACTTTTTCTCGCCGGACATCAGCCGCCGCTTGCCCTTGATCAACACATCCGCGGAGCCCGGACGCCCGTTCCAGAAGTCCAGCCGCACTCGCCCATCCGCCAGCATGTTCACCGTCGCCGGGACTGCGCTAGCCGTCAGGTACCACCCCTCCGGCAGCACGACGGCATTGCGCGGCCGCCCCAGGCTCCGGTCAAACACCAACTCATCTCCCTCCAACCGGTAACTTCCGACTGCCGTATACGTCTCCGAAATTCGCAACCTGATCGACTGCCCCTTCTTCACCGGCGTAAACCGTATCACCACCACCTGCGCCGTGGGTGCGACCGCCTCTCCCGCATCGATCTTCGCCGCCGCCAGCTCATCTCCGGTCATGATTTGCGTCGCAAGCTTTTCTCCGGTATCCAACACATACGCCGACGGTTCGGAAACCGTGCTGCCCGCGCGCACCACGTTCAGGTACTTGTCCACGCCCGGCCGCGACTCCGTATAGTCGTGATACAGACGGAA
>Ga0099793_10000259_pt1 | contig 13471 bp, 10 predicted proteins | sample Rivendell_Oct201_9_FD_77319 | JGI IMG/M metagenome (GOLD analysis project Ga0099793, IMG submission 77319) | Vadose zone soil and rhizosphere microbial communities from the Eel River Critical Zone Observatory, Northern California to study diel... | ecosystem: Environmental > Terrestrial > Soil...
AAGCCATCGTCTCCAAATCTCTGGGAAGGCCACAAGGCGACAGACGAGATTCCGCTTGACTATGCGGAAATGGATAGAGCACTGGTCTGCCTCTTCGATCTGAAGGCGACCCCGGAAGACACAGCGAAGAATCTAGGAATCGACGAACGGAAGGTTCGTGACATTTTGTCGAGATTTCAGAATTCAGCGCACAAGCGGTCGTATCCGCCTATGATCGGGAGCTGGTAGCATGAATCTTCAGAAGCGACTGCGTAGTCACAAGGCCAAGATTGCAGTCTGGGGGACTGGATACATTGGGCTGTCAACTATGGCCTACTATGCCAAGAATGGGATCAGGTGTGTTGGGTACGACATCGTCCCAGAAACCATACGGAGCATCAACGCAGGCGAAATATCGCTCGCAGGCCTTGGCCAATGGTTAGGCTTCTCCGCAATACCGCTCGTCAAGAACGGCCTCATTCACGCGACGAGCAAGGTGAAGGACATCATTGATGACTCCTCGATCAAAGTGCACTTCATTTCGATTCCAACAGAACGGAAAGGTAAACCGTGGGACGGGGCGCTGCAAGACGTTTCGAAGAAATTAGCCGCGAAGAAAGTCGAAAACGGGCCAGATCTAGTCATCGTCGAATCGACACTTTCACCTGGTCAATGCGACAAGGTACTGGTTTCGACTCTTCGAAGAACTGGACGCGATGTTCCCGACGAATTTCAGATAGCAGTGGCACCGCGGCGCGACTGGTTCGATAATCCTGGCTTGAACGTGCACACTATCCCCCGAGTTGTCGGAGGCTTAGATGAAGAATCGAGAGGAGCTGCGATGGACGTCCTGGGGATCATCTGCTCCAAGCTGGTACCTGTTTCTGATCATAGAATTGCTGAACTGGTTAAGTCGACGGAGAACGCGTTCAGAGCCCTGAACATAGCCTTCGCAAACACTCTGTCTCGCGCCTTTCCTGACATAGACACGATAGAACTGATCAACGCGGCCGCGACGAAATGGAACTACGTCGCTCACTATCCTGGACTGGGAACTGGGGGATACTGTATTCCCCTCGCTCCTGAATATCTCATTGAAGGGTCCCGGAGCAAAGGAGAGCACATTGACTTTCTGTCACAGATCAATGAAGTCAACAGATCCCAAACCAGATTCGTGGGAGAGCTCATTGCCAAGAGCCTTTCCGGAAGCTCGGTTGGCATACTAGGCCTGAGCTACAAACGTAATCTGAAGGTCCACGTCCTCTCGCCCACAATAACCCTAGCGGAGGTTCTGAAGAAAGCCGGAAAGCAGGTCCTCATTCAGGACCCGTTCTACACACCGAGAGAGATAGAAGACATCGCTGAAGTTGGAACATTCAGATATCCAGAAGACCTGAGAAAATTTGACTCTGTGGTAGTATCTGTTCCTCACCTTGAGTACACTGAAACTCCTGTTCCAGCGCTACTGAAATTCATCAAGCAAGGTGCCTTCGTGCTGGACGCAGAGGGAGCCTGGCAGAGTTACAGAGACTTCTTCCATCAAAAGGGCATCGACTACAGAAAAATTGGCGATGCTGGTTGGGCACTTCCGAGAAAGATGAAATGAACGGACCTAACCCTCGCGTCTCAGTTATAGTTCCTTGTTATAACGAACAGGATAACGTCGAAAGCTGCATAGACCAGATCATAGACACATTCAGCGCCGCTCGAATTCCTTTCGAGATTCTCGTGGTGAATGATGGAAGCACTGACGACACGCTAGAGCGAGCTCATTCAATGTCAGGGTCCCACTCCTTTGTGCGAGTTATTGACCTCGGAAAAAACTGTGGAAAGGCTGTGGCACTCAAGGAAGGCATCCGTCGAGCCAGCGGGGACATTGTAGCCTTCTTCGATGCCGACCTCCAATACAGCCCGAAGGATCTGGTTACGATGATAACTCGATTGCAAGACGGCGTGGATTTCGTCAATGGAAATCGGGACTACAATGGATACGGGGCCTCTAGGACTGCGTTCTCTCGCCTTTACAATCGAGTCGTAAGACTACTTTTTCAAATGGAAATCAGAGACTCGAATTGTGGAGTCAAAGTACTAAGAAAAGAAGCGCTGGATCCTGATACGTCATTCAGCTATGGCCTTCCTCTGGTGGTACCACTTTTGAAGATCAGGGGGTTTGAATCAAGCGAAGTCCCGGTAACATTGCGTGAGAGAATTGCTGGACAGTCCAAATACTTCGAGGACGGACGTTTCTTAGGTGGCCCAAAGAACGTTCGAGACATTGTCTTTCATTCAATAATGCTCCTCAACCTGCTGGCTCACATACCGCTGGAACTGGCCTTAAGGGAACGTTCCTCAAAGAGAAACTCGCATTCCTAGTCCTTCGCCTCAGAAAGAGCAAGAACCAATGGCAAGAATCGTAGTTCTCAGTCGACGGAACATTTTGCACCCTCGGGCGGGTGGCGCTTCGCGCTATATACATGAAATATTCCGGCGACTGGCAAAAGACCATGACGTGACTGTCCTCTCTGAGGGCGCAACCTCAAGCAGACCAGTTGAACAAATTGACGGACTAACATATGTTAACACTCATGGAAGATTGATGAGATTTCTGCTGCCGGTTAGTTACATGAGGAAGTTCGCCCGTCACGCCGACATTCTGATCGATAACGCAGACGTCGCTATCCCCTGGTTCTCACCTCTATTTTCTAAGAAACCCGTAATCACGATAATCCACCAACTTGTACGTGAAGTCTTTTACGAAGAACTCCCACCCTTCCTCGCCACACTCGGATACCTCTCTGAACCATCGATCTATCGATTGTATTCACGATCCATGATGGTCGCCATGTCAAAGAGCACGGCTGACGGGCTTCTCCAATTCGGAATACCCGAAAAAAATATCCGAATCATAGGTCCGGGTTGTCCCTATCCATCCAATGACCGAATACCGTTGGAAATGCGTTCGCAGAAGCTGATAGGATGCGTCAGTAGGCTCATGCAATACAAGGGATTGCAGTTTGCAATTGAAGCGATAAGTCGGATCCGAAAGGATCTCCCCGACGTTAGGCTCGAGATCGCCGGTTCCGGACCCTACCGAGAGGAACTGGAAAAGTTTGCAAGAAACGTCGGTATGGACTCCAACGTCGCATTCTTAGGAAGAGTTTCAGAGCAGAGGAAACTAAGACTTTACCGAGAGTCAAGAGCCATAGTTCTGTCGTCAATCCGTGAGGGGTATGGCTTGTCTGTAATAGAGGCCAACTCGGTTGGGACACCCGCGATAGCATGGAACGTACCAGGCCTCAGAGACTCTATTATCGATAATACGACTGGACTGTTGGCGAGCTTTCCGAATAATGACGATTTGGCTCGACAGATTTACGATATCATGACCAACGACTCAGCATGGAATACTATGTCTGTGAGCGCTTGGAAGTGGGCGAATAGTCATTCGTGGGATCAATCTGCTCAGGATTTTGATGAAATCATAAAGTCAGTGCTGACAAACCGTCCAACCGATCGAGGCTGAAACTGGTTGGCTCTAATTGCCACTGTTATCCCTACTTACAATTCATCACGGACCATGGGGCGATGTCTGCGGTCGCTTAGAGACCAAACGTCTCATTGTGACGTAATCGTTGTCGATCGATTTAGCAACGACGGAACCGCGGAATTGGCGAAGGACTTCGGAGTCGAACTCATTCGATCAGGAGCGCGCAGAAGCGAGGCGAGAAACATTGGATTGAAACATGCTCGATCAGATGGAGTTCTGTTCTTAGACTCTGACATGATCGCCCCGCCGAGTCTTATCCAAGAATGCGAGAACGGACTAGTAAAACATGAAGCCCTTTTCATACCTGAGGAGTCGATTGGGACTGGTTTCTGGGCGAAATGCAAAGCTGTTGAAAGACGACTGTACGTTGGTGACGCAATCATGGAGGCAGCTAGGTGTTTTAGGAGAAATACTCTCGTTGGATTAGGTGGTTATAATCCCGAGTTGGAAGCGGGGGAAGATTGGGATCTTCAGAACCGAGTTGAAGTTCATCATCTGAACCTCGGAAGAGTGAGCCCAACAATCCTTCATGATGAGGGACAGCTCTCACTGTCTTCAATTACCAGGAAGAAATATAGCTACGGCAAATCATTTGCAAAATACGTTCATGACAATATGACTGTGAGCATAGGTCAAATCAATCCACTTCGACGAATAATCGTCCCAGGTCTGAGGATTCTACCCTATAGCCCCAAGCTAGCTGCAGGGTTTACAATCATGAAATCTATAGAACTTACATCGGCTGGATTGGGTCACCTGATCGGAAATAGCAAACAAGAATTCTCTTGAACTGCGCCACCCCCATCTAGCGGATGAAAACGACAAAGGGTACATCGACTACGCTCGGAAATCAAGACGAACCAAGTCGGCCCGAATAGGTCTCTTGGCAAATTGTCCTCATCTCTAGTCACTTTTGCTGGCCGTATCATCTACAGCTTATCACTCGTCGCCCTTTCTTTGAGACAATTCCTATTCGGAGATGGGCTGTTTGTTTACCGGGATTGGAGTTGGCCACTTTCAACTCAACTCACCCCGCGAGCCAGCTTCACTCCCGGCATGATTTCGAACGGAGCACCGGACCCCTTTGGATTCACAAGGATGTTCCTGACTTGGCCAATATTCTTGATCGACAAACTGACTGCCGATCCAATAGTTGCCGAGAAGAGCTTTGTTGTCTACTTATGGGCGGTTTTCATCGTTCTCTCATTCGTCTTCGCTGAGCTCTTGACTCGCCTACTTGCCGAACTCAGTGGGAGCGTCTTGGCTGGATGGAGGCGAGAGACATTTGTACTATTCATTGTTACACTCTCGTTTGCCAACCTGTGGTCACTAGAACAGCTTTCAGACCTATACTACACGTATATCATCGAATTCTTGCTTGTGGGCATCTCGATCGTCGTAGTCCTGCTCCTACGTTCCAGCCCCAAGTCGGCAGTCTTTGGAGGTGTTGCTCTTTCATTTTGTATTCTCCTGGACCCAAACGTCTACCTGTTTGGACTCATTGCGGTCGGACTCACTATGATACTCACAACGGTCAGGCGCAAGTCATTCTTAGCATCTGTAAGAAGCGCAATAGCCAGAATATCCGTTTTGATGTCAGTTTCTCTTCCGGCACTGTTAACAGTCTTGTTCATTCTTCAACAGACCAGCGGGACAACACTCAGAAGGCCCGGCAGTTTCGCAGCTAGCAGTGTTAATCTTTCCCCCGATAATGCGGTCAGACTCCTAGGATATTTCTGGTCCCTTATTGTCTACGCCCCTCCATCGATTCTCTCTGATGCGACCAGAGTATCGACCATTTCGGCAATTGGTTCTCCTCCGTACCTATTGCTAACATCCGGATTCATTGCTGCCGTTTGGCTTGCCACAACTTGGTTTGTCCCTGTGTTCGCCTTTGCAAGCAGCGGCTTGAAGCTCTACAGAAGAGCCGCCATTCCGTCTCTTATCGTAACTCTCTTGGGACTATTGTTGACGCAACCGTCAATGTTTCCTTTCCCATATCAACTTGAAGGGCCATTGGAACCTGTTCCTCTTGTCGGGGGCGCGTATTCCACCGTTTTCGCGATCCCCGATCATATTCTGATTATGGTGGCATTAAGCTACTTGATTCTTGTCGCGATGGGCCTTCATTTCTTATTCACAAAGCTCCCTCATAAAATCAGATTTAGAAGTCGTGGACGTACTGATCTCGAATATTCCCCCCATAGGGCATCTCATAAGACCAAGTTTGCTCGCGGTCTGATCCTGACTCTCATCATGTTCCTGTTGGTGTTTCCTGCCTGGCAGCTTTTCTCAGGATCGTTCTTCCCCAGTAGTTTCACCCCTGGGCAATCAGGAAATGGCATACCCTCAACTGGCGCCTTTAGTGGCTCGAAGCCTCCCCAAAATATGCTCGACCTATACAATTGGCTTCTTGCGCAGCCAGGCAACTACAGCATTTACTGGCCCGGCCCTGACGGCGCTACCTATCCCTGGAATCAGAAATCTACCCCAAGCATAGCATGGGTCGATTCACCTAAGCCCACCTACCTTACTTCCAGTGCTCTTCCCGGCATGTTTCCAGCGCCTTTGATTTATCTCCTAGCTTCCAACCTCACAAATAGCGTAGCAACTTATCTAGCCGCACTTAACATAAAGTATTTGATAGCTCAACCCTACTCCCCGACTGGCCTGGGCTATTCTTGGGGAGTCAGTGACTACGGGGCTCTTATGAGTGAATTACAAAATTCGCCTGGTCTGTACATAGCCAAGTCAGACGGTGACCTAACCGTCTTTGGCGTATCCGACACATGGGGGTCCATATATTCTCCCGATATGGTTCTCAGTCACGATGCCACCGACTCACAATACTCCATAGCGTATGCGGCGCTCTCGTCACTTGGGACTCGGGTAGCTCTAACGAATTCATCCCAAGCAGACGGATCGCTTTGCATCAACAAGCTCCGCTGCACCGTATCGATATTGTCACCTTCATATCTTTCAAAAAACTCAAGTGGCGAAGAACTTCAGGCTCTAATGGGAGCGAACCATGATCCAACAACCTATAGCTTGAACCAATCAGCCTACAGTTCCCTTCCCGCACCTGAAAACCTGTGGACTGTGGCTAATTGGGGACCTAGCGCGATAACAGTGAGTATTGACGACTCTATGCTGTGGAGTTTTGGTGGGAACTCAGTCGTAAGTCTAAGTTACAATGGAACGGTAACCAATCATAACCCTGGTGGCATAACGGTTCCGTATGGATATCAAGCGGTCGTTCGGGTTACTTTTTCGTACAGAGTATCTAACGCCAATCTCTCCTTGAGGGTACTAATTCCTCTTCTTAACAACCAACTTGCGATCACGTCCATCCCCGAATCTGAACCATTCGTCAGTTCTCAAAACTGGAATTCGGCTAGCTTCGACATGGTCCTTCCGAGTAACACCGCCATGTTCACTGTGAGGCTACAGGGAACTGGATCTGACGGATGGTTGGAGTTGAAAAATGTCAAGATTGCGGTCAATCATCTCAAATTGGACAGCGGATCGCCTTTTGGAGCAGTCCTTCCAATCCGAGGAACATCCCCTCAAGCACTTGGCACTTACTCAGGCTCCTCGTATATGCAACTCCGAGGCAACGGTAACATCATCGTTAGAGACGAAAATATCACAATTACAAGTCCAGACAAACCTACGTGGATCACTCTAACTACAATCCCCGGCTCTTTCGTCTCTGCTTCCGGGAGCTTGGAGATCATCGACCTGATCGTCAGTGACCGATCACTTCACGTCGGGCAATCTAGCTCAAGCACCGAGGCAGGGGCATACGATTCAATCACGACAAATTCGACGGCGAACATTGTATTCGCCCGAATGTTTAGTCCCGGCTACTCACTGGAGGACAACGGTAGATCCCTAACGTCCACACCTACTCTTGATGGAATGAATCTCTTCTTGGGCGTCGGAACCGGCGTTCACAGGGTTGTCGTCGCTTCTCTTACTTCTATGACAGTAGCATATTCGATGACATTGCTGTTGAACGCAGGAATTCTTGTCATAATCATGCGACGCAGGGTCTCTTCTCTCTTGACGAAGGTTGGACTCAAATCAACTCCGAAGTGATTTCGTACGGCCGACTGAGGTTGGGAGAAAAACATCAAAGAGTATCAAAGATAGATGATTACTGGTGACCTGAGAGATGGTTGAGAGAAATTTCGATGCACTGTGGGCTGGCAAGAGAGTCGTGGTCACGGGTGGTGCAGGATTCATAGGTTCACATTTGACCGAGGAACTTGTCCGCGTTGGGGCCAAGACAAAAGTCGTCGACTCTTTTGTTAGCGGCTCAAGAGACAATTTGCGGAAACTCTCTGACCGAGTCGAGGTGGTACGTGCGGATCTCACGGACCCCGATGAGTGTGTCAGGATTTGCTCCGACGCCCAAATAGTCATGAATTTGGCTGCGAAGGTGGCAGGCGTCGCCTACAATAGCAATCATTCGTCAGAGATGTTTGTGACGAATGTTAGAATAGGGACGAATATGCTTGACGCCGCTAGAATCGCTGACGTGGATAGGTTCCTGTGCGTAAGTTCTGCCTGCGTGTACAGCAGAGACGCATCGGTTCCGACCGCCGAAGAGGAGGGATTCTTGAAAGATCCCGAATCCTCGAACTTGGGATACGGATGGGCGAAGCGTATGCTCGAGGTCCAATCGCGACTTTACGCAGATCAGTATGGAATGAAGATCGCGATTGTTCGACCGTTCAATACCTACGGGCCGCGAGACCATTTCGATTCGTTAAACAATCATGTCATACCATCTCTGCTAACGAGAGTCCTAAGAGGAGAAGACCCTCTCGTAGTCTGGGGGAGCGGTCAGCAAAGTAGATCTTTCGTATATGTCTCGGATGTGGTTCGGGGCATGATGTTGGCCATCGAGAGATACGCCCAAGCCGACCCCCTTAACATAGGCAGCAATGAGGAAATATCAATTGGAAATCTTGCCCGCCTAATCGTTGGGCTCGCCAGACCCAACACAACGATAACGTTTGATCCATCGAAGCCTCAAGGGCAACCCCGTCGGTGCCCAAGTATTGACAAGGCGAGAACCAAGATCGGTTTCGAATGCTCGACCGAGTTGAAGACAGGATTATCGAACACACTCCGGTGGCTCAAGGATCCCAAGAACAACATCGAAGGTATATCCCTTGAAACGCATGCATTCGAAGCTTAGCGTGTTCACTTGCACTCATTTCTTTACCACGGGTCCAGGAAATGAATTGGAAGAATTTCTTCAGTCTAAGACAACCTACCTCGCTTGTGCTTTTCATCCTTTTTATTATTCTCACCTGAGACACACGTTTGTGAGGATATACGAGAGCGGTAGCCTATCTCGAACGCTATACTTCAGAACCCTTCCTAAGTTTGGAACTCTCAATTATGTTAGGGACTTCGCTCTCACGTTGACGATGCCAATTGCTCTCAGGAGGAAGTTCGACTATTTCATAGGCTCCAATCCGCTTAATGCGCTGGCAGGAATCCTTCTTCGAAGACTCGGCTTTGTCCAGGATGTGGTCTTCTACAAGATCGATTACGTTCCCAAGAGGTTCGCTAACCGGGTCTTGAACACATTGTACAACAGGCTTGATAGATTCTCCTCAGAGCACTCCGATTGGACTTGGAATCTCGCGCAGACGATGATCAAAGAGCGATCTAAACGTGGCTTGCGGCTGAGTCATCAGTTAGTTGTTCCCATTGGAACCAACTTTGAAAGAATTCGAAGGGCACCTCCCTCGCAAGTTATTCCAAGTCGACTAGTATACATGGGCTCGTTGAGGCAAGGGCAAGGAATCCAGCTTGCTGTCGAAGCCTTTAGTGAGATCAAGAGAGAGTTGTCCCAAGCGGAACTCGTTATCGTCGGAAATGGACCGTTGGAGAAAGAACTCAAATCAAATGTCACTAAGCTTGGACTCGATTACTGTGTAACATTCACTGGCCAAATCCCAAGCCATGAAGAGGTTGAGAGGATCCTGACCACGTGCGGAATCGGACTCGCGCCTTATGAGCCCTCGACCGACAACTACACACAATATACCGAGCCAGGCAAAGTGAAAGTGTATCTCGCGTGTGGGTTACCCGTCGTTATCACGAGAGTCCCAGAAATAGCCAGAGACATAGAGCAGAGCGGGGCTGGCGTCGTCATCGATTACAATGCTCATGACCTCGCGGTCGCAATTGAGACACTGATTAGAGACGAATCAACCTACTGGAAGGCCAGATCAGCAGCTATTTCGTTTGCGTCTCGATACACATGGGATTCGATCTTTGAGACAGCTTTTAGCTCAATGCTCAACGGCAGTTCTTGATAGCTGAACCAAAGTGACCCCCAATGTTACATCACAACACACCTTTCCGCTTAACGGGGGTCTCATTTCGGCATGACAAACAGCTTACGATTGCCTACATGCTACCAAAATTGCATCAAGATCTGAAGGCCGTATGTTCTTGGGTGTGGTAGGCCGAATCATTTCCACTGTAGCATCCAGCCGCTATGCACGAAAGCTCGTTGGAGTCTCTCTCAGTTTAACATGTGCGGTTTCATCGAGACTAAGATGGGACCCGATAGTCCAAGTTCAGTTGGGACCCCTTGGGGTAGATGCAAGATTCGCATTTCATTTGTTGAACAGAGACTTGTCCAATTTGGTGGAGATCTTTGTCAATCATGTCTACGACAAATATTGCCCCATTAACAATGGGGACCTCGTGATAGACTGTGGTGCTTACGTGGGAGAATTCACGGTCCAAGCTGCTAGGAAAGTCGGCGGAGAAGGCCTTGTACTGGCTTTCGAGCCAAATCCATTGAGTTTTCCTCTCTGCAAGGCGAACATAGAGCGGAATAGCCTGAAAAATGTCAGACTATTTTCAAACGCTCTTGGCGAAACGGACGGCAGAGCACACTTTCAAGTAGACAGCGTGAACCTCGGCGCGAGCAAAGTAATCCCAGCTAAGGATCAGGGGCCAACGTCTGGCGTTAGCGTAATGACGCTCTCGCAATTCATTGGTTATTTCGACCACAGAACAGTCAAGCTCCTGAAAATTGATGTTGAAGGATTTGCGATGAAGATAGCGAGCGGCGCAACAGACCTATTCGCTAGGAAACTAGTCCAGAATGTGTCTGCCGAAATACATCCTGGAGAAGAGGGGTTGCAGGAATTCCTTGAGAGCTATGGATTTAGATGCTCCCGGGAGGAGAACTATCTCTACGCCACGCTCTAGAAATCTCTGCAAGATTTCAGAGCCCGCTAAATCGAGCCTCCAATCGTTAACTCTCTACGTAGAATCTAAGGTAGGTCAATACTCGTAGTCCGATATACGAGCGTGAATTTCTGACGAAAACAATCTGGTGGCCCCACCGTAGCGTAGAGATGGCAAGAGTATTTCCCGATCGGAGATTTTCGGGATAGAGTTCAGCGACCGGGACAAGTAAGGGATTCATGAGTCTGCGAAAGCTTATCACGCCTGCTCGATCACAAACCGACTCTGAGAGATTGGAGTAAGTGGCGAGCCTTTCCCCGGGAAGATCTTTCTGGCAAGGAAAGACTGTTCTCGTCACCGGATCAAGCGGATTTGCTGGGCGAAACTTATCCATACTTCTCTCAAATCTAGGTTCAAGGGTTCGTTGCTTTGTTAGATCCAAGAACGATTTCCCGGTGAGCGAGCCGGGCATTAGCCTTCTAGTGGGAGACGTCCAAGACTACCAAAGCGTACTAGATGCTCTCGAGGGTGTCGATGCGGCCTTTCATCTCGCGGCAATCACCTTGATACCAGAAACAAGGGCTAAGACCTTCAATACATTCGCTACCAATGCGCTTGGAACGCTCAATTTTCTCATGGCAGCTAAGGCGCAAGACGTTTCGAAACTAGTCTATGTTAGCACGTGTCATGTCTACGGGAAGCAGGACAAGCTCCCGATAACCGAGGACACGGCTCCCAGGCCGATCGACATCTACTCGGCCAGCAAACTATCGGGTGAAAGTCTAGCGCTTTCTTTCGCAGAGATGCATGGAATGAACATCTCTATCAGTCGAGCTTTCAACCACTATGGACCTTACCAGAGGTCCGACTTCCTCGTTCCGTCTATCATCCTGAGATTGTTGAGGGGTGAGAGACTTGCGATGGGCAATCCTACTCCCACAAGGGACTTCAGCTATGTCGAGGACATTGTCCGAGGCTACGCTCTTCTCGGAGAAAAAGGCCGGTCTGCAGAGATCTACCACTTTAGCAGCGGAGAAGAGAGATCAGTCCAGCAGATAGTTGAGACTGTCATGAAGATCAGCGGGGTCAAGTCTGAAGTGCACTGGAATCCAGACGCCCGACGCGTCGACATTCCGAGAAGCGTGGGAGACTACTCCAAAGCGGAAAAGGAACTCGGCTGGACGCCGCGCGTTGATTTCGAGGACGGGATGAAGAAGACCGTGGCGTGGTACCGGTCGCAGTTAGACCAGCGGAATCCTGAGATGATCCATGTCCCAAACGCTTGACCGGATAAGGCCCTATCTCCGGAAACACTTCCAGCTGAACAAGACAGAATTCGTCCCCGGCAAGACCCGGATCCCTCTCACCATACCCACCTACGGCTCAGAAGAGGTGGAGGAGGCCATTGACAGTCTACTCTCAACCTGGGTGACAATGGGAGCCAAGGTGAAAAAGTTCGAAGAAGCCTTCGCCCAGTACAACGGCTCCAAACACGCCGTAATGGTCAACTCAGGAAGCTCCGCAAACCTACTCGCCCTCTCAGTACTCACCAACCCAATCCTCCCAGACCATATCGAGAAGGGCAGCGAGATCATCACACCCGCCGTCACCTGGGCGACAACCGTCTATCCAATCGCGGACGTCGGCTGCACACCTGTCCTTGTGGATGTTGACCCACAAACCTTCAACATACTGCCTGAAGAAGTGGAGAGAGCCGTCACGTCAAAGACCCGGGCGGTAGTCCCGGTCCACCTCTTGGGTCGCCCATGCGAATTAGGCGAGATCAACCGTATCGCCGAAGAACACGACTCGTTTCTCATCGAAGACGCATGCGAGTCAACAGGAGCCGAGATTCAAAGTAAGAAGGTCGGCAGTTTTGGCGACATGGGAACTTTCAGCTTCTTCATCAGCCACCACATCTCAACGATCGAGGGCGGAATAGTCGTAACCGACGACGACAACCTCTACGAGTATCTCAAGGCTATGCGCGCGTTCGGCTGGGTAAGAGATCTCAGAGAGAAGGAGAACTACTCCTCCGCCAACAAAGGAATAGACCCCAGATTCCTCTTCATAACACACGGCTACAACCTTCGCCCCACGGAAATCCAGGGCGCATTCGGAATCCATCAGATTCGCAAACTGGACAGTTTCATCAATCAACGACGCGAAAATGCGGCCTACTGGACAAAGAAACTTTCAGACTACGGGGACCAGCTGATCCTACCAAGCGAACCGGAACACGCGAAGCACGTCTACTTCGGGTATCCCATCACCGTGAGACCGAACGCCGGCTTTACTCGAGCCGAACTTGTGAATCATATGGAGAAGAAACTAATCGAAACCCGGCCCATCATGGCCGGAAATATGGCTGAGCAACCAGCAATGAAACACGTACCTCACAGAACAGTGGGAGAACTCCCCAACTCTCAGATGATCATGCGACAATCATTCTTCTACGGCAACCACAACGGAATAGGAACGCAAGAAAGGGAGTACATCACAGATACAATCATCGAGTTCTTAGAACACGCGTCGAAGCGCTAACGGCGCTTCAAACATAGGTCGCCATTATTTGCCCTAGGGAGGACCGGCCGCGTCTCTCTGGGGTGCTCTCTTCCGTCACGAACAAGAGTGGCGTACCCAAGCCCACAGCAGGAATCACAGCCTTCCTCAACACCAGTAACCGACGCCTCAACCGTCGGCGTCTGCGCGAAC
>Ga0099793_10000261_pt1 | contig 13465 bp, 11 predicted proteins | sample Rivendell_Oct201_9_FD_77319 | JGI IMG/M metagenome (GOLD analysis project Ga0099793, IMG submission 77319) | Vadose zone soil and rhizosphere microbial communities from the Eel River Critical Zone Observatory, Northern California to study diel... | ecosystem: Environmental > Terrestrial > Soil...
ACCAGCAGCAGATGCGCCGGCTCATTCAGGATCTTGAAGTCATACTGCTGCAACTCGCTAACATCGATGTGAAACCGGGAGTCCCGGCGATCGAACTTGTGCAGAAAGGGGTCGACCAGAGGTCGATTCTCCTCAAAATCAATCTCGAGGAAATGCGCGCCATCGCCCGCCGGTCTCCGCCGAATCAATCGAAGAAAACCAATCTGTAAACCTGGAGAATCTCAATGCAAACACGAACTCGAAGAATGCAACCGCTCACGTTTCTGCCGCTCGCCGTTATAGCCTGCGTGCTCCTCATCCATTCCCAGTCCCGCGCCCAGGAGACGGCGGCAAAAGCGTACGAGAAGGCCTACAATGACATCCTGGATGAGAAGTGGTCCGACGCTCAAAAAGCCTTTGCGGGCCTGATCAAAAAGTACCAGAAAAGCAGTCTGCTCGATGCGGCGAGCTACTGGTATTGCTACACCCGCGATAAGATTGGAGAAGACAAGGAACAGGTCTTTGGTTGTTATCGCGACTTCATTAAATCGTATCCAAAGAGCAAGTGGGTGAACGACGCAAACTCGAACATGGTCCGCATCGCCTATCAACTCGACCGCGAAGGTAAGCCGGAGTACGGGGAAATCGTCAAGGGGTTGAACGATACGGCCGATGAGGACGTGAAACTTGCGGCGCTGTACGCGCTCGGAAACATGGGAAGCGAAAAGGCGTACGCCTCCATCGTCTCTCTGTACGATCAGATGCCGAGCGACAACTTCCGCAGCAAAATCGTTTACATCCTCGGCAACTTCGATTCACCGGCAAGCAGGAAGAAGCTCGGGGAAATTGCCCTGAAGGACCCCAGCACGAAGGTGCAGAAGGATGCAATCTATGCCATCGGCAACAGCGACGGGCCGGAGTCGGTAGACGCATTGAAGCAAGTCGTCCGATCAAAAGCCAAAGCTGAATTGCGCACTGCCGCGCTTTATACGCTGGGAAACACCGAGGGCGATTCGGCCGCTACGTTCCTCGGAGAAATCGCCCGTACTGACGCGGATGTGACGCTGGCGAAGGCGGCGGCAAATGCGATCGGCAATATCTCAACGGACGTGGCTTCGCGGGAACTCCGGCGCGTGCTCAAAGAGGCGGTCGACCTCGAGGTAAGGAAGGCGGCAATGTATGCCCTGGGAAATCAGGGAAACGCGGTCTCGGTTTCGGCGCTGAAGGATGCGGCAATGAACGACCCTGACGATGAGCTGAGTAAGGCGGCAGCGTATGCGTTGGGAAATGTCGGAGGCGAAGGTGCGATAGGCGCCCTCGAAGAAATCGCCGGACAAAGCAAGGATCCAAAAGTGCAAGAGGCCGCTCTCTACAGTCTCGGCAATGTGGGAGGAGATGGGCCGAAGAAGTTTCTCGCCCAGATCGCACTGACAAGCACAAACGAGAAGGTCGCCAAGACTGCCGTCTTCGCACTCGGAAACCTGAGCGGAGGACACGACGCCGGCCTGATGCTCGACATCGTCCGCAAGGCGAAGGAGCCCGAGGTGCGAAAACAGGCGCTGTACCAAATCGGCAACAATAGCGACGATCCAGCGGCCATCAAAGTGTTGGGAACGTGCGCCAAAGAAGAGACCGATCCTGAACTGCAATTAGCCGCAGTGAATGCGCTCGGGAACACCGGGAGCGATGAAGCCGTACCGATCCTGACTGACATAGCGAGGAATGGCGGAAATAAGCGGGTGCGAAGCACTGCGGTGAACGCGCTCGGACAGATTGGAACCGATAAAGCCCGCGCGGCTCTTCTTGAAATCCTTGAGATGAAACCGAAGGGAAAGGAGTGAGCCATGGGCGGGAGGTTACCGCGGCTCTTCTGGGCTCTCTGCACACTGCTCGTCGCTGCCGGGCCCCTGCGCCTCCCCGCGCAGATGATCGTTCGTTATCCGGATTCGACCCGATCGCTTGCTCCCGAAACACCCGGACTCGCACAGCGCTGGAAGGGGGCCGTCGACGAAGCGAAGAAAAGAGGGTTCGGCAAGGGGTACTGGATCGCCTACAGCATCCAGAGACTCATGCCGGAGAATTCATTCATCGGGTCGTTCTATTCCGATACGAGGAGAAATAAGCCTTCCCTGGGCGAGCTGCTGACCGGGCGAGAACAGGTGGACGTTTCCCGTGAGCGAACATCGGGCAATTTCACCGTTACGGACGGGGTCACGTTTGTGGGTGATATGGACAGCCGGCGGCATAAGGTCATGAAAGAGATCGGCATTCTCTTTCACATTTCTGCTGCCGGCGAAACCGATCAGATTAAGGTGACGAATCTCTCGCTTCACGTTGACCTTGAGGGGGATCCCCTGATCTGGGTGGGAGGGGCTGATGACAAAGAAAGCATCGCTTTCGTGAAATCCCTTTTTGAAAAAAACCGATCCTCCCGTGTCAAGGAACACGCCGTGGAGGCCATCGGCCTCCACGCGCCGTCGTCGAATGTTCTCTCGTTTTTGCATGACATTCTCACGGGTTCGGAGGCAGACAAAGTAAGAGAGGAAGCTGCTTTCTGGCTCGGGCAAATGGACACCGACGAGGCGCTGAAAGTCCTCATAGAAGCGGCAGAAACCGACCGTTCAGAAAACGTCCGCAAAAAAGCAATCTTCGGGATCGGCCAGATGGAAGGAGACCGGGGAGTGGACGCCTTGATAAAGCTTGCACGGAAGAATTCGGGCAAGAAAGTCCGGGAAGAAGCCGCGTTCTGGCTCGGTCAGAGAGCTTCGGAGAAAGCAATCGCGACGTTGAACGACATCGCCTTCTCCGGCGACGATACGGATGTGCAGAAGAGCGCTCTGTTCGCGCTCACACAGTTGCCAGACGGGAGCGGCGTGGAATACATCATCAAGATCGCGAAGACTCATCCCAATCCCAAAGTCCGGAAGGAGGCCGTGTTCTGGCTCGGCCAATGCGATGATGATCGCGCGATCGAGGCGTTGATCAAGATTGTCCGCCCCTGATATTGCCGCAAGATGGCGAGTCGCCCTGGGAAGGCGGCAAAGCTCGCCACACACATGCAAAGGGGCAGCCTTTGGGCTGCCCCTTAACGTACCTCTCATCCACCACGATGAGTAATCACCTATGTGAATGAAGTACACACGGCGTGGCAAAACGACGCTAAAATTTCAGGCTATATTTTACAAAGCTATTTTTGTGGGCGGAAGAGGAAGAAGGCCCTGAATACCCTGAATACGAGGTAGGCGAGAAATCCGAGAGCCGAGAAATAGATGTAAAACTCCCTGTTGTCGGAACCGATCGAGAAGATTTTGAACAGCGTGAACATCGCCGCGCCGAAAATATAGATCGGGCCCATGTTGAAGTAATGCCCCTCGTCGACCTGCCGCAGTTTCCGGATTTCTTCGGCGTCGACATACTTTTCCCGCGAACCATGCCACAACATGTTCCTGATGTGAAACGGATTTCCGTTGGCCGATTTCAGGATCTCTCTGCGATAGAGGGCCGGATCGATGACGTGCAGGGGATAGTGTTCGAAAAAGTAATTGATCAGGTCGACGCAGACGGGCTCCGGGAGCGGCTCCAGCGTGACCTTTGCGAACGATGCCCAGATGCGCCTGAAGACGAAGTGTTCCTTCATCTCGACAACCGCTGCACAGAGCACGGCGATGTTCAACAGCGCCTCCAAGAAGGCCTGCTGGCTCGGGGAAATTCTATCCAGATTATCAAAGAGAATAAGATAGGGCTTTTTGGAACCGGATATCCCTTCGAAGACCGCAGTTTGCAATCCCGCGCTCCCCAAACCCGATAATCGTTTCTTCACCGCGGCCCAATCCATGCGATCCTCGTCGAGCTCGAGCCGGAGGTCGCCGTTATAATAGAGCGTCTCGCTCATTTCCCTTAAACATGCCCCGAGGGGGCTCGAATGCTCGATCGAGATCACCTTGTACTGGTCCGGGTCGATCTGGACGCCCAGGCGAGTGTGAAGCTTCGTCATGATGAATGCCGAAAAGTCGATTCTCCTCGTGCGCCCTGAGATTATCCACTTCGCCTCCAAAATGAGCCGGCTCTTTCCGATTCCCTTCTCGCCGAGAATCAGCGTATGACGGCCCCGTTGGAGATTCCCGACAAGCTGGTATAACTCTTCGCCTCGTCCGAAGAACGCCTTGTCGTGCCGCAGGTCCGCGGCCGAACCGGAGCCGGTCATGTGATCTCAGCACCCCGGGCTCCGGCGGCGGGTGAAAACAGGAGCCCGGACTCCGTCATCGAAAGGAGGCAGCGGTTCAATGTGGAACCGAACCTGTTCTTCGAGGCATAGAGGATTCTGCGATTGCCGCTGCCCTCGCCCTCTTCGAGATAAAGAACCACGTCGACCGCATGTTCCAGAAGTTTGGGGCCGGCCGCTCCCCGTTGTTTTGTCACCTGTCCGACGACGAGGAGGATGAAACCCTTCCGGTGTGCAGAGCGCCGAAGAGCGTAGACGGATTTGCGTATCTGCGGCGCGCTGCCGGCCGCGGCCCCCGACAGATCAGTGTACATCGCCTGGATGGAATCGATCACCAGGATGGCGGGATGCAGCCGCTCGATGTGGCCGATGATCCTCCTGACATTCGTCTCGAACAGAAGAAATACCTTGTGCGAATTGATCTCCAGCCGATTCGCGCGGAGTTTCAACTGTTGAACCGATTCCTCACCCGTCACGTACAGCGAGGGGGCATCGATGTTTCTTAGGAGTTGGAGTACGAGGGTCGATTTCCCGGCCCCCGGCGTTCCGATCAGTAGGACGGAGCTTCCGGGGACGAAGCCTCCTCCGAGCAGGCGATCAAACGGATCAATCTTGGTCTGCGTTCGGGGAGGGGGGATTCCTTCGACGTCGGGGAGAGCAACCGGAAGGGAATCACCGGCGCCGAATTCTTCTGCGATGCTGAGAAGTGCGTTCCATGCGCCGCAATCAGGGCAAGAAAGGTGGAACGCGGGGTGGGTCCGCCGGCAGTTTGAGCAACGATAGGGCACGGCCGAAGGGCTCGATCATCAGCGGGACCGCCTGATGACAATTGCGATTTGTGTTTTCTCATTCCTGGGGATCAGGCGGATGTCAACCAGGACGCCGTCGACGGGTGACCGCACTTCCGACCCGCGTTCGGCGGCAGCCTCCTTCGCCGCCAATTCCTCGATCCTGAGATTGATCCGTTGAACCTCCAGCAGCGATCTTGAAACGCGCGCGGTTTTCGACATGCTCAATTCCGAAAAAGCTCTTCTCCCCTTCTGCTCTTTCAAACCGCACAGGTCAACGGCGTCGCGTGAGACGAAACCGTTCCGAAACAGCTCGAGCGTGTGGGCACATTCCACAGAGTCGATCCTTGACGCCTCTCTCGCATCGGCCAGACGGCGATCGATGCCGGATAATGCGGCCGCCGACTGACCCTCTAAACCCGAAATCTGTTCTTTGAGCAGCTTGATTTGCGCGCCGAAAAAACGGACAAGGCTCTTGCGGAGGACGACCTCCCCTTCCCTGACCGTATCGCCTTCTTGCTTCAGCACGACTAACGATTCCTTTGGTTCGGCGACCGCTCCGATCTGCACATAATTATTCAATCCGGTGAGGGATGCGCCCGCCGTATCGAGGTTTATCGCCGGACTTCCTTTCACAATCGATTTGATGGTCAGGATCCCCTTCGAAACAAAAACATCCTCAAGATTGGAATTCATTATGTCGCCCATCGTCGCATAATTAAACCGGATCCTGCCTGCGGCTCCGGAGATCGGGGTGAAGACTCTGATATTTTCCGGGAGGGAGACGGTTCCCATGGGGAACAGGTCGCCAAAAAGATAGATTTGCGCGGAGGTGTCGACGATCGAGGCAATTTGCGAGAGCATACAGTTGCTCAGGTCGACGGCGCGCACCGTGGACCAGGCTCGGGCGCCCCGGGTGCAAAGGACATTCTTCGCGACGAAATCCGCCTGAAACTCCCTGCCGAGTGTGTGCAGGCGATCATCCCGGCCCCTGAAAACCAATGTATGAGGATTGAGTGCGCCGACCACTTCAACGGTTCCCCCAAGCGGCTCCTTCGTGATCATGCTGTACGCGCTCACAGTCGCGAAGACGAGATGATCTTTCGAGAACTCATTGTAATCCCGCACCGCCGCTTCGACATTATGCTGCGTAACGCGGATGAATCGTTCGTATCCCTGGTAGGCGATGATGAATGTCGGCACGCATCCGAGCAGGAAGATGAACGCGAGGGTCTTATCCATTTTCCCCCCTGTGCGAATCCGGTAGCGGTGAGGATTATTCACCTCCAGAGGGAACACGCACTTTGCAGGAGAGAACGGATAGAAGAGCTTGACGCCGTTCACCGTCATCGTGTCGAGAAACGAATGGGATCCATAACCGACCATAATGCACGTATAGAGATCCGGGCTCAGCGCGGAAAGGGGGAGCGTCACGATCGCGATTCCGGCGATGAATATTGCGGAGTGCGTGATCGTCCGGTGCCCGAATCGTCGCTCGACCCTGAGCGAAACAACCGGCACGAGCCTCCCGATCGAGCTCGCGGCCGTGTCGACATCGGGCAGGAGCGAGGAGAGCGCGATTGCGGCTGCATTCACCGGGTTCAGGGAGACTCCGGTGGTTGTGAGGAGGAGCAGATAAACAAACTCCGCGAACGTCACGTGAGTGGGGGCAGTCATCGGCCGGTATGCGACAAGTCAATCATTTCTTCAACCGATAATAGAATTGTTCGACTCGCTCGACCGCCCCAAATCTCTCAAGGGTCTCGTAGTGTGTGTTGTAAAGTTCAGCCACCGCCCCGAGCGCTGCCCGGCGGAGTCTCCGGCGTTTGAACACGGACGCCCGGCTGATCATCGTTTCGGCAAGATCAAGGACCGTGAGGGCGTTGTCGGAATGGATCGCACGGAGTCTGAACCCGAGCGAGTGCCCGGCAACTTCTTCTTCCGCCCGGGCGATCATCTCATCACAGCGTTTACCGTAACATTCCAGGACTTGGCGGCGGAATGAATCAAAGAAGCGTTCGAAGAGTACGGCAAATTCCACGCCCGATTGACGACCGGACGCACCAGTCTCGGTTTCAACGCCCGCGCGGCTCCCCGGACGCCCGGTGCGATCGCCCGCGGGATTCGTTCCGAAGGGCAACGTCCCGTCTTCGCGATGAGCGGATCGAGGGTTCTTGTCCGCGGGAGTCCCGGTGGAGCCGTCTTCCGGCTGGGCGAGATCGATCATCGCGCGCCCCCGGCAGGCAGTTTATTCTGGATTTCGTCGGATCGGCGGTCGAGGAGTTTGAGTCTTTTCTTAAGATCCACGAGCCGAAGTCTGGATTGCATGAACGCATCGTACCCGATCTTCCCCTGACCAAACCGTATGTCGTCGAAACGCAGAATTTCTTCCAGAATCGCCTGCTCTTGAAGCGCCGCGTCTTTTTCAATGTCGAGTCTCTTCAGTTGAATCCCCAGATCGAACCTCGACCGCTCCCGGCGCGCGCGATCGCGCTCGTGCATCACATCAATTTTTTTCAATTCCAGTTCCGCAGCCGATTGTTTCGATCCGTCCAGGATATCATTGAGGGAGATGCCGATCGTGAGCCGGTACGCGTCCTTTGGAAGCATGGATGACGCGAGCGTTGCCGGATCCGTGACCAGTACGTTGTGCAACCCAAAACCGGCGGATAGATGAATTGCCGGAATCAGGCGATGCCAGAGATTCGCGTGTTCGGCTTCGAGCCGAAATCGCTCGGCGTCAATTTCCAGGAGTTTTAATTGAAAGGAGTCTTCGTCGGCGGGAATAGGTGAGCCCGGCAGAAGCCCGTCCGACAAACCCGCCGGCGGGACCGCCCCGGCGTCAGGCGTCGAATCGGCCTGAGCCAGGGCAACCCCGGGGGCAAAGTTCAGAAGAAGCAAGCCAAGGCATGTCTGCAATCTCCACCATACTCTTTTAGCCCTGGCCTCCGCGATATAACGCTTGTCCGGACGGGTTGAGTGCATCACCGGCCCGAGGTCACTTCGCGGAAAACGCTGCCGTCCGACCTTCCGACGGTCCGGACGCTCCGCCAGCTCGAGTCGGCAAACTGCGTGTAACTGACGATGCTTCCGTCGGCTAGACCGCTGCTACTCCGGTGTTGGATCAGCGTGCCCGAGCCGTCCCTCACTTCTGAAACGACGGCGCCGGAAGAGCCGAATCGGGATGTAATGCGAACCGACCCATCCCCTGGATTGACGATCCGCGTCACGACCGGCAGCCGGAACGTGTACGTCTCGAGGATTCCGTTTCGAAAAACGTGGGTGACGATCGTGTCACGGGAGAGGCCGTAGACTTCCGTCACATTCGACTGCTGCGCGCGATCAATCCGGAAATCCGCAAACGATACATACTTTCTCGTCTGCGAGACGACCTTGCCCTGTGATTTCCCGTGGGTTTTCCGAACCGTAATGAGCAGCATCCCCTTCGGATACTGATGCCGTTCGGTGACCACCGCGCCATATCCGTCGGAAGTAGTCTCGCCGTAGATGAACGTGGTATCGAACGTGCTGGCGGAGATTTGGAGTTTGTGAACCGCCGCCGGCATAATCGCATTCGGCTCTATGCCGCCATGCAAGCTCCCCCGCCCCCGCGCCGGGACGCTATTGGATATGGCATCGACCTCGTCCAGAACGCCGATGAGGAATTCCTCGCCCGTCGGTTGGATCTGAGAAGACGGATTCCGTTCGTCCGCTGTTCCCGTCGAAGAATTCTCCGCACATCCTCCAAAACGCAGGACAAGCAAAGCCAGCAATCCGATTGGGACGAATGAGGCGGGGGCGAGAGCGAACCGTTGATTGTTTCGGGTGAAAAAAGATGGTCTGAGCATGGGAGTCTCCATAAGGTTTGTTGAACATGGGTTAGTTAAGTGAGCCGACAAATTTTCTCTTATAGCATATTCAGCCTAGTTCATTTTCCGGGATCCTGGATTGTTTTGGGTCAGAAGTGGAAAACCTGCACGGTGGTTTCAAATCGACGGTTGTTGATTTTCACGACCCCGAAGTAGATTCCGGCGGGGGCAAAGACTTCAGAGTCGGTATCCCCAAGCCAGGCGATCGAATGAGAACCTTTCGCCTCGTAGGCGTTTACAATCAGAGTCTTCACGACGAAATATCCGTCTGGAGCGTCTCTGTGGGGCGCACCCTTCCCGGACGTATCACCCTGGGGCGCACCGCTCTGGGGTCCTCCTTTACTTTCGATCGTGATATCCAGAGTCACCGGGTGTCTGAGCGTGAACTTGAGCTCGGTGTTTCTGGTGAAGGAGTCGAAGGCGCCCGGCGCAAACCGGAGATTACTCAGCACCTCGGGATCGTCGGCAGCCGACGGATGATTACAGCGCACGGCGGTGAAGAAGCACATAAGGATCAACCAGGCATGTGGGATACGCATCGGGGCTCTTTAGTATCGACTTTAGCATAAGAAAATGCAGCGCCCCCGGTGTCAAGGAATTGTCAATAATGTGTCCCAAGTATTGACGCACCTTTTACATTTCTATGACGAACATGCGTGCCCCGGGGCCGATATTACATCAGAATGCAGAACGCCTCTTTTTTCGACCAAAGGGTCTCACGTCTCTCGTTTCTGAAACAGGTTTCGGTCATTCTCGGTCTCGCGGTGTCGGGATGTTCTCCGCTTCGCATTCTGTTTAAGGACTATCCGAGAAAATTTGACGACGATCTTGGGTTGAGGGAATCGGCGCTTCGCTCGTTCGTAACAACGGTGATACCAGACGCTGCCCCCGACGAGCCGGACCTGGTCAGGATCTACGGCGACCCCTTCTACCGGTTCCATCCGTATTGCGCGTTCTTCGTCTCGGATCTTTCTCGCCGCAGTTCCGATCTCTTCGGCACGGAAGAGTTCAACCGCCTCGCCCCCGAACAGAGAACCGCAGTGATTGAAAACGGGCTGGATGCCGATGCCACAATCGCGCGACTGTATCGGGGAGCCATTCTCATGGCGCAGGCTTCCTATTTCGGCGGAATCTATGACGACGTGAAGGGCTGCCCGCAGATTGATTTTCACGGATCAAACCCGGGCTTCACGGAGCGACAAATGTATTATCCGAACGCTTCGGTTTTTCTTGCAAGCGAAACGACGATCGACGGTAACGAGAGCTGAGAAGCTGCAATGCGCATGATCAAAACGGAAGTGCTGGTCATCGGAAGCGGGTTTGGGGCCGCCGCGCCCGCGCTGCGGATGACGGAGGCGGGATTTCAGGTCCTGATGCTCGAGAAAGGAAAGAACATCGTGCCCGAAAAGGATTTCAGGCAAACCTCCGATCCGAGATACTTGCTCCGGTACCTTAAAAATATTTCGAGCGACACGGTGAGCTTCACCTATGCGGAGGCGCTCGGCGGCGGGTCCGGGTTCTATGAGATGGTATCGCTGCGGGCTCCGTCGCTTGTTTTCGAGCAAACGGACGACGACGGCTACCGGTTGTGGCCCGCGGGAATCGACCGCTCTGTCCTCGACCCGCACTACGATCGTGCCGAAGAGATGCTGCACGTCGAGCAGATCGGCGTCGATGAAATTCCCAAATCGGGCGTCGTCTTCTCGCTCATGATGAAAAATCTGGGATACTCCTGTGACCGCGCCCGATATGCCGTGAAAGGATGCGTCGGAAGCGGATTCTGCGTGTCCGGGTGTATCTTCGGCGCGAAGCAATCACTCCACCTCAATTACCTTCCCCAGGCGAGACGAGCCGGCATGGAGATCCTCACCGAGACCGAAGCGCTTACAATAAGAACCCTGGCGGCAGACGTAAGAACAACCCGCGGAGCGCGTAACCTCCGCGCGCTCCCGTATCGCTATGAAGTAGAATGCGCGGGAATTCAGGGACGGCTTGCAGTCCAGGCAAAGGTTGTCATCCTGGGGGGAGGCACGATCGGGACGGCCAGGCTTCTCCTCCGGTCCCGCGAGCATCTTCCCTTCTTGAGCGTGCATGTCGGAAAAAACATCGCATTTAATGGTAGCGTGAAAGTCGCGGGGCTGCTTCCTGAAGGATTCATCGAAGGAGACATGCTGAGCGGGAGATCGCATCCGGGGATGGTGAGCTATCAATTCCTGAAATCGATGGGCGTGACGATTTCCTGCGCCAAGCCCCTTCCCCTCCATATTCTTCACGCCGCCAGGCTTGTGCTTGACGGCGAGACGCGCCATCCCGCGTTCTGGGGACAGGCGCATGTCGATCTCATGAAACTCTACCGCCGGAGGATGATTACGATCTATGCCCTTGGCCTGACGCCTCCCTGCGCCGAGATCAGGAACTCAGGAGCCGAAGTCCGGCTCGCGCTCGACGATCGGCTCCGGGCTTATTACAACCGGACGAAGGCGTTGCTGCACTCTATTTTGAAGAGAAACGGCTGCAGAATTATTCACGCCGAGATGATCGACGACGAGGGAACGCCGCTCAAGGACATTCGCTTCGATACAACGCACATGATCGGGTCATGCAGGATGGCCGATTCGAAGGATCGCGGAGTGGTCGACGCCTATGGTGAAGTGTTCGACTATCCGGGAATCTATGTTACGGATGGCGCGGCGATCCCGACTTCGCTGGCAGTGAATTCGAGCCTGACGATACTCGCCAATGCCGAAAGAATTGCGTCGCATCTCCTGAAATGGTACGCCCCGCACAGAGGGGGACTGGCAGGTCGGGAACGACGCCGGCAGGCTGAATCGTCAGGCTCCGATCGGGATTGACTCTCGGCGGTATAATCGCTACCATTTGAGGATCCTTGAATCAGAGGATTCGAGGACTCCAAGGAAGTGACCCCGCGCCCCAATGACAGATCCCCGCAAATCGAAAGAGTTTTTCGTTCTCGACTTCCTGTTCGCCGCGTTCCTGTGCGCCGCGGTTTTTCACCTCACTCAAAAACCCGGATTGCCCGCGACGTTCCGTTCGTCCCCCGCCCGATCGGCCGTGCTCGCCATCGACGGAATTCCGGTGTCGGCGACGGATGACATCGAACTCGTGCTCGCCCGTCATCATGTCGCAGACAGGGTGCTGCTTGAGCTTCGGACGAATTCCGGCATCGGCAGAATAAATGTGCGACTCGAACCCTACTACGATTTCCAGTACGTCTTCATCGACGCTGCGATCGCATTCATCATGTTCGGTCTCGGGCTGTTCGCCTATCTGCGCGGTACCGGCGACGAAGCCGTCGCAGTTTTCAAGCTGGCATCGATCTGCGTGGCGGCCTCCATGATCGGAACAAGGACGCTTTTTGCCGTTACTCCCGCTTGGGCGGGGTATAGTCTCTGCGCAATGTTCCTGATCGCCTACAGCCTGATCCCCCCTCTCTTCGTGCAGTTTACATTGGCATTGACCCCGTCGGGCTCTGTCAGGTTGAGGCGGTCTTTGGTCTGGTTCTATGGGGCGGCGATTGCAGTGGGCCTGTCGGTTCTAACGACGTTTCTCCTGGGAGCGCGATCCGGATCCATGGGCATCCTTCACGTGTCTGCAAAAATCGCCGCGGTGTCCGACGCATTCCTCATGCTGGCACTCGTACTCGGTGTGCTGAATCTCATCCGCACCTATCGCGCCGCTGTGGAAATCGCTGATAAAAAGAAGCTGCGGTGGATCTTATTCGGTTTGTGCGCCGGCTCGGCCCCCTATGTCCTCCTCTGGAAGCTTCCACGGCTTCTGGGGCTGGGGGAATGGATCCCGGAAGAGCTCTTTACCGTTTTTCTTGCCCTGATTCCGATCTCATTCACGATCGCAATACTGAAATACCGGGTGATGGATATCGAGATATGGATCAACAGGAGCGCGGTCTACAGCGTTGTTGTCATCGGTTTGATAGCCATCTATGCAGTCCTCATTACCTTTGCCGCGAGAGTCATCGGAGCGTATACGCTGTCCTCATCGGTGATCGTTTCGGTTGCCGCCGCAGTCATTGTCGCGCTTGTTTTTGAGCCGCTGCGGCGGTCCGCCCAGCGGATCGTGGACAAGACATTCTTTCGCGTGCGATATGACAGTCAGGCGGCCCAGAAGCAATTCGCGGAGGAAAGCAGGAATTCAATCGGCGTTCAACAGCTCGGTGAACTTGTGATCCGGAAGGTCAACGAGCTGATTCCGTCGGAGCGAATCGGATTCTTTACCCTGGAGCAGCCGGGAAACAGGATCCGTTTAGCGGCGCACGAGGGGTTCGATATTCTCGGGCTGCATGGGATCCGGCTGACCGCCGCGAAGTTGAAAACCACTTTGCGGCTGCCGGTGGCCCGGGCCGACCGCATCGAACGGGGGACACCCTTCGAAGCCGCAGATCAAAATGTATTTCGCCGCTGGGGCATGGAAATCGTGTTATCCCTGCCCGGAGATCATGATGACATCCGGGGATTTCTTGTTCTGGGCAGGAAGAAATCAGGGGCGCTCTTCAAGCCTGAAGACATCGGCCTTCTGGAGATGATTTCATCCCAGGCCGGTCTTGCGATCTCCCGGATCAGTCTCCAGCA
>Ga0099793_10000263_pt1 | contig 13348 bp, 12 predicted proteins | sample Rivendell_Oct201_9_FD_77319 | JGI IMG/M metagenome (GOLD analysis project Ga0099793, IMG submission 77319) | Vadose zone soil and rhizosphere microbial communities from the Eel River Critical Zone Observatory, Northern California to study diel... | ecosystem: Environmental > Terrestrial > Soil...
CGTCCCAGAACACGACCGTCGTGGAAAGCGTTTTCAGGTACACACCGACCGTCACGAGAAACACACCAAGGGCGACGGCACGGTTAATCGTCTTACCGGACTTCTGAACCTCGCCTAACAATACAAATCCTCATCTTTCTTCGCGTCAAACAGCGTAATTTTCGTTTAATATAGAAGAATCTGCCCACAATCGCAAGGAAGTATCGGTCGGTTCGATGCCCGAGAGGAGCAGCCGGCTGATCTCATCACAGAAGAGATATCCTTTATCGGTGAGCCTCAGGAGTCGGCGATCGATGACGGCGAGCTCATCCGACTGGAGTCGTTCGATGAGAGCTGCCTTCCGGGAAATAAGGTCGACTCCGTACGGCGACCGCAGGCCGTCCAGGTCGACTCCTTCGCCCCGGAGCCCGAGCATCACGGATTCGTCGAATAATTCTCTCGCCGTGAGAGCTTCCTCGCCGGCGACAGGCAGGCGATTCTTCGAAATCGCGCTGCGGTACGACCGCAGGTTTGCGACGTTCCACCACCGGCGATTCCCCCAGAATGAGTGCGCGGACGGGCCGAATCCAAGATAGTTTGTATGGTTCCAGTAGTTTCCGTTGTGCCGCGAGCGATAACCCGGGCGGGCGTAGTTGGATACCTCATAATGCTCGTATCCCGCCTCGCCAAGATACTTCATTGTGAATTCATACATCCCCGCCTCCGACTCGATCGGCAGGGGCGAGACCTGTTTGGCCGCAACCATCCGCGCCAGGGGTGTCCCTCGTTCCACGATGAGGCTGTAAGCGGAGATATGGCTGGGTCCAAGTTCCACGGCCTGCCGGAGATTTTGCTCCCACCGCTCAGGAGTCTGACTCGGCAGGGCAAAGATGAGGTCGAGGCTCACGTTATCAAATCCGGCGGCCTGGGCCATCCGGACGCTGCGGATCGCCTGATCGCCCGTGTGAATGCGCGTCAGGAACCTGAGATCATCATCGAAGAACGATTGGATCCCGAAGCTCACGCGATTGATACCGGCTCGGCGATATTGCCTCAATTTGTCAAGATCGACCGTGCCCGGATTCGCTTCGAGCGTGATTTCAATGTTGCGATCGAGACGGAACGTGCTTCCAAGGAGCGTGATAATCCCGCCGATCACGTCAGGTTTCAAAAGGGACGGCGTTCCCCCGCCGAAATAAACAGTCGAAAACGTCTCCGCCTCCGCGTTCGGCGAGGAGAGCCCGATCTCGCTTTTCAAAAAGCGCACAAACTCGTCGATGGGCTGCAGCGCTTCAATCGAATAGAAGTCACAGTAAATGCACTTGTGCTCGCAGAAGGGAATATGAAGATAGAGTCCGGCCAAGGGAGTCAGGCGAAATGGTTCATCGGACGATCGTCCCGAGTCGATCCCACCGGGTCGAAGCAACTCTTGCGATGAGATTCTCCGGGGCCGCTCGATCCGGGACGGACCAGTAGATCATCATCGCGGTTCCGACAACGTCTTCACACGGGAGAAAACCCCATTCGCGGCTGTCGTAGCTCTTGTTCGGATTGTCCCCGAGAACAAAAAGGTAATGGCTTGGCACTTTGATCGGACCGAACTGTCCGTCCCCCTTGCCGGAGCTTCCGTTCGGCACAGGTGAATCGTTCACAAAGCAGCGCCCCTCCCGGATTTCGATCATATCACCGCCGAGAGCAACGCATCGTTTGACAAAATAGACCGGATCCTTCCGGTCATCGGGAAATCTGAAAACGATCACGTCTCCGCGCTGCAGGTTTCTCAGGGCCGGCAGCCAACCGGCGCCGTAGGCGAGCTTATTGATCAGCACACAATCTCCGGGAAGAAGCGTCGTTTCCATTGATTCCGATGGGACCCGGATAGCGCCGATGACAAACGTCTTGAGAACCAGCGCACCGATGATCGCCGCGAGGATGATGCCGCCATAATCGCCGATTCGTTTCTTAACGGCGCTCTTGTTTCCTGCGGAGGTCATCGTGCCGTCACCTGACGATGGTTCCAAACCTGCTCAGGCGCACTGTGGAAAGTTTCTCGGCGATCCGGAGTATTGGAGTCTCCGGATCCCACGACCAGTAGACGATGAGCGGCGTCCCCACGACGGCATCGGCGGGAACGAATCCCCAGAACCGGCTGTCCAGACTGTTGTCGCGGTTATCTCCCATCCCGAAGAGATAATTTCTCTCCACCGTATACCGGTTGTTCTGCACGCCGTCGATAATCACTTTCCCCTGTCTCAGCGCCGCGGCATGCCCCTCGCGGCGGATAAAAACCTCCCAGCGCTCAAAGTTTTTCGGGGTCAGTTCGATCACTTCTCCCTTCTTCGGAATGACGATCGGCCCGTAATTATCCTCATTGTAGGGCGCGCCTTTCGGGAAGATCCGTTCGTCGATATAATCCGGAGGCTTCACGAGCGTCGAATTGAATTTCACATTTCTGGGAACCGGGGCCGGGTTGCCGTTCACGTAAACGACCCGGTTAATAATCTGGATTGTGTCCCCCGCGGTTCCGATGCATCGTTTCAGGTAGTACGCAGGGTCCTGCGGCTCGACTTCGTCCCGGTATCCCGGAAAGACGAATACGATGATATCCCCTTTTTCAACATTCCACAAGGCGGGCAGCTTGAAGGATGGGACCCTCACATTGGTAAGAGGAATCGTGCGGGGGGTCGTGCCGCCGAAGACAAACTTATTGACGAGCAAAAAGTCCCCGGTCATGATCTCGTTTTCCATCGAACCGGTCGGCACCTCGAAGGATGCAAGCACAAAGCTGTTCAAAATCAAAAATGCGCCCAGGATAATTCCCAGCTCCTTCAGCATCGACTGGATGGCGGATCCGCCTCTTCGCTGATCGCCGGTGGTTACACGTTCATTGAGATTCTTTGACATGAGGTCTTATCCTTGATATGAATGAAACGACATTCGATGTTAGTCTTCCATCGCCAGAACTGCCAGGAACGCCTCCTGCGGGATTTCCACCCTGCCGACCTGCTTCATACGCTTCTTCCCTTCCTTTTGTTTCTCGAGCAGCTTCCGCTTGCGCGTGATATCCCCGCCGTAACACTTGGCCAGAACGTTTTTTCTCAGGGCGGAAATCGTGTCGCGAGCAATCACCTTGCTTCCGATCGCGGCCTGAATGACAACTTCAAACATCTGCCTCGGAATGAGTTTCCGCAGCCGCGCGCAGAGTTTTTTCCCCCACTCGTACGCCTTCTCGCGGTGGACGATCGTCGACAGCGCATCGACGGGCTCACCGTTGAGCAGTATGTCAAGCTTCACAAGATTTGACTCGCGGTAGTCGAGAAAATCATAATCGAGGGATGCGTACCCCCTCGAAGTGGATTTCAATTTATCATAAAAATCAAAAATGATCTCCGCCAATGGAAGTTCGTAGCGCAGGTCGGCGCGCGACGGGTCGATGTACGTCGTGTTCTTGTAGATGCCCCTTCGCTCCGTGCATAACTTCATGATGTTGCCGATATATTCCGACGGAGTTATAATTTGAGCGCTGATGTACGGCTCCTCGACCCGTTCGATATCGCCGATCACGGGCATGAAGGCGGGGTTATCGACGAGGACTACGCTGTTGTCGGTCTTGACGACGCGATACTCGACGTTCGGAACCGTGGTGATCAGCTCTTGTTTGTATTCACGCTCGAGTCTCTCCTGAACGATCTCCATGTGCAGGAGGCCGAGGAAGCCGGCGCGGAACCCGAACCCGAGCGCCACCGACGATTCCGGCTCAAAAATCAGCGACGCGTCGTTCATGCGCAGTTTCTCGAGCGAGTCGCGCAGTTCGCCGAAATTATCGGCATTCACGGGATAGAGTCCCGCGAACACCATCGGTTTCGCCTCCTTGTAGCCGGGCAGCGGCTCGGGGGCGGGTCTCTCCGCATTCGTGAGCGTATCGCCGACTTTCGTGTCGTGGACGTCTCTTGCGCCGGGAATCAGATATCCCACGTCGCCCGCCGATAAACTCTTCGCCCGGATGCGCTGCATTTCGAGTACGCCGAGCTCCTCCACCTCGAAGGTTTTGCCGGTCGCAAAAAAACGGATCTTGTCCCGTTCCCGGATCGTCCCGTCCTTAACGCGAATATAAATGATCGATCCGCGATACCCGTCAAAGATCGAATCGAAGATCAGCGCCCTGAGCGGGGCCTCCGGATCTCCTTTTGGGGGAGGGACTCTCTTGACCACGGCTTCAAGAATCTCATCCACCCCCGTTTTCATCTTGGCGCTCGCGAGCAGGATATCGTTCTCACTGCACCCGAGCAGGTCCATGATCTGGCGCTTGACCTGGTCGATCATCGCGCTCGGCAGGTCAATTTTATTGATGACCGGAATGATCTCCAGCCCTGCGTCAATGGCGAGATAGAGATTGGCGATTGTCTGAGCTTCGACCCCCTGTGAGGCATCGACGACGAGGATCGCGCCTTCGCACGCCGCGAGGGAGCGCGACACTTCATACGAGAAATCGACGTGGCCCGGAGTATCGATCAGATTCAGCGTATACGGCTTCCCGTCCTTCGCATTGTATTTCATCTGGATGGCGTGGAGCTTGATCGTAATGCCGCGCTCCTGTTCGAGCTCCATGTCGTCGAGGACCTGGTTGGTCTTCATCTCACGCGCCGTAATGGTTCCCGTACGCTCCAGGAGCCGGTCGGCAATCGTGGATTTACCGTGATCGATGTGCGCTACAATGCAGAAATTTCGGACTTGATCCATGAATTGTCAAGAATCGCTAGGCCATAAAAATAATCCCGCCCAAAAAGGCGGGATTACGGACTAAATATACGAAAAAGACGATCGATTTGCAAGGTTTCGAGAAGCTTCGTGGAGGGTTAACTCGCCGCCGAGTGGCCTTTTGTAGGGGTTAGAGACGGCTCACATTGGCGGTGGATCGGCTCTTTTTATAAGAGCGTTTCTCTTTCCGATCAACTCTTGATTTCTCTCCTGGTAGGGGCCGACGTCCCTGCCCTGCTTGCTCGCTAGTTTCATCTCGCGCAGATTCTCCTCGAACTCTCTGTCGAGCGAGCGCCGGCGTAGCGTAGAGACGGCATCCTCCGCCAGACGGAGCGGGCTCGCCTGTTCAGTCTCGGAATCATTCCAGCGTTTGCTCAGCTGATACTTCGCAAAAACCACCGCCGCCATGAATCGCCGTTGCGCGGGATCGCCGATATCGTTGACGAGCGTCGAGGCATCGAGTGCCTCGCCTTCCTCTACCTTATGGATGAGCGACGCTGCAATCGCCCTGGTGTGGGGATGCGTGAAATCATCCGCCTGGATATGCCCGAAAACAAAGCGGACGACTTCTGTGCCGCCGTCGAGCATGGCATGGACAAGATCTCGCTCGGCGGGAGGGACTCCCCCGAGCGCATCGATCAAAACCGCAGCGCCTTCCGGGCGCGCCCTCGGCACCGATCTCTGGCGGCGTTCCTCCCGCCGGGTCCCTTCCGCCACCTTCTCGAGTTCCCGGTACAGGGTTAATTCTGATAGCCCGTGTTTCTCCGCAACCTGCTTGATGAAGAAATTACGCTTGAGTTCGTCGCTGATTTTTCCAATCGACCGGACGATGACCCTCACGGTCTCCGTCTTCCCCTCCGGTGTGTCGAGCCTGCCTTCACGCTCTGCAGTCACCGCAATAAAGTCGATGAACGAAACCGCGCGCCCGACTGCTTCCTCGAATGCCTCCCTCCCTCCCCGCCGGATGAACGAATCCGGATCCTCGCCCTGAGGCAATGTGGCGATGCGGGCATCCAGATTATGTTCGAGAATCAGGTCCACGCCCCGCAGCGCCGCCGCCGATCCGGCGGAATCGCCGTCATAGACAACGGTGACCGTTTTAGTATAACGGCCAAGGAGAAGGATCTGGTCCACGGTAAGTGCCGTTCCGCTCGATGCAACGACATTTTTCACACCCGACTGAAACAGGCTGATCAGATCGGCGTAGCCCTCGACAAGGATCGCATTTTCATTCTCCCGGATCGCCTCCCGCGCGTGAAACAGGCCGTAGAGGACCTTGCTCTTATTATAGATGGGCGTTTCGGGCGAATTGATGTACTTGCCGAGCGGATCATCTTCGAGCAGTTTGCGCGCGCCGAAACCCACGACCCGGCCGGTTGTCGACATGATCGGGAACATCGCCCTGCCGCGGAAATAATCATAGGAGGAGCCATCCTCGCGGCCGCGGATCAACCCCGCCAGCTTGAGGGTCTCAAGGGGGAATTTCTTTTCGGCGGCATGCTTCAGGAACGCATCCCAGGAGTTCGGCGCGTAGCCGAGCTGAAATAATCGAATCGTGTCATCGGTGAATCCCCTGTGGCGCAGATATTCCAGAGCGAGCTTTCCTTCCCCCAAAAGAGCATTGTGATAAAACTGCACCGCTGTACGGCAGACCTCGTAGAGCTGTTCATGCACCGCACCGGCGCTTTCCTCGTCGGCCGAAGGAAGCGCTATGCCGGCTTTCTCGGCAAGGGATCGGACTGCTTCGATAAATGAGACCTTTTCGTATTCCATCACAAACGTGAAGGCATTGCCGCCGGCGCCGCAGCCGAAGCAGTGGTACATCTGGCGGTCGGAGGAGACATTAAACGAAGGGGTCTTTTCGGTATGGAACGGGCAGAGCCCCAGGTAGTTTTTCCCGCGCTTTTTCAGCGCCACAAACGATCCGACGAGGTCGACAATGTCGGTGGCGTTTCGGATTTCGTCTAATTTGTCAGGGGGAATTCGCATCACCTTCGTCAACTTACCTAAACTCAATAGCCTGCTATTTTTAATGCGGCACCCGCTTTGTGATACAATTCGTCAAGATCTTCGCTGAGAAGGGCTCTAACGTACATGGACATTCTGAGTTTGAGACCTCCAGAGAAAGTGGGTGCAACCTCAATTATGCGGGCGCGGAACATTTCTTCCTTCTTGCGATCCAGGATTTGTAGTTCGTCGTCCTTATCACAATTCTTCGGGACCTCGATGCTAAATGCATGATTGACCTCCGCGTTGGCGGGTGGGCTCGAAATGTATCTTACAGCTACCATTCGACCACCGCCGGTGACCGGTACTCGGTGTTCACTATCCGTTGCATCATAATTAGTGCCGTACACACTCACATCAATCGTCAGCTGCTTATCTATCCTATATTCTTGGGCTTGCCGCTCAAACTCGTTGTGAAGTTCTTGGATAAAAATCATCCCAGCTGTATCAACTTCTTGATGAGTATAACCACCTCTAGTGAGGTAAAGCTTTCTTAGTTGAGACACCGCATCATCCGCGGGTGGTACGAGCGCGGTCTTGATACTCTGGTAGACGAATTTGCCAGCGTCAAGGATCCTCTCCATAACGAACTCGATGAAGGGTTCAAGCTGATTTTCGTCTGCGGCCTCAAGGGACTTGATGTACTCGGCTCGATTTTCGGCTAAAATCAACAGGGGGACGTTTAGAGATCTGTATGTATACACCGAGGCTAAGGCTCGTGCGACGCGACCGTTGCCATCTGAAAAAGGATGGATCGCTGCAAATGCATAGTGGGCATAGGATGCCTGTAAGACTGGATGTGCATTGTTGAAGTCAGGAGTATTCACCTCCGTGCACAACCTATGCATTTCAGAGGGAGTCAATTGCACAGGTGCGTATGAATGAATCTTACCTTCGCGTTGACGCACGTGATTTGGCAAGACCTTATATTCGCCCTTTGGCAAGGGTTGTTCCTGCAATCCAACTTCTGTCACAGCAGTGAAGGTGTCTTGCGAATGACACAACTGCGAGTGAAGAGTCCGGATCCAGGCCTCAATAGTAGGAGCTTTTTTTGTTGCGAAGTCCAAGACATAATCGTATGCTTGCAATTGGCATTCAATTAACGACCTTACCTTTGGGCCCTTTAGGTTTAAAGCTACTTCCCACATGGCTGCCTGCGTCGCGACAGTAAATGTGAAACCTCTGTCGACCTCATAAAGGCCCTCTATTGCACCAGTATCGATCGCAGCGGCCCTCTTAGCTACATCTCTTGCTCTCCGAAGTATTTCCGCTGAGATGCCACTCTCAGTCTTGAATTTTGAAATATTTCTCTCCCAACGATCCAAATCAATCTCGTGTCTTGCCCATTCCTTAAACGTCGGGAATGAACGATACTGCGCGTCCGCAGACAACATATCTACCATGGTGGAGACGGGTTTTTCGGTCTGCACTAATTCGGTAATCTCCATTCTACATTTCCATGTTAGGCAGAACCCCCAATACTATCACTCGTCGCGCGCGGTCTCATTTTCCCACTAATTCGTTTTGATGCATCTATCACTGTAGTCATAGTCGAGGGTTTCACAAGGAGCCACATATTTGAAAGCCCCGCGAAATACGTGATCAAGGATTCGTTGAGAGTGTTACCTTCGAAAGGTACAAAAAATAATCGATTGCGACAATTTCCCTTCCCGGGTAATGCTAAAGTTTGAAAGTTATCCGACAAAAAGGCAGGCGCGGAAGTGGGGGTGGGGTTGGCTATCTTATTAATTTGCATTCGTCCAGATGGTATCGGCATACCAATGTTCGAGAATTTGGTCATAGAAAAGGCAGAAATCAGTTTTCCAACAATCCTGAAAAGCATCTTTGTACGTCAAACGACCGTACCAGAACAAATGCAAATTGCTCGGTGTAAAGATAACACGGGATTCATCTTGGGTCAATGGCTCATCCCTACGCATCAACATTTTGTATCTTTGTCCTGGCGCAATTGGTGGTTCCCTTGTGGGTTTATGGTTGATGGCTTTTTGCCACTCATTCGGATAGACGTTGGTTCCAACCTTGTATGTATCGGTGATTTTGACGTCAATGGCTGGCGTTTTTCCGAAATTGACGAAATCTACAAGGAGCTGAATCGGCTTTCCAATGAGCAAGGTAGAAAAGACCGTGTCGAAATATACGCGGGCTCGAAGTTCGATTTTGGTAACTTTGTACTGGGAATCCGTAGACGCCTTTGTATACATCATAGCTCGATTATTGAGTGCGATCGAACTATCAAGCAGCCTCCGGCTATAAGCATTGGAGCTATCAATGCCAATCTTGGTGATGTGTGTTTGTACGCCCGAGAAGATGGCCAGCCCAACGGTAGCAAGGGCGATGAGAATGTTCGTAATTCCAAGAACTCTTTGCCATCTGGGATATGGCTCTTTCTTGCAGCACTTATCTGTTTTGCAAGCGGCGTATTGGTCATAGCCGCTTGGGATTTCCCCCAAAAAATCACCACCCGGATATTCTTCATCCTTCTCGGATTGGTCTTGATTGGTCTTTCCTGTCATTTCATGTACTGGTACTTAATCCAATAAGCCAAGGGAAAAAACCGATCCATCCGAAGCCTGCTCGCTTTCTCGCTCTGTTTCTCAGAACGGCAGGGAGAAAAAGTACGAGAAGCGCTATCAATGAGGTTATCAGTGCAAGTGCGGGGAAGGCGTTTGAGAGCCCGTAAGATCCAATTAGTACGGCAATCCATGAGTAGATGCACCATACCTGCCTCCAGCAAGTATTGTGCACTTTCAAGACTTGGTAATTCTGCGTGATACCAGGGAGCCAACCAGCTCCAAGACTTATTCCAAGATCAATGACACGCACGGAACGTAGCGGGACAATCGGGAAGAAAACCAAAACAAACCATTCCGTAGTAATATATGAGCCATCATCACCGAAATCTCTCTTGCCATAATAAAATGCACCAATGCCATTAAGAGTCATTTATGAGTTTCTATCGTATAGGTGAGGCGTCATTGAATCGACAAATATAGTCTCAGAGCTTTCAAAAATCAATATTTGAAGGAGGGAAGAAAATAACGTAAATTCAGGCCAACATAGTTCGCGCACCGCGTCGGATGTGCGACAATGGATTTTCGAGAATGCTTCTCGTTCACCGCTTTGACGGTGAGGGTGGGGAAACCCGCTCCGACGCACGAGAAGCATTTTTATTTTGCCATAGTCCCCATGCCAAAGAAGAAAGTAAGGAAGGCAGAGAAAACCCCACCCCAGAAGTCTGTTCCTAAAGAGAAACTATTCGTTTTCCCTGGAGCAATTCGGATTGAAGCGGATGCTTGGGACAATTTCTTTCAGGAAGCCAGAGCTATCTTCTTGGATGGCCTACTGAATGCTGGTAGGGTTAACATTGTGAGGGTGCGCGTGGAGGCGATAAGACGGATCATGGATAAGTCTAAGACGCAATCAGAAGAATACAACAAGGAGTCCAAGCGAGAGGGGGGTGAAATAATGTGGGGTAAACAACCGTGGCTCTCAGATGAACGTCTGCGAGAACTGGGAGTTCGAGATAAAATCAGGGGCTTCCAAGTTAGGCAACTGGAAGACATACTCGGATGGCTCAGGTATTTGACCGCTAATACAGACTTCCGTCCTGGCAAGGCTCGCGCGATCACAGAATTGCTCGCCAACATAACTTGGTACGCTGGTGCAAGCGAGGGACGATATCGAGATGAGTATGATAGGTTGATGAAAAATCATCCTAAAATGCAACAATTGATCCGACATGCCAAAAAATTCATCGGGCATCAACTTAGCAACGATCAAAAAGAGAAGTATGAGGCGATTGCGAAAGCATTAGCAGAGAACAAAATGACCGCAAAACCGAAACCGAAGTCACAGGTTATCCTACATCTGGTCAATACCAATAAACAGATATTCCGCAGAGACGAGAACGCTCTCAAGCTCCGCAAGAGCTTTGACCGTTATGTCAAACTCCATCCAGATTTTCTTTCTACCGTTCGATAAGTAGAATTCTACATTTCGAATGGTAGAATTCTCCCATTCGCCGTGTTGAAAACCGATTAGTTTACATTGTGGGTGTATCGGCTAAGAGGTCATGCCATCAACAAAAGCCCGGCTTGCGCGGGCCTTCAATCAAGAGCACAGAAAATAATTATCTCTAAGCACTTGACTTTTATCCTTGTAATGCTTATATAAGCTTGTAGAGAATAGAATCCATGAAAAGCCCCATTACACTTGATACCCTGAAGGCTGAGCGTAAGGCTCTTCAGGAAGAATTGCAGACAATCGAAAAGCTCATCACAATCCATGAGCGGCGGCAACGCCGTTCGGGCAAACAAAGTCAACCAGGGGACGCGATTTCCCATTTCCCTCGCCCTCTTACAGCCCGCGACCATGTCACTACGACGATCTACAACCTCCTTCACGAACTGAAGCGGCCAGTTAGCAGCAAAGAGATTTTTGAAAGGGTCGATAGCTTAGGAATCCTCAAAGACGTGAAGAATAAACAGGCCACACTTTCGGCGATTCTCGACCAACTAACAAAGACTAAAATACCCAAATTCAAGAGGGTTGATCGGGGAGTCTATGATGCTGCGTAAAAACAGTAAAGGCAACCTGCGAACGGCTAATTCACCGAGGTTGCCTTTAACGTGCGAAACGGACGCTATCCAGATGAAAGGAACGGTGTATGAGTAAACCGCTAAAAATACCTGTCTAACGCCCGCTATTTAGCGGGCCTACCGAGTGCGTTAACACTCGATAAGCCCTATTCAATCATCGCTGGTTTGGAGCGACAACTGACCAAAAGAATGTACGCTTCTACCGGCAAAAAATCAAGGAGCGTACATCATGGCAAATAATCTTCCACTCGAAAAGAAAGCACTCGTGCTCTCATTACTCACAGAAGGTCAATCAATCCGAGCTACTTCCCGAATTGCGGGGGTAAGCCAGCCGACGATTCTCAAGCTGCTCATTGAGGCCGGACAGAAAGCTCGAAACTTTCACGATACGATGATGAAGAACGTACAAGCCCGTTTCATGCAGGTCGATGAGATTTGGTGCTACGTCGGCTGCAAGCAGAAGCGTACACAAGATACCGACCCTGAGCGAGGGGATTTCTACACCTTCATTGCCCTTGATGCTGATACTAAGCTTGTCCCGTGTTATCGCGTTGGGAAGCGAACCGGACGGCTTGCAGCCTCGTTTATGATGGAGTTGAGCATTCGGGTTCCCTCCCGCTTTCAGCTTTCAACAGATTCATTCCCTGGCTATGAATCAGCCGTTGATCGGGTGGGGGGAGCGGATATTGATTACGCGCAAATCCACAAGGATTATGCGGAAGATAAACACGCCGAGAGGCGTTATTCCCCGCCTCAGATAATACGAGTCACCAAGTGTCCGATAATGGGCGAACCGGACAGGAAGCACATCAGTACAAGCTACGTGGAGCGGCAAAACCTCACCGTCAGGATGCAGATGAGAAGGTTCACAAGATTAACCAATGCTTTTTCAAAAAAAGTTCGTAACTTAGAAGCGGCGGTTGACGTGCTTTTCTTCTACTACAACTTCATCCGCCTCCATCAGAGCTTCCGCGTCACTCCTGCAATGGAAGCGAAGGTAACGAGCAGGTTGTGGACGTGGGAAGAACTGCTTACATTTGAAGATTCAAAGGTAGCAGCATGAGGACGGAGAAATTTCTGAAAGGCTTATCTGACCGAAATAATCAGTTCGGATACGGTGTAATAATTTTTATGGCTGCGGGGTTCTGTTATCTTCTTGTTGAAGCCTCTAATTGGGTCATTGCCGGAATGATCTTCGTTTTACTCGTGGTTGTCTTGGAACTTAGTTACCGACTCTCAAATAAGCGTTGAATGGATTGGACATATTGGCAGACGTGATAATTCAAACTTGAGCACTACCCAATGCGGGATCAGCGGCTCGCTACTTCCACCTTGAGCGGGTGGCCGTTTCCCCTCCCCTTTCCATTCTTCCTTTTGAAGGCTTTCTCAATCGGCGGGGTATGCCAGGCCGGCTCTTCTTCGAGATCGGGGTAGGTGAAAATCTCGTACTTATAGTTTCGCAGAATAATATTCTTGCCCGCCCTGCCGATGACATATTGCGGCAGGAGGGGGATTTTCCCTCCTCCCCCCGGCGCGTCGATGACATAATTTGGAATCGCCAGACCGGAGGTGTGCCCCCTGAGCTTATCCATGATCTCGAGCCCTTTGCTCACTGGTGTCCGGAAGTAATTCGTTCCCTTTGTGATGTCCGCCTGGTAGAGGTAATACGGACGGACGCGCATGGCGAGCAGCTTCCTGACGAGCTCCAGCATGACGTCGGCGTCGTCGTTGACACCCTTCATGAGTACCGCCTGGTTTCCCACGGGGCATCCGGCATCGGCCAGCATTTCACAGGCGCGTTTCGCCTCCGCGGTGCATTCCCACGGGTGGTTGAAGTGGGTATTGACATAAATAGGATGAAACTTGCGGATCATCCGGCACAACTTGGGGGTGATGCGCTGGGGAAGCACGCAGGGCATTTTCGTGCCGAGCCGGATGATCTCGACATGCGGGATCTCCCGTATTCCTTTCAAAATGCGCTCGAG
>Ga0099793_10000265_pt1 | contig 13344 bp, 9 predicted proteins | sample Rivendell_Oct201_9_FD_77319 | JGI IMG/M metagenome (GOLD analysis project Ga0099793, IMG submission 77319) | Vadose zone soil and rhizosphere microbial communities from the Eel River Critical Zone Observatory, Northern California to study diel... | ecosystem: Environmental > Terrestrial > Soil >...
AGTATACACCGTTCCCGGACCTAATTTTCTCTGGTCTGTCGACGGCTATTGCAAGCTAGAAAAGGTCGGAATTGAAGTCTATGGATGTATCGATGCGTATTCTCGATACATTATCTGGATATACGTTGGCATCACGAACCGGACCGCTGTCAGCATATTTCGACAGTATCTGGATACGTTGTGCGACCATCAAATCCAACCACGGAAAATGCGCTCCGATCATGGCACGGAAACGCCGCTAGCAGCAGCAGCACACCATACACTTCGGCAAAGCCTTGATTCCGATATTGAATTCAAAGATTGCTATTGGTTTGGCACAAGCATGGCTAACCAGCGAATTGAAAGTTGGTGGGCACAACTTTCCAAGAGTCTCTTGTATCAATGGCGTGTAAGTGTTTAATTTCGCACCTTTTGTAAGCATACTAACTCGTAACAATCCAGGATTATTTCGAGGAGTTACAGAATGATGAGCTATTTGCCAAGGACAACCTTTGGGATCAGATAGCAGTATTGGCCATATATATCCCAATATTACGCGAAGAGATTCATCGATATGCCCGGACATGGAATGTTCACCAGATCCGGAAGCAAAATGATCGCCCCGATTGCGTGACGGGAAAGCCTTTCATGCTTTATCACTACCCCAAAGAGGGTGTGGCCAATTACGGAATAAAGCCAAATAATGACTTGCTTCATGATTTACAGTCCGAAGTTTCTGATTTTGGTATGACAAACTTAACATTCAATTATACTTTGTGCTGATAATTATTAGATATCGATGAATACCTTCCCCCAACAACAAAGGCCTTCTGTATTGAGACATTAAAGGAACTCGGATACTCTCGTATCAAACAGGCCGACAGTCAGCCAGATGGGAGTCGAACACATCGTCTAGCTTATCTCCAGTTGCGGAGAATCCTCGAAGATCATATCAGATCAGGCAACCATCCTAGATTATCACAATCCCAGAAGCCAAGGGGTGCATGGCAGTGGAAGAATGAAAATTTCCGCACATCAATGCAAAAGTTACAGGAAAGCCAAGGTGAGATCGAAGAGGTCAGGATAGACATGGATGGTCCAGATGAACTGGCAGTGCCGGAAGACTTCGATTTGAATTTTGAAAATTAATTATAAATATTCCGTGCAAATCTATAGTTATATGGTCTTACTGCTCAGTGCTCGCCGCCCTTATCTGATTTTACTGCTGTCCCATATAATATCCACAACACTTGTACCGTAAGCGATGTAAATACTAGTAGCATGGTGTCTCTCTGCTTACGGTGGGTGCCCCCAACCGAAAAATCGTAATAATGGGCACATGGATCTGAGGGAGATTCCTTTTGATGGGGGAAAGAGAGCGATCCATATGTATTGTATTCGTGAAAAAGCTTGGGAAGGCAGGGAAAACTTTGAAGAAGCAACTGTGACGAGTGTTGTGCCTCTGCAGGCCCCTTATCGAATTGTTTCTTCCGCGATCTCGTGGTTTTCCCTGCCTTCCTAAGCTTTTTCTTAGATAGAGTACCCCCTCGGGTCCATGTGCTGTTGAAGACAACGGCGGGTCTGAGTGAGATACCAGCAAACTCAGGCTTCGAATTCTTGAAAGTGTGTCTTCAGCTTACAATACAAATGTTCTGCACCATATCAAGCTGGATCAATACAAAAATTCGAATAATTATGTCTTGTAGCTTAATTACTAAGTACTGCGATTATCATCTTTATTAGATTTGATTTGGGGACGTTGTGGGAGGTCTGGTCAATAAAGGGGCGTGTTACGTGTATCCTTCCAGTCGAGCGTCAAATGGCTTCGGCGTGACACATTACGGCAATGGGCTTCGAGTCTTCAACTCTCCAGTTTGTTGCCCTCCAGCATGCTTGTGCTTACTCACATGAGAAAATGGATGGCATCACTGCACTACATAGATTTCATAAGAAGTTCGATTGTATTAATAGTGGAAAAACCAAAATGGTTTGATGCTAGGGGAAAGAATAGGAAACCAATTTAGTACCATAGAAAAGTTGTCTATACAGTAGTGTATCATATGTTCAAGCATAGACTGACTCTGTCATGTGTTGTGTATGAATTATATACTGTTGAATCGTTGATACTTTAGTTGCATCAAGCGATATGTACTAGTTCTTCCATACGGTAAAACTCGACGAATAATACGTATAATTGAAAAATAAGAACGTAATAAGCATCAGCATGAGTAGAGCTTTAAAACAAATCTGGTTTTGATTAGATATATTCATATCTGTGGGGTTGGGAATAGTTTCGTGTTTGATTCAGAAGATTGACATATATTCGCATAATGATATATTATAAACCTTTGCAAATCCGAGTATATATTCGAACATTGTCGTATTATCGACGGATTTTGATCTAAACATGGCAAATATAGGCTCATTAGAAGGAGAAAGATGGGCTAATTTGAATAACAATACTGTCATTTATATATTTCGTATATTGGATGAGATATGGCCAATTTTACAAATTTAGATCAAGTCTTGGCATTTACTGCACCCGTAAAATCTCTGCAGATTCATCCACGGCTAGCAGTTTAGAGTGGGCTTTTGGAAGGCTCTGGGTGGTGGAAGCCTGGTGTGCCCCACAGACTCCCACTCACTACTAGTCACTCCACCACTCAGAACCTTCCATCTAAGCTGCTAGCCGTGAACGAATCTACAGAGATTTTACGGATTTATTGTGTTTTTCGCCATCCACCGTGCCTCCACGACGTTTTGTAGCTGCTCAGAGGTGTAAGACATCAAAGCTAGACTAGGCTGCGATGTTGAGTAGAGTATACTCTCAACATCTTTATGATCTTTTGGTCGAGTGGTGTAGCCCGTATAAAGGTCTAGCGACCATTGCAACTTTTACAAGAGGCCTGATCTGGATAACGACGTTATCCAGATCTGAGATCCGAGCGCAAGAAAACTATTATCGACCCAGTTATTCAAGCAATAGGTCATTGCTATCAGGCACTATCTCAGGAGCTCAGACCTTTTCAATATGAAAGGAACAAGTCAGACAGGCGTTATGCTTATTTGACACTTGGGGCAAAGCGATCGCAGAGAAGCTTGTATATTGCACAGTGTGATGTATGGCTCTAGCCTCTATGTGGAAGCTACAGCTATATCTTTGGGGCGTCGGAAGACGATGACGTTGGCGGACGAGGATGCATCAATGTCTTTCGGTTGGAGAACTGAAGAAGAGTTGTGATAGTATACTGGCTTTAATTATAAGCAAATGGTTTTTACTAGACTAAGAGACGTGAACTAGGCTTGCCATTTTTCGGTGACTACTTAGTACTGTTTTTGGTTTCTCTTCTAAGACCACCTATCTTGAAGGAATGACGTGTAGATTCGTAAGGACATCCTCAAGCCCTTCACCTCTAGTATCACGGCTTTCCTCTTTGAGACTATTCGTAGGTATTTCTTCTGGCATCGGAGCAAGCTCATCGCAAGACATACCCTATATTCCCTAATCTCTTTTATATGGGCCTAGTTCTTGCCCATCACCCACAGTTTGATAACCTGAATCTTGGTTCCTTCAGATTGGGTGGTTGTCCCATGGATACGAGTACCTGAAGATGAGTACCCTTGCAGATAACTATGGTGGTGCTAAAATGTTAGCGTTGAAAGAACCTTTGTCTCGTGATTCCCTTTCCCATGTTTAGTGACTTAGTCTAAGACACGCTTATTTAGTTAAAGCGCTGGTTAGTCAATGCCTCCCGTAATTAGTGTGTATACCAGAATGGTGTTAGGTTTTCATTGGTGTGAGTAACAGTAATTGTCTTTGATAGCGTTACTAGTAACCAATTTTCCTCGGGTACATATGTTACTAGACTAGTACATATGTACTGTACCAAAATGGCGATTTACTTCCCCAGACACTACAGGTCGTGATAACCTAAATATTACCTAGGTGGATAAATTGTTTCGACACCCCCGGTTATATGAACGCTAGGATTTGAAAAAGGTAGAAGTATAGATGTTCCTTGACGCAGGAACCTTAGAACACTCTGCAGCAAGCTTAAGGACTCCATATATTTGTACAAGTCGGAACTGGAGAACAAGCTGCAACAGAAAAGTTTAAAAAAAGTTTAAAGTTTCTCGCAAAGGGGCCTTGATGAAAAGCATTATTCTCTTCATGTATTTTATTTATGGTATGATGATGCCCTTTGCAAATTGATAGACACGAGTTAGTTAGAACCTCTGCATAACAACTACTATCCCCGCTCCTTCTTTAACCGAGTCTATCCTCATTCCTTCATTGGCCGAGCCTATTTTCACGATAAACCCAAATTAGAGTAATTTCCAGCCATGATCATGCGTGGACCGGAAATATTTAGAGTGTTAGTTGACCTTACCCCTCACTATACAACAATCAAATGACTCAAGAGTTTGCATCATAGCTTGCTATGATCCAGCACTAAGTACATATACATACTAGTACCATCACTCTTCCCCCAGTTGTGGCGTTCTCACTCATAACTAGTATAAGTTGATACGAATTTCTATCATCACCCCTTCTTTAACCGAGTCTATCCTCCATCGGTGGAGTCAATTCTCGCCAGATCTTACCTAGAGCCCGAAAACCCAACCCCTCGAAATGATTTCCCCAGCAAACTTCTACGCTAGTTCCCAAGATCCGCTTTTCGGGTACGCCTCCCCTGGTTTCAACAACAAACTTCTACACTATTCCCAGGATCCGCTTTCCGGGTACGCCTCCCCTGACTACGCGGAGGCTACCCCGCTTTAAGCTCGGGTCTGGTGTTCGGGTACCGAGACAACCCGCATGATCCCAATCCACTGCGAGCCAATCAAGCCCATCCCTTTATTGAGCTCTCCCTGAATATTCACTAATTTCTACGAGAATTTCATAACAATTATGGTCCATATCTCTGCTAACGAGAGGCCGTTCACTGATCTATGCTCAAGATTCTTCAAATGGTGTTGGTAGAAACTAGAAACCACTTGAAATCCGTCACTGTTTTGGCAAGCCCGACCTGTGACCATGAACTTGGAGTTTTTGCTCCTACCTCTGTCATCAGACCTGGTGACCCCGGTCTTTAGTATAGCTGTGGAGCTAGACTGCTATCATAAACGACTTGTTTGAATACGAGGTCCAATCCGCTATGTATATCGCCCATATGTAAATTGTAATTGGACCTAGTAATCGCGGTCTTCAGTTGGAGACACTAGTGATGTATGATGACCAATTCAGACCAAATACAGTCGTCACATCGCCCACATCTATGTGAACCAGTACTGGCTGTACTGATAGCGCACTTTAGATATCCACTGTGACCCCACAAATTCTATTTCCAAATCTAGTGTGATATTTTCCGAACCAACCTACCATGTAGAATATCTAAGCATCTAGCACCCACATTCCGGCGGTAACCGACGAAAGGACTGTCATACTACCTACATGATACTAGCTGCGCATTGCTTTGCTATTATACTCCACTTTTTCGATATCCTTCAGCACACACCTTTACCTTTCTTCTCCGCCGTTTACGGCATCACTAGGGGATAGATCATATGACTCATGGATAAAACAAAGCGAAGAACGAGGAACAACTTGGCAGGAGTAGGCAAATAGAGCAACACAAGGTGGAATATGGTAGCCGCCCCGGCTGGAAAGGCCCCACAGGCAAGGCTAGAGTAGATGAGAGGTCAGTTCCTAAATTGAGAGATGGAAATGAAGAGCATACGCATGCACCTCTGCGCACGTGCGAATTGTATCTATCTATATCACAGCGGTAGTCTGGTGGATAGCCCTGGCATAGCCCTTCGGGAGCTGGCATCAAGGTAAGGAAATTTGACTATCATAGTCCATGGATTCTGTCTGGATTTCTATTAATTGGATGCATAATCTTGTTGAATACGTATCAACTTTTCCCTCCATATCATGATATGGCGTCATTGGCGTGTGAATTTAAAGCCAGCCCGTCTCTCGAGGGAAGAAAGAGTTTACCAAGCCTCTCTGAATGGTATGTAGGTGTCTTCATAGTCACATTCGCTTGATTAGCGTTATTCCATGATAGTCTAGGGTCTTTTCTGGAATCACAGTAACTGATTGGATCAATTGGATTTCCCCAGGTAGACGTCATACTATACGCGGTGGATTCTGTACACTGGATTTCAATCCAATCAAAACAAACATTCAGACTTCCACCTTATGATTTATCGGACTATTTTTCTGCATGTTCTCATTATCTCCATGTCATTTCTTGTTTCGAAAGGGGCCCCGCTAGATGTGGGTCCAGATTCAGACCAATCAAACTGATACGGTGTCGGATTTCGAATCGAACTGCTCCCTAAACAGAGGACCCTGACGCTAGAGTAGGCCCGGATATCTTCCCCAGACACTAGGATATCTTTGAAAAAGCGGGGATGAAAGCAAAACCAAAAGTTTGTTTCTCTCCTACCCGTTAGTAGGAACAGCTCCACCTCATCGGCCGAGGTTCTGCGGGGAGAAAGAGTAGCTAATCCGGTTCGCTAAGTGAAACTATCTGTTTGGATAGTAACTGATCTGGAAACTAGAACATCGATAAAAGATACGTAATAAATAACTGTTTGTAATTAGTGTAAACTTTGTTCAACCAAATGTCATTTACGGTCTAGGAGGACATATGATATAGCCTCAACTACCACATATATAAGCATTACAAGAGCGCTCTCGAAAATATCTATTACCAGCTTCCTTGTCCTGCGCTACCTTGTTCTATTCTACAAGAGCGCTCTCGAAAATATCCATTACTAGCTTCCTTGTCCTGCTGCCTGTCGTTGCGCTACCTATTTCTACCTTGTTCTATTCTACCTGCCCCGGCCCCCGAGATGTCGACGCCATCGTGGACTCCCTTTTGCACCCAAAAGCCAAATTATAAACATGACGAACAGTGCCGGGACCAGCAGGCATGCTCCAACTGTGGGCAAGCCAATCCCTTCTACCGGGCCGGCAGTCCCAATTCGGTAATCATCGTCGGGGCATCATCTCCCCCGGCAATGCAACTACCTGACCGGTTCGAGACCCTTCCCCGTGGTCCGGCCCAGGCTGCGCGCCGGGCGGCCATTGAAAGGCACTTTAAACCTGCCAAAGACAAACAAAATGCCGGGAGCGGTGTCCTGAGCAGCCGGCAGCAGCTCGTTGTACCCCGAACTGTCTTCGTACAGACAGTCCTTCACTACGCCGAGATAAAGGATATTTCGGTGAAAACTTATCACAAGTGGGAGCTAATCGGTGAGTATTACAATGATTATGGTAATCTAATAGATTATGAGGCTTATTTATATTCTCCTTTCATAGGCACCACTCGAATGCACCTTCCCACAAATCTATCATTCAATACGATGCAGGATTTCATCGCGGAAATTGGGAAATCCGTGCACAACTGGGGTTCCATAGTTAATAATTTGAATATATTTGAAATATTTGTGGCGTCAGATTTCGCCCCCCAGTACGGCCCAGTCCATATCCCGGACAGTGCGTGGGAGCTTGGCTTGACCGAGCTGTTGGTTCGCTATTTCGGCCCGGTCTCTCTTGGGAAAGATAAAAAAATGTTCAAAATTTTTGTTTTTATTGGTAGATACGGGGAGGATCTGGACACAACTGCGGGACAGGATCCAGGGACAACCTCTGGGGTTGCAAAAAGGGGGAAAGCGGTAAAGAAGGGCCCAAAGGTCAAGAAAGAGCCGGAACAGTGGGAAAGTGAACTGCTCGCCGCGTCCGCGAGATCGACAAGGAAGAGATCCCTTCAGGATTTCCAATTGGAGGAGATGGGGATTGGAGATGACCAAGGGTTCGTGGAGGAAGGGGATTTGGAGGAAGGGGATGTGGAGGAAGGGCTGGATCATGTCCCAGACATACCTTCTGTGGAGGAATTGATAAGTGCAGTTTTGGATGCACCAGCAGGCCGTACCCGAAGGAAGGCCAAATAAATTTGGCTGGGCCTGGGGGGAGGTTGGCATTCAAGATCTGTGTACTTATAAAACAAAGGGGGATATCATAGTATCACTTCAGACTTGTTGTCCACATCAGCAGTATTCTCAACAAATTTCATTCCACTTTGGTTCGAGTTAAATATTCAGTAATCAACATTGATACTCTATTGGGGAAGTTATGGGGGCCCTAGCCTATCACGAGCCGATTTTTGGTTGACAGATCTGAGTGAGATACCAGCAAACTCAGGCTTCAAATTCTTGAAAGTGGGTTTTTTTAGCTTACAATATACAAGTGTTAAGTTAATAGCCGGTAGTAAATTTGCTTCAGCTCTCCGTTTTCAAAGTCTAACTAGTACGTGCATTGAAACTTGGTACCCTAACAAAAACACACACATACCGGAAATCACATAGAATAACGTCCAATTTCTAAGAACCCCAATCACATTAAGATTCTCCTACAGATTGCACCTTACACCGTATTACCACTCTCTATAAGTTTAATATGGGCACCGCGAAGAGCGTAATAAGCGTCAAATGCAGCATGAACAGCGCGAGCTTATGCTTCAGCAACAACTTACACAATTATCTACGTCTTATCCATCCTTCCCCCCATAATCATTGCCGTTGAACATGAATTCAAGTATGTCTTCCTCTCTAGAATATTTATATGAGATGTTAAACCGTTGTTTTTATTAGCTCTATTCCGACCATTGAGTCAGCCGTCGTTGCCACTTCGAAATCAAACATCTAAACAGTCTGTGCCGATTAACTAGCTCCGTGCATCCAAGATCATCGAGTCCAATTGACAACGAAGTGGAAGATGCGGACATGTTACCAGCCTTTTTTGACTGGAAAATCAGCAATACAAATAATGCGGACAAGAGGGAAAAATGGGAGCAAGCCAAACAGATAGTAACCTCCAATGATTGGACAGTTGACGAGCTTTTACAAATGGAGAATGGATGTGGTGTGATGTATCAACGCGCAATTAAAGCCGGTATATCTGATGGCTTTGCACGTGGGTTCCGCAGCGAACTGCATAAATTCAAGGGTTGCTATCTTCGTCTAAAAGAAACGGAGAGAACCCAAACCGCTGCTATTGCTCTGCATCATATGGTACATGGCCCTGGCGGATTTGTGCCGGGAGATATTTACTAGGTCTTGTGTTTTTTGATTTCTTATTTCCTGTTTAGTCTAATACTACCTTGTCTATAAATAATAAAGTAATGCGGTTATTCATTCATGGATATTATCAATCTCTCCTGCTTCATACTGCTCAATGAACCGCCGAAATTGAATCAATTGCTCTTCCTCAATATAGACACCACCTGCTGCATGTTGAAACTGTTTTCATGCAAACCGGTCACAATGACTTTCCCATATTGCAAGCTCCAAGAAATCACCGTAGTTCAACAGGTCTGGCGAAGAAAAACCCAATTGCGTTTCATCCAAGCTTTTAGCACAGAGAAGGTAAGCTCAATTGGATTGAAATCGGGTGAATAAGGAGGCAAGTAACGAACAAGATGTCCTTCGGATTCGATTAATTGAGTCACTCTTTCATGGATATGAACAGAGACATTATCCATGACTAACCATTGGACGATTAAGTCCATTGACAGCCGGTAGGAAATGCAGTTGAAGCCATTCAAAGAAGTTGTCCGAGCTAAAGTATCCTTCCTTTACGCCAGTACAAGGCAGCCATCCATTCAAAGTCATGGCAACACATATACGCCAGGTTCTTCCACGCCGTATATCAGCATCGTATATCAGCATCGTATCGCGCTTCATCGCCAACAGGGGCATAACTTCATGGTGTGCCAGCCAGTCTTCTCATTGAATACCGACTCGTCGAGGAAGATCAAGTCCTCTGCAACAAACCGATGTCTGTCATCAAGATAGGCTTGACGGAGGTTCTCGCTTCTATCCATAGATATCCTTCTTATCTCTTTTCATGTCCACTTGTTGTATTTCAAAACGCGAGATACGGTCGACCGACTGACCAAAGCCCCTCGCTCGTGCCAAAGCCAGTACACCATCTCGTCTTGCTGGCGTCAACCTTCAGCCATCAAATATTCAAACAGTGCTATTTCGTCGGCCAGCCTTTGAAAGCTTTTGAAAGCTTTCGTGCATGGCCAAGCTTGTGATAGAGTGGCTTGCGTTCACTTCTGTATCTCATCAGATTATTCCCCAGTGTACATGGTTTGCTGAGACACATTGCACTGCTCTGCAATGTTTTTGACGGCCCATCGTAAGAGCAGATAAGCAGCAATTGAGCATACATTTTATCTGCAGAAATACCGCGTGGTTTTTGAGGACGTGGACGCTCAGTTCGGTCGTGTCGGTCGCGTCGGTCGCGTCGGTCGCGTGAGAGATACTACTGCAGAGGACATTCTAGAGCTGTAAGCGGAGTCAATGCTTCGGAAAAATAGATATACATACTTGCAGTGCAATTGTGAAAATAAAATCAGGTTTCAAACAGCTTTATTGAACAGGAAAAATGAGAATTTGGGTGTTATTCTAGATCTATGAAAATTAGGGTGCGGAATTGTACTATGTATGTGTTTTTTTTTGGTTGGGACAAGATACTTATTTTTGCACGCGCTAAATATAAGCGTATTTACGGTCAGACCAGGCTCACTTTGGGCTTAGACTCTCCACAGACTCGAATTTTTCTTCAAAAATACCTATCTTGGGCAAGAAACGAGTGGACCGATAAACTAAAGCTGCATGGAACAACGTCGCTGCTGCCGGAGGCGAACAGATCCAGGGCATTTCTTTCGGAGTCACAGTGAGGACTGTGGTATGGCAATTTCTCCCTTTCTTTCTATACTCCCAGTGGGCTGGAAAATTAATTCCTCGAGCATCTCCCAGCCTGCTCAATCCATCCACAACTGACATCGGCTACCAACGGTAAGTTCATTTTTCTTGACTCCCTCGCAGCCTATCTGTCCACAAATTGTTGGTAAGTTCTAACAGCTCGATGGCTCCTGCTTCCCCTGCATTCCAGCTGTTAATTTCACCGTTACAATTTCTTATTCGTTTTTACCTACATAGTCTAGTATGGCCCTCGGGTTCAACGATACGGGACAAAACGAGAGATGATTCAATAAGGCTTGCCAGAACTCCTATGGGCAGGGTCCACGAATCTCAGGGCCTAAAACGCTGGACGGTACCAACTCGGCCAAAAGACCATGATAGTCGATTGCGTTAGCAACCGACCACTCCCATGCGACTTATATAGTACCTCCCTTTCTGCAGTATCGTGACGGCTAGATATATGATAATGACTGCTATGATCATTACCCCACCGTCCATGGCACTCCTCAACATCGCCAATGTCAGTCTTTTCGATGTTGACCAAAAAAAGAGAAAAGCCAGGTTTGCTGCACACTTTCCGAGCTTCCGAGACCTCTTGGTCAACACCTTTTAGCCGAGAGGAACCGAGCTCTGCAGAGGTGTATTTATGGTCAAGTATGTAGAGCAATGCTCTCAGGCAGTCATTATCATCATCGTCAACAAGATCATTTGGGAGCTATTATACAGGCTTATCCTCCGATGGATAGACTTCCTGGCAGAGAGCTGCCCATGATTGAAGCAAAGGCATGAGCTTTGCGGAGGTATTATCTAGATTCTCCAGTGACGTGGCCGATGGACGATGAATAAGAATACTCTTGAACTGTAATAATGGAATCAACTGTGACTATCGCATGTTCTGTCTGGTCCAAAACAGAGGCTGAGCTGTCTAGATGTGGATGGTGCAGCTCCCACGTTTATTGTAGTAAGTTCTTGAAATTCAATTCACGGTGTGATGATGATTGTGAGGTCTCTTTTCATACAGGCACGAAATGCCAAAAAAAGGACTGGCCGACATACAAGGCAGGGTGCCGGCGACAGAGTTACCTACATCAAGTTGACCTCCACCTCGAGTTCACCGAAAACCCTAGGATTACTCGGACCCTCTCTTGCCCGGCCACTGCAACCTTCGCGGCGTTCCACGAAGCGCTCCTGGTCGCTTTTGGATGGGCGAACACCTACCTGTACGACTTCGACTTTTTGGCTGGAGTGATGTGACAGGCCATGGGAATGCTGGATTCTCGGGGTGAGGACCTCTCTTTAAAATTTAATTACTGATTTGGACACGGTTGACGATGATTTTGATTTCGTGGGATGCCAACGCCTCCCAATCGGGATAGCTCCAAAGTTAAGTTCTAGATGATAGTACTATCGTCTACAATTATTATTTCGGTGACGGCTGGGAACACGCCATCATCTGCAGCGAGCGAATAGCCGTTACTCCTTACTTTGTCTGCCTCGACGACGGCTGTGCCGAAGATGTTGGTGGACCGACCCACAGGAGCTACATGCGGAGAATCCGACGAAAGGACAGAAGATGAAAATGGTTGAAACCTTTGCCAGTAACCGTGACCCCAGAGGACGTCGTGGAGATCTGAAGTGGCAATGGGACAAAGACGGCATCAACACCACCTTGAGAGGGCTATTATGATCGCAGGTTCTGAGACATCCTTAGCCGAGGGAAGAGTGGTTAGAGACGCCGCAAACCAATGCCGCGTTGGTCTGCCGTAGCACTACGTAAGAGAGTGCACCGCGAAGCGAATGGGATACTATATACTGGCAATCGGTTTGAGTTCATCGGCCGGAGAGGTTAAGGTACACGGCTGTTGAATCATTTCTCAACCAAATTGGCCGTCGAAATGCTAGCCTTATCCAACATATTTGCATCGATTTTCCCGCCATCACCGGTTACCGACCCGGAACTGCCCGGCTCCATGGAGATAGCATCAGCTTGCTAGCGGTGAGAGAAGCTGGGGTCGTGATCGCAGGGACCAAGGAGGAGGGGAAGGCAGTTGCCGGGGTTTATGAAATTAAATGGCAAAGCGTTGAGCGGAGAGTAAACTAAGTCAACGAGTCAATAGAGTATGTAGACTAGCGGGAGAGGAACGCTTCTCTAAATTATACTTGGAAGCTATAGATATTGAAAATTGAAAGGGTTATTAAGCTAAGGGAGTCGGCGGATGAGAGATTAAAGAGGCATGAATATTACACTACCGCTTGACGTCATATTAGAAGCTACGTATAAAATGCAGATAATCTTCTCACGCCTTGTACATGAAGGCGCTCAGGATTTTAATTTTCGAGAGGTTGCAGAGGGCCAGAGGCATTTTTGGTGAGCCGAATTTGAAGATACATGTATAGCCTCAACTGAAACTAGGCAATTAATTAATAATTAAATCGAAATAGCGGCCATTCTCCTTACAACCTATGCCTATCATACAATCATAGTGCTATAATTGAAGATAGTTGCAGCTGTCAATATAATTAAGAAGAGAATCGACTCTAGCACTCCGCCTTAGAGCAAAATGTACATGTACCCCA
>Ga0099793_10000266_pt1 | contig 13338 bp, 8 predicted proteins | sample Rivendell_Oct201_9_FD_77319 | JGI IMG/M metagenome (GOLD analysis project Ga0099793, IMG submission 77319) | Vadose zone soil and rhizosphere microbial communities from the Eel River Critical Zone Observatory, Northern California to study diel... | ecosystem: Environmental > Terrestrial > Soil >...
ACAAGTTCGAAGCGGCGAACCCCACTCTACGAGCTGGACAAATCGGCATCGATGAATCGCGAGCTCAGGAGATCACTGCGAACCTGCGGCCGAACCCCAACCTGTCCATCCTTGCTGATCAGATCGATCCGTTCGGCGGCGGTCCCGCTCACGGACCTTTTGCGTACCTCCTGGCCGCGGGGAGTGTGAACTATCTCTGGGAGCGCCAGCACAAACGCGGGCTGCGACTGGAGAGTGCCCAAAAAGGGACCGCCGTCGTGACCTCCGCACAAGCCGACCTGGAGCGAACTCTACTTTTCGACCTCCGAGGGGCGTTCTTGGAGACTCTGCAGGAGAAAGCTATTTTGAATCTAGCGCGGGAAAACCTGGCTTATTACGACCATGTATTGGACGTAAATAGCGAGCGCTACAAGGCCGGTGGCATTGCCGAAGTGGATTTGAAACGTCTGGAACTTCAGAGGATCCAGTACCTATCCGACTTGCAAACCGCCGAAGTCAACCTGCGCCTCGCAAAGCTTCAACTACTTACGCTGTTAAATGATCAGATCCCGGTCGAACAATTCGATGTCATCGGGCGGTTTGATTCCGGGGAACAAATTCCTCCCCTCAGCGACGTCCGCCAGGCGGCTCTCGATACGCGTCCTGACCTGAGGGCCGCGCTGCAGTCTGTCGACAAGGCGAAAACTGACTATCGGCTCGCCGTAGCCAATGGATCTACCGATCCAATCCTAGGTTTCGATGTCGGCCGCAACCCCCCGATCGACCAGTACATCGGGTTCGGGGTGAGCATCCCGTTGCGAATTTTCGATCGTAATCAGGGTGAGAAGCGTCGCACCCAGCTGGACATCGATCGAAACGATAGACTCGCGGCAGCAACGCGAGCGCAGGTTTTTAACGATGTCGATTCTGCCTACGCCGCGGTTAATAGCACCGTGATTCTTCTCAAACCCTATCGGGACCAGTACCTGGAAGAGGCTTTGAGCGTGCGGGACACAATTGCGTTTTCCTACCAGCACGGCGCAGCATCGCTTCTTGATTTTCTCAATGCTCAGGCTGACTACCGAAGTGTCCAGGTCAACTATTTGAACCTGGTGGCTTCCTATCTGAACGCCACGAATCAGCTGAATCTCGCTGTTGGACGTGAGGTGATCCCATGAAGCGCGGGATTTCTGGAATCCTCGCTTTTTCTTCGATCTTGTGCGTGGCGGGGACGGGATGTAGTGGCGGCAAGAGTGATCCCCAGGCAGAGGCGCCGCCACCGCTCAGGGTGGAACGCGTGGCGGACCGCAATGTGTTTCAGGTGGACCATCCCGAACGCTTCCCCTTGGCGCAGGCAACAGAACACATTGCTACGCCTCAGCTGCGAGTCACCGGTACGGTGAATCCGGACATTTCACGAGCCGTTCCCGTTATCTCATTGGCCGTGGGGCGGGTTGTGGAGATAGAGGCGCGCCTGGGGGATACAGTCAAGAAGGGCCAACTGTTGCTCAAGGTGCAGAGCGCCGACATTTCGGGAGCTTTCTCGGACTACCAAAAGGCCACGGCCGACGAACAGCTGGCACGCACCCAGTTGGAGCGCGCAAAGCTACTTTACGACAAGGGAGCGATTTCCCAGAACGATCTTCAAATTGCGCAAAATGCGGAAGACAAAGCCAAGGTAGACGTCGCGAATACTGCCGAGAAGCTTCGTGTTCTGGGGAGTCCCACGCTTGATCGTCCCAGTGGTCTGATCGAGATTCATGCTCCGATTTCCGGCGTCATCACCGATCAGCAGGTTACGAACGGTGCCGGCGTCGCCGGTCTCTCTTCCCCCAATCCCTTCACGATCTCTGATCTGACCCATGTGTGGGTATTGTGCGATGTATACGAAAACGATCTGGCCAGTGTGCGGCTCGGCGAAAAGGCCGACATTCGTCTGAATGCCTATCCTGACCAGGTTCTCGCCGGCACCATCAGCAACATTGGACCCGTGTTGGACCCGAACATTCGCACTGTGAAGGTTCGAATCGAAATGCGGAATCCGGGCCTGATGCGACCGGGCATGTTTGTGAGTGCAACCTTTCACGGCCGACAAAAACAAAGTCGAGCAGCTGTCCCGACTACTGCGATCTTGCACCTGCATGATCGTGATTGGGTCTACCTGCCGGTCACAGGCAATCAATTTCGGCGGACAGAAGTTGTGGGCGGCGACATGCTTCCGGGCGCAATGCAGGAAATCGTTTCCGGACTGGCGCCTGGCCAGCACGTCGTGGCCAATGCGCTTGAATTCCAAAACTCGGCGGAGCAGCAATGATTCGCGCGCTCGTCGATTTCGCTCTCAATAGCCGCTTTGTTGTCCTGAGTATGGCGGCCCTTCTATTTGTTTGGGGCATCATTTCATTCCACAACCTGCCGGTCGAAGCCTATCCAGACGTGGCTAACACTTGGGTGCAGGTGATTACGCAGTGGCCTGGGCGAGCCGCAGAGGAAGTCGAGCAGCAGGTCACGATTCCCATCGAAATCCAGATGAACGGCATCCCACATCTTCAGCATGTGCGGTCAGCGTCGTTGGCTGGACTCTCGGTCGTGAATCTTATTTTCGACGACAATTCCGATAACGATTGGGACCGCCAGAAAGCGCTGGAGCGGCTTGCGCAAGTCACACTTCCGTCGGGCGTCACGGCAGGGATCGGCCCCGACTTCAGTCCGATTGGCTCGGTCTATTGGTACACGCTGAAGAGCACGAATCCTGCGTATGACTTAATGGACCTGAAGTCTCTGCAGGACTGGGTTATCAGCAAATACATCCGCTCTGTACCGGACGTGGTCGACGATTCATCGTTCGGGGGCGTCACTCGCGAATACCAGGTTCGGGTCGACCCAGAAAAGTTGATCTCCTATGGTCTCAGTCTGGCCCAGATTGAACAACAGCTGACAAACAGCAATGCGAACGTAGGGGGCAGTTTTATAGAACAGGGTTCGCAACAGATCAACGTGCGCGGCGTGGGCTTGGTCAGCGATGTCCGCGACATCGAAAAGACGGTGATTAAAGCCCAGAACGGCGCTCCACTGCGTATAAAAGACATCGCCGTGGTCACGCAAGGGCCGAAGATTCGCCTGGGACAGATAGGAAGAGCGTACCATCGGGCGGACGGGGTGGTGGAGGATGATAACGACGTAGTCGAAGGAATTGTCTTTCTCCGCAAAGGTGCCGACACTGCGACCATGCTGGAATCTCTTCACGCTATGGTCAAGCGGCTCAATGATCACATATTGCCTCCCGGTGTGAAGATTGTGCCGTATCTCGACCGGGACGATCTGGTGCATTACACCACCCATACGGTGCTGCACAATCTCGCAGAAGGCATGATCCTGGTCGTCATTATTCTGTTCGTCTTCCTGGGCAATGCTCGCGGCGCAATTATCGTTTCGTTGACCATTCCGTTTGCGTTGCTGTTTGCCTCGATCTGTCTGGACCTGCGGCATATCTCGGCAAACCTGCTCTCCTTGGGCGCGTTGGACTTCGGCATGGTCGTGGATGGGGCGGTTGTGATGGTCGAAAATATCGTGCGCCACCTAAATCGTCCCGAAGAAACTCCCCTTACGCTGGTGGACCGGATCCGCAAAGCTGCCCATGAGGTGCAACGACCTGTTTTTTATGCCATCGCCATCATCGTTACGGCATATCTTCCGATCTTTACTCTGCAACGCGTCGAAGGGAAGTTGTTCAAGCCGATGGCATGGACGGTGGCTTTCGCCCTGCTTGGCGCCTTGATGTTTTCGATGTTGATTGCGCCCGCACTGGCGAGCCTGCTGTTCCGAAGCGATGCGAAACAATGGCAGAACCCGCTAATGACATTTCTGATAGAGCACTATAGAAATATTGTCCACCGGGCAATCCGTAACCGCTGGGTGACGGTTGGCAGCGCAGTTATAACGCTTCTGGTTTCGGCATTTCTTGCCTTTAGCGGAGTGATTGGGTCGGAGTTCCTCCCGCATTTGGATGAAGGCGCGATCTGGGTCCGGGGGACGCTGGCTCCCAGCACGGGGCCGACCGAGAGCGCCCGTGTTGCGGAGAGGGCTCGCGAAACCCTTTGCTCGTTTCCGGAGGTCCCCCAGGTTGTCAACCAAATCGGACGCCCGGATGATGGAACCGACACCACGGGCTTTTTTGATACAGAATTCTTTGTCGATCTCTTGCCGAAGGAGAAATGGCGGCCGATCTTTCACCAGGACAAAGAGCGTCTGATCGCAGCCATGGACCGCGAACTGGAAAAGATTCCGGGAGTGCTTTGGGGCTTCTCGCAACCGATTTCCGACAATCTGGAAGAAGCGGTGAGCGGCGTAAAAGGGGCGCTGGCAGTAAAAATATACGGTGACGATCTTAAGATGCTGGAAGCGAAGGCGGATGAGATTGTCGCAGCCATGCGACCCATCCGGGGAGTGGAGGATCTTGGCGTGTTCCGGATTATCGGCCAACCCAACCTCAACTTCACAGTCGACCGCGATCAAGCCTCGCGCTACGGAATCAATGTTTCCGATGTGCAGGACGCAATTCAGACCGCCGTTGGAGGAAACGCTCTCAGCCAGGTGCTCATCGGAGAACAGCGATACGATCTTGTCCTCCGGTATTTGCCACCGTACCGAGACACGAAGGAGGCCATTGAGAAGATTCGGCTGCTGGCACCGTCAGGTGAGCGGGTTTCTCTGGCACAGCTAGCGAAGATACAAGTGCTGGATGGCGGCTCGGAGATCTACCGCGAAGAGAACTCCCGATATGTAGCCGTCAAGTTTAGCGTTCGGGGCAGAGATTTGGGCAGTACCGTGGAGGAAGCGATCAAAAAGGTTAGCGCCTCGGTGAAGCTTCCAACCGGCTACACCCTTGATTGGGCAGGCGAGTATGAGAGCGCAAAGCGCTCACAGCGACGGCTGTTGATCGTGTTGCCGCTGACGATCCTGCTGATCTACAGCATCCTGTACTCGATGTTCAAATCTCTGAAATGGGCCCTTCTCATCCTCACCAACATAGCCATGGCGCCTATCGGCGGCCAGCTCGCCCTTTTGGTCACAGGTACCAACTTCAGTGTGTCATCCGGGGTGGGCTTTCTCGCGCTGTTTGGTGTATCGGTGCAAATCGGTGTGATCATGGTGGAATACATCAACCAACTTCGGGCCCGCGGGTACGACATTGAGGAAGCTGCGGTGGAGGGTGCTGTCCTGCGACTTCGACCGATCATGATGACGATGCTGGTCGCAACCCTGGGGCTGTTGCCAGCGGCGCTCTCCCATGGCATTGGATCGGATTCGCAGCGTCCTTTCGCCATCGTCATCGTTGGTGGTCTCATTGCGGACTTGATCATCAGTGTCATTCTGTTACCGACCTTGTACACATGGTTCGCGCGTAGTGATGATCGGCTACCGGTAGCTGATCCCAACGAAGCCATCTGAATAACCACTCGAGCCGCATGGCGCTGGTGGAGGGATTCTGACAAATGACGAAAGATGAGGTCTGCTCCCGAATTCGTGAAATTGCCATAATCCCGGCGATCCGAGCCGCGTCTGGCCCTGATGCACATTTCGCGGCTGAGGCAGTCACGCGCGGAGGAATATCGATCGTGGAAATCACAATGACGATTCCTGGAGCGGTGGAGCTGATGGCTCACCTTGTTCGTTCTAATCCGAAACTCATTGTCGGCGCAGGTACCGTGCTTGATACCGACACGGCGCGCTTGTGCGTGGATGCGGGCGTGAGTTTCGTCACTGCTCCGTCACTGGATCCCGCTATCCTGGAATTCGCAGCTAAAGAGAACATAGTGGTCGTGCCGGGAGCACTGACGCCCACGGAAGTTGTCACGGCGTGGCGGGCGGGCGCCGATTTCATAAAGGTCTTTCCCTGCGGTCCGGTTGGCGGAGACGAGTACATCAAGGCGCTGCACGCATCCCTGCCACAGGTTCCATTGATCGCAGCGGGAGGAGTGAATCAACAGACCGCGGCCAACTTCATTTTGTCGGGTGCGATCGCAATCGGGGTTGGCACGGAATTGATTCCAACCGAGGCGATTCAAAGAAGGCAATCGCAGCGCATTCACGAATTGGCCCGCCGCTTCGCAAGACTGGTGAAAGATGCACGCGAACAGATCGCGGCGTGGAAAAAGACTCAGGTCGTAAAGCAATACACAGGCACCGAGAAATGTGAGAAGTGATGGGGAAGGCTCGCGCGAGCGACGGGACTCGAACCCGCAGCCTCGTGTGTCACCGGCAGGCTTTCTAACCAACCAAGCGCCGGTCCTGAAATCCCAAACGATCCTTGTTTTGAGTCTGCGGTCCCGGTCAAAGCCATATCCGCCACTGCCTTGCCGACGCCAGAGTCTAGAAAGGCGACGAAGGCTGCGCGCTCCTGCACTCCATTCGGGCCAGGCAATTGTACTTGAGAAGGCGTGACCGACAGGTGAATTGTACGGCATCAACGCAACCAGAGGACCCTCAGCCGCAAGGTGCTAAGTCCTGGGGGTTGCGGACTCAACCAGGGAGACGGTTCGCCGAAAGAACAAGATTCACTGGTTCACAGTCCGTTGGTACCCGTGGGGTCGTCCCTTCAATGTCGGGGACGGCGACGCCGTGGGAAGCGAATCACGTTTCCCACCTGACGATATCTGGAGGGAGCCACTCTTGTAATCGAATTATGATTCGCCGCGTCTGCACTTCGCAACTATCAGCGTTATGTCATCGTACTGCTCACCACAACTAAACTGCCTAACCTCATCCAAAATCGCTGACAGCAAACCCTGGCAGGACTCATGAGGTCGACGCAATGCTCGGATCAGGCGGTGCTCCCCGAATTCTTCTCCTGCATCGTTGGAGGCTTCCGTCACGCCATCGGTGTAGAGTGCGACCATATCGCCTGCCAAGAGTTCGCATGCTTGCATGGAGCAAGTCCATTCCTCGAAAAGACCCAACCGGATGCTGGTTGAGCCAAGGCGCTTCACGGTGTTATTGCTCTGCAGCAAAAGGCCAGACAAATGTCCGCAATTTGCGTAGCGTAGGCGCCGCGTTTGGTCGTCGTACTCTGCAAAGAACAGAGAGGCGTATGCACTATCCACAGTGTTCACGTAAAACAAGTGGTTCACCGAGCCCAGCAAACGCTCGGGATGATCCAAAGCCAGGGCACATTGGCTACGCAAGTTCGCTTGCAGATTAGCCATCAGAAGAGCAGCGGCAATTCCTTTGCCAGAAACGTCACCGATCACTAGTCTAGACCAAGCCGCTCTTGGCCGAGATCCAAGAAGTCGAAGTAATCCCCTCCAACTTGCCGAGCCTGAAGGCATATGCCCGCGTACTCGAGAGTCTTCGCCTCAGGATGGATTTGTGGAAATAGCCTGGCCTGTACCTGCTTTGCTATTTCCAATTCCTGGGCGGCCCGGCGTTCGGATTCGAGTTTTTGGGCGAGTGCGCGGCGTTGTGTTTCAACCCCGAGTGTCAATTCGTCGAAGCCGGCAAGCCCAAATGAATTTCCGTCCACATCCTCGAATCGCGTGAAGATTCCGCCCCAAACCGGTTCCTCCGGTGGAAAATGAAACCGAACTCCACGAGCGCTCCATTGGTTGAACTTGGCGTTGACATCTTCGGTGAGAAAGTAAATCTGGCTGTCGCGCCCAATGAGGTTGTATGCCTCGGAATCGGGTTTCGCCAGGGCCAGGGAGAGGTTCGCGCTGCCGTCCGGAAGTGCAACCTCGATCCACCGGCCACCCGTTTCGAAGACATGATCCACCACCAACCGGAAACCAAGCCTGTCGACGTAGAAGTGCAGGCTTCGCTCCTGATCGCGAACGAAAATCATGATGAAGTGCAGGCTGAGGTAGGGACCATTCCTGTCCATGCGCAGAAAGTGTCGGTCGATCCCAAAAGGTGTAGGAGAATTACCCATCGGCGTGATTATAAGAGTTCCACCGTTTCCCACAAAGGATGGTCGGCGGTCGCACTCCGAAGACGATCATGGCAGGCATGCCGAGAGGAAATACCGTCTCCATCCCGCAGAATTATAAATGGAGCAGGAACCCCACCCGGGTAGAGCTCGGCTCCGGCCTTGCCTTCGAACCCGTTCTCCAGGGGAGCCCAAGGACACAGCCAAGCAACAGTTCCGTAAGGATTCCGACAGCCAGAGAGCCGCCAGGTAGCCCGCGAAGAGTCGGGCCCGATCGCGTCAACAAGGCACCGAAGACGACCCACAAAATGAACAGCGCATGCAGCAAGAGCACGCAAACCGCGAGTACAGAGCAGAAACTCGAGGTAAGACACCTACTTGCGTCTCTAGACTTTGCAGCAAGGACGGCGAGCGATCGGCTCGATAGATGTTCAAAGCGTTCGGGCCGAATAGTATTGTTGTCAGACGATTGTGCGAAAGGTCATCCATGTCGACATGGACGCGTTCTATGCTTCGGTCGAGCAGCGCGATGATCCGCAGCTGCGGGGCAAGCCTGTGGTGGTCGCCTGGCGAGGCACCCGCTCGGTCGTGTGCGCGGCCTCGTACGAGGCCAGGGGTTTCGGAGTGCACTCGGCCATGCCAGCGGTGCAAGCCGAACGCTTGTGTCCCAATGCGACCTTCGTCGCTCCGGATTTTACACGTTATCGGGCAGTCTCGAGCAACGTGCGGGAGATCTTCAAGCGCCATACCGACCTGATCGAGCCACTATCGCTCGACGAAGCGTATCTGGACGTCACCGAGAACAAGGCGGGATTACCGACAGCGGCGCTAGTGGCACGCACAATCCGCGAGCAAATCCGGCGGGAATTGAATCTCACTGCTTCTGCAGGCGTGGCGCCAAACAAGTTCCTGGCAAAACTGGCCTCTGACTGGCGCAAACCCGACGGGCTTTTCGTCATCCAGCCCGAGCACATCGATGCGTTTCTCTTGCCGCTGCCGGTTGGACGTCTGCCGGGCGTCGGCAAAGTGACGGGAGAGAAGCTGGCGAAACTTGGAATACAAACCGTAACGGACTTGCGACGCCAGGACTTGCCAGCGCTCGAACTGCATTTTGGCCGCTTTGGTCTACGCCTGCACGAGCTTGCCCGCGGTATCGATGATCATGAAGTCGTCCCTGACCGGCCTACGCAGTCCATCTCGGTCGAGGACACTTTTGAACGCGATGTGCTGTTGGCAGAAACCGAGCCCATGATCCGACGCCTGGCGGAAAAGCTTTGGTCTGTCTCCCGTAAGGAGTCACGGACCGCGCGCACGGTGGTTCTCAAACTCAAGACAAGTGAGTTCAAGATTCTCACTCGCAGTCGTACGCCAGGCTCTGCTCCTTCCACCAGCGAGGAATTGACAGACATCGTCCTGAAGCTGCGAGAACGAGTGGACTTGAGTGCGGAGCAACGCTATCGGCTCGTCGGCATCGGTTTGAGTAACTTTCGAGAACCCGAGGACGACCCTGCACAGCCGCCGCTTTTTGAGTGAGTGCACATTCGCAAGAGATATTTAGGCGGAGCTCCCGGCTGTCTTAGGGGCAGATCTCGATCTCTGTTTCGCCGCTCAGTATCGGTATCTGTCCCAGGCGTTTTCAGGCGCGTGCTCGGCCTACAGTGCCGCAGGTCGGCGACCCATGGCTGCTGAGCTCAGGGCAGCAGCGGAAAGCTAAAGCGCTGATTGATGTTGTCGCGGTCTACGGTGGGCCGTTGCAATCCCTCAGTCTTGAGCGCGACATTGAGAGAAACGAAAGCTTCGAGCTCATCAATCGAAATCTTGCCGTCCTGGTTGGCATCGGCGTGACTTGAATGGAGAGCCTCAAGGATCTCGTGCGTGAAGAAGCCATTCTGAATCTTCGGCGATTCGAACGACATTTCTCCCGCATGGGATGCGGAGAAGATCATAGAGCCGGTGCGCCGCGCAAGATCGTTATAGATGTAACGGTCCCGCTCATAGAGGAATACTCGCTTCACCTGACCGGCGTGCGCCTGCTGGAATACCGGGCTGGTGCGGGCAGCCAGTCCTGCATCTCGCACTTTGGCTGTCAGTTCGGCTCGTGTGGCCTCGTCCATTTCGCCCGATTCGCAAGTGTCAATCAGCAATAGTTTGCGACGCGGTGCGATATCGCGCACAAGCGATTCGATCTCATCGAAACTCACGGCCGTTCCGGCCAGATTTTTGACATCGACATTGTAGGTTCCGTAGTAGTAAGTCGCTTCCTTGGAGACATCGTAGGACCCATGCCCGGAAACGAGAATCACTACCATGTCGTCCACTCCTGCGTTCCTCAGCACCTCCCCTGCTTTCAGCAGGTTGTCGCGAGTAACTGCCTCGTCGATGTATGTCTTTGCGATGACATGCCTGAACGATCCCGTGTAGCGCTCGAGCGCCGCGCCGAGGTCAAGGACGTCTTTGTGCGCAAACTGAAGATTGAGGGCAGGGTTCCGGTAGTGCGAGACTCCGAAGCCAATGTAGTAGAGGTCATTTTTCAACTCTTTGGGGTCCGAGCGATAGATCGTGGACCAGTGGGCGCGCAATGCTTCGACCCCTTGGCTGTTGAAGGCGCTGATTTCGATCTTGTTTTCTCCCGACCCAAGCTCGATCCGCTCATTTACCCGTGTGCTCAGGCCACTCACAGGCTTCCCTGGGCCCCGAAAAACGGGGACATCGTTGACATAGATCTGATAGCGCGCAAGCGGGTAGTGTTGATCGCTGAGCTCAGCCTCAATCTGGGCGAATTTGCCGTCCTGCTTTGCTTCCAGCAGATGAACTTCGGGAGCCTCCAGAGACATTCCGGGAGTGCTCTGGTAAAATCCGCTGCGCTCCAGCCGGAGTTGATATCTTGACCGAAGATGTTCGATAAATTCCGGCGAACCAGTCCCCACGCGACTCAGAATAAGATCCGGTCGGTTGAGTTGAAGTGCGAATTGATCGACGGCGAAGGTATCGAGACCCCGCGTGATGCCGACGAGGTCACCACCATAGTGCGACCCATCAAAATAGCCGTCGGGAGTGTACACGATCCAGTCGCCGCCGTGGGCTAACAGGGCCATCGAATAACCGTTGTCGAGCCGCCACACCCGCGTGGTTGCGTCGTGGCCTGCTGTGACAAGGTGCTCCTCGTCCGGCGTGAAGCACAGTCCTTCAATGAAGTCGCCGTGCCCTTTGAGAACGCGGACGAGCTTGCGCGACGGCCAATCCCAAAGGATAGCGGTATTATTTGCTGTGGCCGCAAGCCACCGCCCTGATTTCGAAAAGGCAATCGCGCCACCCTGAAAGGAATTGGACACCTTCATGGCGTCCACGAGCTGCGCCTTAAGATCGAAGACTTGCAAGCTCTTCTCGGGGTTGGTGGTTGCGGCCACGAGTTTGTCTCCTTCCGGGGAGAACGCTAGCGAGTAGGCTGCGCTAACCGGACGTGCGGCCTTCTGGTCAAACCGGCTTTCCCCTTGCAGCTTTCCCTCTAAGTCCCAGATACGCACTTCTTCGCGAGCGCTGCCGGTTGCGAAGTACTTTCCGGATGGCTGAATCGCGAGAGCGGTGACACGGCTGTCGTGCGCCTTCAGATGACGGACGGACTTCTGCTCGAGGTCGTAGATGTGAACTGTGCCTCCACCATCGCCACAGAACAAGAACCGGCTGTCGGGCGAAAAGGCGAGCACGCCTGCGCCGTTTCGAAAGCCCGTGAACTCATCGAGCTTCTGGCCGAACCGGCTCCACAGAATGACCTCGTCTCCGCCACTGGCGAAGTACATTCCATTGGGCGCATATGCAAGTCCTGTTGAATATTGCTTGTGCCCGGGCAAGCTGGCGATCAGGCGGCCGGTGAGCGACCAAATGCGCACGAGGCGATCTGCCGACAGCGTCACAATGAAGTTTCCATCTGGGGATGCGGCGACATTCGTCATCGGGCCGCTCAATCCGAGCAGACTGCGTTCGAAGCCGCCGTCAACGTTCCATATCTCGAGTCCCGGAGGATCGATATTGTCGTCAGCGGTAACTAACGTACGTCCGTCGGGCGCAAGGGCGATGAGATAAGGCGAACGATGGGCCCCCGTTCCGATCGTGATTGTGCGCAATAGCTCGCCCGATCTCCGGTAAATGTTCACCCGATTGTCGGAGCGTCCACCACTTACGAGGCTTGTCCCATCGGCACTGAACCGTAGGCATTGGGTGAACTGTGAGGAGAACTGTCCCAGCATGTTGCCGTCAAGATCCCATAACTTGGTGACCGGTTTTACGTTCTTGGGGACTTCAGCAAAGAAATATGGACTTCCCGCCGTCGCCAGCGTCTTGCCGTCTGGACTGAGCGCCAGCGTCTTGATCGAATATTCGTGCGCCGCAACGGTTCGGACTAGCTTTCCCTCGTCCGTCCAGAAACGGAGCTTACCATCTGGATGTCCGCTGATCAGGCGTCCGTCGCGTGTGTAAAGCACACTGTCAACTTCAGAAGCATCGCCTTCTGGCTGCAGTCGTGTCTCCACTGTCCCGTCGACGTGGTAGAGTACGAGTCCTCTTGTTGTCCCGATGGCTGCATGGTGGTTGTCATCGGACAAGGCAATCGCGGAGACGAACCCTTCCCTCATCCGTACATCGGGAAATCTGTGGATGACTCGCCCGTCGAGCGAGAGCAGGAAGATGTTGCCCGTGCGCGAGGCTGCCAGGAGCAGCTGGCTATCACGGGAAAGGGCAAGATAGTTGACCCAGAAACCCGTGCGAATCGTGCGTATCAGGGTGCCTCCCGGCGACCAGAGCTTGATCGTGGAGTCTTTGCCGGCGCTCACGAAAAATTTGCCGTTCGCTGCGTACTCGAGGCCTTGAATCTCCGCGGTGTGACCGGTTTGCACTGTGAACTCGACCAGAGGCGTCGGTAGGGGTGCAGCGTCCTGGCTCACCGCCCGGCTCAGAGCAGGCAATGCCCCGAGAGAAATCAAAAGCAGAACGGTCTGCCAGATTCGGAGACCCGGGACGATGCAGCTCACTTTCATTCTGGCGGCTGCCAGGTGCCTCTGAATCGTTACCAGGCGTCCGAGCATGTCACCAGAGCACACTCCAGAGTCAGACATTGCACTTCCTCTTCGTCTCACGGAGCCTCCAGCTAGACGTATTTTGCACGCATAAACAGTTGGAGTAGGCCTCTGGCTAGCCCACACCTGTGGCAGGCTTGCTGCTGCCGACTGAAGAATTGCATTTGACTACGCGACTGCGAAGGGGGAAAACGGCAGACTCCATTGTAGGGAAGGACTCGCCAACGCTGAACGTGACCTTAGTACTTGGCTGGGTGGTTGTCCCGGGAAGAGTTTCTTTGACGCTTGCTACATACCAATTAAGCGCAGGCCCTGCCTGCGTATCGCAACGCCAGGAGAGTTCTGTCAGGCGCTGTGAAATGACATCTG
>Ga0099793_10000269_pt1 | contig 13273 bp, 13 predicted proteins | sample Rivendell_Oct201_9_FD_77319 | JGI IMG/M metagenome (GOLD analysis project Ga0099793, IMG submission 77319) | Vadose zone soil and rhizosphere microbial communities from the Eel River Critical Zone Observatory, Northern California to study diel... | ecosystem: Environmental > Terrestrial > Soil...
GCCGCCCGCAGCGCGAAGCTTGCGGTAGCCGACTGCATGTGCCTCGGAGTCGAGATTGCCCACTGGTTGTTCTGGAGTACGAAGACGACCGGGGCTTGCTGCACGCCGGCTAGATTGAGCGCTTCATGGAAGTCGCCCTCTGAAGAACCGCCATCACCAACGTAGGTCATCACAACCGAGTCCTTCTTTTGGAGCTTCAGCCCCCAGGCGAGACCGACCGCGTGTGGAAGCTGCGCAGCGAGCGCGACCTGGGTCGGAAGTACGTTCACGCCATCTGGAATCCGCGTGGCCTGCGTGATCCGCCCCATTCCGATGGCAGCGAGGCGCTCCAATGGATAGCCATGCCGCACCAGGGCTATGAGCTCGCGATATTGCGGCACGATCCAGTCGCGCGCCGGATCGAGAGCCATCGCGGAGCCGACGACCGACGCCTCCTGGCCTGCCGCAGGCGAGAAGACGCCATACAAGCCTTGCCGCTGCAAAGCCGTGGCGCGCTCGTCGTAAATCCGCGAGATAAGCATCCAGCGGAGCGCCTCGATCAGGGCTGCGTCGGTCATGCTCGACCTCGCGCCGTTGCGGAGCTTTCCATCCTCCTTGAGAACTGACCGCCTGGCGATCGTAGCCTTCACAGCCCGAGCTCGGCACGATGCGGTGAGTACATGAGGCCGTGCTCGTTGGCCGCGCCAAGGCGGTCCGATAGTGCTTGTGCCACTGTTCTAACCCTATTCCCGCCAGCACAGAGCCGAAGGAGTCTCCAAATCACCAGAATGAAACCAAGCGTTTTGGTTCTCATGGGCGTGTCTGGCTGCGGCAAAACCACGGTCGCCGCCATTCTTGCCAGCCGGCTGGGGTGGCCGTTTGAGGAGGGCGATGCACTGCACCCCCAAGCGAACATCGAAAAAATGGCTGCAGGACATTCACTCACGGACGTTGACCGCTGGCCCTGGCTCGCGAAGGTCGCTGATTGGATTGACAAGCGCCTTGACGCGGGAGAAAACGGACTTATTACGTGCTCGGCCCTCAAGCGTTCGTACCGAGACCTGATCAATCGACGAGGTTCGGGCTTGATGTTCGTTTTTCTGGCCGGGTCAAAGGAGACGATCGCGGCGCGGCTGGCCGCACGCCACGGCCACTTCATGCGCGCGAGCCTGCTTGACAGCCAGTTTGCCGATCTCGACGAGCCCGCCGCGGATGAGCCGGCAATCCGCGTGGAAATCGGGCCGCCGGCTGCGGAGATCGCGGAGCAGATCATCGAAGACTTCGGACTGGCTGACGACACATAAAATGTCAAATGTGACGCTTGTCGGCAAGGTCGCGTTGGTCACCGGCGCGGGCTCGGCAACAGGCCTGGGAAATGCGATCGCTTCTGCTTTGGCAACGGCCGGCGCCGAGGTCGTGCTAGGCGACATTGACATCGATGGCGCCACCCGCAACGCTGCGGCGATCGGACCCGCGGGCCGTGCCATATTCATGGACGTGGCTGACGAGAGCTCAGTTCAGGCCGCGGTGCATCAGATCGGGCCCGTTGACATCCTCGTCAACAACGCAGGTGTAACGCAGCGCATGCCCATCTGGGAGCTCTCGACCAATGACTTCGACAGGGTGCTCTCAATCAACCTTCGGGGAGGCTTTGTTTGCCTCAGAGCCGTTCTGGCGGGAATGATGGCTCGCCGTTGGGGCCGGATCATTTGGATCTCCAGCGTCGCCGGCAAGCAGGGAGGGGGAATCATCGGGACTGCCCATTACGCCGCCAGCAAGGCGGGTGTACGTGGGCTTTGCCAAGCCGCGGCGCGTGAGCTGGGCCCTTACGGCATCACCAGCAATGCGATTGCGCCTGGGTTCATTCTCACAGGCATCGCGACCAAAGCGCTCGACGCTAACCAGGAAGCCGAGCTGGATCGCACCATTAGCGCCACGGCGCCGGTGCGCCGAAGCGGGGTACCAGAAGATGTTGCTAACGCGGCGCTCTTCCTCGCCTCCGTAGAGGCAAGCTATGTGACCGGCGAAGTGATCGACGTCAATGGCGGCATCTACTTCGACTGACAGAATTCAGCGCGCCATACAGAAATCGATTTGTGGCTCCGGAGCAGGGATTCGCTGGCCCTTGCGGGCAGCCTAGCCCAGCTTCTCTTCCAGGTCGTGCTCGTAATTAAGGAGTCGCGTAGCCACGGCCAAACTCTGTGCGAAGCAGAAGCAATTGCTCGCACAGCGGCTCGAGCTCGAGGCTGTTGACGGTTTTCACCACGTCTAACGCCTCCTTCGGAAAGGCACCGATTCCCTGGCATGAGCCCGCGATCGCCCCTGTGATGGCAGCGATGGTGTCGCTGTCTCCGCCCAGCGACGCTGCAAGAAGACATCCGTGCCAGGCGCCGCCGTCGCCTGCCGCTCGCAGAAGCGCGAAAGCGGCGGGCACAGATTCTTGTGTGGCCACGCTGGTGCCGACCACGCTGCGGATAAATTGGAGCAGCTCGTCCTCCCCCAGGCCGCCGACGCCGGCCAAGGCCGCCTCGATCCTCGCGGCCACGTCGGCGCCGGCCACCCAACTGCCGTGATTCCTGCCGAGACGTGCTGCTGACAGTCCCGCATCGATCGCGTCGTCGAGGCTTGCGCCCCCGACACCCGCGCTGACCGCGGCCGCGACGGCGCTGGCTCCCGCCAGGGCGAGCGTGGTGTTGTGTGTGACTCCGCTGGCGTCAACGACAGCCTGCAGCAATCCGTCGAAGTCGTTCACAGGCCTGGCTATGCCAACTGGCGTCACGCGCATCGCGGCCCCATTGGTGTCGCCGAAACGGCCGGCCTCCTCGACCGAGATGCCCGCGGCGACCGCGGAGATCGCGCGCTGAGTCGACGGTCCAAGGAGGTCGAGCGATCCACGCCGCACCATATCGCGCTCCCAGTCAGCCAGCGCGTTCGCAAGGGTGAGCGGTTCGATCCGTCCCCCTCCGTCGATCAAGAGCCGGGCGATGAGCAGTGCCTGCTCCGTGTCGTCAGTGATGTGACCGGCGGGAAGGCCGGCAGCGATCGGATGGTTGTCGGGTGCCGGCTGGAACCAGGTGATCGCACCGAATCGGCGATCAAGCTCTTCAGGCGAGAGGAGCTGCGTCGGCATGCCCAGCGCATCGCCGATCGCGAGGCCGTAGAGCGCGCCCAGAGCCCGCTCGAACTCCGACGGCGCTGTCACTGGTCCTCGCCCAGCCGGAAACGCAAACGGAAATGGGCCGGGTCGAGAAGGCTCTCAACGTGTTCGACCCAGTGCCCAGATCTGGTCCATGTCGTTCGCCGCGTATGCAGGAACGCCGTGCCGGTGCGCCTGCCCAGCAACTTGCCTTCAACCGGTCCCAGGAAACCGACATCCACCAGCTCTTCACCGTGGTGCGGGACCAGGCCGGCGTCTCGCAGGGTGCGCTGCAGCGACTCATGGTGCAGCCCGCCGGCTGGAAGGTCGCGCAGCTTGGCTGTGGCCGGGACACGGCTGCGCTCGAGCGATACCGCGACTCCGTCCGGGATGTGCCTGACGCGATCGATCGCGATCATCTCGACGTCCTGCACTTGGAGCTGCCGCGCGAGCTCGTCGTCCCGGATGCGTTCGATCCTGAGCACGCGGACCGAGAGGCTGATGCCTTCACGAGCCAGGGCGCGAGTCCAGCCCAGCCTGTCGTCGAGCGGCCGGTCGTCGTACATCACAAACGACCCTCGGCCTGGAGCGGTGGCGATGAGATCAGCCTCGTGAAGCGCCGCCAACGCCTGGCGGACCGTCGTCCGGCTGGTCGAGAAGCGCTTGGCGAGCTCATGCTCACCGGCGAGTCGGGATCCTCTGTCGTGCAAGCCGGCCCGGATCTCCGCGGCCAGCGCTTCCGCGATCGCTTCGTGTTTCAGCTTCATCGGCTGACGCCCTGCCCATCCGACAGAACCAGCGCGGCGCCGGCATTCCATGCCAGCGCAACCTCCTGATCGAGCGCGAATCCGTTCTCCGTCGCGGCGCTGTTGGGCCGTCTCACTCGAATTTCCCGGTGTAAAGCTTCGATCACATAGAGCGTCGTGTTGCCCGCGAACGCGATCGATCGCACGTGCCCGACCAGGCCCGAGCGGGCGGACTGGGCAGGCGCGAGCTCGATGTCCTCCGGCCGGATCGCCACGGTGCAGGTCTCCCCGACCTCAACCGGGTGATCCGTCGCAACCGCCAGGCTGAGCCCGTCGCCCAGGTCCAGGACAAAGCCGGACCCGTCTTTGCTTCTGACCGAGCCATGCAGAAAGTTCGCCTCTCCCAGCGACTCGGCGACAAAACCGTCCACCGGTGCGCGGTACACGTTCGACGGCGTGTCCAGCTGCACGATTCTGCCGTTCCGCATCACAGCCACGCGGTCCGACATCGTCAGCGCCTCCTCGTGGTCATGCGTGACGAAGACCGCGGTGACTCCAACCTCTTTCTGGATCTGCCTCAGCTCGAGCTGCATCTGCACGCGAAGCTTCTTGTCGAGCGCGCTCAAGCTCTCATCGAGGAGGAGGAGCTGCGGCTTGAACACCAGCGCGCGAGCCAGAGCGACGCGCTGCTGCTGGCCTCCGGACAGTTCCGCCGGACGCCGGGACGCGAAGCCGTTGAGCCTCACCATGTCCAGCGATTCGTCGACGGCTTTGGAGATCTCGCCGCGGCTGAACCGGCGCTGTTCCAGGCCGAACGCAATGTTCTGACCAACGGTCATGTGCGGGAACAGGGCGTAGCTCTGGAAGACCATGCCGATGTTTCGGCGGTGAGCGGGCAGGTTTGTGATCTCTCGACCATTGACCGCGATGCTCCCCGCGTCTGGTTGAAGGAAGCCGGCGATGAGTCTGAGCGCCGTCGTTTTCCCGCATCCGGACGGGCCGAGAAGTGAGATGAATTCGCCGTCCTGAGCGGAAAGGTTGAGCTCGTCGAGAACGACTTTCTCGCCGTAGACCTTGGTCAGATCGCGAATCTCGAGAAACGCCACTCGATCCTCAGGTCGCGACGGCGGCAATGCCGCCCTCAGGGCGCACGATTTCGACGGCAACCGATCGCCCGTAGGTGCGCCTGCTCAGCACCGGAATGAGAGCGAGCAGCCCGACCAGGACCACGGCCGCGGCCAGCAGGACTGAGGAAATCGCAGCCGCCGTCGGGTCATAGGACTGGCGAAGCTCGGTGAAGATCTGGACGGGCACCGTGCTCACCCTTGGGCTGGCCAGGAAGGAAGCCACCACGACCTCGTCCCATGACGTCAGGAAGGCAAATATCGCGCCTGTGATCACGCCGGTGCGGATCAACGGAAGCGTGACCCTCCGGAACGTCCTCCATGCATTGGCTCCCAGGCCCGCCGCGGCCAGCTCCAGCGTCCTGTCCACGGTGGTCAAGGCGGTGCTCACCGTGATAAATGGAAACGGAAACGCAAGCACCGTATGGGCGAGGATGAGGCCCGGCACCGTCCCGCTGAGGCCGCCGCCAAAGCCCACCGGACCGACCTGCCATCCGAGCGCCCACACGAAGTAGTCGCCAACGGCGAGGTCGATGATCGGAACGACGAGAGGGGCGAGGAAAAGGCCGGTCAGCAGTCCGCGACCACGAAAGCTGCCGCGAGTCATGCCCAGGGCCGCGAGCGTGCCGAGCACCGTCGCGAAGATGGCGGTGGCGAAAGCGGTCTCGACGCTGACCGGAATCCTGAGCGTCCACTGCGGATTCGTGAAAAGCTCCGAATACCAACGCAAGGACAGTCCCTCGGGCGGAAACGCCAGCGTCGACGAGTTGGTGAAGCTCATCGGGACGACGATCAAGATTGGAGCCAGCAGGACGGCGGCCGTCAGCACCGCCCACGCCCGCCACAGCCACTGCCACGGGCGCGGGGTCACCGAGCTCCACCGAACGACATGCGGAGGATTTCACCCACCTTCAGGACACGAGCGGCGATCGCCAGGGTGGTAAGTGTGACGAGCAGGAGGATGGTGCCGATCGCCGAGCCATAACCCCATTCGGCCTGTGCCATGTAGTCCGCCGTGTACTGGCTCAGGAAACGTCCGCCGGCATTGTCCCCGAGCAGCTGTGGCACGACGTAGAAGCCAAGTCCCGCGACGAAGACGATCAAGCTGCCCGCATAGAGTCCCGGCAAGCTCATCGGCAAGAAGACGCGCGCGAAAGCAATCACGGGCCTGGCGCCGAGTCCGGCCGCGGCCTGGACGTAGTCGGGGTTGATGCCACGCATGACCGAATAGATGGGAAGGACCATGTAGGGGAGGAGCATGCAAGTCATACCGAGCGCTACCGCGAAGTCGGTTCTGATCAGCGTTAGGTGCTCGCTGATGAGGTGAAGCCGGATGAGGAACTGGTTGATGATCCCGGTGTCCCGCAGGACGACTTGCAGCGCGAACGTTCGGACCAGCAAGTTGACGCCCGCCGGAAAGATCACCGCGAGGAGCAGCAGCGCCGCCACGCGCGGTGACGCGAAACGAATTGCATACGCGTAGACGTAGCCGACCACCGCGCATGTGAGGGTGACCAAAGCGGACATAGCCAGCGTCTCGAGGAGGGACCGAACGCCGGACGGGGTCTGCGCGAACCGCGCGTAGTTGTCCAGTCCCGTCGCCGGATCGGTGAAGCTCCGGAAGATCATCTGGCCGAGGGGCCAGGCGAAGAAGAAGACCATGAAAAGTGCGGCGGGCAATACGAGCAGACCCCACCGCGGCTGGCTCCCGCCGCGGTGGCGAGAGCCGGCGATGCGCGGGGTCAGTGCCAATACGGGTCCTTAGCCGGAGCGCCAGTTGTTGAACGAAGTCGTGATGGAGTCGAGATGAGCGGCGACGTATTCAGCGAGAGCTTCGCTGGTTTCAACGACATGCGTTTGATTGAGATGCGTCGTCGGCAGGTCGTTGGCGATCTTCGGATTGGGGGTCGATTTCACGTTGCTCGGCGCACCCGCCGCGCAGTAGGAGAACGTGCCGTTCACGTCCTTGCTAGTGACGAACGCGATGAACTTCATCGCCGCCGCTGCATTGGGGTCGCCCTTGGGCACTCCCATGAGATCGCCCGCGACGACCTGACCGTCCCAGCTGATATCGACCGGCGAGCCTGCGTCGCGCAGGGAGGTGACACGGTTGGCGTATTCCTGGCCCATCGTCACCTCGCCTGATTTGAGCAGATCCTGGCCCTGGCTGCCGGTGGCATACCAGACGATGTTGCTCTTGATTGTGCTGAGCTTCTTCAGGGCACGGTTGACGTCGAGGGGCACGAGCTTGTCCGGCGCCACGCCATCCGCAAGTAGAGCCGCGTAGAGGACGGCGGGAACATCGTTGTCACCCGGCATGGCGCGCTTGCCGGGGAAGCGCTTGGTGTCGAAGAAATCCGCCCAGGTCTTCGGGGTCTGCCCGCCGAACTTGTCGGTGCGGTACCCCATCGCCCACGCATAGATGTCAATCGAGGTGCCGTACGTCGTGTAGGTTCCGGCCGCCAGCTCGGCCTTGTTCACGACCTGGTAGTCGATGGGCTCCAGGACGTTCTTGCCGGCGCTCGGCAGGGCGAGGTTGGCGCTCGGATAGACGACGTCAACGTTGTACTGCTTGGACTGGACCATGGCTTTGATCTGTCCATCCGTCAGGAATGGGCCGTCAACGATCGCGATCCCCGTTTTCGCCGTGAACGGATCGAAGAAGGACTTTCGCTGACAGGCTCCCCAGTCGCCGCCCGTGTTGACGACGACGAGCGACTTCGTGGTCGTGCCCGGTGTCGAGGCGGAGCTTCCGTTCCCCCCGCCGCATGCAGCTGCTGTCACGACTGCGACCAGTAGGGCTACCAGCCCGTCGACGCTCCTAGCTCGTTTCATCTCCATCCTCCAGATTCGGCCTAGACATGTCTAGGCATGTTGCGCCAGGCTTTTCAGCTTGTCAAGGTCGGCTCCCACGACGCCAGGCTCAATGCGGTGAGCTTCCGCGCCCGCTGCCGCCGTCCAATCCCTAGTTCGAGCCCTGGGTGAACGCCGGCTCAAGAGACCTACACGTTCGGTTCCCGCGTGTGCCAGTCGGTCACTTGCTGGAAGTGGTGGCCGACCCTGAATATGGTCGCCTCGTCGAACGGCCGCCCGATGATCTGCATTCCTATGGGAAGCCCGTCGGGGGAGAACCCGCAGGGGACAGACATCGATGGCAGGCCGGTCAGGCTCGGCACCCCGGTGTATTGCATGATCGCCGACAGCATGTCCTCTTCTTTACCGCCCTCGATCACGACCGAAGTCGCTCCGACCGGCGTGGCTACAAAGGGAAGCGTCGGGCAGATGAATACATCGACCGCATCGAACGCCTCCATGAACTCGTGGCGGAGCAGCGTGCGATAACGCTGGGCCTGAAGGTAATGGGTGGCAAGCAGCATCTCCCCGACCTCGAGCAGGACGCGAACGTCCTCGCCGTAGTCCTGGGGACGGCTCCGCAGCCAGTGCTGGTGATACGTGCTCGGCTCGGCCGATTCGATCGTCAACTGCGCCGAGATGTTGCCCTGGATGTTTGCGATCTCCACGTCGACGACCTGCGCCTTCTCACCTTCCAGAACCTTGAGGGCTCCCCGAACCGCATCGTGCACGGCGGGTTGGAGGTGCGAGAAGAAGTAGTCGGGGACGACACCGATGCGTAGGCCCCTGATCCCCTGGTTCAGCTGTGCCATGTAATCGGGAACCGGCACGCGGGCGGAGGCTTCGTCCTTCGGGTCGTGGCCGGCGATCGCGCTGAACATCACCGCACAATCCGCCACGGTCCGCGTCATCGGGCCTGCCGTATCCATGCTCCACGCGAGGGGAACAATGTTGTAGTTGCTCACCCGGCCGATTGTCGGTCGGATCCCGGTGACCCCATTCACCGCAGACGGGAGACGGATGGATCCGCCCGTATCAGTCCCGATGGCTCCAAAGCACTCGCGAGCTGCCACCGCCGCACCAGAACCCCCACTCGACCCGGCTGGAAATCGCTCTGTGTTCCAGGGGTTGCGAGTCGGACCATAGTGCGGGTTGTCCGTCGTTCCGCCCCAGGCGAACTCGTGCATGTTGGTCTTGCCGACGATGATCGCGCCTGCCGACTTGAGACGCGCCGTCACGGTCGCGTCTTCTTTCGGGACGAAGTCGCCGAGCACCTTTGAACCGGCCGTCGAGCGGATGCCCTTCGTGTAGAGGTTGTCTTTCAAGGCGATAGGGATGCCGTGCAGCGGGCCCAGGTAGTAACCGGCCTGGATCATCGCCTCGTGAGCACGGGCCACAGCGCGCGCCTGATCCGCTACGACGGTGATGAATGCATTGATCTTCGGTTCGGCGCGTTCGATCTGTTTCAACACCGACTCAGTCAGGTCGAGCGGCGATACCTTGCGCTGCTCGACCAGCTGCGCTGCTTCGAGCAGGGTGTGCTGATACAGGTCACGGGCTGCGGCGTGTTTCATCACTCGGTCACCTCGTCAGCCGCCGGGTGCGTGAAGCGCACGTTCGGCAAGAGCGCGCGATGCTGTGGCTCGGCCATCTTGCGGCTCAGCTCGTTGGCGGCCGGCACCCATACGGACAGGATGCCGGCGACCGCCTTCCGCCGCTCGGCTTTCAACGCGAGATCCGCCAACCGCTCGAAGACCTCGACTTCTTTCTCAGTGATCTCGTCGCTCATGCTCCCTCCTGACTAGACTCCCATGTACTCCCGCTGAATCTCCGGGTCGTCAACGATCCGCGCCATCGGCAGCTCTCGCACCACCACACCCTTGGTCATGATGTACGCGCGCTCCGCCAGTGCAGCAGCAAACTGAAGGTTCTGCTCCACGAGCAGTACAGCGACGCCCTCCTGCCGGTTGATGGTCCGGATCCGCTCCACGATCTGCTCGAGGATCGACGGCTGGATGCCCTCCGACGGCTCATCGAGGAGCAGGACCTTCGGCGCCGACACGAGAGCGCGCGCCAGCGCCACCAGCTGCTGTTGACCCCCGCTCAAGCTCGCGCCCCGCGCGCTCAACTTCTCAGAGAGCATCGGGAACAGCTTCAAAACTTCCTGCATCCGGCGAGTCCCATCCTGTCTGGCGGCCATCCCCCCGAGGCGGAGATTCTCATGCACAGTCAGTCCCGGAAAGATGTCGCGGCCCTGCGGCACGTAGCCAAGGCCCAGCCTAGCTCGCAGATGCGTGGGAAGCTTGCTGATTTCCTGGCCGCCGTTCCACAAGATGGTCCCGCCTCGCGCGGGCAGCAAGCCCATGAGCGTGCGCAAGAGAGTCGTCTTGCCCATTCCGTTTCGGCCCATCAGCGCAACCACCTCACCTTCGGCCACCTGCAGGTTCACTCCGGTTAGCACCGGAGTCGACCCGTAGCCGGCCCGAAGATCAGTTACCTGAAGCACGGAAGGTCCTCCCCAGGTAGACGTCGAGCACCCGGTCGTCCAGCCGGATTTCCGCCAGGCGACCCTGGGCGAGAATCCGCCCTTCATGGAGCACGGTGACGGGGGCATCGAGCCGCTGCACGAACTCCATGTCGTGCTCGACGACCACGACAGTCGCCGTCTCAGCCAGGCTCCGGACCAGCTCGACCGTGCGCATGGTCTCCTCGTGAGTCATGCCCGCAGTAGGTTCGTCGAGCAGGATCACTTCAGGCGAGGAGGCGACGATCATGCCCATCTCCAACCACTGCTGCTCGCCATGCGAGAGATCGCCCGCGGAATCGTTCGCGCGCCCGACCAATCCGATGCGGGTGAGGATGCGATCCACAGCCTCCTCAGCCTGGCGCGTGCTCGACCTCTTGGCAAAGGCGGCGAGCCATACGTTTTCCTGAACGGAAAGTTCCCGGTAGATGCTCGGCACCTGCAGCTTGATGCCGATTCCACGCTGCGCCCGTTGATGCGGCAAGAGCCGCGCGATCGGGCGGCCCTCCAGCAGGATCTTGCCCTCGGTCGGCCGGTACTGGCCGACCAGCAGGTTGAAGAACGTGCTTTTGCCGGCTCCGTTGGGACCGATCAGGCAGTGCAGCTGGCCGGCCGGAAAATCGAGGCTGATCGAATCGACCGCCTTCAGGCCGCCGAACATCTTGACGAGTCCGAGCGTCTGGAGCTCTCGACCCCGGCCGGCGGCACCCAAGCCAGCGCCAGACGGGGCCTGGCGCCGCGGGGGCGCTGGGCGCGGGAAGGCTCTGGTCAGCACGTTCCCGATCAGCGGCGTCAAGCCGCCGGGGACCAGCAGCACCACCCCTATGAGGATGGCCCCCACCACCAGAGTTGTGCTGTTGGGCAGAATTCCACCGAGCACCGTGGACAGCCACTCCACCGTGACCGCACCGATGAAAGCTCCCACCAGGCTGCCCTTACCACCCACCAGGACATAGATCACGATCAACGCGGCGGCGGGCAGGCTGAACGGCGCCGGGTTCATGAAGCTGCCCCAACCGGCGTAGGCGCCACCCGCCAATCCGGCGATGGCGCCACCCAGCGTGAAGACGATCACCTTGGCCCGCCGCACGTCGTAGCCGAGCAGCTCGGTTCGGAGCTCGTTCTCACGGATCGCGGTGATCACCCGCCCGAAGCCGCTGGCCAGGAACATTCGCACCCCGAGGAAAGCGAGGCCCGCGAGCAGCACGGCGAACGTGTACGTGTCGGGCTGGCTCATCTGGTCACCGGGGTGGCCGGGATAACCGAACTCCATGCTCGGGATGTTGGTCATGCCGTTGTAACCGCCGAGCTGTGCATTGCCGATGTGGTACTGGGGACCGGCGGTGCTGGTGATGACCTGGAGGAGGACCAGCGTTACCGCCAGCGTGATGATGGCGACGTACACGTCGCCGACCTTGCCGTAGAACATGAAGTATCCGAGAGCCGCCGCCAGCAGCGCCGCCACTACGACGCCGCCGATGAGCGCGGTGACGGTCTCCCCGGTGTTCGGGCTCAGGTTGATGCCGATGACGCCGTAGGAGTACGCGGCGACACCGAAAAACGCGGTCTGGCCAAAGCTGAAAATCCCCGCGCGACCCCACACGAGGTCGAGGCTCAAGGCAACCAGGCCGTAGATGACCCAGAGCGCCAGGGTCACCTTCTGGAAGTCAGAAACGAACAGGCCACCCAGCAGCGCCACGAGGACGACGAGCACAGGTTGGAGCCACGCCGTATCCCACGCCGCCCGAGCTCGGCTCACAAATATGTCCTCCAATTGCCCGAAAGTCCACGGGGCAGGATGCGCAAGAGGACGATGGCTATGAGCAGCAGCGCCGCCTGGCCGATGAAAGGTGTCGTGAGATACGACACCAGGCTGTAGGAACTCCCCAGTAAGCCGGCTGCCGCCGAAGTTCCTGTGATGACGTCCGGACCTCCAACGATCACGGTCATGAACGCCTGGGCGATGTAAGCCTGGCCGAAGCTCGGGACAACGCCTGCGACCGGAGCAAGCAGCGCGCCCGCCAGCCCGGCCAGGCCCGACCCGATCCCGAAGGTCAGCATGTTCATGCGCGCCGTATCGATGCCCAGCGCCCGGGCCATCGCGGGATTCTGGATCGCGGCTCGGGCCATGACGCCGTATCTCGTCCTCGTGAAGAGCAGGTAGACCGCCGTGAGCGTGATCAGGGCCATGGTGATCAGCACGAGCGAGTATTGAGAGAAGGAGTAACCGCCGACGTGCACGCTGCCCAGGGGCGTCCCGATCCCGTTCGTCGCCGGACCGAAGACGATGCTTACGGCCTGGACGAGGACCAGGCTCAAGCCCCAGGTGGCGAGAAGCGTATCCAGGATGCGGCCGTAGAGCGGGCGGATCAAAAGCCGCTCGACAACCAGGCCGAAGATCCCCACCGAGACGCCAGCGAGTGGGATGGCGATCCAAACGCTGATCCCGTTCCGGGTGGCGACCAGCACGGCATAAGCCCCGAGCATCAGGAACTCGCCGTGGGCGAGGTTGATGACGCGCATCAGCCCGAAGATCACCGCCAGGCCGACGGAGATGAGCAGCAGCGTCGCCACGCTCGTCAGGACCGAGATAAGGATGATCAATGCCTGGTCCATGCGAGTCCCTTATGAGCCTGGGGCGGGCGAACGAATCGCCCGCCCCGCTGATGACGGCCGGCTCTGGCTCAGAGCGATGGCGTGAACTGCGTGTGCTGGTTCGGGTTGGCTATCAGGTCGCATTGGCCCTGCGGATCTGGGCTGATGGCGTTGAGGGTCTGGATGATGTTGAAACCGTGGGTGCTGTTGGTCTGGGCGATGTTGACGTTGTGCGTGAGATGGTGGCTTTTGCCATCCAGTTTCACGGTCCCTTCCGGCGCGTCGAAGCTCAGTCCGCTTTCGAGTGCTGCGATAA
>Ga0099793_10000272_pt1 | contig 13260 bp, 10 predicted proteins | sample Rivendell_Oct201_9_FD_77319 | JGI IMG/M metagenome (GOLD analysis project Ga0099793, IMG submission 77319) | Vadose zone soil and rhizosphere microbial communities from the Eel River Critical Zone Observatory, Northern California to study diel... | ecosystem: Environmental > Terrestrial > Soil...
GAACTCGCCCCAGAAAGCGTGGAAGTCATTCCCGCCTCTTTGCGTCCCAAATGTGGAGAAATACTCGATCTCCAGGTTGCCGGGCTCTTCGAGATAGTGGTCATAAGCGACGAAGTAAGGGTTCTCCTGGCCGGCGGCCGGGGCGGGGGCGAAGATGGAGCAAGCGCAAGGCAGGAAAAGGCAGAACAGAATGATCCGACAGACCAAAGACACGAGATCTCCTTGCAAATAAGTTGCAATAAGAAACCAGACTAACTTAGTCCGATTTAATTCGCAAATAATTGTCATCTGAGAATTCACGGCCCTCTTTGCCGCAGACGCCGCAGGTTTTGGTTGAAGTTCACTAACTGACACATCGATGAGGACAGCCGATTGCCAACAGCTCTTCAAGCGGTAGAATTGGTAAATTAACGCTGCGGCTTTGTTCGCAGCCCTGAATCGCTCGCCCGGCCCGACCCTCTCGCCTGCGAGAAACCTGCGCCCAAAACGGGCGCCTTCCCCTTTCTGAAAGACGGTCAGATTTCGATGCCGCACTCCCTGGTCCGCGAGCATTTGCTAACAGCTCTTCTCGAATCGCCGGAGGACGGAATCCTCAGTGTCTCCCTCGATGGCACCATCGACACCTGGAGCCGGGGAGCAGAGCGCATTTACGGATACACCGCTCAAGAGATAACCGGTCAGCCTTTGAGCCGCCTCGTACCGCTCCATGAGTGGCTGGGACTAAAGAGCATTTTCTCCGACGCGGGAGGGAGGGGCGCAAAGTATTTCGAGAGTTCTGAACGCCTCCACAAGCAAGGAGCAAGAGTTTTCTTAAGGATAAAGCGGGCGCCCATTCGGGATGAACAAGGAGAACTCCGAGGAATCCTTGAAAGCGCACGGGCGCTCAACTCCTGCGGCGCTGATGCGTTGGCGGAAGGACCTCTCCGGCTGATCATTGGGCAGATGCCGGGATTCCACTGGACATCGGACCAGAATCTGCGCATCACTTCGAATTGGGGTAAGGAGTGGGCCTGCGCAAAGATTCTCACCGATGCGCTTGTGGGCCGTAGCGTTTGCGAATTTCTGGCGTGCGCCGACCGGCACACCACCCCGATTGCGGAACATTACGAGGCATGGCGGGGCCTTTCTTCGCAGTTCGAATACCGCTGGAAAAACCGCTTTTGGGAAGTCCGCCTTGAACCCCTGCGGACGCCTTCCGGAGAAATCAGTGGGTGCCTCGGATCAGCAATGGACATCACCGATCGTAAGAGGACCGAGGAGCAGACTCACTATCAGGCCCGGCACGACGCCCTGACGGGACTGGCCAACTACCGCGAATTCATGGACAGGTTGGAGCAAGAAGTCCGCCGCGCCGAGCGCAGCCATCACCCCTTCACCGTTCTGCTTCTGGACCTCGATGGATTGAAGCGCATCAACGATTTCCATGGCCACCTCGCGGGAAACCGCGCACTGCAGCGTCTCGCCGCGGTCATGAATGAGCATTGCCGTTCGACAGACCTGGCCGTACGCTACGGCGGCGACGAGTTTGCCGTCGTCCTAATTGACTCCGACAAGGGCATGGCGGAACAGGTTGCTCACCGCATCGAGAACGGCCTGCACGCCGGTCAAGGTAAGCCGGCTATCAGCGTCAGTATTGGCATCGGGATCTACCCGGATGACGGCCGGACCGCCGCCGAACTCATCGAAGCCGCGGACCAGCAGCTTTACAAGTACAAGAGAACAGAGAATAGACGTACGCTTCCGCCGGCGGCTAGCGGTCTCAATACCAAGAAAGCCGCGCGTTGACACCAAGCGGCTAGCCTGCCATCCTTTTGCGAGATTGCAATGCTGATCAGCGTGTCAGCTTCTGCAGGGACTGCACCACAGAGGACATGTCCCGCGCATCCTGGAAAAGACGAATGGCCGCGAGCCCTGATGCGCCCGCAGCGAGGCAATCGCCGGCGTTCTCCAAAGTAATTCCGCCGATCGCGAGAACCGGTATGGAGACCCCGCGGCAGACTTCCGCCAATTGCTCAAGGCCCTGCGGCGCGCCGAATGCCGCCTTCGATGGTGTCGCGAAGACCGGGCCAAAGAATAGATAATGGGCGCCGCCGCTCGCAGCCGCTCTCGAGGTTTCCGATGAGTGACAGGAAACACCAATGAGGAAATCTTTCCGTTCGCCCCGATTCTCGACCAGTCGCTTGACTTCGGCAAGCGGCAGGCTGTTTTCGCCAAGGTGCACGCCGCCGGCGCGCTGGGAAAGCGCGATGTCAAGCCGATCATTCACTAGGATTCGGGTTGGCGCGGCTTTTCTTGCCGAGGATCTTGCTACTCGCTGCAAAGCTTCGCGCGCCAGGGAACTGCAATCCTTGCCGGAAAGATCTTTCTCGCGAATCTGAATCCAATCAACGCTCGCATCCGCAGCGGCTCCGATTTTCAGCAAGAGAGTGTCTTGCGCTTCTGGAGAATCGATTGCAGCCAAGTTGCGACGATCCGTCACGTAGCACAGAAGCGGTCTGCGAGATGCGTTATGGAGGCGGGACACGGTCAGGCCCCGTGCGCGAACCGATCCAGCCGATTGCCAGGAGAATATCCAAGACCCCCAGACCGCTCACCGCACCGCGAAAGGAGGGATGAAGCACGATAGGCATGAGCGAAGGGTAATAGCTGAGAAAAAAATTCTTTTCCCAATAGACAGACCACGGCAAGTAAAGGAGCATTGCGCCCATTTCGAACGCAAGTACGATCAGTAATGCACGGTAAACCCGGTTCATGAATGAGCGGAACTCCGTCGTGTCAGGAAACGCGCAGGATCAGCGGATGGGCTTCTGAAGGGCCGCGATGCGTTCGGCCACGTCACGATAGTCGATGTTCATCGCGTAGACCTGGGAAAAACTCTTCAACGCCGCTTCAGGCTCGCCCGCCGATTCCTGAGCTACACCCAAATCATACCGCAAGGCGAGCGTGCTTTCCGGATCATTGCCAGGAGTTTTCAACGCGCGCTCATACCAGATCGCCGCGATGGCCGGCTGGCCCTTATCCATGAAGGCCAGGCCCAGAAGCGTGCAACACTGCATGGTATAGCGAAAGGCGCGGCCGCGATCGCTGGCCTGGGCAACTTTTTGGAACTCGCTAATGGCTTCTTCGAGGAGCCCCATTTCACGAAACGCGATGCCCAGGTTGTAGTGGGTTTCGAGGTCTTCGTCCTCCGCGCCCATCTCACCCAGCTCGGCGCGAAATTCGTCGAAAACTTCCTTGAGTGGACCAGACTCGGTAGACTGCGAGGACGGCGGCGCTGGCTTCGAAACGGACGGCGGCTGGGCGCTTGGCATGGTCCCCGAAAACCCAGGGGAAAGCTCGCCGATGCCAAGCTGATCGATCTCGTTGGCAAGATCGGCCAGAAATTGATCAGAGGCAAAACCACTACCCGTCGGTGGAGATGGCGCCGCGTTTTGCGCAGCAGGCTGCGGCGGAGCAATGGGTTTCTCGGGCGGCCGCTGGTCGTACGCCGGGACGAGCGGCTCCGCTTCCAGCACGAGTTCATATTCCTGTTCCAATTCGAATTCGGGCTCCGTTGTCTCAGCAGGTTTAGGCGGAGCCTTCGCCGGTGGAACTTGTTTGGGCTTACTCGGTGTGGGTTTTGCCGAAGCTTTTTCAGCGACAGGTTCCGGCTCGAGCGGAATGGCGGGAGGGGCGTGCGGGGCATCGTCCTTTGAAACAATTGCGGGTTCGTCGCCAATCTGAAACTCTTCCACATCCGCGGGCTTCCTGGGACGTCCAGTTCCAGCAGCAGGCTTGGCCGGCACAGGCGCAGGAGTTTCAACAGCCCCCTCAGCAGGACGCGACGCGTCTAGAAGGGTCGCCCACTCATCGGACAAATCGACTTCCTGAACTTCTGCCTCGACAGGGGCGGCTTCGACCGGCTGGGGCTTCGACTTCTCCACGGGAGCGGCCTTAACGGGCTCAGGAGCCGGCACGGGGGCCGCCGGAGCGGGTTCGGCCGCGATTTCGGGAATCGAACCACCCGTCGGCTCTGGTGCGGCAACAGCCGGTGAGGCAGCTTTTGTGGGGGGAACGGCAATTGCCAATTCCGCATCCGACAAACCAGCGGCACGCTGGAAGCGGCGGCGCAATTCTCCGAATCGTTCAGAGCTGCGGCTGTCGCCTGTTTCGCTGTGAATCTGTTCCAACTTTGCGGCGAGTTCAGCGGTGCGCCGGTCGTCGCCCGCGCCGAGGACAAAGTCGAGCAGTTTCTCGAGTGTAGGTGTGTGGCGAGGTGCGCGTCGCAGGATGGCCTCGAGCAACCCTATGGCTTTCTGGGTGAGGCCGTAGCTGGCGAAAAGATCCACGTCCGTAAGCGATTGGGCGATGAATTTTTGCGTCTCTTCGTCGAGCGCGGGCTCGCTGGGCGTAAACGCAGGCTTGGCAGGGATTCCAGGAGCCGGTTCTTCCTCGTCACCAGGCAGCTTGGCGGCCGGGGGTTGCGGAATTTCCGCCCGCAAGTTTTCCTCTGGAAAGTCTTCCGCTTCACCACCCTCGAGTAATCCCATTTTGCGGAGCACGTGATTGAGCTTGCGCTTGGCGGAGTCGCTTTCGGGATCGCGATCCACGAGCTGTTCAAATGTTTTCTTTGCGCGCTCGTACTGCTGATCGGCAACCAAGGCATCACCGAGGTGCGCGAGCGCATCGGCGATATGGAAGGAATCACTGGTGCGTCCGTAGAGTTCCACGAGCCATTCGAGAGGCTCGACACTTCCCGGCATGCTGGCAGAAAGCTCGTTGAGTAATTTGGCGACGACCTCGTGCTCCCCGGCGTCGATCATGGACAGCCGCGACTTTTCCAGGATTTCCATGGCTTTTTGGCCATTCCCGGATTGCAGCAGGGATTCGACGACTTTTTGCATCGGCCCAAAATTCTTGGGGTCCGCCTCAAAAACGCGGTGCGCGAGCGCCGAAGCCTCGTCCCAGTCGGAATTCTTCAGATAAAGATCAAGGAGGAGTTCGGTCTGCTCGCCGCCTTTCTCGAGACCGGCGGCTTGTTCCAAAAGCTGTGTGGCCTTGGTGAGATTGCCTTGCGAAGAATATGAGCGGGCCTTGATGATGACTGCGCCCAGATTGCTGGGTTCGAGTTTCAGTGCCTTGTCGGCGAGCTTTTCGCTCTCGCCCTGGTCACCGCGAGCCAGCGCGCGCTGTGATGCGGAGACGTAAGCTTCGATGGCGTCCCGAGTCTGCCCCATGGCCTGGTACAAGTCGGCCAGGCGGATCTGGATGCGGAGATTGTCGGGTTCCGCCTGCAGAAGTTTCTTGAGGAGTCCAATGGCTTCCGGCTGGCGATTATTCTTCAAGTGAATTTCCGCCAGTTGGAGAAAAAGTGGACGGGCCTCGCTCATAACGCCCTGTTGAACGTAGAGGTCGGCAAGCTTTTCCAGCGGGCGGATTTCTTCGGGAGCGAGTTTGGCAATGCGCTTGTAAACGGCGATTGCTTTTGTCAGGAAACCATCGCCGACAAAAATCTGCGCAAGGCGCTCAAAATAATCGATGGCCTGGAAGGTTTCACCCTGGCGGATATATAGTTCGCCGATGGTCATCAGGGTGACCTGATCGCGAGGCTCGTACTTCAAAATATTCTGGTATTCGGCGATGGCTTGGGCGACTTTGCCCTGGTTCAGCAGCTTTTGTGCGGCTTCTACGTTCTTGCTCTTGTTATAGGCCATGCGCGAACAGGGACAAACCTCCACGCGGGAGTCTGCCCAGGACATTCTCCTCGGTTGCTTGCGGTTGTGGAAACCCGCAATCGTACAGAACTACGCTATCAGGCGGGAAAAAGACAAGTCAACGAACCCAAAGCAGCTTGTGAGCAGCCAGTTATCCCCGTTCACAGCAGGAAATTCGCGGGCGAAAGCAAGGCGAATGGGTTCCGGGCTTCGCTTCTTCGCCCTCGGGCGGGCGTCCAGCCATTAGTTCTCGAGAGGAAGTTGTGTCTGGATGGCGCCGGCAGCCCAGCAGGCGGATTCGCGCACGGGTGCGAAGGAATGGCGGTGAAGAGGCGAGGGGCCGTGCTGGCGCAAGGCTTCAAGATGGTCGGGCGTGCCGTAGCCCTTGTGTCGCGCCAAACCGTATTGCGGATAAATGGCGTCCCACTTTTCCATGCAAGTGTCTCGATGTGTTTTCGCAAGGATCGAAGCTGCCGCGATGGAGATGCTGCGGGCGTCTCCTTTAATAAGGGATTTCTGCTCGATCAGGACTTCGAGTTGCATGGCGTCAATGAGCAGGTAGTCGGGTGGAATTGTCAGTTGCAGCAGCGCGGCGGTCATCGCCTGGCGCGACGCCTGGTAAATGTTCCACGCATCGATGCGCTGCGCGTCTATTTCCGCAACAGCCCACGCCAGTGAGTGTTCCTTGATGCGCGCGGCAAGCTCAATGCGACGGTCAGCGGAAAGCTTTTTGGAGTCGTCGAGGCCGACAATGCGTCGCTTGGGATTGAGAATCACGGCGGCGGCAACGACCGGGCCAAACAGCGCACCGCGTCCGGCTTCATCAATGCCGGCGATGCGCATCCAGCCCAGTTGGCGCGCCGCTCGCTCGAAACGGGTGGAGCAGAGTCGGCTCATCGCGGGGAATTTTAGCACGTCGCGTAGACTGTGGATGACCAAGTCGAGCAAATATAACTATTCGTACCACAAGGCAACTACTGGGTCGACTCGCGCGGCCGCCGCGCGGGAATCCAAGCCGCTGCAATCACGGCGACAACTGGGAAGAGTAGCGCGAGACCGAGGTGTTCGCGCGACGGACACTATCCTCGCAAGAAGACAAGTTGACCGCAGAGGATGTTGGAGCCTAGGATGGCCGGGCAAATTCTGTTCATGTCGAGAATCGGGGGAGAATTCCATGCGTCTATGGTCACAGTCTGTTTTGGTTCGAGCCGGTTTTTGGCTTTCTTGCACGGTAGCTCTACTCGTGCCTTCGCCGTCATGCGTTGCTCAAGGTCTTGCCAGCAGCGATCTCTCCGGCTTGCGGTCGGTTGGAAGCGTCGAATTGTCGCCAGACGGCCGACACATTGCTTATACGGTGACCATGCGCGACCGGCCCGGCCGCCCTTATGGTCAGCTCTGGATCATGGATGCCACCACGCAGAAATCCGTCCGAGTGGGCGGCGAAAAAGATTCCGGAGGCGGTCCACTGTGGTCGCCGGACGGCAAATGGTTCGCATTTCAGGGGCATCAGGGCGAAAAGGGAGGATTGTTTGCCGCGCGATCAGACGGCTCTGAAGTCACCTTTCTCACGTCGCTGAACGGCACCAATAGCCCGCTGCCGGGCGCGGGAAAGGATTTTACTTGGTCGCCCGACGGAAAGCAGCTCGCTTTCATTTCCTCGACTCCCGGTGCGAAGACCGCGGAGGCCAGCGGCGATCCCATGGTAATTACACGCTATCTATATAAACCCGATGCTGGCGAAGGAATGACACGCTTCAACGACAATCAGCGGCTGCACATTTTCGTGGTGGATGTTTCCGCAAAACAGGTGCGCCAACTGACACAAGGGGACACCGACGAGCATTCCATCGACTGGTCGCCGGACGGTAAGGAAATTCTTTTTGCTTCAAATCGTGAGCCGAATCAAGACGAGTTCTTCAATTACGACATTTTTGCTTTGAAGGTTGCGGACAACAGCATTCGGCGCCTGACGGCTACGGAATATAGCGAGTATGAACCCCTGTGGTCTCCAGAGGGCAAGCGTATCGTTTTTCGCGGCACTCGACGCGGACTGACCGACCGCGAGACGACCATGGAGGACACCCACGTTTGGGTGATGAACGCCGACGGCAGCGACCGCCGGGAAATCGGCGCCGTCCTGGACAACCGTCAGGGCGCGCCACGTTGGGCGCCGGACGGCAGCGCCGTCTATTTCACTCTGCAGGAGCGCGGCCGCATCCACTTGGTGCGGTTGCCCATCTCCGGCGGCAAGCCGGAATATGTGGTGAAAGACATCGGAGGTGTGGGGGGCTGGTCCGTGGGGAGGGACGGATCGCTGGCGTACGGTTTCGCGTCACCACAAGACGCGGCGGAGCTTTATCTCAAGACAGGCAACGGCGTGGCGCGCAAGTTGACGGACTTGAATGCACAACTTTTTGCGGGGAAACAAGTTGCCGAAATCGAATCCTTTACGTTCATCAGCAACGACAACAAGTTTGAAGTCGAGGCTTTTCTCACCAAACCATTGGGGATGACCGCTACGTCGAAACATACTCTGATCGTCAATATTCACGGCGGGCCGCACGGGCAAAATGGACCGACATTCAATTTCAAGAATCAGGTCTACGCAGCACACGGATGGGCCACGCTAAACGTTAACTATCGCGGCTCCACGGGCTACGGACAAAAGTTTGCCGACGCCGTCTTCGCCGATCAGAACGGCAACGAAGGGCAGGATGTTCTGTACGGGGTGAGCGCCGCGGTGCGCCGATACTTATGGATAGACCGCGAGCGCCTGGGCATCGAAGGCGTGAGCTACGGCGGCCAACTCACCGATTGGCTCATCACACAAACGAACGAATTCAAAGCCGCGATTCCCATCGCGGGGATCGCCAACCTCGTAAGTTACAACTACATGACCTATTACAACCAGTATGAAGAAATGGAGTTTGGCCAATTCCTGCACCAGGGAAACTTGATGGACGTCGCGTGGGAACGTTCAGCGCTGAAGCATGTGGCTGCCGCTCACACGCCTACGATGTTGATGCATGGCGAAAACGACAACGATGTCCCCATCGCCGAAGCCGAGCAGTTCTTCATTGCCCTGAAAGACGTGGGCACCGAGGCCATTTTCGTGCGCTATCCGCGCGAGGGCCACGGCCTGAGCGAGGTTAAACACAACATCGATTCCATCGACCGCTGCATCGCATGGTACGAAAAGCACTTCCCCAAGCCCGGCGCGGAAGGCGTCACAAACGTTCAACCCTGAAGGGAAATGAAAAAGCCCCGGTTTGCCCGGGGCTTTTCTTCAATAGGTGTGAAATCGAGAATAGCCGCTTAAGCCTTTGCTTCGGTTCCGGCAGTCGCCACGGCAGCCACTTCCTCGCGACCGGCGCGCTTGATGCGGGCAGCCTTGCCCTTCAAATCGCGCAGGTAATACAGCCGGGCACGGCGCACTTTACCTTTGCCAACGACTTCGATCGAGCTGATGGTGGGCGAGTGCAAAGGGAAAATGCGCTCGATGCCAACGCCAAAGCTGACCCGGCGCACCGTAAATGTTGCACCGGATGCCCGGCCTTTCTTGGAGATCACCACACCTTCGAAAGCCTGGAGGCGCTCCTTCACCTTCTCGCCTTCGCCTTCTTGCAAGCGGACGTTGACGCGCACGGTATCGCCCGGGCGGAACTCGGGGAGGTCTTTGCGCAGTTGCGCTTCATGCAATTTTTGAATTACGGGATTCATGTTCTTGTTTCCTTTTAGACCCACTCAGGCGGGGCCAACTCTTCTGAGACAATCAATAATTATAGACAAATCGCTACATTTTGCCTAGCGGATTCGGACCCGTTGGCGAGCAAAGCCCTCGCGTTTCTCATCGGCCGCTGGACGGCTAGCTCAAGCTAGGCCTGTGCCGATGCGGAGGCGCGCCTGCGAATTACTGTTTCCGCAAAGCGCTCCATCTCTTCCAACTGAGGGCTGAATTGCAGTAGAACGAGGTCAACGCCCGCGGCTTCAAATTGCGCCAGGCGCTCGGCAACCTGTTCCGGCGTGCCGACCAGACCCGACCGTAAGCCGCGATTCGAGACCGAGTAATCTTCGAGAGAAACGCGCTGCTCCAGTTGCGTTCCAGCAAGCCATTGCTGGTAATTCGCGTAGCCTGCCGCGGATTGTTGAACATCGGTGATGCGCCGCAGCTCATCCTGCGCTTCGCGTTCCGTTTCGCGAACAATCGCATATCCCGCAACGCCGAACTTGAGCGGCGGCAGATTGTGTTTTGCCCGGCGCTCGCGCAGATCGGCAATTTTCTCGCCAACGCGCTCCGGCGGGTCGCCGTGCATCAGATAAGCATCACACTTTTCGGCGATCAGCTCCTTTGCCGCCGGAGACTCGCCGCCCGCGTACAACGTCGGCCGCGGCTTTGCCAGCGGTTTGGGCTCGAGAACATTGTCTTCCACGCGGTAGTACTTCCCCGAAAATGAGAAATGGTCCTGCTTCCACACCCCATCCAGGACGTCCAGCCATTCGCCGGTGCGCGCGTAGCGGTCGTCATGCTGCTCGAAAGCGACGCCATACTTCCGCGCTTCGTCAGCCCACCACGAGGAAACCACGTTTAGTGTGAGACGTCCGTTGCTGATACGATCGATGTTGGCCGCTTGCTTTGCCAGCAGGGCCGGTAGATGGAAAGTCGGCCGCACTGCCACCATCAATTCGATCCCTTCGGTCACTGCGGCCAGTGCCGCAGCCGTGGACCACGCATCCAGCGAAGGCGCCTCGACGCCCTTAATATCATTGAGGTTGAGCTCGGCAATCAGCGTCAGGTCGAAGCCAATCTTTTCGCTCCGCTGCGCGAGCTTCTTCACGTACGCCCAGTTCGCTTGCATGTTTTCGTTTTCGACGTTCCGCAGCCAGCCGCCGAAAACGGGAAGCCAGTAGCCGTATCTCATCGCGGGCCTCCGCTCGCGGCAACGTGCTCGTTCCGATTCGCTTCGTGACGTTGCGCCTCCCCGATGAGGAAGTCCGCAAGCCGCGCGTAGGGATTGAAGCCGATCACGCGCACAGGATCGGCCACAAAATTCGAAAGCGCGTTCACATCGTAATAGAGCTGCCGGCCTGTACGGTCGTCGACGACGTACTCGATGCCACCGACTTCGACGCCAGCGAGCTCCACAATCCGTTCAACGTCTTCAATCACCTGCCGCGGCGGTTCGTAGCCTTCCACTTTCATCCCGTTCTTGGGCGCATCCACCGGACATGCAATGCGCGTCAGTTCTTCCCCTCGCGTATTCTGGCAGATGTCCGCTGGGCACAAGTTGTAACTCTCTCCAGTGATGTGAATCTGAATCGCATACAGAAATTTCCCGCCAAGAACTTCCACACGCGTGATGATCCCATCTCGCGCCGTAAACGCCTCCTGCACCAGCGCCGTGGAATCGATGCCAAAGTAGAGACGGTTCGCCGCGACAGCCGCGCGCAACTCCTCCGGTGTATTGAATCGTTCAATCCCTGCGCCGCTGCCGCCAATATTCGGCTTGATCACAACCGGGTACCCGACGGCCTCCGCCGCCTCAAGAGCCTGCGAAGGATGATTGATGACTCGCGCTCTCGGATACGGCAATCCCAGTTTTTCCAGGTTTGTCAGTTGCAACGCTTTGGAAATTTCGTGATTGAAGCAACGGTAGCCATTCACCACGCGCATGCCCTTGCCCTCAAGGTGCGCCAAATAGTTGAGCGTATAAAATATGCCGTGGCCCAAACCGCGCTGCCAGGCCGAAGGGCTCATCCGATTAAACAGCAGCGAATAGTCGCGTTCCGGAGACGCCACGTCGTAACGATGGTGGCGAGCGTCGATCTTCAGCCACGGCACGCCGCGTTCATCGAATTGCTGAAACAGCGGCCGGAACCAGTCCGGATGCTCGTAGTAAATGGCGATGGGCTTTTCAAAGCCATGTCCGTTTCCATTCGTCTCGTTGCTCATCAACCCTCGCCTTTATAGCGCTCGTCTTGCGGCTATCCCTTTGGGGCAGCAGTATCTTGTTGCTCTTGAACGACTTCTCATGCGATGACAAGGAACCTCAAGAAGTTTCATTTTATTCCCTAGGCAGCAGGTCAGGGCGATTGCAGCAGGTCTTTTCGATCGCCGCCGCCCGCCGCCACTTGGCCACTTCCGCGTGATTTCCCCCAATGAGAATCTCTGGCACGGCCCATCCTCGGTACTCCGCCGGCCGCGTATAGTGCGGAAAATCCAAGAGGAGGTGATTCGAAACCTTCGCCGAAGGACCTGCACCCTGCACGGGATGACCCGTCTCCGATTCCGCCTGAACGCCAACACTGAACGATTCATTCTGCGACGAAGCCTCATTCCCCAAAGCCCCCGGCAACAAGCGCGTGACCGCGTCCACAATCATCATGGCCGGCAGCTCACCTCCGCTGAGCACGAAATCTCCAATCGAAATCTCTTCTGTCGCCAGATGCTGCGCCACGCGTTCGTCCACCCCTTCATATCGCCCGCACACAAAAATGATGCGCTCCATCTTCGCAAACTTCCGCGCCGTTTCCTGGTTAAACAATTTTCCTGCCGCAGACATCAAGACGATCGCCGTCTTTGGATCCGCCGCATGCTGTTTCGCTGCGTCGCCCACGCCGTGCCCAAGGAGCGATTCCACCGCCTCAAACAGCGGCTCCGGCTTCAGCACCATCCCTTCGCCGCCGCCGAACGGCCGGTCATCCACGGTCCGGTGGCGGTCCTTCGTGAACTCCCGCAAATCCTGCACGTGAACCTGAACAATGCCCGCTTCCATCGCCCGGCGCACAATGCCGTGGTTCAGCGGCCCGGCAAAAAACTCCGGAAATATGGTAATCAGGTCGAAGCGCATGCCCCACTAGTTTAGCCAATCGACGCCCTAGCTGCCATTCGCACCTCGCCTGTCGCCAAGCTCCCCGTGGCGTTCGAGTCCGTAAACTCTTACGATTCCTCCGGACTGGAACCTTTTCTGTCCTACCGGACAGCTTGTTAACTTCCCTCCGAGTTTGTAACCTCATGTCGGTGAAGAGTTTAGGTCCAGCCTGAGCGACGGAACCTGTGCGCGTTCTTCGCGCCAACGATTGGCCTGTTTGGGAGGCGATCTCCATGTTGTCTTCTGCTCGCGGTCTCCGCGTCTCATGCCTACTTAATTCGTTAGCCGCCATCCCTCTCGTGCTGGCAGGCTGCGGCGGTTACGGCAGCAACGGCGGAGGTGGTGGCGGAGGCGGAAATGCTCCGTCTGCCCCCACAGCACTCGCGGCCACACCGGGAAATGCGCAGGTGACTCTCAACTGGAACGCCAGCTCCGGCGCGACGACCTATTACGTTAAGCGCTCCCTAGCCAGCGGCGCCGAAGCGCAAATCGCCACAGTTTCAGCCACCACTTACACGGACAGCGCCGTAGCCAATGCCACGACCTATTACTACGTTGTTTCCGCGTATAACTCGTATGGCCAGAGCCCCAATTCGGCAGAAGTTAGTGCCACACCTGTCGCTCCGGCAACACCGCCTGCTGCCCCTACCGGCTTACAGGCCACGGCGAGCAATGCGCAGGTTACTCTGAGCTGGAAC
>Ga0099793_10000274_pt1 | contig 13257 bp, 16 predicted proteins | sample Rivendell_Oct201_9_FD_77319 | JGI IMG/M metagenome (GOLD analysis project Ga0099793, IMG submission 77319) | Vadose zone soil and rhizosphere microbial communities from the Eel River Critical Zone Observatory, Northern California to study diel... | ecosystem: Environmental > Terrestrial > Soil...
CTAAAGATTTGCTCGGCACAAGCTCGCAGTCTACGAACTGAGCAACGGTGCTAGATTCTCAATCCGGTCTGTCATTTTGAGCAAGTCTCTGGCCGACGCATTCTCTGCTATCCACGGTTTGCATCTCAGGTTGATCGTGATTATGTCCCCGGCCATTCGCTCTAGGCATAGGAACAGCGGAGGGATTGGAGAATACACCAGATCGTTTCCGCAGTTTGGACACCGAATCATAGAAACCGTGTGCTATTGGGAGAGCGGTTATTTGGGTCGAATGAGAATCGTCGTGCCTTCTGCCTTGACCTCGTAGACTGGTTCGGGGGTTTGCGCCGGTCCCCGACTAACCTCGCCTGTTATGAGGTCGAATCGCGATCCATGCCAGGGACATTCGACCGCGTGATCCTCTAGTTTTCCTTGGGCTAGCGGTCCTCCCATGTGAGTGCAAGTGTTTCGGATGGCATAGTATTTGCCCTTCACGTTTGCGAGGCAGACTGGCTGGCCCTTGTATTGCACGACCTTCATTTTATCCGGCGGAATCTCAGAGGTTGACGCTACCCTTACGAATTCTTCGGCCATTTTTGAGTCGGACCTTGGATGTAACTGACGATCTTGAAGTTCTATTAGTTTTTGCTTCCTAATTGGAGCGCTATTGAAGCGCTAGCACTTACCAGGAAAGTTCGGTTCCCCATTCGCAATCAAGAGTTCCCTAATGATCCGGTAGTCAAGAAATTCAATTATTCCTGAGAATAAAGAAAAAGGGGAAAATGGGAGATATTGCCGTTATTCGCTGATGCTATGCTCGGGTGTGACTTTCGCAGCGGGCAGCTCGATCGGCATGTGCATCGGTAGCGTTAGGCGACGCATGACTGGGGAGTGAAGTGGGGTGGTCAAAGTCGCAAGGGGGTACAGTTGTCGGAGGCCCATTTGGATGATGGGAGTGAGCCGCTGCCTGACCTGCGCCAGCTACTAGGGATATCATCACAGGCGACATTGCGGCGATCAAAGCGATCGAGAGCAGAGCGACGATTTTTGCTTTCATTCGTTTTCCCACCGGCCCTTATCCTCTCAAGAAATATAAATCAAGAGTTTTGAAGGCTGTACAACAGCTCGTTGTACGGTGTCCTTCTGCGTCCCCGCTAGTCCGCAGATATATTGGCCAATCTGAGGCTATCAAGCGCCGCGCCCACTTTCCTTCACCCATCGTCTCGAGGTGACAGCCTCAACTTCTCTACCTTCATCAGAAACTTCACTAAGATAATGCAAGAACTCTATGTGAGGAGCACCCTTGTGGTGGGGTGCTGGTTTTTTTGAACGGAATCCTTTGGTCGAAGAGCATGTTTAGCTCGAGTCCTTCTCGCATGCTGCGTATGTGGCGCCGGGAGAGATTCCTGATTCCACTCGGTACCTCAGCGCATTGCTAGAAGTTACGAGGCACTTTAGTCCCGCGTTCGAAAGTCGTGAGTCAGCGTTCCTTTTCCTGGGACACATGTCATGAAACACATCGGGGTTACTCGTTTTGCCCTTCTGCTCGCCCTTGCGACATTGGCTCCGATCTTATCCATCGATCTGGTTCCAAGAGTCAACGCTTGTTGCCCGACTCCGGGTGGCGGTTACTACTCACTGACATCGGTGCCTGCCTCAACGCAAGAAGGCAACGCGGTGAACCTGGTTCTTACCGTTACTGGAGCGGGCGGTGGGACCCTCTATCAGGTCAGATTCATTGTAAAGAACCCCGCGAGTGTGATTTTTCAGTCTCCACTGGAGAACTACACGACTCTAATCGGCCAGTCCCAATTTACTAAGTCGGTCGCGTTCCCGAGCCCATCATTTGCAGGATCTGACTCATTGCTCGGCCAATACGCAGCTTCAGTCGACTTGGTAAGCCCCATCTCGTCGCCAAACGTAGCTACAAGTTCTTTCCTCATCAATATGGTCGATAGTTCAGAGCATGAGAGAACTCAAACCGTGACGATTCAGGCCAGCGGGTACAATGTCTCGGAGAGTGTGAATGTAAGCATTAGGACACAGACCACATCAACTCTTGTGTTCTCACAGACCTCTCCAGCATCACCTGGAGGTATCGTAACTGCTAGTTGGAAGATACCCGTGAACGCGACCATAGACACCTACCTGGTGACGGTTTCCGGAACGAGCACTTTCAAAACTCCCTCTGACATTCAACATTTCGGAGTAAATGCAGCGACGATGTCCGTTGCCACCATCACGTCGTTCAAACCAATCTACCAACGGACTGAAACAATGCGGTTTTCCTTCCAGCCAACTTATCCTGACGCGTCGCTACCCTCGACTGGCGTCGGCCTTCTAACACTAGCAACACCTAGCGGCGCCAAAACTACTCTCACGGCCACGTATAACAGCAATTCCCAAACGTTCAACGTCAATTATACAACCTCGGTCATCAATCAGACAGGAGTCTGGACCGTCACGCTGGGAGCACGTGCTTTCAGTGATGCCTATGGGAACACCGGCCCGGCAACTGCCATAATGAACACGCCACAACTAACTCCAGCCGCTCTAACCGTCGATGTGACCGCAAACACTAACATCGGCGTTGGGCAACAACTCCGATTCAACGCGACAATAGAATATCCCGACGGAACACCCCTCCCCCAGTCTGCCACTGTTAGAGCTTACTTGCTCTTTAGCGGGACTCCAGCGATCAACGATTCTGTTCCGATGGTGTTCGACACAACCCTCGGATTGTGGGTGGGCAGCTACACTACACGTTCAAGTGATACAGGAGGACTATGGTCTCTCATCGTCAAAGCATCTGACTCTCCCACACCTGCAAACACTGGCACGGCCACGAGAGCAATAAACATCCAGAATAGTCCACCTGCCAGTTTTCCACTCTACTACTTTGGAATCATAACTGCGATAATAGCGGGTCTGCTCCTTGCGATCTTCCTTGTTTTCAAAAGACGTCGAGTTACACACGCTAGGCTGAAGATCGACCTCGAAGCGGTACACTCCGAAGCTGGACGGATAGAGAGTTCAGACTTCTTCAAGTCCGTAAAGGATCAGGTCCGGAAGGAAAAAGAAGAGTAGAGTATTCTCCTAAACAACCCTTCAGAGGAGCAACCGACAGGTGTCATGCTGGCTTTCTTGTTGCCGAAGTCAAGTAAGCTCTCCCACCAGTGTTATGGATTCTTGTGGCGAAATATGCGTCCCTGATGTAGTTGATATTGAAGAGTGGCGAGAATGTTGTTTTGATTTCCTCCTTGGTGATTCTTCGCGGTCCACCCCAGTTCGTGGGTTCTTTGTCGCTGAAGCAGAGCATGAAGTATTTTCCACCGGTCTTTAGGACTCGGGCGATCTCACGCGCGAAATCGACTCTGTTGCTGTCATCGAACGTGTGGAATAAGCCTGAATCTATAGCGTTGTCGAAATAGTCGTTCTTGAACTCTAGCGAGAGCGCGTTTGCAATTAGGAAGTCAACTTTCAACTTCCTCTCCGTAGATTTGGCTTTCGCAGCATCGATTGCCCGGGTCGCCAAGTCGACTCCGACAACTGAGAATCCCTTCTCGGCGAGGTACAGTGCGTTCTCACCGGTCCCACAGCCTACATCGAGCACGCCGCCTTTGCTGAGTTCGCCAGCCCGAACAACCTCTACAAATGCCGGTTGAGGACGGCCGATATCCCACGGCGGTCTGGTATTGTACGCGTCCTCCCAAGAAATCAAATTCTACCTTTCAAAAATCAATTTTCAGCGCCTTCTTCATAAGGCTCTCTTATCTAGAGGTGCAGCCTATTGATTCGTGAACGAATAGGTTAGGATCAAAGGATGATAGAGACACATTACCCAGAAGGCTTCACGGATTTCCTAGAATTCTTGTGCGGGAAATATGGTGTGGATAGGAACCACTTATTCGTCGAGTACAGTTCGAACCCTCCTCCACCCGTGAGAGGAAGTAGGCCGGGTTACTATGACGGGTTGCTTTCATACCGGGAGAAAGGCGGTCATGTTGAGTTCCTTATCATAGTCTTTAGAGCAGCACGCGATCCACTACTGACCCTAGGGCATGAGTTTGCCCACCTAGTCGCCGACTTGAAGACCGGGAAGATTGGCAAACCGCTAGGTCCCCCGGATGATGTGCTGGAGAGGAAATTTGACGACCAAGCTCGAGGAGATCTTAACGAATTCTTGACGCAAAAGAAGATAGATAGATCGGAACGTGCCTAGCAGATCGTCGGATCTATGTTGCGGTCCCAAAAGGATAAGGCCCAGGAGTTCCGCGAACTCCACCGTGGCAGGAGAATATTGGTTCTTCCGAATGCATGGGATGTGCCAAGCGCGCGAGTATTCGAGAACGAGGGGTTCCCCGCAGTTGCGACGTCTAGTGCGGGGCTCACGGTGTCTCTCGGCTACCCGGATGGCGAGGTGATTGGGAGGGACGAATTCCTTTTGGCTGTTCAAAGAATCGCCAGAGTCTTGTCGGTTCCACTTTCGGTCGACATCGTGGCTGGATTCGGTAAGACTACGAAGGAGGTTCTGACTACGGTAAAAGCAGTTCTGAAAGCAGGGGGGATTGGCGTAAACATCGAAGACTTTGTGCACACAACGAAGAAGCTCTACCCCGTCGATAGACAGGTTGAAAATGTCAAAGCGATCAGAAAACTAGGCAATACCGTACGAGTTCCAGTTGTAATTAACGCCCGGACAGACGCACTAAGATTTGGAACAGGCGACGAAGAAGCGAAATTCGCGGAAGCCGTTCGTCGAGCCACAGCCTACAGAGATGCAGGAGCCGATTGTGTCTATCCTATGGGTCTGACTGAAGCGGGCTCCATCGGGCGATTTGTGAAAGAGCTTGACTTTCCTATCAATGTCATGGTAAGGAAAGGGTTGCCTCCCATCAGCGAGCTGGAGAGACTTGGGGTTGCTCGTGTGAGCTTTGGTCCAAGCGCGTCCTATGCTACAATGGGTCTCTTGAAGCGAGCAGCGAAGGAAGTCTTGGAACAAGGAACATATCAGAACCTCGTTGAGGGAGCGATCAACTTTGACGAACTTAACAGCCTGGCAGCACGTAAGGTGGATCCTAAAGGTTCCGACGCATAGAGTGCAGGTCGAAGGGTCAGTATTTAGTCGATCGCGACGAGCTTAACGCTCTTCAGCTTGTCCTCTTTCTGGAATTCGTGAGCCATCGACCCCACTTTCTTTGCGTCGCCCTCCAGCAGGAAGAGTTCGACGCAGTTGGTTTGGCTGATCTTGTTGTGAATGTGAGTCTTTACAATGTCATCGAATTCGTGCTTGAGCTTGGTAATGGGCGCTTCGTTGGACTCGTCGTGAGTTACGACTATGATGGCATTCATGTGTCCAGAGAGCGCGTTTTTCTCCTTGGAGTCCTCGAGCAAGAGCCTGATCGCCGCTCTGACAAGTTCCGATCGACCCGCAAATCCTCCTGACTTTTGGATCTGATCCATTTCCTTTATCATTTGATCCGGAAAGGATAAGCTGACAATGGCCATTTTCGATGGCTAGTAGCATAGTTAACAATGGTTATAAACATTGTAGCCAATTGTTAATAACAGATTTACGGTTCGAAGTTCTTTTGTCGAACTTCGCCGTCGATTTGGTCGAGTTATGAAGATTGGCTGTCGCAGTTCAATATTGAATATGAAGCGGGACTAACCGAAGTTAATAACTCGGGCAAAATACTTAATAGCATTATCGTCCACTCTCTCCTGGGCATCACTAAAGGAGAACGAGGAATGCAAAAGAGGACGTACGTCATAGCCGCGGTCTTAGCTGTGACTCTCGTTGTGGCAACAGCCGCTGGATTGTACTTCAACCGGCCACCATCCCAAACGAGTTCAGCTGAAATCGAAGTAGTGGCGGCCGAGAACTTCTGGGGCAGTCTTGTATCCCAGCTTGGCGGGACACACACACAGGTGCTGAGCATTGTTTCAGATCCTAACGCAGACCCTCACTCGTACGAAAGCAACGCTGCAAACGCTCGCGCAATTGCAAACGCGAATCTGGTAATTGTTAACGGTGCCGGATATGATGATTGGGCTCTAAGATTACTTTCCGCAAACAGTAACCAGAATCAGAAAGTATTGAACGTGGCAGACTTATTGGGAAAGAGCTCGGGAGACAACCCTCACTTCTGGTACAGTCCAACCTACGTAAATCAGACTGTGCATGCGATGTATTCAGATCTTGTTTCTGTTGACAAAGTGAACGCTGGGTACTACGGTCAGGAATATGCCAGTCTAAACGCTTCGCTGGGACTATACAACAGTCGAATCAACAAAATCGCCACGCAATTTCCAGATCGGCCAGTTGCATCGACGGAGAGTATCTTTGCATATCTAGCCGAGGCGACTCGCCTTAAGCTCATCTCCCCTCCAGGCTTTATGAGGGCTGTTGCTGAAGGCAATGATCCCACTACTTCTGACAGAATCTTATTTGAAAGGCAGATCATCAACGGCACTCAACCTGGAAACGCGACAGTGCTCGTGTACAATCAACAGACTGTAACGACTCTTACACAAAACATCATTCAAGAGGCCGGTGCACATTTGATTCCAATCGTGCGCGTGACTGAGACTGTGCAACCGACTGACGTTCGCTTCCAAGACTGGATGTATGCGGAGTTGATCGATCTTCAGAACGCGCTCAACACACAAGCTCCAGGACATTGATGAATGAGTACGACAGTCTCAGAAATTATCGCAGCTAGAAACGTAACGGCTGGCTACCCTGACAGTACCGTCTGGCGAGGGGCCAGTTTCAACATCAATCGGGGCGAGTTCGTCTCGATTATCGGTCCCAATGGAGCAGGAAAGACAACTCTCTTTCGCCTACTTCTCGGATTGCAGCGCCCTCTTGGTGGCAGCATCGAGATATTCAATGCACCGCCTAGGCGTGGCAATCCACTGATTGGCTACGTGCCTCAGCGTCATGGGATCGACAGCGAAACAAACATTGAATCTCTTGAACTGGTGCGACTAGCGCTTTCAGGTAAGCATTGGGGATTCAGTCTTTCGGGACGAGATCGCAAAGTTGCCCTTGGAGCCCTGAGAGCCGTCGGATCAGAAGAACTGGCCCATCGTTCGCTCAACGCGCTCTCTGGCGGAGAATTGCAGAGGATATTTCTGGCAGAGGCGTTAGTCAGCAGTCCTGAACTGCTATTGCTCGATGAGCCGTTGTCCAATCTCGACCTGAAACGAGAGAAGGACCTCGTCCAGCTCGTGAATAGTGTAGTCCGATCGCGGAACGTGACTGCACTGCTGATAGCTCACGACATCAATCCACTTCTACCGTTTCTCGACAAGGTGATTTTTATCGCGAACGGCAAGGTCGCAACTGGGAAGCCCGACGAAGTGCTAACATCAGAATCTCTCACGGCTCTGTACGGTGTTCCTGTTGAAGTTCTGCGTGACTCTCGGGGAAACGTGGCGATCATAGGGATTGACGAACACCATGGTGATGAATAGGATGACCTTCAGCATCAATCTCATCGCGGACCTCCAGGAGATCTTTCGGTACCAATTCATGCAACATGCTGTCGAAGCTGGTACAGTGGTCGCTATCGTCGCTGGCATAGTTGGCTACTTCGTAGTGCTTCGTCGATCCTCGTTTGCTGCGCACGCCCTCTCCCATGTTGGCTTCGCCGGAGCTGCCGGTGCCGTATTGTTTGCCGTCAGTCCTGTCTACGGTCTTCTCCTGTTCACAGGAGTGGGTGGCTCGGCGATGGCAGTTCTCAGTCCTCGAGCCGCAAACCGCGATGTCCATATCGGTACAGTTCTTGCGTTCATGCTCGGCTTAGGCGTACTGTTCATCAGTCTCTATGCAGGAAACTCGACCCAAACCTACTCTATCTTGTTTGGAGAGATATTGGGCATCAGCAGTAGCGATGTACTTCTGACGCTCGCCGCGGGGGCGGTAATTCTCGCCGCTGTCGCGATAGTGTATCGACCCCTCCTGTTCTCCTCGCTCGATGAGGATGTTGCAGAGGCGAGAGGCATGCCCACTTTCTTGCTCGGCATAGTCTTCATGCTTCTGGTCGCAATTGCGACGTCGATTGCAGTCCAAGTCGTTGGAGTCCTTCTCATTTTCTCATTAATGGTAACGCCAGCCGCGATAGCCCAACAACTGGCAAAAAGACCGCAAACAGCCATGATAGTCTCCGTCGCCATCGCTCTTGTGGCAACATGGCTAGGCCTCTTTGTTGCGTATTATGAACCGTATCCCGTGAGCTTTTTCATAACCACGATAGTGTTCAGTTTCTACTTGCTCATAAGATTCGTATATCGAAAAATCAAACCCTTGAAAATGTATAAACCCACTTTCGAAGACACTCAATCACAGAGGTGGACCAAAGAGTGATCAAAGGAATGCATGGCATATTCTACGTGCCGAATCCTGAGGAAGTGCGCGCGTTCATTCGCGACAAGCTAGGTTTTGCGCATAATGACATAGGCGAAGGCTGGCTGATTTTTGACATGCCCGAGGCCGATCTTGGTGTTCATCCATCCGACAATGCTTACCATTCGATCTCCTTCTATTGCAACGACATTCACAAGACTGTTGAAGAGTTGAGATTACGTGGCGTCGACTTTTCTTCAGGCATCACTGATGAAGGATGGGGACTGTTGACTCACTTTCGAATGCCTGGGAACATGGAGGTTGAGCTATACCAGCCAAGGTATGCGAAACGATCTCCTAGCAAGATCTCAAGGACTAAGGCCACAAACAGAGCACGACGAAAGAACAGAAAGCGCGTCTAGCGCACCGTGATTCAGCAGTCTTCGGGCTCGTTAAGCAGAGCAGTCTAGGACCCGTAGAGTTTGCTTCGTCCGACTAGGTCGGTTAGGATGGGCATGAGGTCTAGTCCGCGTATTCGTCCGAAGTTTCCACGGCTGGCGCTGGCTTCGCTGAGTTTTAGGACTCGGCTTGCTGGGACGTCGGGTCCGGCAATCACTACGGGGACCGGGTCGCCCGTGTGGAATCCGTATCCAACGGGAGTAGCGTGGTCGGATGTTAGGGCGACATAGTTGGCGCCGATGTCTACCTCGTCAATTACGTGTCCGACCAGCCTATCGACATCTTCGAGAGCCCGGACCTTGCCCTTGAAGTCAGCATCGTGACCAGCGATGTCTGGAGCTTTGACGTGTACGACTACGAAGTTCTTGTCCTTGGCTCCCTCAATAACGGCCTTCGCCTTGGCCTCGTAGTCAGTCTTTATGCTGCCCGTCGCTCCCTTAACATCGATGACATCTATGGCGGCGGCAGTTGCTATGCCTTTGATCAAGGCTGTTCCGGTGATGCAGGCGCCTCGAAGATCAAACATTGACTTGAAGCTGGGAAGCGAGGGACGCGTCCCTGCGCCTCTTGTCAGTATAATGTTCGCGGGCTTCTCGCCATCGTTTGCGCGTTCCTGATTTAGCGGATGCTCTCTTAGAGCCTCGTGTGATCTCTTTACGAACTCGTTGACGGCGGCCGACGTCCTCTTCGCCTCCTCTGATCCGTCGGTAGCTCTGGATATTACGAGTTTCAATCCTTCTTCTTGAGGATCAGTATCGGTCACATTCTTCGACAGCTTCTCTCCCCTGAGAACTAGCACTGCTCTGTGATCGACCGTGGGCTTGAAGATCGTTTTGATTCCGGGAACGCTCTCGACTTTGATCTCGCTGACCGCCTTTGCGAGCTTCGATGCGCCCTTGCGGATTCTTCCCGCGCGCCTATCTTCGACGCGAAAGTCATCGTCTACAGTTGCGAAGTTGGCTCTGAATGCAATGTCGTTGGGTCCCAGGTCTATGCCTGCACCTAGTGCCTCTAGTGGTCCTCGTCCGGTGTAGTACTTGGCCGGGTCGTAGCCGAACAGGGCAAGATTTGCGACATCGCTGCCGGGTCTTACGCCTGGAGAGATGGGATCCATCAGTCCGACTAGGCCTCCTTTGGCAAGTCGGTCCATGTTTGGTGTGTTTGCGTATTCCAAGGGTGTCTTGTAGTCGTGATCTATGAGTGGCCTGTCACCCATTCCATCGACGATGATCAATACTGCTCTCTTGTCAGCCATTTCTGAAACCGTGTAGCTGACATTTTTACCGTAATAGGGTTAAAACGCTTTCCCATGAATCCTACAAGCGTGAACTACTCAATTTTTTCGGCGCTGAACAAATCTTCGGGAATTTCTAGAATCGTTTTCAAGAGGATCAGTTTCTTTGCGGAAGAAAAAAGATGTCAATCGAGGCGCTCAATCGCGAGTAAGAATGCTTGGAACGGATCAAAACCAAGAGCGAAACGATACTAATCTCCGAAATTCGTCCCTGCATACCAGGTAGAACGGGCTAATCGTTTGACTGCCTCGAAATTACGAATCTCGGTCGTGATTGAATTCTCTATAAAAGGATAGCCGAGACGTCGATTTGAATCTGTTCGATCATACTAGAGCAGGGAACCCAGAGTTACCCTGAACCCCTCGAGCGCGCCGGTTTCGGCGACGAGTTTCACCCTAACATAACTGGGTCTGAAGTATGAAATGTCCAAGTCCACCATCCAGCGAGAGTTCTCCTTCCTAGTAGCTATCGGATAGACGAACGAGTAGTGTTTTTCGCACAAAATCGATGGCAACTTGAGTGGACTGTTCTACAGTCTGTATCGCTGTCAATCTCTATCACCAGCACTCTCCTGTAGTTGATCTCGGATAAGAACGCTCCAGGAGAGGCCCGCGACGCATCATGGATCTCGAAAAAACGCCCTACTCCTGGAGAAATTGCATCTGGTAATCCGGCCAAGACTCATTTTGTAAGGCGGTCCATGTTAGGTGTGTATGCCCATTCTCAGCTTTGTTTGTGGGCTTTGGATTTGCTAGCTCTGCCCAACGCATCACCCGTGCGATGGTCTAACAGTTTTAGTCAAGAGAGGATTTCGTGAAAAATTGAGACTTTGAGCTGTGACGCCTTCATTGATAAGGCGAAATCGTGACTCTTATCAGCATTGCACCGGAAGGATTGGCTGGCTGGTCGGGAGCGCCTGGATATTGATTAGTTGTGGGCGAACTCGCCAACTTATTCGCAGCATCCATTCCAGCAATCACCTTTCCAAACACTGCATACTTCGAATCGAGAGCGGCGCTATTGTCGTGCACATTGATGTAAAATTGTGAACTTCCGCCTACTCCCACGCCTGTACTCGCCATCGCAACATAACCCACATTATTGTGCAGAGAACTATCATATTCGAACGGCACGCTCTGACCCGATGTTCCCTTTCCCCAGGTGTTTCGGTCTCCCCCACCATTTTTGGTGTTAGGATCTCCAGTTTGAATTACGAAGGTGGCGATAATTCTATGCCATACAAGGTAGCTGTAGAAGTTGGATTGAGCCAAACTCACGAAGTTGTTGACAGTTTTTGGAGCTTGTGCTCGATAGAGCTCGACAAATATCGTCCCATTCGTTGTGTCGAGAGTAGCGTAAATTGGGGTTTGAACTACTGGGCTCACAGAGTGCCTCAGTGCACCGCTAGTGCCTATCAAGGTTATAGTATAAGTGCCGTTGGCTGCTGCTGACATGGTCAGGGTTGCAACCCCCGACCCGGTGACGTTGACTGGGCTGATAGTCGCCGTCAGACCTGATGAGCCTGTGGCAGACAGTTGAATTGTTCCGCCAAAGTTGTTCGTTGCTGTGACGTTGACCCTTGAACTAACCGGGCTGCCCGCGTGAATCGTTACCCCTGTAGGCGCGGCTATTGCGAAGTCTGGGGTTCCGCTTGATGATTGGGAGGTCGAATATACGTACCAGCCGACCCCAATTGCTATTACGGCGATAACGACTATCGCGAGGTAGATTCTTCCTCGGCTCTCACGCTTTCGAGCAGTTTGGATAGCCTGCTTCCTTGGGTTGATCGGTTTCTTCTGACCATTGGGACTCTTTGGGTGTCGTGGCATTCCGAGCGCCGGTCAATACTCCTCATCGTTTTGCCGTAGAAATATCATTCGGTTTATCCGGAGAAATCCTACGCTGAACCAGTAGACTATTTTTTGGGGGTCTTGGTACCGAATATTCGCGAGCCAGGAGTGCTCGTCGCAAGAAACCTGCCGTTTGTGGTAGCCATGACCCGTTCGAGTTTGTCATCCAGACGTCGGAGTCGTCCTCTGAAGCTCATCTAAAACCAGATCCATCTGATCCATCTTCTCCTTGACGCTCTCCAAGTCGAGGTTCTTGAGAACGCCATCGAGAACCTGTGCGAGGTATGCCATCAGCTGATACCATCTTTCTTTGGGGGAGATTCCGCCTCCACCTCTTCTGGTCCTCTTGCCAGAGGCCTTGGCGAGAAGTTCAGCTTCTTCGATGGCCTCGACGAGCTTGTCACGACTCGAGACCTCACCTCTGGCGCGACGCCTCTCTGCGTTGCTCTTCGTCGCCTGAATGGGGTTTGCATCGATACTGGTGGAAACAGTTCTGCGCGGACTTTGCCGAGGAGCCGGCGCAAGAACGAAAGACCCATGGTTCTTGTCAAGATTAACCCGCTCAGACTCAGAACGTACGGTCCAGCTATTGAGTGAGAGAGACGGTCAAATTTCGAAAGCGCGTACAGCCTCACAACAGCGAAGGGCCTAACAGAACTACATACTTGCTCGTTCTTCTTGCGGCTCCTGCTCGTTTCTACACACCGGAAAACGTCCATTATAGATGCAGAATCGCCCCAAACCCGAAAACAAAGCCCGAATAAGAACAATCAAAAACGAAGCCCCCTCCAGGGGCGGAGCCCCCGAACTCACAGGCACAATTCCGAACTTGGACTCTCCGGAATGGAAGCGTGGAAATATAGTGGATGGTCAAGGAATACTCAATCATCATGGATTGTTCTGTATGCGGGAACGCGGCCGAACGAGCCGAACGGAATCTCTGTCCCATCCATACTCAAGCACTCCTCAGTGTAAGGCAGGCTTACGATGTTTGGGCCAGCGCGTTTGGCGGTATTACCCCAGCTGACTTTCTGAACCGCGTCGCAAGAGTGAAAGGAACGGGCGGGAACGCTAGGGAGATTGTAGAATTCCTCCAGCAGCATCCCGAGAGGTGGAAGTGACGGAGACACTCATTGTGTGCGAGAAGCCGGATGCGGCTGCGCGTGTTGCACGGGCGCTCGACGAGGATGGCGATCCAGGAAGAATCGATAAGCAAGGCGTCCCGGTCTACGAGTCCCATAACAGACAGGAAACGATCCTGGTCTGCTCCTCACTCGGCCACCTATACGCCGTCGACTCGAAGACCCAGGCCAGCCGACGC
>Ga0099793_10000276_pt1 | contig 13253 bp, 16 predicted proteins | sample Rivendell_Oct201_9_FD_77319 | JGI IMG/M metagenome (GOLD analysis project Ga0099793, IMG submission 77319) | Vadose zone soil and rhizosphere microbial communities from the Eel River Critical Zone Observatory, Northern California to study diel... | ecosystem: Environmental > Terrestrial > Soil...
AGCATGCCGGCCAGCGGCAGGATATTCAGAACACGGAAACAAGCGGACAGATCTACTTCCAGCACGCGATTTCGCCTGAATTGTTTCTGAGCTTTTCGGGAAGCGTGCGGGATTCGGGCGCGACGCTGGCATCGAACCCATTCGCGACGCCCGTGATTGTTTCACAGGACCGCGGCTACCGCGAAGGGTATGCGCGAGCCGACCTTGCAGGGCACCACGGACATCACGATTGGAAAACGGGCGTGGACAGTATTTTCAGCCCGGTGCATGAGGCGCTGCAGTACGCGATAACCGATCCGACTCAATTCGATCCCGGCACGCAGTTGAACTTTCAGTTTCCCTATCAGCGGAAATGGGACGTCGAGCCTTCGATCTACGTGCAGGATCAGATGCGCCTGGGCCGGTGGAACGTCAGCGCGGGGCTGAGGTTCGATCATTATGGATTTGTCGTGCACGAGTCGGCGTGGAGCCCGAGAATCGGCGTATCGAGATTCGTGCCGGCGCTCAACCTGCTGCTTCACGCTTCGTACGATCGCGTTTTTCAAACGCCCGCCATTGAAAATCTGCTTCTCGCGAGTTCGCCGCTTCTCGATGCCATCAGCCCTTCGGTGTTGCGATTGCCGGTGAGGCCGGGGTGCGGAAACTTTTACGAAGGCGGAGTGACCAAGGCATTTCTTGGCAAGCTGCGCTTGGATGCCAATGTTTTCCGCCGGGATTTTCGCCAATATTCCGATGACGATGTCCTGCTGGATACGGGCGTGAGCTTTCCAATTGCGTTCACGAAGGCGCGGATCTTTGGAGAAGAAATCCGATTGGAAGCCCCCCAGTGGGGGCGCTTCTCCGGATACCTGAGCTATGCGAATCAGTCCGGCTACGGGCAAGGGCCGATCACCGGCGGGTTGTTCCTTGGAAGCGATGCGGCCAATGCGCTGACCGATACGAGCAGGTTCGCCGTGACTCAGGATCAACGAAACTCGCTGCACGCTCGTGTCCGTTTTCAAGCGCCGCGGCACGCCTGGGTGGCGATGGGCGCGCAATACGGCAGCGGGTTGCCGGCGAGTATTGGCAACGCCAACGTTAATGACCTGCTAGCGGCCTTCGGACAGCAGATTCTGGATCGCGTGGATCTGGCTCGCGGGAGAGTGCGGCCGAATTTTTCCCTCGACGTGGCGGCAGGCGCGGAAATCTGTCACAAGGAATCGAGGAGCGCCGCGCTGCAGATTCAGGTGGCGAACTTAGCAAATCGGCTCAACGTGATTAATTTTGCGAGTTTATTTTCCGGGACCGCGCTGGGAGAACCGCGGAGCGTTTCGGCGAGCTTGCGGCTTACGTTTTGAGTGGTAGGGGCGCAGCATGCTGCGCCCCTACTTGGCAAGGTGTTCGAGTTCCGTCACAACGCGGTCGAGTTCGTCGATGAGTGGGTTTGAGCCTGCCTTGCGGAATACATTGACGAGCGTGCGGTAGTACCAAAGCGTGCCCTGCTTGCGGCCGGTGAAGCGGTTGAAAACGGCATCGCCTTCGGCGCGATAGTCGGATAGGATTTCGCGGGCGTTGGCCAGTTTGTCGGCGGCGGAAACGAGCCGGACGTCATCGAGCTCGTGGGCGACCTTCTCGATGTAGGCGCGCTTTCTCTCGCCCCAATCCCGTTTTTCGCCGGAGAGTTCGTAAGAATCCGTGCAGCCATCAACGATGCGCGCGACGCGGACGCCGAATTTTTCGCGGATTTCGTCGAGGCGCGGGAGGCCGCCCTGGTCTTCGACGGCATCATGCAGCAGCGCCGCGATGACTTCATCTTCGCCGCCACCGTGTTGAATGACGATTGCCGCGACGCCGAGCAAGTGGCCGACATAGGGCTGGCCTTTACCCTTGCGGCGCTGGTGCAGATGCAGCTCCGCCGCGTAACCAAGCGCCTCTACGAAACGGTTTGTGAGGACCGGCTTTTCGATGATGGATTGTCCGCGAGCCAATTGTTCCGCTTATCTGCGGCGGGCCTTGCCGAGCAGGCGGAGGATTTCCAGATAGAGCCAGATGAGCGTGACCATCAGGCCGAACGCGCCATACCATTCCATGTACTTCGGCGCTCCGTTCTGGACACCAGTCTCGATCATGTCAAAATCGAGAACCAGATTCAGTGCTGCGACGACGACCACGAAAAGGCTGAAGCCGATTCCCACGGCGCCACTGCCGTTGATCGCCGGAACCTGAATGTGGAAGAAACCACCGAGAACCATTTCCACCAGATAGAGAAGCGCGATGCCACCGGTAGCAGCGATCACGCCGAGCTTGAAGCCCTGCGTGGCGCGAATCATACCGGTCTTGTAAGCGAGCAGCATCACGAAGAGCGTCCCGAAGGTGAGGCCGACGGCTTGTATCGCGATGCCCGGGTAGGTGCGCTCGAACATGGCGGAGATGCCGCCCAACGCCAAACCTTCGAGGAGCGCGTAGATGGGTGCGGTGAACGGCGCCCAATTCGGCTTGAAAATGGTAACCAGCGCGACGATGAAGCCGCCGAAAACGCCGCCCATCATCCATGGAATGGGCGCTCCCGGGACTGGAGAGTGCGACAAGCCCCAGGTCCATGCGGCGGTGGCTACGACGCAAAGCAGGAGCAGGCCCGTCTTGTTGACGGTGCCTTGCAGCGTCATCGCTTCGCCGAAAGCGACTTGGCCTTTGAATGCCTTTTCATTGAGCGCTGGATTGGAAGTGCGCATCAGGTTTGCCATTGCCGAAATTCTCCCTAACGACGAGTTTCTAATCTCTCCAAATCTTGCACTAAATTCTACTCCCTGGTGTCCGTCATTTCCATCGTGCCCAAGGCAAGACGAAATCGCTCAGGTGGGCTTTGGTTCCCCGGCGATCTGGCGCTGGACTTGCTCTCTGAATTCCAAGGGCCGGGCAATCTGCGGAAAAACTTCGGGCGTCCCACCCGTGCCCCTCACGATGACTGTTCCATAGCCCAGGAGCCTTCCGAGCGCAGGCTCCTCGATGGCGATGCTTTCGATTCTTGGCAAAAGAAGCTCGATCGTGCGGCGATCGATGATCCCCGACTTTACGATGACTCTTTTATTGGTGACGGCCATTTCCGTGGCGCTGCGCCGCACGAAACCAATGCCGAAAAAAATCGCGGCTACCAACCAACAGGCAATGCCCACCCATCGCAGCGCGCCGGAAAAAGAAGCAGTTCCGGTGTTTACAGCGCTTGCCGGGGCAAGGAACGCGGCCGCACCCACCAGCGCGAGGACGGCGGCGATCAGAGCGTGCCCCACCATGACGATCCAGTGCAGCCGGGTCTCGTACTGTACGGTTTCGCCCGCGATGAGATGCTTTTCGGCGTAGCTCAAATGGGCTCCTTGAAAAAGGGCGTCAGTAAACTTGCCATTGGGGAAGCTGCGGCGGATGATGGCCCGAAGTTACGGCTGGTCAACTGCCATTCGTGTAAGACAGAAAAAATCTCAAACTCAGTTGGTAGCGCTAACGGGAATCGAACCCGTATTTTAGCCTTGAAAGGTCGGAAAACAATCCACATTTCCAGCCAAATATAGCGTTTCCGTGAAAAATTGCACTTTACTTGCACCCGGCCTTTTGGTACGATTTCATAGACAGAATACACCCAGGAGGCGGATATGCAACACGAGGTTAGCGAAGGGTTCGTCAGGAAGGTCGGTAAGAACTACTACATGATTTTGTCTGTAGACGGTGTGCGCCAGCAACGCAAAACAGGCACCAATGACCTGGACGAAGCGACCGAAATGCTAGCCGATTGGAAGGCTGATCTGATACGTGGCATCGAGCAGGGCACCAACCTAAAGTATGAGGACATGCGCGAGGCGTACCTGGCCCACAAACCCCAAGTTGCAGGAACCTCTGCGCTCCGTGATCTGGACAACTTTTTCGGCGGCATGCGACTGTCGTCCATCACCACAAAACTGATGCAGAAGTTCAAGAGCGACCGGGAATCGAACCCGGAGACAGCCGAGTACGAACAAGAACAAATTCAGAAAGAATATGCGCTACGCGTGCGAAGAGCGGAAACCAACGGCGGACGGGAGCTAGCCAGGGCGGAGAAGGAACGACTGCTAAGGGAAGCGACCACATGGGCAAAGAATGGAACCAAGGCGACCACGAACAAGCGGCTCAGTATGCTCCGGGCGATGTTCTATTCGTTCCTGGAGAAAGAACAAGCGGTTGAGAAGCACGACTTGCCTTCGTACTTTCCGCTATACCCATCCGAGGGAACGAACGGGGTTGACAACGTCAAAGAAGGCTTTCTGACCACGGAACAGTTCCGCGCATTGGTGAAGAAGCTACCGGAAGACCTGCGCTCAATCGCAACATTCATCTATGTCACAGGCATGCGGACGAACGCGGCGCGTAGTATCACCTGGGAAATGATTGACAGGGATTGCAAAACCCTTGTCGTGCCAAAGGGATTGATGAAGAACAAAACCGCGCTGACTCTGCCGCTGGTCAATAAAAAGACCGGAGAACCGAGGTTCGAATTCATAACCAAAGCAAAGCGTGGCACCGGGCTAGTGTTCGCCATCACAGAAGCACGGCTTCGGAACGAATGGCGGAAGACATGCCACGAACTAGGACACGGGGTGTTCGATAAGAAGACCCGTGGCTATCGCGGTCTGAGCCTGCATGATTTTCGTCGTTCGGCCATCAGAAACCTACGCAATGCTGGCAACGCAGAGGAAGTCGCGATGAAGATTTCCGGGCACAAGACAGCCTCGACATTCAAGCGTTATTCCATCGTGGACGCGGTAGACACAGGCAACGCACTCGACAGCGTCGCGCTCTGAAGTTAGAATTGAATCCGTGGCCCGGTAGAGTAACTGGTTAACTCGTCACCCTTTCAAGGTGAAGATTACGGGTTCGATTCCCGTCCGGGCTACCATCATGCTGCTTTCGCTTGCTTCTCCCACCAGGCATTCATTTCCACCAGATCGTACGTGTCCTTGTTTCCAACTCTGACGCGCCTGAATCCTTCACGAATCGCCAACCGTCGAAACGCAGACGGCGACGTACCGAAATGTCGTGCCGCCTGCGCTACATTCGGATGCGCGGGGGTTTCACAGTCCAAACGCGGCGCGACCGTTATAGGTGTAGGGTCTGTGTACTTCTTTTTGCGGCGAGGCATTACGCTGCCGCCTGTTCGCCAATAGAGATAGGCGCTGATTTCTTCTTGCTCTTTTTCATAGACGGACTCCGACTCTGGATTCGGAAGTTCCGTCCTATTTCAGGAAGGATTCACTCTGTACGAGTGTGCGATTCATCAGGAGGGCATCCGTTACTTAAGGGTTTTATCCCCGTGCTATGTCGCTATTGTGGAGCACTGCCCTTTATCCAAATGCCGACTTTTACCGCCTATCCCTTCGGGTGTTTAACCCTAGCCACATTGTGACCGGATGCTTCAGGCGTGCCCGTGATCGGTACGAGCAAGAAAATCGGCCTCGAACAGCGAGGCCGTCGAAAAAATAGAGTACTAGAACTAGGTCAGAAAGTCAAGCCCTATTTTCAACTTCCTTCAACCGTGCTGGTATGGCCGCAACGACGACATTTCTTCTCAGAGCCAATTGCGACAGGTTTACGGCAATGAGTAAGTCTATGACAGTCAGGGCGACGCCAGGTCCTCGCGGCTGGCCTTCTCGACCTGGTCTACTGTAGGAAATTCCAATTGGGTGCTCATATCGCTTAATTCTGGTGCTGTGCTCGCTTCTTCATCCCTTGCAGGAAATGAAGTGGGGGACCCGCTGGACGGGACGATGACTCTGTGTCGCGTTCCCGGCAGTTCTGGGTGATATTCCTTTCACCCCCACGTCGTAGCTTCATCGGTGCCGTACTCGGCCAACTCGTATAACCACGGCACGAACGCCGCTGTTGACCGTCTCAGGCGATGAGGTGTACATTCTGTTCAACCAGTGGAAGCTGGCCGTAAGGACTTCTGGTTGACAGCCGGAAGGGTTTCAAACTTCAGACTGCGCTCCTAGTGTGGCGCGGAGGTTTTATGACTTCGAGTGACGCGAAGTTGCAGAAGATTCAAACGCATTTTCAGGCTCTTACCGAAACAGCATCCTCCCTTAATGCATCTTCCGATGAACTCACAAGAGTTGTCGGCATCCTTGATGAGGCTTTGAAAAAACTGAACGTCGGGCTGACCGTCTGGGTAACTTTCCTTACTTGGGCGGAAGAACCGCCTCGTTACAATTACGAACAGATAGGCTATTGCAAGGTCAACAACAAGTGGGGCATTGCGCTACACAGAGTGTTTGGCGACGAGGCCCTCGGTGAGGAAAGAGAAGATGGTCCGTGGAGTTTTAATGACGCGCCTCGTGAGATGCGTCTTCAGGGGGTGGACAAACTCCCGGAACTCATTGCGGCTCTCAACTCCGAAGCAGTCAAGACCGTTAATAAAATCAAAGAGAAAACCGAATCTGTCCGTAATATTGCCGCTGCGGTCACGGAGATAAGCAAGGCACCAAAAACAACCGCGACTCACACGATTAACATTTCGCAAGGGCAAGTCGAAGCGATCATACAGAGTGCGCGGGAAAGCCAGAAATTCGTGGCCGAACTTCTGGAGCACGCATTTTGCTGGGAGCGCAGAAACGACGAGCTAAGGATTCGATTCCCCTCTGAAAAGAATGCGTTCGCAGAGTTGCTAAAGGGGCGCGAAACGATGTCCCGAGTTACCGCAGTAGTGAATCAGGTTCTCGAACCCCCGATGAAGGTGATGGTGAGCGTGGAGCCTGCTAGATTCCCTCGTGAAGCTGACAGGACTCAATCTGGTACCGAGAAGGAGCGCAAATGAACATCCTTCTTGGTGCTTTCATCTTCGCCCTGGTTTTGATTGGCTTCGCCATTCACAAGAAAGACAGTGTCCGCGCATCTCTTAGCCTTAAGCCCTTCGGCTTCTTCTTGGAGGCGAGAAACAACGAGCCACCCACCAAACGCGAGCAACAGTAGAAAAGGACATCGCCGCTATGGTGGTTAAGCATGTTCCAACATCACAAGAAATGTTCACCTCGAAGCTCTTGTGAAGTCAGAATAGAATTTGAACGCAAATTGTCAGATATTCGGCGTCCTTCAAGAAGCTCGGCCCGTTACCAGAAGGCCGCGAAACTTGAGAACAAAATCCTGCGAAAACGGGGCGGTGTTATACAAGAACTATCCACACTTTTGGAGGCATCTCCGCATGTCCGTCTCAGCCAGCGATGTGCTCAAACTGATTGGTGATTGGCACCCACGTGGGTGGAAAGGCAAGGTCATTGTCGTGGTGTGTGGCGATTCGCAACGTGATCTCGTGAACGCCGTGACAAAGAAGGTCGATTCATTCAGGGCGGATTTTCTGACTGAGTTGTTTGAGGAGAAGAAAATCCATCTAGTCGTGTGGAGGTCCGGCAAGCCGAAAGAGAGTTCTGGGTGGTGAAATCATATCTTTCATTGGCGTTGTGCTTTCTTGGCGTCCTCGGTGCTCAAACGGCATCAAAGAAAAGCGAGAACTCGGACCAACCCAAGAAAACTGCCACAAACCGTCAGAAAGCAGCCCAGCAAACAGTAAAGAGTCCTCCAGCGGCTACAGTAAGCAACACAACTTTTATCTACAAGCCAGCACCCGACGATAATCAAAAAGCAAGAGACGAGAAACCAAAACACGATTGGGTCGATCATATAAACTCCTATTCAACTGCCGTGATTGCTGCGTTCACGGTCTTGATGTTTGTGGTGGTGCGCCGACAAGATCGGGCAATGAAGATTGCAGAACGTGCTTGGATAGTTTCCGACATCGGTTCGCCGCAACCCATTGGGTCGAAAGACACCATCCAAGTCATTTGCAAAATAATGAACAACGGGCGTACGCCTGCATGGATAACTGCAATGGGGTCGTGCGGACAATTTGTAAGGAGCGAGCAGGACCTGCCGACAAATCCGAACTACACGCCCGCCAAGCCATTCGCTCAAAGCGGGACAGTGTTGACACCGAACGGCTACACGGAGACTGGAATATCATTTGAAGCGAAGCGACTTGAACTAGCGGAAAAGGGAGAAGTTATTCTTTACTTTTTCGGGTTCGTCGAATACAGAGATGTCTTTGATCAAAAACACAAGACACGATACTGTTATCGATTGAAACCGTCCCAAGACTTGACGAGTCAAACCTCTTTAGCCTTCTATATCGACGGCCCAGAAGGCTATAACATGGCGGATTGAATCTGTTGCGAATTGTATCCGCAGGATTTCGTTGCCCTGCGAACGGCGTCGTTCCATCTACGGACAACGTCCGCCGTTGCGCAGCCTGAAAAACAAAAACACAGCCGTCAGGCCGCGCCCCTCATTAGCTTCCAAACTCTCTGGACAAAAGTTAGTTTGGCCGGAGTATTTGTTGCTGCGCCAAGATCATCGATGTGGGTCTTGCCGATTGATTTTCCGCCAGTGACGAGTCCTGCGACATTTCCTATAATTTCGGCTGCCTCGTCATCTGCACCCATGTGTTTTGCAATACCTGATGCCACCGCAGAACTTGTTCCGGCTACGGCCATGAACGGTAAAGCTTCAGGTTGAGTAAGAGCTAACGGACTAAGGATTTGCCCGGCAGCGGATATACCTTCATTCGCAGCTTTTATAGGATGTTCACCGAGCGTCGAAATCGCGTGCCCAAGCTTTGCAACGCCCTCAGGTATATTTAGAAACGGAACTGAACTCATAACTCCTTGTGGGGTTCCGTAATGAAGTCCCTTTGCTCCACCCTTACGTAGCAACCAGGACCCAAGTTAACTAACTGCGTGATTAAACCAGGTTGCCGCCGATGAATTGGAATTGCACAGCACCAGAAAACGGGTAGACAGAAACTCCGTTTATCAATCCTGAGTTATCCAACTGCAATGTAAGCACACCGATACCTCCAGTCTGGAAAAAGAAATACACCGCATTGTTAGTTAGGGTTGCGGTCTGCAAAATCGCAACGCAAGGACTAAGGAAGTTGACGCATCGGATGTTTCCAGCGAAACTAATATTTTTGGTTTGGGGGTCGGAAGACGCTCTTTTAACGGCTAGAGTCGGCAACTGATAGAGGTATCTTGTCAGGTCTTCATTGACTGTATTACCGCCTGGCGAAGCCAACTTCACGCCAGTAACCGTCTCCCCTTCTAATGCAAATCGTGGCATAAAACTTTCTCCTCTTTTTGCGCCGAGGCGCAATTAAAAATGAAAAGGGCGACCCGTAAGAGCCGCCCGTTGTCCGCCGCAACAGAAGTACGCTTCTTCCTGTGTTCCCTTGGAAGAATACGCTCGGAGACTGCGTACGGACTTTGACTCTCCGAAACTTTACTGGTTCGTCTTATGTTTCTTGGCGGCAGACTTGCGCGGCGGGGTCGATACTTGTGGACTCACTACAGTCACCTTATCCCCAAGGTCGCATTGCTGCGCCTTCTTCCTGGCTGAACCTCGGGATACTTCTACGACTCCCGGCGTTCTGCTCGGAAAACGCTTCCTCGTTATTTCTTCTCCCATTGCTTTCTCCTAATGCGTCAACGCGGTTAGGTCCACTGTTGACGCTTTTCGTGATGGTTGAGCCATCACAAACTTTTCGAAATAAAAGGCGGCATGCCGCCTTCTTTAACTGCGATGAAACTTTTTGAAAATAGAAAGGATGCCTGCCGTTGCAAACAGCAAGCATCCTGTTGGCTGTCTAGCGGTCACAACTCATTCGAATGAGCAGCCTGTGACCGTCCAGCGAACATGTATTCGGTGCCAGAATTATGGGAATTGCCCAAGCTGACACCGCGCTGGATGTTTGTTCCGCCTTGATCGCACGGCGATTCTGGATTGAGCCATCCGCCTAAAGAATCCTGGGAAGGGTCAGACAAGATGGGCCAGAAGCACTCGTGAGATTTTGGTGGAACGAAATTATGCTGCTCGATATTTGTAAAGGTCTCTTATCTTCAGCCAGTCCTGCCCTGGATTCTTACTACGCTGAAGTGCTTCATAAGTGGAATATGGAACTTTGAAATAAACGAACACTGCCCCATCGTCGCGGTAACGGATTTCAAGATTGCCATCACGCCAGCCCATGCTGGAAATAAGTTCAGACTGTTTGAGTGCTTGGCGTCTCATGTATGAGTGCCACTCTGCTGCTGAACCAAAAGCGGTCTGGTCGCTGGTCCGGGTAGTTGATTCGTTGGTTCCTGAATCACTTCCGCTTTCAGATCAATTCGGCAATTGCAGTTTCCCGTTATCGGGCACGCCAGGTTATGCAGCCTCATTGACTCCAGATAGTTGAAGAAGTCTCTAGCCCTGGCCGGATTTCGAGAATCCAAGAACGCCACTGTAGGCGCGATGTCGTAATAGCGGACAACGGACCCATCAGCAAACTCGATGTCTACCGTTTTCGCTGCTTCGTCATACTTGAAGTTGAGTGGCATTACTCGGTTCTCATAGTAATTTCTCAATATTTGTATATGTAGACTCATCGAATAAATCTCCTGGTTTCCTGAGCTTTGTTAAGGCCCCTCTGTAAATTTTGACGCGCCGCCAAAGTGTCCGGCCAATTAATATCGGACGTACCGGGAGTGGTGACAAAGATTCGTTGGATTTGTTCGGACTCGCTGTGGGTATTTCCTCGCAATCCTTCTGCTTTATTTTTAGCCTCACGGATTGCCGCCGATTGTGCAGATGCCCCTGTTCGCTGCTGATTGGCAGCTTCAACATCCCGATCAGATCGTTGACGTGCTTCACGAGCATAATCGGCAGGACTCTTGCCAAGACTGCCGTCCCGTTGGAGGGTCAAGCCTTGGGTCACGAACGGTGTTCCGTCGTCTTCGAGTGCCGCTCGACTTGTCGGCTGAGTCTTCCGTGGAGCTTCTATGTAGTGGAGCTTCCGTCCGGGACGGTTCTGAATCCGGTCGATTGCGTCCTGTATACGCGGCGTCGAAATCTCATAACCCTGGAGCGTGCCCAAAAGTAAGGTTAAGTTTTCAAAAGTATCGTCACCTGGTGTGTTCGTAAGTTGACCCGGCTTGCCACCGTGAGCTTGAAGCCACTGGTCAAGTTGTCTAGCCCTATCTGGGGCCGCACTCGTGATCTTTTCGAATTCCGCACGGGCCGCACTCTTAAATTTCAAGTGCGGACGAATATGCTCCCATGCAGTGTTGAGATTCTGTTCCGTAATATCTTGTTTCCAGACATTCACAAAGTAATTAAAGATAAAATCAGCGTTATGCTGATCGTCTTGACTTCCATCGTGAATAATTCTTTGTTTATCGCAAAAACTTTTATAAGAGTTGATTTCGTTCTGCGTGACCTGTTCTGATGATCTAGCCATTGTTGCTCCTATGCCGCCTGTTTGAGGACGGATTCCAACTTGTTTTCCAACTGAACTTCGAATTCCTTCAAAAACTAACTACCAAAGCGGACTGGTTTGGGGGCTACGCGGTCGGAGGGCCTCATCAATCTGCGGTGCACCAAAACGCTGAATCAATGCGCGTAAAACTTCTTTTGGACATCGGCGGATATAGGCTGCGTCAATCAGTTCCTCACGGCCAGCGATTCTGATTTCATCTGGAAGCGGTGGGTACGTTCTGTCCTGATTTTCCGCCGCCCGGACACGCTGTGTTTCGTCTTGCGGCGGTGGTGTTTGTCCACGGGCACCCGCTTCCCTCACAAGTTTCCTCAAGGTTGGGATGTCAGCATTAAGAAGGGCCGTGTTGTGGGCTTTGATGTCTTGACGGGTCCAATTGTCCTGCTCTTGCTGCGACGGACCAGAAAGAGCCGCTCCATTGGCGGCAAGCATTTCCTGAATCTGATAAACCGAGAAGCCTGGCCCCAATGTCTGCCGAATGAGATTGAAATTGGCGTCAGTCGTACCAAAGCTGCGGAGAGTCTTTGCAGCATCGTTGAATGTTGCCCGGTCCTGCTTTTCTTGCCGCTCTGCTTCAGCTTTACGCTGTGGTTCACGGGATAGACGAAACAATTCCTGTTCCACCGCGATCTCGGCCTGGATTCGAATCAGTTCATCCTCGGCTACTTTAGACTTCGCCCGTGATATGATTGCGTGTTTTACAAGCGCCAATTCTTCAGCCGAATATGTTGAGAGTGTCTTGCGTAGCTGCTGTTGTTTGTCTGGCGCTGCGCGAACAACTAGAAGTTCTACAATTTCTTCTATATTTTCTTGTTTATTCATATTGCTTCCTTTTGCTGCCCGATGGCAGCGGTTGATATTGTTGCCGGAGACGCGCTATGTGCGCCACGGCTATGACCCGCAACTTCCTGGAGCAATTTGGTTTGCTCCGCCGCCCATGTTAGCGGGTTGCAAAACCTGCAATTTGAGCGTGGTGTTTTCCTGTGCTTGTGTTTGTGTTCTTCTATGCTCATTGGTTTATGTTGGCGGAGATCGTGGACTGTGCCACCGAACTGGTAGAGCACCCCTCTTCGTTTTGATGCGATTTCAATAGCATCCGGGGGAATCTCTGTCCACTCCCCGCCGCAAATTCGGCATCGGTACATCTACGCCACCTTCAAATCGACGGCCCGAAATTGATTTACCCGAAATGTGACCAGGTCTCCAATCTGGAGCGGATGTTTTGGGTCCACGAATGCGAGAAGCTCCCGGCCATCGTCGGTTTGCACAAACATAGTTGTTCCAACCCGGTCGTAGCCTGTTACGGCTCCAACGACCCAGGTTTTGTTCGAAGGCATCTTCAACGCCTCAGTGACGAGGACACCTACAATATTTGTGTTCATGCCACTTTCCTCGTGTAGCCGGGGAGACCTGCTCTCGCGAATGGACTAGAGTTGTCATCAGGAGGCGGAGTGTACGTCTGTGTCTGTTGCTGCGGAGACAGAGGCGTACCGAAAATTCTGTCGTAAGCGCCTTTTCGAAGGGTCTGTTCGTATGCTAACTGCTCCATTTCCAGTTGCTCGGGGGTTGGTTGGCTATCTCCCTTATCTTTAACCAGGAAAGTTTCAGACAGCAGGCCCAGACTTTCTACTTGGTCGTCCTTACTACCCAAACTTGAACCGCTGCGCTGACCCTTAAACCTCGTCATTTCTCGGAACAGGCCCTCGTTCCAGTTTCCGTAAGCAAAATATAACTGCTGGTTTTCAAACAGGACTTCAGCACCTTTTACTCGCTTTACTTTTGCTGATACTCCGGTAGTTCCGGTTCCTGTCGTTACTTTCCACTGGATGTTGGGCATCATCATTCCGCGTATGCTTCCGTTGCGCAGTATCGCAGCGTGAAGATCAAGCCAGGG
>Ga0099793_10000277_pt1 | contig 13209 bp, 9 predicted proteins | sample Rivendell_Oct201_9_FD_77319 | JGI IMG/M metagenome (GOLD analysis project Ga0099793, IMG submission 77319) | Vadose zone soil and rhizosphere microbial communities from the Eel River Critical Zone Observatory, Northern California to study diel... | ecosystem: Environmental > Terrestrial > Soil >...
AAGTCATTCGCAAGAAAAAGATCAAAGTTTGTCTCGACTACCACATTAAAAAGTGTGAGGGACCTTGTGAAGGTCTGGTGAGCCGGGAAAAGTACAATGCGATGATCAATGAAGTGGTTCAGGTCCTTAAGGGCAAAACCACATCGCTGGTCCGGTCGTTGGAAGAGCAAATGACCAGGGCGTCCGAAGAAATGCGATATGAGGAAGCCGGCGAGATCAGGGACAAGATTCGTCAGCTCAAAGTCTATGACGAACGGCAGAAAATCATCGACCCGGATATGATCGATCGGGACCTGTTTGCCGTTGCGGCGGAGGGAAATGACGGGTGCGGCATCGTGTTCAAAGTGCGGGATGGGAAAATCATCGGGCGACAGCATTTCTACATGACGGGGGTGGAAGGGAGAGAGGAGCCGGAGATCGTGGAGCAATTTCTCGATCGTTATTACCTGCACGCGGATGAAATTCCTTCGGAAATATTTCTTTCATCCGAGATTGAGAACTCGGAAGCGGTCGAGAGCTGGCTGGCGAGGCGCCGCAATGACAAGGTGCGGATTGTTGTCCCGAAGATCGGCGACAAGGCGAAGCTGATGGCGATGTGCAGGAGAAACGCTCAATTTCTGCTGGATATGCTTCGTACAGAGAAAGAAAAACAGAAGGACGCAATTCCTTATGCGGTGAAAGCGCTCCAGAAAGATCTCCGCCTGGCGAACGCACCGCGCCGCATCGAATGTTTCGATATTTCGAACATTCAGGGGGCAGACAGTGTGGCTTCGATGGTGGTCTTTGTGGACGGCCGGCCGAGGAAGTCCGAATATCGCAAGTTTAAGGTACGTTCGGTCGAGGGTCCGGACGATTTTGCCAGCATGCGCGAAGTCATCGAGCGACGATACTCGCGGGTGCTCGACGAACAGGGCACCCTTCCCGACCTTCTTGTGGTCGATGGGGGGAAGGGGCAACTATCAAGTGCGATTGACGTGCTCGAGCGGCTGCACCTGCGAGAACCGAGGCTCACAATCCGCCGTGCATCAGATCCGCCGGGAGCGATTCCCCAACGGCCGACCCGAGATAGCGGAGGAGTCCGGGACTTCCCCGTCATCGGACTCGCAAAACGGCTGGAGGAAGTATTCATCCCAGGGTCTCAGGATCCCCAATCCATTCCGAAAAGCTCCTCCGGGCTGAAGCTGTTGCAGCGGATACGCGATGAGGCGCATCGCTTTGCGATTACGTACCATCGGACCGTCCGTTCGAAGCGGACCTTGAGGACAGAACTCGACCTGATCGAAGGGATCGGAAAGAAGCGGGCGAAAGAATTACTTGAAATGTTTGGTTCGGTCCAGGGAGTTAAGTTTGCGACGGAAGAGCAGTTAGCCGAGTTGGTTGGGGAGAAAGTTGCGGGAAAGATTAAGGAGTATTTTTCAGAGGACGAGCGTGTCGATTCAACCTCCGCGGATGGAGTTTCCGCCGCCGGATCCCGGACCCCCAACACGAGCCTGTCCTCAGCCTGAGCCGGAAGAGCCCCCCGTCGGGAGGAAGAAAGCAGCCTGAAAGCCCGCAAAACAATCCCCGGGAGGCATGTGATTCCTATCTCTTGTGCGTTGACTATGCTCCCCTGGATATCTACATTGTGCGACGCAAATGAGACCGAAAGTCGAGAGAATTGGCGGTGATTGATGATTGACCTCAAGCCTGCTCCTAGAACAGTGAGCCGATCCTCTTGGTTCGGCGGCATTCCGACGTTGGTGTTTCCTATTTTGGGCGCAATCGTCATTTTGGCCGCGGTCATTTTCCTAGTCTCTTCCCAGCAAAATGAACCCTCCATAAGTGAAGCTCTGAAGGAGCGATCTGGATCAGCGCCAATCGTTGCGCTTCATGTTACCGAAGTTCCATCCCCGATACCCTCGACGGCCCCTCTGAGTTATGCGATCGGCACGCTCGACGAACGCTTCGGAGTTACGAGAGAGCACTTTCTGAAAATTATCGAGGGAGCGGCAAGAATATGGGAGGAACCGATCCGGACGAGTCTCTTCGAATACGATTCGTCGGCCGACTTTACGATAAATTTAATCTTTGACGAGCGCCAGCAAAGGATGCTCGAAGCCAAGGCAATGAAGGCGAAACTCGACACCCGCGGCAAGTCGTACGATAACCTCATGGACGAGTACAATTCCCAACTCGAGGAAAAGCGATCACTGGAAAGGGATTATGATCGCGACCTCTCAGCTTATAATCAAAGACTGCAACGACATAACTCCGATGCGACGTACTGGAATGACCGGGGTGGAGCCCCGTCAGAAGAGTTTGCTAAGATGGAGCAAGATCGGGCCGGGCTCGATGCCATGAGCGATGGCCTGGAAAATAAGAGAGTCGCGCTAAATCAGGCCGTTGCTGATCTGAACGGTCTGGCTAAGGCGATCGACAATTTGGCGGATGAGCACAATCTAGAAATCAAGCTCTACAACGGGAAATTTGTAGAATCTCGCGAGTTTGAGAAAGGTGTGTTCAACGGGAAACAGATCAACATATATGAGTACAATGGCGAGAATGACCTGAAAGCGACGCTGGTCCATGAAATGGGGCATGCTCTTGGGTTTACCCATGTCGATGATCCAACAGCAATCATGTTCCCGATACTTGAAAAACAGGACCTGACGAATATTCATCTTACAGCCACAGACTCAAGATTGCTGACAGATAAATTCGCGGATCGGCTGGCCCACGCGAAGGAGAAGGCACCGGCGCGCGAGAATTACCAACGTCACCACGGCAATTCCAGCCGATAGCTCGGCTATCAATCGTTTGTTTGCTCCGCCCCGATTTCTTTTGTAAATTCCCTTTGTAGTTCGGAAAATTCAAGATCAGCCGCTCGGCGGAGAAACTCATCGCGCAGGAGGCGGGACATTTTCGGGCGCTTAGCTCAGCTGGTTCAGAGCGTACGCCTCACACACCGCAAACAACCGCACTATCTGCATCGTTTCCGTCGTATCTTTTCAGAGAGCAAATAGAACAGTTTTATGAAACTGGTATATCATTGTGTAGTTGGAAGCATACTTTTCCTTTTCATAGCGGATAGGGCTCAAGCGCAGGCTCCCGATTTTGCATGGGCAAAGAGAGCTGGAGGGACGAGCTATGATTATGGCGAAGGTATTGCAGTTGATCGCCTTGGAAACAGTTTTGTAACAGGATATTTCCAAAGCCCAACCATTACATTTGGTTCGACTGTGCTGACTAACCACGGAGATGCCGACGCATATGTTGTTAAGTACGACGCAAGCGGAAATGTACGATGGGCTGCAAGCGTAGGGGGAATAAATATTGACCTTGGTCTTGGTATTGCAGTTGATAGTTCCGGAGCCAGCTACATAACAGGAGAGTTTTATAGCCCCACCATCACTATCGGCAGAATGACTCTTACGAATAGGGGTTACACAGATATGTTCATAGTGAAATTTGATGCAGCTGGAAACGTAGTATGGGCAAAAAGTGCAGGAAACTCCAGTTATGATTTCGGCTACAGCGTTGCAGTTGACAAATCGGGAGGTTGTTATGTAATGGGAGGATTTGACAGCCCCACTATCACCTTTGACTCAACAACATTGACCAATAGTAACAACTACACGAATCTCGATATGTTTGTTGTAAAATACGACGTGAATGGTGATGTGGTTTGGGCCAAAAGTGCAGGGGGAGCAAATGATGAAATTAGCAGAGGAATTGCCGTCGATAATTTCGGAAATAGTTATGTGACTGGGTTTTTTACGAGTCCCCTTCTCTCCGTTGACTCTCAAACTGTAAAGAACAATGGAATTGAAAACATCTTTATCCTAAAATTTGATAGAGTTGGAAATGTAGTTTGGGCAAAAAGTGTGGGGGGATCGACTTACGATGAGGCTCTCGGCATCGTGACCGACGATTCGGGAAATTGTTATGTGACCGGAGGATTCAAAAGTCCCGCCATTACCTTTGGAAGGTCAACACTGACAAATAACGGAGGTGATGATATTTTTGTTGCTAAATTTGATGGGAATGGAAATGTAATCTGGGCAAAAAGTGCCGGAGGAGCAGATGATGAGGACGGTCAAGGCATTGCTGTGGATCGCCTCGGGAATAGTTATATCACCGGCTTTTTCTATAGCTCCCAATTAACTATCGGTTCAACGACGCTTACGTGCAGTGGAAGTGACGATATTTTTATCGCCAAATATGATGCAGGTGGTAATGTGGTTTGGGCGCAAAGCGCGGGTGATTCAGGCGACGATTACGGCAGCAGTATTGCGGTTGATGGTATCGGGAATGGTCATGTCACTGGTTGGTACTATAGTTCGAGAGTCTTCTTTGGGTCAACGGAATTGAAGAATGGAGGGGGAAATGATATTTTTGTTGCCGCCATCTCGCCAACAACCGGAATTTCAGAAAATGTAAACTTATTCCCGACAGGCTTTTCTCTCTCCCAAAACTATCCGAATCCGTTTAATCCATCTACTACCCTCACATTTAGTCTTCCGTCAAAATCATTTGTGTCGCTGAAGATCTTTGATATATTGGGGGAGGAGGTGTCGAAGCTTATCTCCGAGGAGTTGTCTGCTGGCATTTACTCACGAGAATGGACAGGCACAGCGTTGACGAGCGGCGTATATTTTTATCGTTTGCAGGCCGGTTCACTCATCGAAACAAAGAAACTAATCTTACTCAGATGAAGGGCAACTTCAACTAAAAGTAACAAAAATGTAAAATGAACGATTTCTCCACTCACAACAATATTCTATGAAGGCCGCATCGCTGCTTCTACTGCTGCTTGCACTGACATCTTGTACTGATTTCGGCGGAAATACAACCATCGCACAGTACGAGATCGACAGCCTGATTGCGAAGCCAGATTCCATTTCGATCGGTGATACAGTAAAAACTACACTTGGCATATATCTCGACTGCACGAACCGCATTACTCGAATCGACACATTGGTGGACGCCGCGAGCATGCCGCATCAGCTCATGCTTTCCGTCTTTGGAACAATTTGGGCCGGTTCTGGCCCGCGGCCGGCATGTGTAGCAAGGTTCACAAAGATAGAAGTTGGTATCGTGTTGCCGAGATCCGGCATATGGATTATCGAAGCAAACGAACCTGCAGGCTCGAGACAAGCTTTGCGAGATACGACTTTCGTGAGATAAAAAATTGTTGAGAAGGGAAAGCCCGCTTATGGAACGACGGGGAGAGACTACTCAATCGTGCCTGGAGGGAAGATGGTTGTCGAACCGCAGAAATAGATATGGGTCCCATCAGCGGTGGCTCTACCCGTATCTGGAGAAACGGCGCTGAGATGATGTTGAAATGTCTTTACCACACTGACTCGGGATTCTAAGGCGTCTTGCCCAGCTTGCTTGAAATGTGGCGTCAACATCCGTATATTAAAGCAGCAATTGAAATTATTCGAGACGCCACTCAAGAAATATTCATGAACCCAAACCTCTTGCATTGCATGCCGTTGGTGTCGGCGGATAGGCAGGGGGGACGTTCTGTTGGCGTGGGCGTGAGCGGTTGGATGTGCTAACTATATTGCTGACTAACTTTTATAGGTTAAAGCGATTCCGTTTAGAGGTGTGTGACTTGAGCTAGATAAAATAGCCAAATTTCCGGGCGCTTAGCTCAGCTGGTTCAGAGCGTACGCCTCACACGCGTAAGGTCGCTGGTTCGATCCCAGCAGCGCCCACCATCTCCCGAAAAAAGAGAAGCCCTTGTGAGTCACAAGGGCTTCTGACTTACGATGGGTCGGGAGAGGCTAGATGTGGTGACGATCTCGCCGAAGATCTCGCTTGTCCTTCCGCAGATCCTTCCGATCTTTCTTCAGGTCTTTGCGCTCTGCAACAACCTCACGCCGGTCTCTGTGGATGTCCCGTTTGTCTTTGACGGCATCCCTGTGGTCCTTGGCCAGATCTCGACGGTCCTTGCGCACGTCCTTCCGAAGTGCTGCCGCTTCCTTGTGATCGCCTTCTTTTCGTTCCTCTCGTAACTGGCGCTTGTCCTTCCGGAGGTCCCGGAAGTCCTTGCGCGTGTCTTTTCGGTCGGCCACGAGGTCTCTCTTGTCGTGCCGGACGTCCCTGGCGCCCTTGCGGACCTCTTTCTTATCCTTTCGTACATCCACGAGGTCCTTCCTGACATCCTTCTTATCGTGCTTGATATTCTTCGGCGTAGCAGCGGCTTGGACCCAAGCAAAGCAGGCCACGAGCATCGCAACACCGAGAATGACCATGAATCGTTTCATAGTAAATCTCCTTCATTTTGATTTTGGTTAATTAGTCTCGACGCGTACGTGAACGTTTCAGTTTTCATACTACAACGGACGTGCCAGGAGAAAAGCCGCGATACCGTGGCGAGAAAGCATTGCGCAAAAAAAAGTCGTCCGATCATCTGAACACTGTGAGCTAATAAATGAACATACTTTCATATCGAAACATTTCCGTCCCTGACAATCTACACGAATCCCGGACCCCCTTCCATTCGATGGTGCTGCCCGTCACATGGGACTGTCAAGGAGTCTCAAAGGTGACAAAGAGTCTCGTGTGCGCCCCGTCCAGGCCGATTTCAGCCACGCCGCTTGCAGGACACTCGTGTTCGAGACGGGATCGATCGAGCAGCTAAGAAAAGCCGCGAGGAGTATGCCAGAGTGCATGGGTGGTTCGAACGGGTGGGTTATTCGGAGAACAATCAGCCGAATGTGGAAGAGTTCGGGATAAAACCGACAGCACTTGCAAACTGGGTCCGTCAGCAGGGGTGGGACTATCGGATTGCTACCGATTCCAAGCCGTTTCGATACTACCTGACCAGGACTAGTTTCTTAGAATCTTGAAACCCACCCGCGGTAATTCTGCAGAAGTACATTGCACTCGGCAGGCCGGCTGCATCAAAGAGGATTGTTTTGAATCCGGCGCTTTGCTCTTCATCGACAAGGGTCCGAACTTCTCGTCCCAACAGGTCAATAACCTTGACGACAACGTGCCGGTCAACCGGGAGATCGTATCGGATCAGCGTGGTGGAATTAAAGGGGTTCGGATAGTTTTGATGAAGCTTGAAGCCCGCGGGGAGTCCGCCTCCAGGCGTTCCGCCTGTTGTGAACACCCGGTCTGGTCCACGGATGAGCCCTCCCAGATTCTTCGCCACCGTACGGTAGTGGTAGACTGAATGTCCATCCAGTCCTGTAAGATCGAATTCGAGTGTGACGGTTGGAAGGCTGTCGCTCAACAAAGCCGGGGTGGTTTCATGACCGTATTGAACCGATGTGCCCCATTGAAACCATGCAGATGTATGGTATCCGTTCGGATAGATGGTGGCCCGCAGGTGGGCGCTTGTGGGAGATGTCCTCGAGACAGTATCTCTCGCGATCATAGGGCAGATCCGCCTTGGCTTGGGACCTCCGGCAATGATACGAAAATCCTCGATCTCGGGGTTAGTAATCGAATACTGAGTTGAAGCCATCATATCAACCGTTTCGTCCATCGTGATCAATCTGACCGGTCCGGCATAGAGGCTTTCCAACTCCGGCCAAGAAACAGTCACCGGATATCCGATCCCACCTGCAAGGAAGCTGACATGGTATGTGTCAATCTGAGTTGGAGAATGGTAGTTACGCAGATCCATATACAGGCCGAGTCCAAGGCACCTTCCGAGGAAGCGTGCATCCATGGATCCTGGAGGAGGCCGGGGGGGCAGCTCCCACTCGCCAAGGCCGGGATCGGAGCAGGAGGTTGCATATGAGTGTACCCCAAAGGGAATAGCATGTCCGGAGCTTCCCTGTCTTGCAACTTTCACGGGAATAACAATCGCGACGGCGGTCGTGTCATGATCGGTGATGAAAGTTCTGATATCGCTGGACGCCCATTGATCTGTTGAATAGGTATGGTTGACCCATGCGCGATAATAATAGGTCTCATCTGGCATGAGAGGCCCCACCGTCGCCGAAAATTCGACACCGGCGGTGTCGTCCCCGATGATCCGCTGAGGCGTGGAGGCCGAGCTGTTGTTCGGTGAGGCCGAAAGTCCCCATTCAAAAAATCCGGTACAGAGGGAGCCATGGGCATTAAGGAGTACCCGGACGCGGGCAGACCTGGACGTGACGCCATCCGCGTCCAGCGCGATCAAGGTCGGCATCGCATCATTCAGGGGTGTCACAAAGATATGATCATGTCCGTATGAAATTCCGGCATCATTGCGCGCGACCGCCCGGTAATGATAGGTCGTTCGCGGTGTCAGATTCCTGAGGATTGCGGTGACTACGATCCCCTCGGCTACGCCGTAGTCCGGCCGCGACTGCGCCTTGACCGTCTCACCATAGGCCGTCGATGACCCCCACTCAAACAACGCAGTGGTTTGAGAATCTACCGGCGTGATGACGGACTGAAGTTGCACGGAGCTCGACGTCAGGTTAAACGTCGCCGTATAGTAATCAAGGACAGTTGGGGGAGTGGTCGCTTGACTCAACGTTGGGAGGAGAAGTGCAACCGTGGCGCAAGCCGGGATGCAGGAGAGAAACTCACTGAAGATCGATGAGTACGGCCTCATAAGATCGGCCTCAGATAATGGCGGCTGGCGGATCCTAGTACAATAATGTACAACTCTCCTCCTGAAAAATCAAGCCTTGATTTCGAATAGAAACTTACGTGAGGCAACGAATCCTATTTCGAATAGAAACTTACGTGAGGCAACAAGGCTCCCATCGTAGGGTTGCAATTCAGCCCCGGGCTATGTATATTGAGGCGCAGAAACAGCAGGGCTTCAACCCTTTAAAACCGATCCTGCGAGGTCGGAAAGGACTTTGAATGTTAAGCTTAGAGTACCGGATTACGCCCGAGAGTATTAGTCCCTCTCCGGTTCTGTCGCGACCCAAATTCTTTTGCCAAGACCTCCACCCTCTAAGGGGCCGGAGGTTTTTTCGTTTTGGTGCCCAATGCGGATAAAATCACGCGTGATCGATGAGTCGGGATTCAAGCGCACATTGAACCGACTCGCGCACGAAATCCTGGAACACAACAAGGGCGCTGAGACGATCGCTATCGTAGGCATCCGCACGCGGGGGGAGTTCCTCGCCCGACGCCTCGTCGAGAAGATCCAGAGACTGGAACACAAGGAGCTTCAGTTCGGCTTCCTGGATATCACGCTCTATCGCGACGATCTCAGAGGGAGGCGTGAGCAGCCGCTTCTCAAGGGAACCGTCATCTCGTTCGATGTGACCGGTAAGAACATCATCCTCGTGGACGACGTCCTTTATACAGGAAGGACAGTTCGTGCCGCTCTCGATGAGCTCGTTGATCTGGGAAGACCGGCGACTATTCAGCTTGCCGTCATGGTCGACCGGGGGCATCGAGAGCTCCCCATCAAGGCAGATTATGTAGGGAAAAATATCCCCACATCGGTCCATGAGGAAGTTCGCGTCCTGATGAAGGAAATCGACGGCGAGGATGCGGTGGTATTGATCGAATCGGAGGGGGACGAACCCTGATGGGTCTGACGAGCCGTCACTTGCTGGGACTAGAGGGTATGCCGAGGGCCGATATCGAGCTTGTGCTCGACAACGCGGCCTCATTCAGAGAAGTGCTCGAGCGCCCGATTCGGAGAGTTCCCACGTTGCAGGGGAAGACGATTGTGAACTTGTTCTTTGAGAGTTCCACCCGTACGAGGGTATCGTTTGAGCTGGCGGAACGACGGCTTTCCGCAGAGGTGATCAACTTTGTTCCGGAGATTAGTAGCGCGCAGAAAGGGGAGAGTCTGAAGGATACCGCCCGGAACATCGAGGCAATGAAAGTGGACATGGTAGTCCTCCGGCACGTTTCCCCGGGGGCTGCGCATTTTCTGAGCAGGGTTGTCGGCGCGAACGTGATCAACGCGGGGGACGGTGCGCATGAACATCCGACGCAGGCGCTGCTCGATCTGTATACGATCCGCGAAAAGCACGGAACGATCGAAGGGCTAACCGTCTGCATCGTCGGAGATATCTCTCATAGCAGAGTCGCACTTTCAAATATCTACGGCCTCAAGACGATGGGTGCAAATGTCCTGGTCTGCGGGCCAAGCACTCTCATGCCAAGAGGAATTGAAAAACTCGGGGTTCGAGTTTCTTACTGCATCGACGACGCAATTCAGGAAGCCGATGTTCTCAACGTGCTGCGCATTCAATCCGAGAGGCAGGAGAGCGCCCTGTTCCCGTCGATCCGGGAATACCGCCGGTACTTCGGCATCACGAAAGATCGGCTAAAGCGCGCGCGGAAGGACATTACAATATTGCACCCAGGTCCGATCAACAGAGATGTCGAGCTATCCGCGGATATTGCAGATGGTGAACATTCTCTGATCCTTGATCAGGTCCTCAATGGTGTTGCCGTCAGGATGGCAGTTCTGTACCTGCTCGGCACCGCAAATTAGTTTTCCGTAATTGCATTTCCATGAAGATCCTTCTGAAAAATACGAGGCTGATCGACCCGGGTAGCGCGAGGGATGAAGTCGTTGACATCCTGATCCTCGGCGGTATCATCGAGAAGATCAAAGCTCAGATAAGTGCACCCCCCGAGATCCAAGTCCTCGACATGCGCGGAAAAATCGCGGCGCCGGGATTCCTCGACATGCATGTCCACTTGCGCGAACCGGGCCACGAATACAAGGAAACGATCGAGACCGGAACGCTTGCCGCGGCCGCGGGGGGATTCACGGGCGTTTGTTGCATGCCGAATACCGAGCCGGCGATTGATGATGCATCGGTTGTCGGATACATCCGCGACCGGGCTGCGCGGGCCAACGGCGGGATTGTGGATGTGTATCCTATCGCAGCAGCCACGAAACGGCGCGAGGGGATGGAGCTGTCGCCGATGATTGAACTTGCAGAGGCCGGAGCTTGCGGCTTCACCGATGACGGATTTCCAATCGGCGATTCTGAGATCATGCGCCGAGCCCTCGAATATTCGAAAATGACGGGTAAGCCGGTCATTCAGCACGCGGAGGATTCGAGCCTCACCAAAGGGGGGGCGATGAATGAGGGATTCGTTTCGACTTCGATCGGAATGCCGCCTATGCCTGCTGTCGCGGAGGAGGTTATGATCAGCCGCGACCTGCGGCTTGTCGGCTATACGGGGGGTCAGTATCATGTCGCGCACATCAGTACGAGGGGTTCAATCGACCTTGTGAGGGCGGCCAAGAAGGATGGGCTCAGGGTGACCTGCGAAGCGACACCCCACCATTTCAGCCTCACCGAGGAGGCCGTCCGCTCCTTCAACACGAATACGAAGATGAACCCTCCGTTGAGATCATCCGACGATGTCGAGGCGATCAGGGAAGGGCTTCGCGACGGAACGATCGACGCGATCGCGACGGACCACGCACCGCATTCGTATGACGAAAAAGAAGTAGAGTTCATTCGGGCTCCGTTCGGGATCGTGGGTCTGGAAACTGCAGTGGGGCTTGCGTTGAAGTTTCTGGTTCAAGGGAAGGTGCTCTCCATTATGGAGCTTGTTCGGAAACTTTCCGTGAATCCGAGAACCATTCTTCAACTTCCTCAAATTCGTATTGCGGAAGGAGAGAAGGCAAATCTATCGCTTATCGATGAGGCGGCCGAGTGGGTCGTCGATGTTCAGAAATTTCGATCCAAATCAAAAAACTCCCCGTTCGACGGCTGGAAGCTGAGAGGGAAAGCGATCGGGATCATCAACAATGATTGTTTGCTCCTTGTCGACTGACTCGTTCCGTTCGTCCTAAAATTCGAACAGTATTGGCGCCGCGCAAGACAATTCAATCAAAGAATTCCCCGCCAGGCTCGTTCTCAGGCCCGCTTCTGAGGGTTCCTGGCGACCCGGCCCTGGCATGGGAATTGAGGAATCAGTCAGGGGGATAGACTTGTTATTTAGAAGTAGAGACCGGAACGTCCCTTGGTGGTTCGTGGATGGTGGATAGGGATAACGTTCCGGTCCTCCTTTAATCGGAATGATTGACTTTGAGGCGATGATGAACTATTTTGCTGCCAACGTGGAATGATGATACGCATCTTGATTGCGCTCATATTGATGCTGGCGCGCCCCGGTTACGCGCCGGCCCAGAAACTCGGACGATCGAAGCTCGAAGCAAGGGTCGAGGGCAACGCGGCCGGTATCTTCAGAGACATCCAGGAAGGCATCCGGAAGGGTGATCTGAACGCCTATTCCCGCCACTTTGCCCGGCAAGTCTATCTTAACCTGCCCGGGAGGGAAGGAGGTTACTTCAGCGAGAATCAGGCTTCGTACATTCTGAAGGATTATTTCAGGCAACAGCGGCCCCTCAGTTTCAAGTTCAGCACGATGAGCGAAGAGGAGACGACTCCGTTTGCAACCGGCGGAGGAACGTTCTTTCACCGGGGCAACGCAGAAATTTTCCAATTGTACGTTGCGTTGAAGAAATCAGACGATCGATGGTTGATTGCGCAATTCAGTGTGTTCTGATGTTGAATGTCGCTTGATAGGAAAGCCTTCGTCGACGCCCTTTCCGCTTTCAAACCCTGGATCATAGTTACAGGCGTTCTTCTCTTTGTTGCCCTTTCTGTATTCTCGTTCGATCAATTCTATTCGGAGCACATCCGGCAAACCTGGGCGACAATTGCCAGCACCGAAGAACAGAGAATTACCGACGATATCCAGTCGCACTTCGAGGTGTACGTTCAGGAAACAGCCGATACAACCCAACGGATCGCCCAGCTAGCAGAAGTGCTGGAGACGCTGCGGGACACTCTGCCGGCGCCTTCCTCAACCCTTTTCGGGTCTCTCATCGCGCATTCCAACCCGGACATCTCGGTTGAAGTTTATGACCGGTCGAAGAGGCTCATCGGCTGGGCGGGCGACCGCGGACCCGAGCTCGATCGCAATCTCCTGACCACGAGAGCGGTTTCCTACGTTCTGGAAGGCCCCATCTATTCGTACCTCATTGTTTGCGTTCCCATCGTCGGGCAAAGGGATACCATGGGTTTTGTCGCGGGGAAGCGACTGCTCGACGTCAATTACCCCATCAATAATCGGTTCATCAATAACAGTGCGTTCACCTCGACCTTTGCATCGCGGCTGGATTTTGCGCCCAGGCTGGACTTTACTTCCAGCCCGGTGCTCAGGCGGGATGAGCACCTGTTTTCTGTCAGCCTGAAGGGCCTTGATGGTGTCGTGCTCGGCCTGGCATACGCGGAGCGCCCTGACCTGTCGGCCCGGGTTGAGGAT
>Ga0099793_10000278_pt1 | contig 13205 bp, 6 predicted proteins | sample Rivendell_Oct201_9_FD_77319 | JGI IMG/M metagenome (GOLD analysis project Ga0099793, IMG submission 77319) | Vadose zone soil and rhizosphere microbial communities from the Eel River Critical Zone Observatory, Northern California to study diel... | ecosystem: Environmental > Terrestrial > Soil >...
AGATTCTGGAGATAGTTGGCGCTAACGCGGTCCCAGGAGGCGCCGGACTCCTCGTTGAGTTTGGCCGGAGGATGGCCGGCGACCATGATGAGTTCGCCCCAGTTGTCGGTAAGCGGATTGTAGAGGGCCATGCCGGAGCCTTGAACGCCCGGGAGGCGGTTGAGATGTTCCTCGAGTTGGCGATAGAGGGAGGCTAACTGCGGCGGCGTGTAAGTGGCTGGAGGCCTGTTCATGTCCACTTCCACGCGGTTTTGCACCTGGTAGCCGAAGTCCTGATGCTCGAGCTTGTTCAGGCTACGGGCCAGCATGGTAGCACCAGCCACAAGCACCACCGACAAAGTGGCCTGCACGACAAGCAGCGCTTTGCGGGCGAACCCAGAACGATCCTGTGTGCCGCGACCTGAACCGCGCAACGCTTCGGCGGGATCGGTGCGGGTGGCCAGCCAAGCAGGAGCCGCGCCGAAAATGATTCCGGTTACGAGCGCCAGAGCGAAAGCGAAGGCCAATACCACGAAGGATGGCATCACGCTGATGGGAAGGAAATGGGAGCTATGGAAGGCGAGCGCAAGCAGCAAACGGGCCGCTGCCATGGCGACCAGAAGCCCGACAATTCCGCCGCCAATGGCGAGCAAGACGCTTTCGGTGAGCGCTTGCACAAGAATTTGCCTGGGAGCGGCGCCGACGGCCAGCCGGACAGCAGTTTGGCCGCGACGAGCGACGCCGCGGGCGAGCAGCAGGTTCGCGACATTGGAGCAGGCAATCAGAAGCACCAAGCCACACACCGACAGAAGGATCTGCAAGCTGCGACCGTATTCTTCTTTCATCACGGCCACGCCGGCTCCAGCGGGCACCACGTTGAGCACCTGCTTAGGAAGCAGGCGAACTATGTCGGCCATCCAGTTCGGGGGATAGCCGGAATCGGTCTGCAGCCACTGGCGAAGGACTCCCGTAAGGCGGGGAGACATCCCGTCAATCGAAGCTCCCGGACGCAACCGGCCGATCATGCGCAGCCACGCTGACACGGGCTGGCGCAACAGACTGCCGTCGGCATTCATCATAGGTTCCTGCTGTAGGGGAACCCAGATGTCAGGAGGATCGCTTTCAAGAGTTTCGCCGAAGAATCCTGGGGGAGCGACGCCGATAACGGTCACGGGATGGCCCTCGACGACGAACGTGGAACCCACCACGGAAGGATCGGAAGCGTAAGTGGTCTGCCAGACGCGGTGGCTTAGTACTGCGACAGGGGGAGCGGAGGGCTTATCGTCCTCCGGCGTAAACACCCGGCCGCCAAGGGCGCGAACTCCCAGGGTTGAGAAATAGGTGCCGGAGACGTACTCGGAGCGCAGAGGCCGGGCGACCGATTCGACACCCTGACGCCGCACGCCCATCCGCCAGCGGCCCGCCTGGAAGGCCGTAACCTCCTCGAATTCAGGTGTTTCCGTCTTGAGGCGCTCATACAAAGGGAAGGAAACCATGCCCCAGCGGTCCTGGGGACCGCCTTCGACGCAACATTCGTCGCCTTCGCCGACACGGTAGAGCCTGCCGGGGTCGGAGACGGGCAAAGAGCGCAGCATCACAGCGTGAATCAGTGTAAAAATTGCCGTGGTGCCGCCGATTCCCAGGGCCAGCGTTAGTACGGCAGCGGCAGTAAAAACAGGCGACAAGCGGAACTGCCGCAGCGCGTACCGAAAATTGCCTGGAAGGCTTGGCATGGAACACCTCTCCGTACTCTACGCAGTTGAGTCGCGGCAGGTTCCCAAATTTATTAAGGTAGGGGAACGCCGGTTGAGCGTGTCGCAACTCGCCTAGGGCCGAGCTATTGACGTTTAAAGGAGCCATTTGTCACTGGGCTGCAAGGGATGGGACTGAAATTTCGGCAGGATGGCGCGTGACTAACGGGTTCCCGTGTCGTCTATAGCTGCAGGGAGGACTCCCATGCCTCTACGCAGCTTCTTCTTCCTGATTTCGTTTTCTGCTCTGCTCGCCCTCGGGTTTACGAGCGCGCGAGCGAACCGGCATCATCACTCTGTAAACATCTCTGGCGGACACAGACACCCGGCGACCGATTGTTCCGATTTGCGCATCCGCTTTGACGACCAAGATGCGGTAGTGCGTTCCGAGGAACGCACGTTGACCAGGGCCGAAGCCGCAGTATTGAAGGTTCATCCGCACAGCAACGGCGGCGTGCAAGTGGTGGGCTGGGACAAAGAGACTTATTCCGTGACGGCTTGCAAAGCCGCGACGGCATCCGGAGATGCGGAGAGAACGCTCTCGCAAATCACGATGTCGATTGAAAACGGGAAGGTTTCGACGAGTGGCCCTGGGGATGATGGTGGATGGACGGTGTACTTGCTGGTTCGCACGCCGAAGTCGGCGTCGATCGACCTGGACACCATGAATGGGCCGCTATCGTTTTATGACGTGGACGGCAAACTCACGGCGCGCGCCCACAACGGGCCAATCAGCTTGAAGAATTTTTCGGGCGACGCGGAGATCACTGCGGTAAATGGGCCGATCAGCCTGGACGGCAGCAAGGGAAGCGTGCGGATTCACACGGAGAACGGGCCGATTTCCGTGGAGTTGGAAGGGACGACGTGGAGCGGGACGGGGCTCTCCGCCGATGCGAAGAATGGGCCCCTGACCCTGATCGTGCCGAGCGGGTACCAGTCCAGCTTCGTGGTGGAATCGACGAACTACGCGCCGGTTAGCTGCAAGGCGAGCATTTGCGACAACGCGCGCAAAACCTGGGACGATGAGCACCGGCGGATTGAATTTGGGAGCTCGCCGGCGATGATCCGGCTATCGACGGTGAATGGACCGGTTTCCGTGCAGGAGTCGAGAGAGAAACTCTGAATGGCGGAGATTCTGGGTTTGACGGGCGGCTCGGCAGAATAATTTGAACGCTCCGGAATGGACGCGCTGCGGCAGTTGCGGATAAGATTTGGCGCATGCTACTGGAAGCGCGCGTAGCTCAGCCCGTAACGGAAGCGGAAGCGATTCGGCTTGCGCGGGAACTTTATGGGCTGGAGGCCACGGCGCGGGCACTTCCGGGCGAATACGACGACAACTTTCATCTGACGACAAATGAGCGCGTGACCTCGAGCGGGCCGGGGTCAACGGAGGGGCTGGCGTTCGTCCTCAAAGTGATGCACCCGGCGCGGGAGCGTTCGTTCATTGACCTGCAATGCCGGGCGCTGACGCATCTGGCGCAGCGCGCGCCGCAATTGCCTTTGCCTCGGGTCACACCGAATCGCAGTGGTGAACTCTTTACTTCGATTGCCGCGGGGGACGGTTCGAAACGGCTGGTCTGGCTGCTCACCTTCTTGCATGGAAAAGTTCTCGCGGAAGTTCGTCCGCAGACGCAGGAACTTCTCGGCGATCTTGGCCGGTTTCTCGGGGAGATGGACGCGGCGCTGCAATCGTTTGGGCATCCGGCTGCGCATCGCGAACTGAAATGGGACTCTTCGCGCGCGGGCTGGGTCAAAGACCATATCAAGCACATTGCCGATTCGAAGCGGCGCGCGCTGGTGGAGAAATTTCTCGCGCTCTATGAAGCGGAAGTCGTGCCGGTCTTGCCGCGGCTGCGGTGCAGCGTAATTTACGGCGATGCGAACGACTACAACGTGCTGGTCAGCGATGCGTGGCCGCAGCCGCGGAGCGTCGTGGGCGTGATTGATTTTGGCGACGTGCACCACGGGATCACTGTGTCTGAGGCGGCGATTGCGGCTGCTTATGGCGTTCTCGGGAAGGAAGACCCGTTGCCGGCGGCGGCTTCGATTGTCGCGGGATATCACGGCGCGTGTCCGCTCGACGAGCTGGAGTTGTCCGCTCTGTATGCGTTGATCGGTGCGCGGCTGGCAGTGAGCGTCACGAATTCCGCGCAGCGCAAGACAGTCAAGCCGGATGACGCGTACGTGACGGTCAGCGAAAAGCCGGCGTGGGAAGCTTTGGAGCGGCTGGAGAAAATCCATCCTCGTTTTGCGTACTACACATTTCGCGCGGCTTGCGGGCTTCCGGCCGTCCCGCAAAGCGAGAGGATCAATAAGTGGCTCGAAGGAAACGCCGGCTCGGCGGCTTCTATTTTGGATGCCGACGTGAAGACCGCGGCAAGCATTGTCTTAGATTTGAGTGTTGGCAGCACTTTTCTCGGCGCCAGGCCCGGCGTAGTCAACAATCCGGAGGTGAGAGAGAGCTTTTCCGCCGCAATGAAGCAGGCGGGGGCTGCGTTCGCGGTGGGCCGATACGACGAACCGCGAGTGGTTTACACGTCGGCGTTGTTCGGGGCGAGCGGCAACCCCACGGATGAGCGGCGCACCGTGCACCTGGGCATCGATTTATTCGTCGAGGCAGGAACGCGATTGCGCGCGCCTCTGGATGGCGTGGTTTGCGTGGCAGCGAATAATGCCGCGCCGCTGGACTACGGACCGCTGGTTATTCTGGAGCACGAAACAAGCGACGGCGAGAAATTTTTCACGCTGTACGGTCATTTGAGCAAAGAAACTCTCGTTGGGCTGAAAGCCGGGCAGCGCGTCGGGCGCGGCGAAGTATTTGCACGAGTCGGCGCGACGGAGGAGAACGGCGGGTGGACGCCGCACGTTCATTTTCAGATCATTCTCGATCTGCTCGAGCTGGGGGCCGATTTTCCCGGTGTTGCATACGCATCGCAGCGCGCTGTTTGGACGAGCCTCTCGCCGGACCCAAATTTGCTGCTGGGAATTCCAGCCGAGCGTTTTCCGACGACGGAACCTGCGGTCAGCGAAACGCTTGCCGCGCGGCGATCCTTCTTGGGCAAAAATCTCAGCATTTCCTATTGGCGTCCGCTGAAAATCGTACGCGGGTGGATGCAGTACTTGTATGACGAGACGGGGAGAGCGTATCTCGATGTTTACAACAACGTGCCGCTGGTGGGGCACAGCCACCCTCGCGTGGTGCAGGCGGCGCAAGCGCAGCTCGCGCTGCTCAACACCAATACGCGCTATCTGCACGACAATGTGAATCGTTATGCCGAGCGGCTGACGCGGCTGCTCCCTGAGCCGCTTCACGTTTGTTTTTTTGTGAACTCGGGCAGCGAGGCCAATGAGCTGGCATTGCGAATGGCGCGCGCGCATACGGGGCGAGAGGACATTATCGTTCTGGAGCATGCCTACCACGGACACACCAATACGCTTATCGACATCAGCCCGTACAAGTTCGACGGCCCTGGAGGCCGGGGCAAGAAGCCCTGGGTGCATGTTGCTCCGCTCGCGGATGATTATCGCGGCGCGTATCGGCGCGGCGACAAGCAAGCCGGTGCAAAGTATGCGCGGCATGTTGGCGAAATTCTGGAGCGTGCGCGCGGCGAGGGCCGCGGCATCGCGGCGTATATTGCGGAAACATTGCCGAGCGTCGGCGGGCAGATTGTTTTTCCACCGCGTTACCTGGCGGAGGTTTACCAGCACGTGCGCAGCGCCGGCGCGGTGTGCATCGCGGATGAAGTGCAGGTGGGATTCGGCCGTCTGGGAACGCATTTCTGGGGATTCGAAACGCAAGGCGTGGTGCCGGACATCGTCGTTCTGGGCAAACCGATCGGCAATGGATTTCCGCTGGCAGCGGTGATCACGACCGCGGAAATCGCGAATTCATTTAATAACGGGATGGAGTTTTTCAGCACGTTTGGAGGCAATCCAGTCGCATGCGCGGCCGGTCTCGCTGTTCTGGATGTTCTTGAAGAAGAAAAATTACAGCAGCACGCCCTGCGCGTTGGCGCGTATTTCATCGAGGGCTTGAAGTCCTTGCAGGCCCGCTATGCGTTGATAGGGGATGTGCGCGGGTCTGGGCTTTTCTTGGGGATCGATCTGGTGCTGGACCGTGAAACGCGCGAGGCTGCTCCGTTGCAGGCTTCCTACCTGGTGAATCGTCTGCGCGACTGCGGCATTCTTGCCGGGACCGACGGACCGCATCACAACGTCATCAAGCTGCGCCCGCCGCTTGTTTTTTCCGAAGCCGATGCGGATTTGTTCGTCAAGACGCTCGACGCCCTCCTGCGAGACGACGCGGCGAAACCTTCCCGCTGATCTGAGGTCATCCTTACTTCGACGGGGCTTACCTGCTGGCGGATGTTCATGAACTACTTGACAACTCAATTACCAGAGACGTAGGCTCGCCTGCGATGCAGCTGGACGCTTCCCTCTCCTGGCTTGCGCTGGGGCTCACTCCGGGTCTGGCCTCTCGTCTGTCTGCCCGCGTGCTGCAGCGGTTTGACTCGCCGGATGGAGTCTTCCGCGCCACGCTCCCCGATCTTGAATCTTGCCACCTTCCAGCTCGAGTTGCCCAAGCTATCGTTAAGAAAGAGTCCTTCAAGCGCGCCGAAAAAGAATTAGCGGGCATCCAGAAAATTGCGGGATGCTCGCTCTTGAACTGGACCGACTCCGAATACCCGCAAACCCTTTTGCAAATCTACGACCCGCCCGTTTTGCTTTACGTTCGTGGTGATCCACAAGTTTTGAATCTGCCAAGCATAAGCATCGTGGGAACGCGTCGGCCTACCCTTTACGGCACGCAGATGGCGCAGCGTCTCGGCAGGGAGCTGGCGGCGCGTGGCCTCGTCATCGTCAGCGGGATGGCCCGCGGGATTGATGCCATGGGGCACCAGGGAGCAATGCAGGCCAACGGCCGCGCCATCGGAGTGCTCGGCACGGGCATTGACGTCTGCTATCCGAAGGAAAACAAGAAGCTGTACGAAAAAGTGCTGGAGCGCGGGGCAATCATCAGCGAATTTCCGCTCCGCACGCACCCCGCACCGGAGAATTTTCCGGTGCGCAATCGCATCGTGGCCGGCATGCCGCTGGGCGTGGCGGTGGTGGAGGGCGCGCAATACAGCGGGTCGCTGATTACCGCGCGGCTGGCCATGGAGTTCGGAAGAGAAGTGTTCGGCGTGCCTGGGAACGTGACCCAGCCCGTGAGTTTCGCGCCCAACCAACTCATCAAGCAGGGGGCGAAACTCGTCACCTGCGCCGCGGACGTGATAGAAGAGCTGCCAACGCCCGTACGCGCCGCCCTCCTGCAGGCCGAGCAACCGGAAGCGGAGCAGCGGAATCTGTTGGCAGCCGCGGCACTGAATGGGTCGGAGAAGAAACTCTATGAACTGCTGAACGCGGAACAACCAGTGCCTATTGACGACATCGTGGAACGCTCCGGCTTGAACTCTTCCGAGGTTCTAGCTACGCTTTTCAATCTGGAGATGAAAGGCGTGATTCGGCAGTTGCCGGGCAAGCAGTTCAGCAAAGTCTTGCTATAGAGACAGATAGGGGTTTGCACCGTCAGCCCGGGGCCGGCATCTAATCGTAAAACGCATCCACAATGGCAGTCGCCGCATCAAAAGGCAGACGCCGTTGGGATCCAGGCCGCGCGTTTAAGGTAGCGAGAAGGACACACGCCGCGCGGTCAGCTCTCCCTGCAACAGATTACGGAGTTACAAAGGCAACATGGCCCGTTCGCTGGTTATTGTCGAATCGCCCGCAAAGGCGAAAACGATTAACAAATATCTGGGGCGGAATTTCTCCGTCAAAGCGTCCATCGGCCACGTGATGGACCTGCCCAAGAAAACGATTGGCATTCGTCTGCCCGGCGAAGAAGAGGGCGGCAAGAAGAGGAAAAAGCGCAAAGCGAAGAGCGGGAGCAAGAAAGGAAAAGGACAGGAGAAGCAGGCCGGAAAGCTTATAAGCCTCGATGACGACAAGATTTTTGAGCCGACGCTGCAAATCATCGCGGGCAAAGGCAAGGTTATTAACGATCTGAGGAAGGCGGCGCACTCCGCTGAGGCCGTCTATCTGGCGGGCGACCCGGATCGCGAGGGGGAAGCCATATCGGCGCATCTTGCCATGGTGCTTTCCAAGCCTTCCAAGTTCATCGAGCAGGAGCCTAGTGTTTCGCGGTTTAAGAAGAAAGAGGCAACGCCGGCAGAGCCTGTAAAGAAAGAAGAAGAGAACGGCACCAAAAAAGAGGTTGTGGCCATCGACCCGAAAAAGATTTTTCGGGTCACCTTTAACGAAATCACGCCGAAGGCGATTCGCGCGGCCTTCGACCATCCCCGGCAGGTAGACGCCAATTTGGTGGATGCGCAGCAGGCGCGCCGCGTGCTCGATCGCATTGTGGGCTACAAGGTTTCTCCCATTCTCTGGAACAAAGTCCGCCGTGGGCTTTCCGCAGGGCGGGTACAGACCGTGGCGCTGCGGCTGATCGTCGAGCGCGAGCAGCAAATTCGCGCGTTCATCCCGCAAGAGTATTGGACGATTCACGCGATGCTCGATGCCGGGCAGCCGCCGCTCTTCGAGGCCAGGCTCTTCAAGCACAAAGGCGAAGACATCGAAGTAAAGAATCAGGAGGCTGCGGACAAAATTGTCGCCGCAGTGAGCAAGGCCAAGTGGCAGGTGGCCAGCGTCGCGCAAAAGGAAAAGAAGCGCAATCCGCCTCCGCCCTTCACGACTTCTAAACTGCAGCAAGCCGCTTATAACCGGCTGCGCTACACCGCCAAACGCACCATGTCGCTGGCGCAGAAGCTCTATGAAGGCGTGGAGCTCGGCGACGAAGGCTCGGTCGCGCTGATTACCTACATGCGCACCGATTCTGTGCACGTCTCGAACGATGCGCTGGCGCAAGTCCGCGAACTGATTCCAGCGCGGTTCGGAAGCAATTATCTTCCGGAAAAACCCAACTATTACAAATCGAAGAAGGATGCGCAGGAAGCTCACGAAGCGGTGCGTCCCACCGATGCCATGCGCGCGCCGGAAGATGTCCGCAGGTATCTCGATGAAGACCTCTTCAAACTGTACCAGCTGATCTGGCAGCGCTTTGTGGCGTCGCAAATGCTCCCGGCAATTTTCGATCAGACGACCATCGATATTTCCGCCGGCGATTACACCTTTCGGGCTACCGGCAGTGTCCAGAGATTTGATGGTTACCTTCGCGTCTATCAGTTACCCGCGTCGATTGCCGATCGCGAGGACGACGAAAAGGACGACGAAGGCGAAGGCCGCGCGCTGCCTCAGGTTGCGGAGGGGCAAACGCTCCGCCTGGATAAGATTCGGCCGGAACAGCACTTTACGGAGCCGCCTCCGCGGTTCAACGATGCAACGCTGGTGAAGGAACTTGAAGAAGACGGCATCGGGCGGCCCTCGACCTACGCCTCGATTATTTCAACGCTTCTCGAGCGCGAGTACGTCACAAAAAACCAGGGACGCTTCTCCCCCACCATGCTCGGCGAGCGTGTCAGCACGCTGCTGATCAAGAGCTTCGAGGACATTTTCGATGTTACGTTTACCGCGCGGCTCGAAGAAGAACTCGACGAGATCGAGGAAGGCAAACTGCCGTGGCGCGAAGCGGTCAAGGAGTTCTGGGAAAAATTTGTCATTGACCTCGACAAGGCCGATGACGAGATGCTTTCCTATAAAGCAGGCATTCCCACGGGGAAAAAGTGCGAAAAGTGCGGCCAGGGCGAATTGCTCGAACGCATCAGCCGCCACGGTTTCTTCCTTGGCTGCTCGCGGTATCCCGAATGCGATTTCATTCAAGACCTCTCGCCTGAACACCACGAAGAGGCAAGCGGCGAGCCCAAAACTGAATATTGCGACAATTGCGGCAAGGAAATGGCTATCAAGCGCGGGCGCTTCGGCACGTTCCTCGCGTGCACCGGTTACCCGGACTGCAAAACGACGCGGCGCCTCGTCCAGGGCACGCGTATCGCACATCAGCCGGATGAGCCGCTCGATGAAAAATGTACCTTGTGTGGCAACGGCCTGGTGAAAAAACACGGCCGCTTCGGCGAATTCATCGGCTGCTCCGGATATCCGAAGTGCAAGTACACGCGGCCGATCACCATGGGCATCAAATGTCCGAAGTGCAATGAAGGCGAATTCGTCCGCCGCGGCAGCGCCGGCAAAGGCGGCCGGGGGCGCCCCCGCGTGTTCTACGGCTGCTCTCGTTACCCGGACTGCGATTTCACATCACCCCACATGCCCATTGCAGAACCTTGTCCTAAGTGCGGGACTCCGTTCATCGTCGAAAAACGCACCAAGATCGGCACCGTGCACTCCTGCCTCAAAGACGGATGTGATTGGGAGAAGCTTGTGCCTGAAGCACAGCCGCAAGCGCAGCCGGAAGAATCTCCGGTCCCCGTGGCGGCCAAGTCCTGACTTGCTTGCATCTAAAGAAACAACAGGGCCGCGATTTCGCTTTGCGCGGAATTGCGGTCGCCTATACTGTATGCGGGCCTCTCCCCCGGAGTTGTAGCATCGAATGAAAGCAGCAATTGCGAAGTATCTCGAATACCTTCAGTCCGTAAAGAATTCCTCGCCCCATACCGTTCTGAATTACCGCCGGGACCTCGAACAGTTTCTTGTATATCTATCGCCGCCGGGTGTCCGGCCACCTGGACTCGCAGGCGTCACGCATCCCTTGATTCGTGAATTCGTCGCGCATCTCCACGATCAGGGCCTCCAGAAGAGTTCCATCGCGCGGAAGCTTGCGGCCTTGCGTTCATTCTTCAAGTACTGCGTGCGTGAGGGACATCTGAAGGAGAACCCCGCGCGTCTTGTTCCCACGCCGAAGTTGCCGAAGCGCATCCCTTCGGTGCTCTCCGCGGAAGAAATGAACGGCTTCCTCAATCAATTGGGCGGGCCGGAACAAACCGCGCGCCGTGGCGGCGCGGCTTCCAAGAGGGAAAGGGTGCTTCCGCAGGAGTCCGGCGCGAATCCACCAGCCAGTCAGAGCAGTTCTGTGCCAGCCGGAGAAGGCTTGCTCCTTCGACGCGACCGGGCCCTGCTGGAACTCCTTTACGCTGCGGGCCTGCGCGTCAGCGAACTCACTGGCCTTAATCTGGTAGATATGGAGCAAAAAGAACGCATTCTGCGCGTTCGCGGCAAGGGCAGTAAGGAACGCATTGTTCCCTATGGGAGCAAGGCCCAGGAAGCCCTGGAGAAATATTGGCCTGCACGCGAACAGCTCCTGCAGCAAACGGATCAAACCGGCAGCAGACAGGAGCCGCATGCGGAAGCGGTGTTCCTCAATTATTCGGGCCGGCGATTAACGCAGCGCTCCGTGGGGCGCATCGTCAAGAAATACGTTCGCCTCGCCAACGTCAACTGGGACTTGCATCCGCATTCCTTGCGTCACGCCTTCGCGACGCATCTACTGGCCGACGGGGCTGATCTTCGCGCCATTCAGGAGCTTCTCGGCCACCAATCACTCTCGACCACGCAGAAATACACCCACGCCTCCATCCGCCAGCTGATGGAAATCTACGACAAGTCACATCCCCACGCCTGACGCCGCGCAGCTCATGAGCAGCGCTCTGGGAACGCATCCAATTCCTACTTGACAAAGTTGAGTCCATCGGGATTGAATGCATCTTCTGCGAGGCAGGCGCGAGGGCTTAATAAGCTCTCGCGTTCCCCGGCTCTGTCCCCATTAACGACGGTCGGTGGTGTGCTTGAATCGATTCAGGAGGAAGTCTGATGCAATGGAAAAGAGTTGTTTCCGTGATTGTGTCTCTGATGTTCACACTCGCGGTGCCAAACCTTGGTATCTCGCAGAGCGAGGACGGACAGTCGCAATCCGCCATACTCGTCCCGGCAAGCTCGATTGAACTTCCAGGAGACGTCGGGCATCGCGCGCATACAAATCACCTGATAAAGTTCGACCGCAAAGCCAGCCACGGGGGCGGCGGCTCTCCCTCCGGCGAGACTCCCTCTTCGCTGCGCTCGGTGTACAACCTGCCTTCGAGCGGTGGCAGTGGCGTGATCGCCATCGTCGACGCTTTCGATTATCCCACGGCCGAAAATGACCTTAACGTTTTCTCGGCCCAATTCGGCCTGCCCGCATGCACTACGGCAAACGGTTGCTTCAAGAAGGTCTTCGCCAGCGGCTCGCAACCCTCGGTGAACTGCGGCTGGTCTCAAGAGGCCGCCCTGGACATCGAATGGGCGCATGCTATGTCCCCCAACGCAAAGATTGTTCTGGTCGAAGCCGCCAGCAATAGTTTTGTGGATTTATTCTCCGCCGTGGACGTAGCTACCAGCCAGGTTCTGGCAAATGGAGGCCGCGGGGAAGTCTCCATGAGCTGGGGGGGCAGCGAATTTTCCACTGAAGCCTCCAACGATTCCCACTTCCAGCACGACGGCGTGGTGTATTTTGCCGCCAGCGGTGACGCCGGTGGCGCGAACATCTATCCCAGCGTCTCCCCGTTTGTTGTCTCCGCGGGCGGGACGAGCGTGAATCGCGATAGCGGCGGCAACTTTGTCAGCGAGACGGGCTGGAGCGGAAGCGGCGGCGGCCCAAGCGCCTTCGAGTCAAAGCCAACATACCAGTCTGGCATTGCGGGGACCAGTGCGACGCAGCGCTCCGCGCCCGATTTCTCCTTCGACGCGAACCCCAATACCGGCGTTTCTGTCTACGACAGCACCCGGTGCCATGGGGCGAGGGGCTGGCTTGTATTCGGGGGCACCAGCGTATCCTCTCCATCCCTCGCTGGGATCGTGAATAACGCAGGACACTTTTACGTCAATTCTCAGGCGGAACTGTCCACCATTTACGCGAACTACACGAACACCAATGATTTTCGCGACATCGTAACTGGTATCGCAGGCAGCTTTGGCTGCGGCCCAGGATACGATTTCGTCACCGGCGTTGGCAGCAATCAAGGAACGAACGGAAAATAGCTACTCGTGGCACGCGGTTCCGCGGCTTTGACGTGGTCAGAGCCGCTGCGTTCGAAACCTGAATGAGCAATTCCAGGGCCGCTTTGGCAAGCAGGAGCGGCCCTGTTTTTCTTCCCACTGCAAATGCGGTCATATAGCGGCCGATTTGGTCTGCCGCTGCGCCTGGGTTATCCTGTTTTTTCGTCTAAGACGGAAAACCAATCGTGCCCCTTCGCCTCTCCTTCAGCATCATCGCTCTCTTAATTTTCTTAGCTGTTCAGAACCCCCCTGCCGCTGCTCAGGGAAACTACGAAATCCAGGTCTATCCGTACGAAACCGTTGAACCTCGCCACACGATGGTGGAGCTCCATTCCAATTTCACCTTTCAAGGCTCCAAATCCACCAATGACGGCACGCTTCCAACAAACCACCAATTACACGAAACGATCGAAATTACCCACGGTTTCACCGACTGGTTCGAAACCGGGTTTTACATTTTCACTTCCGCGAAGGACGGCCAGGGTTGGGGTTACG
>Ga0099793_10000279_pt1 | contig 13180 bp, 14 predicted proteins | sample Rivendell_Oct201_9_FD_77319 | JGI IMG/M metagenome (GOLD analysis project Ga0099793, IMG submission 77319) | Vadose zone soil and rhizosphere microbial communities from the Eel River Critical Zone Observatory, Northern California to study diel... | ecosystem: Environmental > Terrestrial > Soil...
AGAATGAAGATTCCCGCAAGCAGAGACACAACGAACGCGGCAGTTGGCTTCTCGCTCAATTCGACCCGCCCCGATTCTGCGAGTTGTATCAAAATACCATTATAAAAGTATTGTGGAACCGGTGCAAGCGGAATGACCTTTCACGACCACACCTTTTATCAGGGGGTATCCAATGCCTCGTCGGTGATTCCCCCATGGTGCAAGGTTATTGCGTAAAGTGCCGAGCCAAGCGGGAGATCAAGAACGCCGTCGCCGTGAAACTCAAGAACGGTAAGCCGGCGATGAAAGGAAAATGTCCCGTCTGTGGCACCACAATGATGCGAATCGGCGCCGCGAAATAGGCTGCGCCGGCCCATTTTCTCACTCCGGAATTCTCGGCGACGAGACTATTAATATGCCCAGAGGCTAGGCCGCTCTCAGGTGCGATAGTGAAGGTTCCGGACATCAAAGTGACGCCCCCCGGACCGAAAGCCCGCGAGATTGTGGAACGAGATCGCACGTTTGTCGCGACGACGACCAAATCCGCTCCGATCGTAATTCGACGTGCGTCCGGTTCCGTGGTCGAGGACGTCGACGGGAACTTGCTCATCGACTTCGCCTCCGGCATCTCGGTCCTGAATATCGGCCACGCCCACCCGAAGGTCGTTGAGGCCATCTCGAAGCAGGCCGCGGAGTTCACCCACTTCGCGGGCACCGACTTCTATTACGATATCCAGGTCCGCCTCGCGGAGCGGCTCGGCAAGATCACTCCGGGCAAGCACCGCAAGAAGACCTTCTTCGGGAACTCCGGGACAGAGGCGAACGAAGCCGCGATCAAGGTCGCCAAGTCCCACAAGAAACGACACATGTTCCTCGCCTTCCTCGGCGCGTTCCACGGGCGGACCCAGGGCGCCCTCGCGTTGACTGCGAGCAAGGCGAAGCAACGGGCGGGGTTCTTCCCGACGATGCCGGGGGCGGTCCACGTCCCCTATGCGTACTGCTACCGCTGCCCCTATCAGCTCGAATATCCCTCCTGTGACCTGTATTGCGCGAACATCATCGAGGACGCGTATCTGACGACGGTCGCGCCGCCCGAGGACGTCGCTGGGATCTTCGTGGAACCGGTCCAGGGCGAGGGAGGCTACATCGTGCCGCCGCCCGGTTGGATGGATCGGATCGCGAAGATCGCGAAAGACAATGACTTTCTTCTCATCGACGACGAAGTCCAAGCGGGCCTCGGTCGCACAGGCAAGATGTGGGGCATCGAGCACTCGAAGGCGGTGCCCGACATCCTCACGATGGCGAAGTCGATCGCCTCGGGCGTCCCGATGGGCGCTGCGGTATATCGCGCGGAGATGGACTTTCCGGATAGCGGGAAGCACTCGAACACCTTTGGCGGGAATCCGGTCGCGTGCGCCGCCTCCCTAGCCACCCTCGATGTGATGGAGCAGGAAGACCTGATCGCCCGGAGCGCGAAGTTGGGGGGCTACATGGCCAAGCGTCTGGACGAGATGAAGGAACGGTACGAGTTCATCGGCGACCGCCGCGGCCTAGGGATGATGCAGGCGACGGAGTTCGTCGTGTCGAAACAGTCGAAGAAGGCGGATGCGAAGATTCGCGACGCGATCGAGGAGGACGCGTACAAACACGGCCTGATCCTGTTGCCGTGCGGGGAATCGTCTCTCCGGTACATCCCCGCGCTGAACATCCCGAAGGACGTCCTCGATGCCGGCCTTGAGGTGCTCGAAGGGTGCTTCAAGCGCGCGGCGACATCATAACACCATGTTGCCACGCGATTCGGTGCCTGATCCCCTCTTCTCGGTCCGGTGACATTCAAATAGGGAAGTGCGTTTGCACCCGTCATGGCGGCGGGAGGAGGTGCGCCCCCGGCGGAAGCGATGCGGGGGGCGAAGGGCGTTTCGGTTGTTATTGTTGCGGTCGTGGCAATCGTCGTCTTCGGGTCTGGCGTTGGAGTCGGGTGGCTCGTCTTTTCCGCCCCACCGCCGAAAGTCTCGAAGCTGTTTCTCGGGACGAACACCCCGTTTCCGCCGTTCGAGTCCCGCAATGCGACGACGGACGTACTTGAGGGGTTCGACATCGAGGTAATTCAGACGATCGTCCAGCGCGGCTGGGGCTACACCGCGTGCAGCGATACGGTCAAGGATCGCTGCTACGAGTGGAACGACTTCCGGGACTTCTCCGCGTTGCTGGCCGCGGTGAGCGTCGGGCGCATGGACATTGCGGTGGGAGCCATCACCATGAACGGGGCCCCTGGGACCGAACGCAACAAGTCGATGGATTTCTCCAACCCGTACTATCTTTCAAACCAAGGCATCCTGAAGCGAGCTAACGACAACAGGGCGTACTGTGCCGCTGCCGTGTGCACGGTTGCGGAGCTCAACACGACGACGCTAAAAATCGGCGCCCAGGCAATCACTACAAGCGAGTTCTGGGTTGAGGACAACCTGAAGAACGTCGTGAACGCCAAACACTTGGAGCTCCGTCCCACCGTTGATGACACCTTGCTCCTGCTCTCTCAGAGCGTCGTCGACATCGTCGTGATCGACCTTCCGGCGGCCCAGGGAATTGTCGCAAAGAATCCAAACGCCTACGCCGTAGGTGGCAAGATTCTGACGAACGAGCTCTACGGGTTCGCGGTCGCCAATGGAGATCCCCTCGGGCTAGTGCCGATCATCAACGCCCAGCTCGCTCAGATGAAGTCCGACGGCACGTACACCACAATCCTCAACAAGTGGTTCTGAGTCCGTATGTTTGCGGCTCAAGCTCGGGTCGCAAACCTTTTCCTCTTTTCTTCCGTATGAGGGATGTCGTCGATGGAAACGGCGGCTGCCTTTCCGCTCCGCGCACCCCCGAAGCTCGTCACGCGCATCACGATCGTCCACTTGATCGAGATGATCTTCGCGGGCATCCTAATGGTGTTCGTCGTCCTTCCGGCCATCTTCAAGTTTTCGCTCGTGAATGCTAGCTTCTGGCAGATCTACGGACGATTCTACGTTACCGGTCTCTTTGGGACCTTCTTCTACGTCGCGTTGACGCTACCTCTTAGCGTTGTCCTCGGTTTTCTCGTGGGGTGGGCGAGAGTCTCTCGGGTCCGAATATTTTCTTGGCCCGCCTCGCTCTACGTGAATGTTTTCCGGGGGCTCCCCCCTCTCATCCTCGTAATCTTTGCCTCCTTATTCGGCACCAACCTCGTGCCCCAACCGATCATCGATCGATTCCTCTCAGGTTTTCGGCGAGGAGATATCGCCGTAGGTCTCGCTGCAATCGCAATCGGGATGCACTCTTCAGCCTATCAGGCGGAAATCTTTCGGGCGGGATTCCAGTCGGTGCCAAAGGGGCAACTGGAGGCGGCCCAGGCGTTGGGCCTGCGGCCATGGCAGGGGATGAGGCATGTCATCCTCCCGCAGACGTTCCGTCTCAGCCTCCCGCCACTTGGAAATGAGTTCGCGGGCCTGATCAAGGACACCTCAATCCTCGCAGCGATCGCGGGCACAGACCTTGTTGCGAAGAGCCGCGATCTGCTCGGGATTCTCCCCGCGAGTGGGTTTCCCATCTTCTGGATCTTCGCCGTCTGGACCGTGGTGGCGGTCACGTATTTCGTCCTCACGTACTCCGTGACAAGAGGTCTGCGTCTCCTGGAGCGAAAGTTCCACACCCCGGGTTTGGAGGGAATCTCCTTATGATTCGAGTGGAAGACATCCAAAAACACTTCGGAGCGCTCCACGTCCTTCGAGGCATCACCTTCGATGTGAAGAAAGGGGAAGCCATAGTCATCATCGGTCCCAGCGGGTCAGGAAAGAGCACCTTGCTTCGATGCGTCAACCTCCTCGTGGAACCCGACGCGGGGAAGGTGTTCATCGATGGCGTGCACGTGAACCGCCACGGGATTCGACATGAATGGGTTCGTCAACAGGTGGGGATGGTGTTCCAGAGTTTCAACCTCTTTACCCACCTCTCCGCAATCGAGAATGTGACTCTCGGTCTGACTCGCGTCAAAGGGATGCCACATGACCAGGCGGTCGAAAAGGCCCGGAAGCTGCTGGCCCGCGTTGGCCTTGCCGCGAAAGAGAGTGCCTACCCCGCCGAACTCTCCGGTGGACAGCAACAGCGAGTGGCGATTGCTCGGGCCCTCGCGATGGATCCGAAAGCGATGCTCTTTGACGAACCGACATCCGCGCTTGATCCCGAATACATCCGAGAAGTTCTCGACGTAATGACTGCGCTCGCTCGCGAAGGCATGACGATGATCGTCGTCACGCACGAGATGGGCTTTGCAAGTAACGTCGCCAGCCGGATTCTGTTCATGGACGCAGGAAAGATCATCGAAGAGGGCACGGCGGAGGATATCTTTCAACGCCCGAAGGAGGATCGCACTCGGGCTTTCGTGAGCAAGATCCTGAGGTGAGACGTGGGAAAGGTGCGAAAGTTTCTGAGGGAACGTTGGCGGTACTTCGATGCCGCGCTCGCCCTCCTCGTCATCGTCGGTTCCCTCGTTTACATTTACGACTTGTTGGTCGGGAGTCGCGGGCTTGATGTCGCGTATGTCACTCGCCATTACCCGCTCTACCTGCACGCAGTCTTCACCAATGTTTACGCGACCACGATTGCCTTCATCGTCGGAATGGCGATCGGCATCTCGGTGGGATGGCTCCGGACGGCCAAGACCGTGCCCCTCGCCAAATTCGCGGCCTCAATGCGCGTTGAGAAGCGCGAGCGACAGGAAAATCCCACGGGCAGCGAGGAAGGGCGCCGGTTTTTGGTCGTGCTCTCATTGCTTTGGTATGGCACCAAGTATGTCGTCCGACGAATTGGGGACGGATTTGTTGAAATCATTCGAGGGACTCCGTTGTACGTCCAGATCTTGTTCGCTTCATCCTTCTTCATCGTCTTTCTGCCACAATATGTGGGCGAGGGGATTCTCATCGGCATCATCGCGCTCGCGATCAATACTGGCGGCTATCAGGCCGAAATCTTTCGAGCCGGCCTCCAAACCGTTCACTCAGGGCAAATCGAAGCCGCGAGAGCGATCGGATTCTCCCGGCTCAAGGCGATGCGCTACGTGATCCTCCCCCAAGCGCTGCGGCTGATCATCCCGCCCCTCACGAACGAATACATAGGATTGTTCAAAGCGAGCACGTTCTTGTTCGTGCTCGGCGTACAGACCGAGATCAGCTACATCGCCCAGCACGAAGGCTTCGCGGGGGATGTGTTCGAAATTTTCGCGATTGTCACCGCCATCTTCCTCGCTATTACCGTCACCCTGTCGCTTATCGTCCAGACGCTTGAGAAACGGTTCCGGATCCCTGGCCTAGGGATCGAGCAGATCCGGAGACCCCGCGGTGTCGCGGTCGCCCCGCGAGCCGCTTGAGCGGCATGCTCAGATGCCGCCGCGACCCGACGGGTGGCTCGTACCAACCCGGCCTCAGGGACCGTCTCACCTGCTCCACGATGGCCGCGGAGCCAGGGAAGCGTTGGCCACACCGTGAGCACCGGAAGCCTTCCCCCTTTCCCATCGACTTGGCGCGCTTTCCGCAGTTGATGCAGAGAGGGTTTGCACGCTTGTGGGACTCTTCGGCAAGGGATAGGACCAGCAGCTTTTCAATATTCAATGTTCTCGGTTCGTCCCGGATGGACCCAACGAGTCGCACGCGGTCGCCCGGCCGTAACGCCCGGACGATGTTCCGAAACCCTTTCGAGGGTTCATACGCGGCCGCGTCGAGTCCGTTCGTATCGACGACAACGTGGCCGCCGCGAATCGTGCGGGGCCGCCGGTACACACGCCGGTCGACCTGAACTGTCGTCCGCGGCTTCGGGCTCTTGGCTGCAAGCACATGATCGTCTGTCCCTTGGTTTGTCTCGAAGACGATCCAACAGGAGGGTGGCTCTCCCTTGATTGTCCGCATCGCGGCCGGCAGGACACTGGGATCGTCCCCCCGGATCCCGAAGAGAACTGGGCACGACGAGTGGGGGGCAATGACAATTCGATCGCTGTCGTAGTCGTAGTTGTTAAAGGTCGATGTGAACGTCCGATCCATGTCTTTCACCGAGCCCGACTCGAGGACTCGAGGCGTTCCCCACCGAGATTCGTCGCGGTAACAGAGAACCTCGTATGTTCGGTCGCGAGGCCGCCAAGCGACCGCAGCCAAGGCGCCGATGATTCCCCGACCGTTCTTATACTCCCGGAGGACGCCGGGTGCACGGACCGCGGCCAACGCCTCTTCCTTAGAGACGATCTCCCGCACGGCCTTCCAGTACAGGGTGGCCGAGGGCTGCCCGGGAAGGATGCAGAATCCGGGGTTGGTTGTTGGTTCGCCGAATTCGGATCGACTCTCCACGAGGCGCGCGACGTCAGCGTGCGCCCGATTGGGATCGTCGTGACCGTGTGACCGGGAAAAGGACCAGACGGGTCGACCATGGAGTTCCCCGATCAGTGTTCTCCGTCCTACTCCGCATCCGACGCGGAGACAGATCGCGCCATTACCCCGCGTCTTCCACGGAATCGTCGGGTTCAGTCTCACGAGGCGCGGATAGCCGATGAGGTCGAAATCCTTGGTGAGGTCCCGGACAAGCTCGGTCGCGAGGAACGTCGTGCACATCGCACCGAGGCTGTCTGTGTCGTCGACGCCAATCCAGAGGACCATGACGTCTCCTGGGAACACAGCAGGCAACAAAAATCCGTCGCCCGGGAACCTTCAAATAGGCTCGCCCCTTAGGACGCAGCGACCGGATGCCAATCCGAATGTTCGAACTGTCCGCGGTGGAGGGTCGCCGGTTCGTGAAGGCGACGGACCGATGGGTGAACTTGCGCGTCGACCACAACAGTACCGTGACCCTGATTTCGGAGCTCGGCGACCGCCAAACCTCCGTCGATTTCCGCTTCACCGCGAACTACCACGCCTCCGAAGCGGTCGTCGGCCTGATCCAGATCGAGGGGAACATCCTCTGGGAGGGGGACGCCCGCGCGCTCGTGAAAGGCTGGTCGTCCGGAGGCCAGATGCCTCCGGACGTCGCGCAAGAGATCCACACCGTGATCATGACGAATTGCATCCCCGAAGCGGTGCTCCTAGCCCGCGAACTGCGGCTCCCGCCTCCGATCCCGATTCCGCAGGTGAACGTCCCACAGCAGCCCGGGAAGCCCTCGAAAGGCCGCTCGCCCGAGATTGCCTGATCACTTGATGTGGTCCAGGCTGAACGACCCGACGCTCACGCTCGACTTCGTGTACGTGTACCGGATCCAGCCGCGGCTCTGCACGTCACAAATCCCCTTGATGCTCAGGAACGACTTCAGCTGCTCGACCTTGAACTCGATGCTGCCGTCCATGAGGGAACCGAGCATCTGGATCTCTTGCTCCTCGTGCATGCCTTTCTCGATCACGTAGAACGCGACGGCCTTGTCCCGCTTCCGGCGGCCCACGAACGGCTGGAGGAACTTGAACGTGGTCGTCGGGTCGAGGTAGGCAATTAGCGTCGACACGCTCCGGAACCCGAGGCGATAGGTCGGGTACTTCTTCTTCCATTCCATCGCGATCGTCTCGACCGCTTTCAGGAGGGACTGGTGGTCCGTCGCCTCGTCGATGTACGTCGTGTTCGAGTCCGTGGCCTCGGCGCCCATCGATTTCGAGTATGCGTCAACGTACCGGACGAGGCCGAGCTTCTCGTATTCCTCGTACCCCGGCAGCACGAAGGCCATCTCATCGCGGACATCCGCGGGCCCCTTGTCTGTGAGGACCCACAGGATGGGAACGCCCTTCTTGAGGCCTTCCGCCATGAAGAGGTTCACGAGGACCTCCTTCCCGACGTACGCGGGTCCGTAGACGGAGGCGTTCGTGCCGAACGGGATGCCCCCGAACATCAGGTCGTCGAGGCGAGGGATGCCCGTCTTCACCTTCTGCTGCTTCACCTCGATCTGAAGGTCTTGCTCGCGGGCCTCGATGTCCTCTTCGATGAGACCTTGCTCCCGTAAACGGAGCTCTTCCATCTTCTGCTGGAGGTACTTCTCCTTCGTTCGGACCTCCTCTTCCTTCTGGTTGATCTGCCCTTTCAGTTCTTCGAGACGCGACTTCATGTCGAGCTCATCCGTCGAGCCGCCCTGTGCCTTCGCCTCTTCGACCTTCCGTCGCTCCCCTTGCATGACCTTCTCGCGGTAGAGGAGGTCCTCTTCTCGCCGGAGGAGTTCTTCCTCTTTGTACGCGAGCGGCTCCTTCACCTTCCGGATCTCGTCGTCCTTCACCTGAAGTTCGTCCTGGAGGCGCTGCAGCTCCTGCTCCCGCAGCAAGATCGTCCGCTCCCTTTGGAGGACGTCGTGCTCCTTCTTCGAGATGGCGCCTCCGATCTCGGATTTCGACTTGCCTTCGAAGGCCTGGGCCTGTTCGCGGACCTTGTCCTCGATCTTGTACTTGCCGACCTCCCCCTCGAGGACGATGATCCGGCGCTTGAACTGTTCCTCCTTGGCAAGGTAGTCTTGCTCCATCTCCCGGAGCTCCTCCTCGAGTCGCCGCTTGAGTTCCTCGCTCGGCGCCCCGGTTTCGTCCGCGCGCATCGTCGCCAGGCGTTCTTCCTTCGCCCGCAGAGAGGCCTCCCGCTGCGCGAGGTCCGACTCCCGTTTCTTGGACTCTCGCTGGTCCGGCTTCATCTTCGCCATGCCGGTTTCGAGCTGCTTCTTCACCGCTTCGTTCACGGACCGGAGTTCAGCGACCTCGGACTCAAGGGAGTGCCGCGCGATCGCCTCCTGCTCCAGACGCTTTTTCATTTCCGGGGATGTACCGGCCTTGAGCTGCTGCGTCTTCACGTACTTGATGACCGCGATGGACCCTTTCTTGATGTGTTCGATCTCCTGCTCGAGCTCCTTCCGCTTCGCGATCTCCGTCTGCAGTTGCTTGGAAAGGTTCGCGGTCTCTTCGATGTACTTCACCGGATCGAACCTGCCCTGACGGAAGTTCGCGAGCTCTCGATTCAGAGTGGACCGCATCGATTCGAGCTCCGCCCGCATGCCGTCCGTCTCGAGGGCTTTCTCCCGGAGTTCCCGCAGTTTGTCGTCGGACAATCGATCCGGGGTTGCCCGTGGGGACCGAACGGTGCCGGACGTCGTGGGCACGCCGAGCCAATCCTGGAACGCGGTGTCTTCGCCCGCGAGCCATTTTCGCAGCGCCTCGTCGCGGGAGTCGCCTCCGGACGTGGAGGCGCCGAGCCACGCACCCGTTCCGCTGGACTCGCCCTTCATCCATGCGGACAGGCCCTGATCGCCCGTCGTCGGAGCGGAATCCTGTTTCGTGCCGCAGACGACGCACTCGCCATGCGGATTCACTTCGCCTCCGCAGACGCGGCACACCTGTTGCGAGAGCGTGCCGTTCGTGGGCTTTACCGCCACCGGAGCTGCGCCTCCCAGAGCATCACAAGTACGACCGACACCGATGAAAATCGGTGGCGCTCACTACCCGCCGCGAGGGTATTTAATCGTGAGGACGGCATTATCATACAACAATCTACTCCGCTCGGTAGTCCGCGCGAAATGCTCCGGAAGCTGACGCGGTCGCGGTCGGAAGAGTATTTATACGCTCGGACGAATCTGACGCTTATCTGAAGGGCTTCCGGAGAGGGACGGGCCGTGGGGACGGAGAGCGAGAAACGAATCGTATTGCGGATCGACCCGAACGACGAGTCGATCACCCTCAAAGACATCATGCAGCGGATCCAGGAAATCCAACGGCAGAATCCGGATCTCGACGTGTTTTTCGACGGAGACGAGTACGCCGTCTGTTCGCGGCCACGGGAGAAGGCTCGGCCGATCGCCGAGGCAGTCGAGGGCAAGAAGAAAGCGTGAGAACCGAACCCTTTTGGCCGGAGGCCGCATTGCGCCGCCCATGGCCATGCGAAAGCCCACGAAGAAGGAACTGACGTCGGTCCCGATCGAGCATCTGGACCTCGAGAAGACGACGTCGGTCGCGGATCTGGTCGATGGCTACAAGCGGATCTCGTTCCAGGCGCGGACGCTCGGGATGTGCGCCTCCGTCCTCGAGAATGCCATGACGGACCCGCAATGCACCGTCTTCTTCGGTGGCGCGGGCGCGCTCACGCCGGGCGGACTGCGCAAGGTGATGCGGGACATGGTCGAGTTCGGCCTCGTCGACGTCGTCGTGACGACCGGGGCCATCGCGTACCACGACTATTACGAGGCCCACGGTCACCGGCATTACGCGACGACGCCGGAGACGGACGACATCGTGTTGCGGGAGCATTTCCTCGACCGCGTGTACGATACCCTCGCGGATGAGTCGCTCTTCCGGGAATGCGACGATGAAATCGCGAACCTGGCGGACGGTCTCGAGACGCGGCCATACAGCTCGCGGGAATTCCTCTGGGAAATGGGCAAGATTGCCGCGAAGGACCCGAACTCCCTCGTCGGGACGTGCTACCGAAAGGGCATCCCGTACTTCGTCCCCGCGCTGAACGACTCGTCGATTGGCATTGCCTTGGCGAAGCACCACCACGACCGCGTCAAGGCGAAGAAGACACCGATCGCGATCGATTCGATCAAGGACAATTACGAGATTGCGCAAGTGAAGCTGAAGTCCCCGAGGACCGGGGTCTTCTACGTCGGCGGCGGGACCCCGAAGAACTACATCTCGCAGGTCGAGGTGATCCAAGAGGTGATGGGATACGCCGAGAACCCGCACATGTACGCGGCCCAGATCACCGTCGATGTGCCGCAATGGGGCGGCCTGAGCGGTTGCACCTTCGAGGAGAGCCAGTCCTGGGGCAAGTTTCACAAGGACGCGAAGATGGCGCAGAGCCTTGTCGACGCGACGATCGGTTTGCCGCTCCTGATCGGTTACCTGTTGCAGAAGGGAGTCCACAAGAAACGGAAACAAAAGAAATACCGTTGGAAGGGCGAGGAGCTCCTCGAACTGAAGTGAGGCCCGCGGGTCACGAACCTCGAGTCCGCCCGGAATACTGGTGCAGGGTCTCCTCCTGCTCCGGTTCGATCACGCCGCGCGTACTCCCATAGGCCTCTCCCGCGCGCTCTCGGATCTCTCGGATCGCGGCTTCCGACGACATCCCGCGGTGGATGAGGAATGCGGCGAGCATCGTCCCGGTCCTCCCTCGGCCCGCATAGCAATGGACGAGGACCTTCTTGCCCTCCGAGAGTTTCGCCTCCGCGAAAGCCACGAACTCGTCGATCTGATCGAAGGTGGGCGGTGTGAAGTCCTCGACGCAGATCTTCTTGTGCTCGAAGCCGGCGTCCTCAATCTCGAACGTGTTCAGACGGTCGCACTCGAGACTTACGACGACGGAGTACCCCATCTTCCGGAGGCGGGCAAAGTCCCATTCCATGAAGGCCGGTCCAGGCAGCCCCGCGAGGCGGCCTCCGTCAATCGTGTAGTAGAACATCCGCACGGTGCGACGTCCCATGACGCCGGAGTAATTCAAAATAGCGCCACTGCCATGGGCGCCGGACATGGCTCGCGGCCGCATGACGATCGGTCTCTACAATTCGTATGACCCGGTCAAGTTCGCGGAGGCGCATCGACGCGCAATCGCCCGTGCGGCGCCAGTCGCCGTCGCCTTTGACGCAAACGTAGCGACCTTCGGGTTCCCGTTTGACCGAGAACTGCGAACGCCCGTACAGGTCGCGGCCTGGGTGTCGGGTACGACGAGCATCGGCGAAGAGGGACGGTACCTGCGGGATCTCGCCGACGGGGGACGCCTGCTGACGTTCGATTTTCCCAAACGCGGCTTCCCGCCTCAGCTCGGCCAGGTGGTGATCACGACGAACCGGCCGGACGCGAAGAAGGGGGTGGACGCCGAGTTCCTCGCGAACCTGCTCCAGGACGGCACTTCGATCGTGCTCGTGTTCGGTCTCGGACCGCATGGACTCGACGACCGCGACATCCTTCCCCTCGGTCGCTACCACTTCGACCTCACCGGGCGCGGCATCATGTTCGAGACCGCCACTGCGATCGGGGCGGCTCCCGCTCTCATCGCGGCGCATCTCACATCGTGAAGAATCAGAATCTGCCTTTCGCCGAATTCTTATATAGCCCGCTTCGTTGCGAAGCCCTGCGAATGATTCGCGAGTCGTTAGAACTGTGCGACAACTTCCTCCTCACGGGGCCGGCGCGGCTCCCCACGCGGTACGGACCGTTCCGCATCTACGCGTTCCAGTGCCCTTTCAGCGGGGAAGACCATGTGGCCCTGGTCAAAGGACAGATCGCCCGGCGCGAGGATGTCCTCGTTCGCCTCCACTCCGAGTGCGTCACGGGCGATGTGTTCGGGTCCGAGCGCTGCGACTGCGGCGCACAGCTCGATGCTGCCCTCAAGAAACTCGGGAAAGCGCCCCGCGGCGCCCTGCTGTACCTGGCCCAGGAGGGCCGAGGGATCGGGATCGCAAACAAAGTCGCGGCCTACCATCTTCAGGATCACGGCCTCGACACGGTGGACGCGAACCGAGTTCTGGGCTTCCCCGCCGACCTCCGGACCTACAAGTGCGCGGCCTGCGTCCTGCGGGTCCTCGGGGTGAAGTCGATCCGGCTGATGACGAACAACCCCGCGAAAATCGAGCAACTCGAATCGTACGGCGTCCGGGTGTCGAGCCGCATCCCCCTCCAGATCCCGGCGACCTCGCAGAGCCTGCGATATCTCCAAACGAAGAAGGACCGCCTGGCGCACTTGCTCGACACACCGCGGGTCAGCGGACCTCGAGAACGACGACGACCCGGTCCGCGGTAATGGATTCGCCTTCGACGACTGCGACCTCCCGCACGACTCCGTCGCGAGGAGCCGGAATCTCGTTCTGCATCTTCATCGCCTCGAGGATGACCAAGGTCTGTCCGCGCTTCACGGGAGCGCCCGCCTCGATGAGGACGCGCACGACGCGTCCAGGCATCGGTGCGCGGATTGAGACGCTCGACCTTTCACCCGAGCGGATGCTCTCGGATCGGGGCCCGAGTTCGTCTTGGATTCCTGGGATCGCAATCGGGTAACGGGTCTCGTCGATCAACACCTCGCGACCTTCAAACCGAACCTGGTGAGCCTTCGGACCAAACCGAATCAGGATCGCGTCACCTGCGCGTCGCACTCGACCGCGGTACTGCGCTCCATCCACCCGCACGCGGATGGTTTTGGCCCCGCGTTCCGCTTCGATCTCGTGAGGTTCACCATCGACGACGAGCCGGAACCGCAT
>Ga0099793_10000280_pt1 | contig 13171 bp, 6 predicted proteins | sample Rivendell_Oct201_9_FD_77319 | JGI IMG/M metagenome (GOLD analysis project Ga0099793, IMG submission 77319) | Vadose zone soil and rhizosphere microbial communities from the Eel River Critical Zone Observatory, Northern California to study diel... | ecosystem: Environmental > Terrestrial > Soil >...
ACGAAAGTGCCGGAGTCCGAGGCCTGGAGGCAGCATCGTGCCGCTAGCACGGGCGAAGTGCTGCGAGTAGTGGCCCGCGAATGGAAGCGCTTCGCCTATCTCGTCGCCCTGATGACCTTCATGATGTTTCTCTCCCACGGCACGCAGGATTTGTATCCGGACTTTTTGCAGGAAGTGCACAAACTTTCCGGTGCAATGCGCGCCAACGTGGCCATCATTTACAATTGCGGAGCGGTTGTCGGCGCCATCATCTTCGGCCATTTCTCGCAAGTGGCTGGACGGCGCAAAGGCATGCTGGCCGCTCTGGGCTTGGTGCTTCTTGTGATCCCGCTGTGGGCTTTCGGGCATACCCTCCCGCTCATCATTTTTTCCGCTTTCCTGATGCAAGCAGGAGTGCAAGGCGCTTGGGGCGTGATCCCAGTGCACTTGAACGAGCTATCTGCGGACGCTGCCCGCGGCTTGATGCCCGGCCTTGCATATCAACTCGGGATTCTGCTGGCCTCGCCTACAAACTCCATCGAGTACGCCCTGCGCGACCGCGTCGGCTACCAGTGGGCCATCGCCGGCTTCGAAATCGTAACCATCGCCGTGCTCACCATCCTCCTCTTGCGTGGCAAGGAAGACCACAGCCGCAGCTTCGTCCGCAACCAGTAGCACGGGCTTCAGCCGTGTCGGCGTAGAACAACGCAAACGAAGAATCTTATACCCCTTTTCCTAAGGGCCCACCGAATCAAGACCAGTTCTTGATTGTTGGCCACAACTGCGGCAGGGAAATCTTCGGCTGGCGGCAGTAGTAGATGGTGAAGTACTCGTTGGGCATGGCGTAGGGGTGGCCGACCTTGCCTGCAGGTTCGATGGAGTTGAAAAAACGTTCAAGTTCCTCTCGGCGCATACCCAGGACTATGACGCTCTGGCCGGTGTAGTTCCGGGGTCCCCAGAGAAAGTAGCTTTGGTGAGGGCTGATGGCTTCGGGAAGGCCGTACTTCGGTCCGAACAGATCAATCGCCGCGGCCTGGCCGTACGTGCCGGCGAGGATCGCCGTTTTTGTACGGACCTCCGGCGGAAGCGAATTGTAAATGCGGGCCGCTTCGACGGTCATCTCCTCCCATCCGAACATGTCGGCAAAGAACTGCGGGAGCGGCCCGAGTCTATCTGTCTCAACGGGCGGGGGAGTGAAATGCAAGCGTTGCGAGTAACGAATATAAGTTTCGGGGGAGAGCACCGGTATGGCCATAGGCGCTCCAATCGCGCCGGTAAACAGCAGCAGGCACATGTACGTGGGCTTGAGCCACTGCAGTCCGCGGCGAGAGAACCACGCTTCCATGGCAACCCCTCCTGCGGCGAATAGCATGGGATATGCGGGAGCCACGTAATAGGGCCGCCCATTTGCCGAAAACATGATGACCGCGAGGAGAACGAGCGAGGCCCAGCCCAGAACGCGAAACTGCTTGCCTTGCGGATGCGCAAAGTAAAACCACAGCCCCGCCAGCGCTAATGGGACGGAGGTGGGGAGCATGTGCAGCGCCACCTGGCCGAGAAATTGTAGATGCGTGAGCGGCACGTTGCGCCCGTTGCGGCGGATGTTGGCGAGCAATTCGAAAAATGGAAAGTGATGTTGGATGTTCCAGATGAGATTGGGCAAAAATATCAGGAAGGCGAGCAGGCCTCCGAGCCAGATCCAGGGCTTGAGGAGCATGGCGCGATGTTCGGTAAGCAGCAGGCCCGCAACCACGCCGGCGGCGAAGAAGACGATGCCATACTTGTTCTCAAGGGCTACGCCCGCAATGACGCCGAACCACAGCCATAATTTCTGGCTGCCCGTCTTGATGATCCGGATCAGGACCAGCGTGCATCCCGCCCAGGCCAGCGGTTCGAAAGCGTTCATCGAGATGTAGTGGTTCATCGCGAGGCAGACCCCTGCGACAAGTACCGCCAAGGCGGCCAGCGCCTGGGCAAATCTCTTTCCGCCGAGTTCGCGGGCGATCCATCCGGCGAGAAGCACAGTGCCTGCACCCGCGAATGCCGCAAATAGTCGGATGGACTGCAGGGAGTCGCCGAAAAGCAGGCGTTCCATTTTTACGATCAGTGCGATGAGCGGGGGCTGGTCGACGTAGCCCCACGCCAAGTGCCGGCTGCACGCCATGAAGTAAAGTTCGTCGCCAAAATATCCGTAGAAGCGCGCCGCATAAAGATGAATCATGAGCTTGGCGAGAGCGATATACAAGACGATGGCCGGTCCGGTCGTGAGGCGCGCCCACAGTGGAACGACGTTCGTCGCTGTTTCGACGACGACTTCCGGCCTAGCCTCTCCTGCTGCTTCCCCGGCGAGTTCTGTGCCTCTCCGCATTATCTTTTTCTTCCTTGCGTGCCCTTTTCAAGAACTGCTCAAGCCCGTTGTGCATCATTCTTTCTGGTTGAATCGAATTAATGCCGGCTCCCCTGGCTGGTGTCAAGAGCCGAGAGATGATACATTGCCCCGCAATTCGGCTGAAGGCCTACATGACACTCAATTTGAAGCCAACGCGCCGTTCCTTCGTGTCCACCATCGCCGCACTCGGCTCTACAATCCTGAGTCCAAGAAAACTATTTGCGGCGGGCAGCAGTGGCCCCGCGGGACCTGCTGACACTAAGCTCAGCGGATTCGGCGCCTCCGGCAACGTCTACGAAGAGCTCGGCGTCACCACGGTGATCAACGGCCAGGGCACCATGACAGTGCTCGGCGGCTCGCTGATGCGCCCGGAAGTGGAAGCGGCGATGACGCTTGCCAGCCAGCATTTTTGCAGTATCCCCGAGCTGGAAGTGGCCGCCGGCAAGCGCATCGCGGAAATGCTGAAGCTGCCACCTGGCTACACGGGACTGGTGACTTCGGGTGCGGCGGCGGCAATGCAATCCGGCCTCGCGGGAATTCTCACGGGCGACAACGAACAGTTCATTCAGCAGCTTCCCGATCTCGCCGGAATGAAATCCGAAGTCATCATCCAGAAATCGCATCGCAACGGTTTCGACCATCAGCTCCGCTCCACAGGCGTGAAGCTTATTGAAGTCGAAACGCGCGATGACCTCCGCAAGGCCGTCAATCCTAAAACCGCCATGATGCACTTCAGCAATTTCGCGAACGCCGCCGGTCAAATCAAAGTCGATGAGTGGGTCAAGCTCGGCAAGGAATACAAGATTCCCTGCTTCAACGATGCGGCCGCCGATACGCCTCCCGTGTCGCACCTGTGGGACTACGCAAACATGGGCTATGACCTGATTGCCTTCAGCGGCGGCAAAGCGATTCGCGGACCGCAATGCGCGGGCTTGCTGATCGGAAGGAAAGATCTGGTCGCTTACGCGCTGCTCAACAACAGTCCGCACGAAGACACGCTAGGCCGCAGCCAAAAAGTCGGCAAGGAAGAAATCGTCGGCATGATCAAAGCTCTCGAGAGTTACTTGAAGGAAGATCATGACGCGCTCACGAAAGAGTGGTGGCGCCGGCTGGATAGCATCTCCGCCGAAATTACCCGCGCCCCCGGTGTCAGCACTTCGTTTTCCGTCCCGGACATCGCCAATCACGTTCCGCACCTGGAAATTCACTGGGACCCCCGCCACATTTCGTTGGAGCCCGCCGACGCGGTTCGGCAATTGCGCAGCGGCAAACCGTCCATCGTCCTGGCCAGCAATGAAAGCGGGCTGATCATGAACTCGTTCATGCTGCAACCCGGCGAAGAAAAAGTTATCGCCGAACGCCTCGCGCAGCTCTTCCGCGCGCACTCTGCCTAGCGGCCCCTTTGAAGCCGGGATCCCTGTTTTGCTCAGACTGTTGTAATGGCCTGTTCAACCTTGCGGGGATAAGATTGGAGTGGGGTTTCTCCAATGTGGGCCTCTTCTTGCTCGGCCCGCAACGGGTGACTTCGATTCAATTCCCGGGAGGGCACTGACATGGCTTCCGCAGCATCCGCAGGCTCGACAAAGCCGCTCGAATCCCCTCGTCCTCTATCCGACGAAGAACTCCGCAAGATGCACGCCTACTGGCGCGCTGCAAATTATCTTTCCGTCGGACAAATCTATCTCTTTGCCAACCCGCTTCTGCAAGAGCCGCTCAAACTCGAACACATCAAGCCGCGCCTGTTGGGTCATTGGGGTACCACGCCCGGCCTGAACTTCATCTATGTCCATTTCAACCGCCTCATCAAAAAACACGATCTTAACGTGATCTACGTTATCGGGCCGGGTCACGGAGGCCCGGGCCTTGTCGCCAACACCTATCTCGAAGGTACGTACAGCGAGATCTATCCCCACATTTCGCAGACCGTCGATGGCATGCAGCGACTCTTCAAGCAGTTTTCATTTCCAGGCGGAATCCCCAGTCACGTTGCGCCAGAGACGCCCGGCTCGATTCATGAAGGTGGTGAACTCGGTTACTCGATTGCCCACGCTTACGGCGCCGCGTTCGACAATCCGGACCTGCTGGTTTGCTGTGTGGTTGGCGATGGCGAAGCCGAGACTGGCCCGCTCGCCGCCAGTTGGCACTCCAATAAGTTTCTGAATCCCGCTCGTGATGGCGCTGTTCTTCCCATCCTCCACCTGAACGGCTACAAAATCGCCAACCCAACCGTCCTCGGACGTCTGACTGACGCGGACCTGACTCACCTTTTCACCGGCTATGGTTACAAACCGTATTTCGTGGAAGGCCATCAGCCGGAGATCATGCACCAGCTCATGGCCCATACGCTCGACACCATCATCGCGGACATTGCCTCGATTCAGAACGACGCCCGCGCCGGGCGGTCTACCTACTTTCCCGTGTGGCCGATGATCATCCTCCGAACGCCAAAGGGCTGGACCGGCCCGAAAATTGTCGATGGAAAGCCGGTCGAAGGCACTTGGCGCGCTCACCAGGTCCCGGTCACGGACCTCGCAAAGCCGGAGCACTTGAAAATCCTGGAAGACTGGATGAAAAGCTATCTGCCGAACGAACTGTTCGACCCGCAAGGCAAACTCGTTCCGGAATTAAGGGAATTGGCGCCGCAGGGCAATCGCCGCATGGGTGCTAATCCGCATGCGAACGGCGGTATCTTGCTCAAGGACTTGGTCATGCCGGATTTTCGCGAATACGCGGTCAAAGTGTCGAAGCCGGGCGCTGAGACAGCGGAAGCCACTCGGGTCTTGGGAAAGCTCTTGCGCGATGTGATGAAGCGAAACATGGACTCGAAGAATTTCCGCGTCGTTGGCCCAGACGAAACTTCTTCCAATCGTCTGGATGCACTATTTGAAGTCACCAGCAAAGTCACCATGGAGCCAATCGAGCCTACCGATGAGCATCTTTCCAGAGACGGCCGCGTGATGGAGGTCCTGAGCGAGCACATGTGCCAGGGCTGGCTGGAAGGTTATCTGCTCACCGGTCGCCATGGCTTCTTCTCCTGCTACGAAGCCTTCATTCACATCGTGGACTCCATGTTCAATCAGCACGCCAAGTGGCTCAAAGTCACGCAAGATATTCCTTGGCGCCGCCCCATCGCCTCCTTGAACTACCTCCTCACCTCGCATGTTTGGCGGCAAGATCACAACGGTTTCACGCACCAGGACCCCGGCTTCATCGATCACGTCGTGAACAAAAAAGCCGACATCGTGCGCGTCTATCTGCCTCCCGACGCCAATACGCTCCTCTCCGTCGCCGACCACTGTCTGCGCAGCCGCCACTACGTCAACGTCATCGTGGCCGGAAAGCAGCCCGCTTTGCAGTACCTCGACATGCAATCGGCCATCGAGCACTGCACCAATGGAATCGGAATTTGGGAGTGGGCCTCCAACGATCAAGGCGCCGAACCCGATGTCGTGATGGCCTGTGCCGGCGATATCCCCACGCTCGAGACTCTAGCCGCCGTGGATCTCCTCCGCCGCCATTTCTCCGATATCAAAATCCGTGTCGTCAATGTCGTTGACTTGATGACCATTCAGTCTTCCACCGAACATCCCCACGGCCTGCCCGATCGAGATTTCGACTCCCTGTTTACGATCGACAAGCCCGTCATCTTTGCCTACCACGGTTATCCCACGCTCATTCACCGCCTCACCTATCGCCGCACCAATCACGACAATTTCCACGTCCGCGGTTACAAGGAAGAGGGAACCACCACCACTCCTTTCGATATGACCGTACTCAACGATTTGGATCGCTTCCATCTCGCCGGCGACGTCGTCGACCGCGTTCCCCGCTTGCAGCGCCTCGGCGCGCACTTCAAACAGTTCTTGCGCAACAAGCTTGTCGAACACAAACAATACATCTACGAGCATGGCGACGACTTGCCGGAAATCCGCGATTGGAAGTGGCCTTATTAGCCCATGCCCTAGTAGCCCATGAAAATCCTTGTGCTCAATTCGGGTTCCAGCAGTCAGAAGAGTGCTTTGTATGAAATCTCCGGGGCCCTTCCCGAGCATCCGCCCACGCCGGCCTGGGAAGGCAAGATCGAATGGGACGGCGGCCAGGCCGACATGCAGGCGCAGAATTCGCAAGGCGCGCAGGTGAAAGGCCGCGTGAAGGTCGCGTCTCGCGCTAACGCGATCGACCAACTGCTGGACACCTTATGGAATGGAAAGCTGCGCGTCGTTTCCGCTCCTTCCGAGATCGACGTAGTAGGTCATCGCATCGTTCACGGTGGCAAAGACTTTGAAAAAGCAACCGCCATCACAGCGGAAGTGAAATCCGCGATAGCGCGCATGTCCGCTTTTGCGCCGCTCCACAATCGCGCCGAGCTGGAAGGGATCGAGATCATCGAGAAACGCCTTGGCGCGGTTCTCCAGGTCGCCGTGTTCGATACCGGCTTTCACAGCCGATTGCCGCAGTCCGCCGCCGTCTACTCCGGTCCTTACGAATGGCTTGCGCAGGGGATTCGCCGCTATGGATTTCACGGCATCAATCACGAGTATTGTGCGGGGCGCACTGCACAGCTCCTCGGAAGAAATTTGTCGCCCCTGAAACTCGTGACCTGCCACTTGGGAAACGGTTGTTCCCTTGCGGCCATTCGCGACGGCCGCAGCATCGATACGACCATGGGCTTTACGCCCCTGGAAGGGCTAATGATGGGCACACGATCAGGCTCCGTTGACGCCGGAATCCTCACTTACTTAATGCGGCAAAGTTTGCTCACGGGACAGCAGCTCGACGATTTGCTGAACACCAAGTCAGGTCTGCTGGGAATCTCTGGAATTTCCAGCGATATGCGGCAGATCGTCGCCGCGATGAAAGACGGCCATCCGCGCGCCAAGCTCGCTTTCGAGATCTTCGTGCATCGCCTGCAAACTGGTATCGGCGCGATGGTTGCTGCACTCGGCGGAATCGACGCCTTGGTTTTCACCGCGGGTATCGGAGAGAATTCACCCGAAGTGCGCGCCGCGGCTTGTGGCAATTTCGAATTTCTCGGCCTCAAACTCGACCCTGCAAAAAATTCGCAATCTCCCGTGGACCAGGAAATCTCCCCATCCGATGCATCCGTTCGCGTATTAATCGTGCGCGCCCAGGAAGATTGGGCAATTGCCCGCGACTGTTGGCGCCTCATGTCCGCAAGGATTCGCGGTCAGGCAACCGCCAACTAATCAAGACGCCGCGTTTGGAAATGCCCCGAGGCGTTCCGCGCAAACTAAACTCATACGACACCGCTCCCAGCCAAATCCTTGCCGCCGACGATTTCTGAGAGTATCAATATAATCTGTCTTCTGCGACTCGAACCGAAGCTGTTTCTGTCGGCTAAGTCCGGCGCCTCTTGGGAGCAGTCGCGGCGCCACTGGCTTCATCCCCTTCCTGAAAGTTAAATCTATTTTCCATGCGGCTGATTCTCTGCGAATCCGGTCGCAACAAAAGTGCGCGCCAACTATGCCCAAGATTCTGATCATCGATGACGATGGGACCAGCCGGCGGTTGTACGCTTCCTTGCTGGCTCCCCATGGCTATTGCCTGCTTGAGGCTCGCGACGGACAGGAAGGCCTGTCCATCGCGCAAGCTGAAAATCCCGATCTCGTAATCTGCGATATCGTGATGCCCACGATCAACGGGTACGAATTTGTTCACCGTCTCAGAAACCTTCCACAGCACCAACACACTCGGGTGATTTTCCACAGCGTTAATTTGCTGGATCAGGCAGCACGCGCGCTCGGGGCTGCCTGCGGCATCTCTCGCTTTATACTGAAGCCCTTCGATCCGCAACAAGCGCTGGCGACGATTCAAGAGGCCCTAAAGACCGACCACCTCGAGGCGCCTGCGCTTCCTCCGGCCGCAAGGCGCGACCCGATTCCGCTTCTGCTCAATGCTTATTTTGTGAAAGGCCAGAAGCTCGACGCCAGTGTTCAACTGGCTTCGTTGGTCGACGTTGGCATCGCCCTTGCTCACGCGCATCAGACCAGCCAACTGCTCGACATTGCCATGACCGCGGCGCGCGAATTGACCGATGCAACTTTCGCCGCCGGAATCCTGGGAGAATCCGATAGTCTTGACGCGCCAACTCTCGCGCTCAGCGGTTTCGACGAAACCGCTGCCGCGCAACTGCGCCAGAGTTCCTTCGCGACCCCATTCCTGCGCGAGCTTCTTGCGTCGCGCCGGCCGCAGCGCATTTTCCATCCTCCGGAAGAATCGCTCGCTTTGCTTCTTCCACCTCTTGACCTCAAGGTGTGCAGTATCTTAGCCGTCCCGCTGCAATCCGGCGATCGCGCCTATGGCTGGATGATGGTTGCCGGAAAATCGGCCTCCCAGCCATTTACCGAAGAAGACGAGCGCATGCTGCGGGCCTTGGCTTCGCAGACCGTTACTTGTTACGAAAGCGACCAACGTTTTCGCATCATTCAGGAGCACGCCAAAGATCTTGAACTCCAGATCGAAGAGCGCAAGCATGCGGAGCATCGTTTCCGCATGCTGCTGGAAACATCGCCGACCGGTATCGTCATCTCTGATCGTTCGGGCAGAATCGAAGACGTCAATGCCGAAGCTCTTCGCCTGTTTGGCTACGCCCGCGAAGAACTGGTCGGACAAACGATTGAGATTCTTGTGCCCCAACGCCTCCAACACGCCCATCAGGTCCATCGCTCCCTATATATGCAAGATCCGCGCAGGCGCTCCATGGGCACTGGCATGGAGTTGTTCGCTCGCCGCAAGGATGGGACCGAGTTTCCCATAGAAGTCGGTTTGGGGCCGCTTGCCACCAAGGAAGGCGTCCTCGTTTCCAGCGCCATCGTGGACATCACCGCACGAAGAAAGATGGAGGAACAACTTCGGCTGTCGCAACGAATGGATGCCATTGGCAGGCTCGCTGGCGGCGTGGCCCACGACTTCAACAATCTGCTGACCGTGATCTTGGGGAACTCTGACGTCGTCCTGGACTCGCTTCCCCGTGGTCACCCCGCCATCCAGAAACTCGAAATAATCAGGAAGGCGGGCGTCTCCGCGGCAGATTTGACCCGGCAGCTCCTCGCCTATGGCCGCCAACAATTGCTGCAACCCAGAATTCTCGATCTCGCAGACACGCTGCGGAAAATGGAGGTTTTGCTGCGTCGCCTGATCGGCGCGAAAATCGAGCTCAAAATCTCGCTCGATTCTTCCCTTGGCGCTATCAAAACCGACCCCGGACAAATTGAGCAGATCCTCTTGAACTTGGCGGTGAACGCCCGGGATTCCATGCCCGAGGGCGGGCGCATCACCATCGAAGCGCGCAATATAGAAATAGACGAGAGCTATCGGGAACAGCATCCGGTGGCTCTTCCGGGCCGCTACGTGATGCTGGCGGTTACGGATACTGGCTGTGGAATGGATCGCGCGACGCAATTGCGGATTTTTGATCCGTTTTTCACCACCAAGGAACTCGGTAAGGGCACCGGCTTGGGCTTGGCAACCGTCTACGGAATCGTAAAACAAGGCGGTGGCTACATCTGGGTCTACAGCGAGATCGAGCAGGGAAGCGTCTTCAAAGTTTATCTGCCGCGCGTCGAGCAGTCGGCTGAGCCGGCCAAGCCAGAGGATGAGGAGGAGGAGGAGGTCTGCAATGGCAGCGAGACGATCCTCCTGGCCGAAGACTCTGACCCTCTTCGCGAAATGGCTCGCGAATATCTGGAGGGCCTCGGCTATACCGTTCTCGAGGCGGCTTCCGGCAAAGACGCTTTGCTGCGCGCCAAGGACTTCGAGGAAACCATCCATCTTTTGCTCACCGATGTGGTGATGCCGGAAATGAGCGGTCCGGAATTGGCCCATCAGTTGACGCTCCACCGTCCCGGAATAAAAGTGATCTTCGCTTCCGGTTACACCGACGACGCGATCGCCCGCCAGGGAATACTGGATTCCACCGTCGCGTTCCTACAGAAGCCGTATCGTCCCAAAGCGCTGGCCAGGAAAATTCGAGAAGTGCTGCGCGACGCGCCTGCCGACGTCGCCGCGGCGCAAGCGCAACCAGTCCAGGATTCCCCTAGCCCGCTGACGAAGCCTTGAGCCTCTCCCCCACTCCCCCATCACCCTCGCCCGCGACGTCAACCGCTGCCTCGGGAGAAACGTGCGATCCCACGCTGGAAGCTCGCGTTTATCCTCCTCAGCGCCTCAAATACCTCTATTGCAGACCTGAGAAGTGCGAAGGGCCAAGGTCTGGAACTGAGCGACGCACTAAGCCCGCAGCCTTAGTATTGAATACGCGCTGCACGGTCCGTATACGCGAGTCCCCACTGTTGCAAGCGCCGCACGAGTTCGGGAGAGACACCAGCATTACGGAACTGTTGTGACGCCTCCCATACCTTTCCGCCACTGATATCGGCGTAGTCGTGAGGTAAAGCGTAAGCGTGAGCGCTCGAGCGGAGGCCCATCGGTAAGTGTCTCTCGATGGGGTATTGCAGATTCTTGTCCATCCATGCGGCAAGTAGCGCCGCCGTTAGAGCCTGGTGTACCTCGATCGGGAGTGGTTTGAAGACAGGTGCCCAAGCCGCACTGACCATGATCCGAGGATCGACATTCTGCTCCGGCCGCCAACCCTGGCTGAGGTTCTCGGGGCCGAGGTGCGGATCCGTAGACTGCAGCGCTTTGATTACAGCCACAAGGAGTCTCGCGGGCTCCGGTTGGTGGGTCTCGCCATACAGGTCGCGGAACCTGCCGATCACGTATACCCAATCCACCGGGCCGCGGTCTCGATGTTGATGATTGCCGCTGTTCAGGACGATCTGCAACTCATACCAGGACGCCGAAAGATACTCGTTGGTCAACCCGCTACCGCCGACTCCGGCTGCTCCATCCGGGATGTGCGCCGCTGACGGAGCAGTGTCCGCCGGAATGGTGTTGAACCACGAGCGGGAATCCGCAGTCGACCCAAAGATGTCGCGCCCGCGTCCCTCGAGCCCAAACTCCTGCATCATCTCCCAGGTCTTCACGAGTTGCCACAGCTGGGTCGAGTAAACCTTGTCTGTCAACGCCGGTGACCACACCGTTTTTCCTTCAACAAAGCGCCGGAGGAAGGAGCGTCGGGCTTGAGACCACTGAGCGAAGGCGGGAACGAGGGCGCGAACGTTGTAGTCCTCACGCTGGTCTGCTGCCAGTAGCGCCCGTAGCTGCGGGTTGGCGGCAATTTTTCCCGTTTTTCCTGGCGACTCCTCTCCAGCGTACAATGCCGCGAATTCGCTCTGCGTAAAGGCTGATCCCCATGCATCCTTCGGATGTACGCGTGGCAGCCACTGGCTCCAATCTGGGAGTTGCAAGGCGATGGGAATCTGCCGAGGATTGAGGTTGCCGTCCGGGCGAAACGTCTCCGGGGTAATGTGTGTCACGAGTTCACCGAGGCTCGCAGTATTTCCCCGTGGATTTGAAGCTGTCCCGCTTAGCCTGGCGTCGTGCTGGCCAAAGAGATACGGCAATGCCTCCGTATCCTGGTCGAGGACCCAGTCGAGTCCGGCCCCGGCAGCCCAGCTCGAGATGGGTTGTTCGTCTAGGCCGGGCCCAGGTTGGTAAGGCGGGTTCCATGGGCGGCCAGGGTTGGGAAGTGCCAAGCTGCGAATGTAGCTGGCGATCTGCTCGCCCTGCAGCACAGAAAGGCCGTGGAAGCGCGAGCGGTCGATAATGCTCGCGTTGGAGAAATTGAAGTATTTCAGGTCGCGTCCATCCTGAGCATGACAATCCGCGCAGTGCGCCTGAATCCTCTGACTGTTTGGGAGGTTGTTAACGGCCAGTGAGGCTCCCTGCCAGAGTTCCCGTCCAGCCCGGATAGAAGCAACGTCGGGAAAGGGTGGTGCCCAGGTTTCGGGCAGATCCTCTGCAAAATTGTCCGGCGGGATGATCTTCCTCCCGTCGATGGTTAGGAAGTTCCATACAAGGACGCGATAAGCGCTGTTGACCCCGTCGGTCTGGTTGAACCGGAAGCGGATGGTGTTGACGCCGCTGACAACCGTGCCGTTCGGCAGGGGCAGAGTCATCGCGAGTGTGGCGAAGCCTCCTCCAATGCCCCCGAAGCTCTTGCCGGGCCCGGCGATTGTGACCGTGTTGTTGTTGAGGGGAATCCAAGCGCTCGTGTTGACTTGGACGCTGGCTTGCTCCGCATACCTCACTCCGTGGATCTGCAGCCAGAGAGATCGCGCTGACTGAGCTTGCTCAGGCTGCAGGGTGACAGTCCTGCTGACCGCCGTGCCGTCCGCACTCAACACCTCGATCGGTAATAACATCCGGTCTGTGGTGGTATCCGCAAATCCGAAGGGAATTGTTATGGCGGCCAGGAATAGAGGCGCCAGCAGGTCAGGCCGTCTCGCCATGGACAGGATGCGACAGGGCCACCTGCCGGCAGATCGCGCACCGCCAGCCGGTCGCCCAGATGCCATCTTCCGCGGCACAACATTGCTCGGCCGGGCGGTATCGCGCAGCGCTGGCTTAGTATCGTCTGACATGCCCCGTCTCGCTCATGATAGCAGTTTCTTGAATCCGATTTACGCACCAAGGACTTAGGCCAGTGCCACCCAAAAGAAATAGAATTCAGAACACGCGCAATCAACGGCTTCAGACTGGCTTCTTCGCTGAAAGCCATGCCGCAGCAATCAAACACATCGTGATCATGGTTGACAAAACGATGGGGGTAGTGAAGGCGTATCTCACGCTCAAAGCTGTGACCGCTGCAAAGCAAATGGCGAGCGCCCACGCAGTGCGTCGCATGCGTGCAAAAATCTCTGCCGGAAGGCCGCCCAGCTGCCA
>Ga0099793_10000281_pt1 | contig 13158 bp, 8 predicted proteins | sample Rivendell_Oct201_9_FD_77319 | JGI IMG/M metagenome (GOLD analysis project Ga0099793, IMG submission 77319) | Vadose zone soil and rhizosphere microbial communities from the Eel River Critical Zone Observatory, Northern California to study diel... | ecosystem: Environmental > Terrestrial > Soil >...
AAAGATCACGACCTTGCTCACAGGCGATCAGGAAGCCGGGTATCAACTCATGGAGTGGGATTCAAAGGATAGCCACGGGCTTAATGTCCCATCGGGGATGTACATGGTCAGGATGACCGCCGGTGAGTTCAACGCCGTCAGAAAGATTATGCTCATGAAGTAGAATCAACTGACGCCGGCAAAATCGCCATCAATATCAGCCACTAATTTTCGCGATCGGCTATCGTAAAAACGAAGACCGGGAAATCCCGCAGGAGCTCCCGCGCTTCTGTTTTTCCCCCTCGATGCCACTTTGTCCCTGTCCCCGGTTGCATCCCACCTGAAAATTCAATAATTTGAATGATAGCGCATCATGATTATCGGCAAGATCAACATACCGCAGGCCGTTTTGCTCGCCCCGATGGAGGATGTAACCGATATTTCATTTCGGCTTATCTGCAAGCGGCTTGGCGCAGACATTGTATATACGGAATTCGTCAATTCCGAGGGCCTCGTTCGCAAGAGCAAGCAAGCCAAACGAAAAATGACGTTTCTTGAACAAGAGCGCCCTTTCGGAATTCAGCTTTATGGCGGCGGAGAAGAATCGATGACGGGTGCGGCACGAATGGCCGAGGAGCTGCAGCCGGATCTCATCGATATCAATTGCGGGTGCTGGGTGAAAAACGTCGTTGGCCACGGGGCCGGTGCGGGGCTGCTGCGGGACCTTGGGAAAATGAAAAGCATCATATCATCGGTGACCCATGCGGTCGATCTGCCGGTGACGGTGAAAACGCGTTTGGGCTGGGATGCAACGACGATTCAAATCGTGGATGTCGCTCGACTCGTTGAGGATGCCGGTGCGAAGGCGCTCACCATTCATTGCCGGACGCGCGAGCAGGGACACAAGGGAGAGCCGGATTACAGTTGGATTCCGCGCGTGAAGGAATCCGTGAAGATCCCGATCATGGTCAACGGCGGCATCGATACACCGGTCGCCGCGAAGCAGGTCTTCGAGACCACGGGTTGCGATGGGATCATGGTTGCGCGCGGCGCGATACAGAATCCCTGGATATTCAGGGAGATCAGGCATTACCTGTCGACCGGCGACCTTCTTGCCGAACCCTCGGTTGACCAGCGCGTCGACCTCCTGACCGAGCACCTGCGGCTGTCGATCGAGCACAAGGGCCCGACGCGAGGCATCACGGAATTCCGGAAACATTACAGCGGGTACCTTCGCAATCTCCCCTGGATCTCTTCGCTTCGAATAAAGCTGATGACCCATACGACCCTCGAGCCGATTATTGAAGACCTCCGCCAGTTTCTGGACAGTCTTCCCGGCAGCACGCGCCACGGGGTCGGCGAGGCTCTCGCCGCCTAGGCGGAGCTCATCCCGGCAGCACGAAACCGACTCTTGAATTCTTCTCCGGCAATACTCTCGATCGCGTCGTCGAATCCACGGCGGCGCTACACCCAGCAGCAGATTTACGAGCTCGCACACCGCGCATCCGAATTCTACCGCACCGAGCGCATCCGCCAGATTTTCATGAACTCGGATATCGATCACCGGCATCTGTATTTCGACATCGAATCGTTCGACGCCCAGGAATCATGTGACCAACTGCACCGTCGCTTCCGGGAAGGTGCAATGGAAATCGGTTCTGCGGCAATCAGGTCCTGCCTCTCAGCCGCGAAAATACCTGAAACAGAGATCGACTACATTATCGCCGTTTCCTGTACGGGATATCTTTGTCCCGGCTTGTCCTCTCTCATGATTAAAGAGCTGGGCATGCGCCGCGATGTCCAGCGCGCGGATCTCCTCGGAATGGGATGTGCAGGCGCAATGCCGGGGTTGCAGCGAGCGTTCGATTTTGTCAAGGCCTATCCCGACAGGAAAGCTCTCCTCCTGACGGTGGAGATCTGCTCGGCATGTTATTATGTCGATGATTCTCTCGAAACCGTTGTTGGCAACGCGATTTGTGCAGACGGCGCCGCGGCTGTCGTCGTCGGGATGAGTGAAGACCGGTCGGTCCCGAAGATCTCTGGTTTCCAGACATATCTCGAACCCTCACTCATCGATTCCGTCGGATTCGGGCAACGGGATGGGAAGCTGCGAATTATATTGTCAAAGGACATCCGAAATATCGCGGGCCAACTCGCCAAAAAAGTCATCACAAATCTGCTCGATTCTTTTCACCTCACGAAAGATCAAATTCAACACTGGATTCTCCACTCGGGCGGCCGGAAGGTGATCGATAACCTGCAAACCGAGTTGGTTCTTTCCGATGACCAGGTCCGCCATAGCAAGTGCGTCCTCAAAGAGTTCGGGAACATGTCTTCTCCGACCGTTCTGTTTGTTCTTCAGGAAACGATGCGTCACTCTCATCCTAAGAAGGGCGATTTGGGAGTAATGCTGGCGATGGGTCCCGGGCTCGCCCTGGAGGCCGCGCTCCTCCGCTGGTGACGGGCTGCTCATCTATAAATCTCCCATTCATCCTTCGCGATTATTCTAGTTCTGGTTCCAGTCTTGTACTCGTTTGCGCGGACATTTGAATCTGCCCCGCATTTTGCGTACTTTCATTTATTCGCACATCCCTCCACCCCGTATTTCGCCCGTTCATCGACACGGAGGATGACATGAGATCTAAAGAGATTGCAGCCATACAGGACGAGATCGATACCTTCCCAATGCGTTTTTTGACATCTCTATTCTGCCTATTTTTGTTGAGTGGTGTGGCGGCCGCACAGAAAAGGTACCTCGTCTCCCCTAATCAGGAAGTCATGCCTCTGCCGCCAGGTCAAACGCCAGAGCGCGTGATTAATAAATATATGAAGCGCAAGGCTGAAGCGAACGCTTCGGCATCTTGTGGACAGGCGCAATTCGGCTATTACCCCGATCGGTTCTCGAGCACACTTGGTTTCACCCACAAGACCACCTTGGGACAATGGTTCGTGGTGCCAGCGACCGGGACTATTGACACGGTCTATTTTTACTGCACGCGAGTGGGTCCCTCATGGGCGATCATGGACTCCACAGTGTACTTGCGAATCTTTCAATCGTACATCACCCCAACAGCCGGTCCGGGCGCGTTCCCCGGACCTTATCCCTCCCCTTGCCGGGGCTGGGGGTACTGGTTGAACGTGAACGATCAGGATCAGGGCGTGGCCGCCTTCCGCGAGGATGCGACGGATACAACATGGCACTCGACGATCGAAACGAATGGGGGAACGACGCCGTCATATCCGCCGTTCGGCCCGACTGCCTGGGGCGCCTCCGGATACCCGGTTAAGCTTCGGTACGGGGTAAACACGGTTCCGCTCCCGGCCCTGGGGATTTTGAGCGTTACCAGGGGTGATGTCTTATTCTTCACTCTGCGGATGAATTCGCCTGCGCTCCATGTTGATGACCATCTTTCGTCAAACTGGACCGCGTTTGAGATCAGCAGTTTGAATACCTCTAAACCGGCGAGAGACTGGAAGTTTTACGAGCACGATTCAGGACCCTCGAACTGTGCGGGGTTTCCGTCGGCTCAAATCAAGAGGGGATGGGTCGCGCGCGGTGCTCCGAGTGGGGATACGAGCGCGGCCGCCGCTTTCAATGTTTGGTATGATATGACGCCGACCTCGAATACTCCACCCTCGGTCGGTCCGATCGAGCTAATCCGCAGCACGCTTTCCACCGGCCCCCAGTCGGGAACAGTGCAACTTACTGATTGCGATGCGGAGGTTCCTCCACGCGCGGGCGTCAAAACTGCTCTCGTGCGCTACACCTTCAAGAACTTTCTTGGGGCTACGCTGTCGGTGGGCACCAATCCATTGAGCTATCTGGGCTTCGATCAATTCCAGTTTACCATTCCGGGTGCGCCAATAGGTACCTTTGTCTCTTACACGCTCGTTTTCTTCGACTCCACAGGACTGGGAGATTCAACCGCAGGCTACAACTACAGGGTGCTCGACTTGAACAGCGCCTACTACCGGATGGACACCTCTTTGGCATGCACAGCTGGGAGTATTGCGGGCTCGGGAACACTGATCGATACGTCCGCTTATTTCCAGGTGCGCGGAAAGCACGACGCGAGGGGTGACGACGGGACTGCGGGACCATTCAGTCTCGGCGGTCCATTCATCTATTTCGGGGATACCTTGTACTACGCTTGGATCGGTGTAAATGGTGGGATCGCCCTGTCGAAGAACGCGACCGATACCCTCGATGTCAATGCTAACGGTTTTGCGACGGGAAGCTTTGACTTTCCCCAGCGCCAATATCACAGTCGTGCCGACACGATGAACCAGCGCGCGGGGTACATGCCGAAAAATTTTATCGCCCCATTCTGGGCGGACTGGATCGTTTACCAGGATACCCCGAGCAGCACATTTGGAGCGATCCGGTACAGCAGCACCGCGTACCCCGGTAAATTCATCGCAGAATGGGATGGAGTCGGAGCATTCTTTGTCGGAGGACCGCAGCCGGATATCGATACATTCCGGGTGGTTCTGGACCGCGCCTCGGGAACTATCCAATTCCAGTATCCCAACATCGGCACGAACGGCCTGGACACGAATAACCTCACTGGTCTCAGCTCTGATTCTATCTCCCATCCCGGACCGATCACGCCGTTCAACTACTTCAATAGAAACGGAGCGCCCGCCGAGACTCACCTGCGTAACGGACTGTGCGTTTCCTATTACCCCGTCGTCTACACGACTGCGTTGGAGGATGGTTGGAATATGGTCTCCATCGGCGAAACGGCACCCAGCTACGCCAAGTCATTCCTTTTCCCGACTGCCACGTCGAACGCGTTCATGTACTCTCCGTCTGCAGGCGGCTACAAAGTGACCACACCACTTGATAATGGCCACGGATTCTGGCTTAAATTCTCGGGCGCGCAGTTGCTCGATGCGCCCGGGTCTTCGTTATCGCACGTGGATGTGGCTCTCACGACCCACTGGAACTTGGTTGGATCTGTTTCGAAATCCGTCAGTTCTGCATCGTTGACCACCTCGCCCAGCAGTCTGCTCACCTCCCCCCTCTTCGGCTTCACGGGCGGCGGATACCATACCAGTGCCACCTTGGACCCCGGGAGGAGTTACTGGGTCAGGTCAACCGGTCCGGGAACGCTCCACATTGTAGCGACAGGTGCTGAACCGAAAGCCGCTCCTGCCAATCAGGAGCTGGCCGGTTTGAACAGACTCACCGTTCAGGACAAAATTGGGCGAGCGCAGACTCTGTACATTGGATCCGAGAGCGTTCTGAGTTCACAGGCCGCGGTCGGATACGAATTGCCGCCTCCGGGACCTGAAGGATCCCTGGATGTGAGGTTCACTTCCCAGCGGATGGTAGAAGTCCATCCCACCCAGATCGACCGTGGCAAAGACTACGTCTATCCGATCTCGATCCAGGGCGCGGTCTATCCTCTGACCGTGAAATGGGAAGCGGTGCGGGGAACTGTGCAAAAGCTCATCTTGATGGCAGGACGGGGTAAGGATACCAAGACACTGGGCGTTATGGAGGGATCGGGGAAAGTGACGATCTCAGACGCCGGACTCACACGGCTCGTCGTGAAGCTGACCGAAGGAGCCGCCATTCCAAAGGCATTTGCATTGTCTCAGAACTATCCAAATCCCTTCAACCCCGTGACGCACTTTAGCGTTGAGATACCGAGAGCGTCCGCCGTCGACCTGACGGTGTACGACGTACTGGGAAGAAAAATCGCAAACATAATGACAGGCGATCAGGAAGCCGGGTATCACCTCATGGAGTGGGATTCCAAAGACACCCACGGGCTGACGGTCCCATCCGGGATGTACATGGTCCGGATGACCGCGGGCGACTTCACGGCCGTCAGAAAAATTATGCTTATGAAATAATTTCGAACCGAATGACGAATAAGGAAGTTGCAGCCATCCTGGATGAAATCGGCACTCTCCAGGAGCTCAACGGTGAAAATCCATTCAAGTCAAGGGCCTACCATAACGCCGCCCGTGTCATAGCAGCCGCTCCGAAAGATCTCAAGGAGCTGATCGCCGCCGATGAGCTCAAGGAAATGAAGGGGATCGGCTCCGGGATCGCGGAAAAAATTGTCGAGCTGGTTGATACCGGCAAGCTCCCCTACTACGAGAAACTCAAGGCTTCCCTTCCACCCGGTCTTCTTGACATGCTCCGGATACCAGGCCTCGGACCCAAGAGGGTCAAGATTCTCTACGAAAAACTGGGGATCAAAACGATCGAACAGCTCCGTAAGGCAGCCGCCGAGCATCGACTCGGCTCGGTCGAGGGTTTCGGCGAGAAGACCGAGCAAAACATCCTTGGCGGGATAGAGCAAGTCCGCAGCCACGCCGACAAGCACTTATACTCGAAGGCCCGTGAGGCCGCCGACCCTATCCTCAAGGTCTTGGCGGAGCAAAAAGGTGTGATCCGCTGTGAGATTGCGGGGAGCCTGCGTCGCCGGAAAGAAGTCATCGGCGACATCGACATACTGGCAAGCGCCGCCCGCGCTCAGACCGCGAAGATCATGGACTCCTACACGAAACACCCGGATGTCGAGAAAATCGTCGCAAAAGGGGAGACGAAGTCGAGTGTCATCCTCAAATCCGGCATCAATTGCGATCTCCGTATCATCGGCGATGAAGAATATCCATTCGCCCTCCTGTATTTCACCGGGAGTAAGGAACATAACATTGAAATCCGGGGGTTGGCGAAACACTTCGGCTGGAGCTTGAACGAGTACGCCTTTTCAAAGCTCGAGAACGCAAAAAAGGTGAAACGTATCCCCAAGTGCAAAACCGAAGAGGACATCTATAAAGCGCTCAACCTTTCCTACATTCCTCCCGAGCTTCGTGAGAACATGGGAGAAATCGACGCCGCACGTGCCGGCAAGATACCTGTTTTGATCGAAGAGAAGGACCTTCGGGGAACGTTTCACTGCCATTCCACATACAGCGACGGCGCCAATTCCATCGAGGAAATGGCGCGCGCGGCAAAGGCCCTCGGATGGGAATATCTCGGAATCGCCGACCACAGCAAGATTGCGGCCTACGCCGGGGGATTGACCGAGGAACGAGTGAAACTTCAGCACAAAGAAATCGAAAAACTAAATGGGACCCTGAGCCGATTTCGCATTTTCAAGGGCACCGAAGTGGACATCCTTTCGGATGGCACGCTCGACTGGAGCGACCGAGTCCTCGCAAGCTTCGATTTTGTGGTCGCATCCGTGCATAGCAAGTTCAAAATGACGGAAAGCGAGGCAACGAAGCGAATCATCAGGGCGATACGAAATAAGCACGTCACAATGCTTGGCCATTCCACCGGCCGGCTCCTTCTGGAACGAGAGGGGTATCCGGTGAACATGATCGAGGTTATTCATGCGGCGGCGGATAGCGGGACGATCATAGAGATTAACGCCCATCCCCTTCGGCTCGATCTGGACTGGCGGTTGTGCAAGTACGCGAAGGAGAAGGGCGTGAAGATCAGCATCAATCCGGACGCGCACAATACCGGCGGTCTCACCGACGTGCGTTACGGCGTCGGAATCGCCCGCAAGGGATGGCTGGAAAAGAAGGACGTGATCAATACCAGGGGAGCCGATGAAGTCGCAAAATTTCTCAACCACTAACGCTTAGAACGGACAAGGATTATGCGCAATTTCTACTGGGGATTTATTCTGATTCTCTTCGGCTTCCTCCTGCTCCTCGATAATCTGGGCGCCATCGATTTCAAGGAGTTTATCTCCGACTACTGGCCGCTGCTTCTGATTCTCTGGGGAGTGAGCATCCTCGCCCGGCGCCGGCCCAGGCCGGCCGGAGCGTCGCCGACGGAAACCTCTTCTCAAACCGAGAGCGAGCTGGTCCATCAGTCCAGCGTCTTTGGAAATATCGACGTCAAGGTAACCTCGCAGCAGTTCAAAGGTGGTTCGATTTCTACGGTTTTTGGGGAGTCATTCCTCGACTTGTCCTCCACAAAGCTCGCCGAAGGTGAACATGAACTTCGCGTGCACGGGGTGTTCGGCGATTCGAGAATTATCCTCCCTGCTGATGCGGCAGCAGCGATCTCCGCAAGCTCGGTCTTCGGGGAATTGGTCATCTTCGGCCAGCGAAAGGGAGGGTTCTCGTCGGAGATTCAGCACCTGACTCCGAATTACCCTCAGGCCACTAATAGAATGAAGATTTCCATCACCCGGGTGTTCGGCAATATTAACGTTGCATGAAGGCGAGGAGGAGAAAAACGAGCCGCGCGGGTGCAAAGAAGCGTGAGTCGTCCGCGGACCTCAAGAAAAGGGCAACCGCGATCATCGCTCTCCTCAAAGGCTTGTATCCCGATGCAAAGACGGCCCTGGATCACTCAAGTCCACTCGAGCTTCTGATCTCGACGATCCTCTCCGCGCAATGTACCGACGAGCGCGTCAACAAGGTAACGCCTGATCTCTTCCGGCGTTATCGATCCGCGAAGGATTTCGCAACCGCGAATCCCGCGGAAGTCGAAAAGATGATCCGGTCCACGGGATTCTTCCGGGCCAAAACGAGAAGCATCATCAATTGCTGCAAGGAGTTACTGGAGAGGCATAACGGGGAGGTGCCCGATACGATGGAGGAGCTGGTGCGGCTGCCGGGTGTCGGGAGAAAAACCGCCAATGTTATCTTGGGAAACTATTTTGGCAAGGCGGAAGGAATTGTCGTCGATACGCACGTCAAACGGCTCTCTGAACGGCTCGGGTTTTCACGCCAATCGGATCCGGAAAAAATTGAAGCCGATCTCATGCAGATCATCCCACGGGAAGACTGGATCGCGACCGGAAACCTGCTGATCTGGCACGGAAGAAAAATCTGTCAGGCGCGAAAGCCGAAGTGCCTCGAATGTGGGATCAATGATCTCTGCCCTTCGATGGAACTCTTCGTCCAATAGCTTCCTTATTTCGCCTTTCGAGTGTATTCTTTGTATCATCTAGAAGCTAGGACATCACGAAGGAGTAATGATGACGTTCAAAATTGTGCTTGAGAAGGATGAGGATGGATGGCTCGTTGCGACGTGTCCATCTCTACCCGGTTGCATCTCGCAGGGCAAGAATGAGAAACAAGCAATCAAGAATATGAAGGAAGCCATCCAGTTGCACGTGAAATCGTTGGGCACAGTGTGCGGTCGACTGGGGCTTCCGCTAAGTGTACTCTCCCCAGATCCTCCGTAATTGATCCGAGATCTCCCCGAGCGTCGCATATGCTTCGACGGCGTTGAGAATGTGAGGAATGATATTTCCCTTGCCGCGTGCAGCGGTCGCCAGCTCCTTAAGCGCATCCGCGACTTTTGTTGTATCCCGCCGACGCTTGAGATCCCGCAATCCCTCCACCTGACGCTGCTGATTGTGCTCATCGATCCTCAGCACGGCAGGCGGACTCTCGCCTGTCGCGATGAAATCATTCACCCCGACGATGATCTTTTGTTTTTCCTCGATTGCCTTCTGATACTGGTATGCGCTTTTCGCAATTTCGTTCTGATAAAACTGTTTCTCGATTGCCTGGATCGCTCCGCCCATGCTGTCGATCGTCTCAAGGTAAGCCTCCGCGCCGGATTCGATGGCATCTGTCAACCGCTCGAGAAAATACGAGCCTCCGAGCGGATCGACGGTGTCGGCTACGCCCGTTTCATTTGCGATAATCTGCTGCGTGCGGAGAGCAATGCGCGCCGCTTCCTCTGAAGGCAATGAAAGCGCTTCGTCCTTACTGTTCGTGTGGAGCGACTGGCATCCGCCGAGGACCGCGGCGAGCGCCTGGATAGATACTCGAACGACATTATTCTCGATCTGCTGCGCCGTCAATGTCGACCCTCCCGTCTGTGCATGGAAACGGAGCTTCATGCTTTCCGGCTTCTTCGCCTTGAACCGCTCCTTCATAATCCGCGCCCAAAGACGCCGTGCAGCACGAAACTTCGCGATTTCTTCGAACATATTATTGTGGGAGTTGAAGAAAAACGAGAGTTGAGAACTGAAGGTATCGATGTCCAGGCCCGCGTCGAGAGCTGCTCGCACGTAGGCAATCGCATTTGCGAATGTAAACGCGAGCTCCTGGACAGCCGTGGCGCCTGCCTCACGAATATGATACCCGCTCACGGAGATCGTATTCCACTTTGGGAGGTTGTCGCGGCACCACTCGAATACGTCAGTCACGAGCCGCATGGACGGGCCCGGGGGATAAATGTACGTACCACGGGCGATGTATTCCTTGAGGATGTCATTCTGGATTGTCCCCGAAAGCCGGGCCAGCCCGGCACCCTGCTTCCTGGCGAGGGCCATGTACATGCAGAGCAAAATCGCCGCTGTCGCGTTGATTGTCATGGAAGTGGTTATCTCCTCAAGCTTGATCCCTTCAAACAACAGCTCCATATCCTCCAGCGAATCGATGGCGACGCCGACCTTTCCCACCTCGCCGTCAGCCATCGGATGGTCGGAATCATATCCCATCTGGGTGGGCAGATCGAAGGCGACGGATAGACCGGTCGTGCCCTGCTGGAGAAGATATCGGTACCTGCGGTTCGTCTCCCGGGCGCTGCCGAATCCCGCATACTGGCGCATCGTCCAAAGTTTTCCCCGGTACATGGTAGGATGGATCCCGCGGGTGAAGGGATACTCCCCGGGATATCCGAGCCGCCGCTCATAATCGAAATCGGACGGCTCGTAGACGCGCTCGATTTCGTAGCCGGAATCAGTCTGGAAGTGCCCCTTTCGCTCGCTCAGCTTCTCGGTCGCGGCTGATCGCCGTTTCTGCCGTGGTTTCTTGGGGCGTTTGGAAGACTTTTTCTTCATCCGGATCGGAATCTTGGTCAGTGGTTCAACAACGCGTGTCGATTCGACGCGAAATGGCACTCGCCAAAATACACAAAGAAGCACAGAGATTCAAGGATTAATGATTTCGGCAGCGGTTCGAACCCAGCTCTAAGGTCGCAAATTGCGACCTTAGAGCATTGTACTCCACCTACCTCCAATTCACGACGGTCCACCCTTCTCCATCCGATTCAATGACGACGGCACCAGCCTCGTCGGTCCGGAAATAACGCGTGCCACGATCCGAGAGCCGCTTCAGAACGGCCGTGGAAGGAAGATGGAATTTATTCCTCGCGCCCACGGAGACGACAGCGATTGCCGGTTTCACAAGGTCCAGAAACCGATCCGAGCTGCTCGTAACACTCCCGTGATGTCCCGTTTTCAGGACATCGCTCTTGAGGAAGGCTCCGTAGATGTCGATCATGCGATCCTCCGCCTCCCTCTCTGCGTCGCCCGCGAGCAGCACCGAGCTTCGCCCGTAGACTAATTTGATAACCAACGATTGATTGTTGAGGTTGCTGTGCGCGGTTGTATCCTTTGGGATAAAGCCGGCCGATGGATGAAGGACATAGAGCCGGATTCCGTCGAAGTCCTCAATGCGGGAACCGCCGCGCAACACCTTCCTCGGAATGGAAAGCGAGTCGATGCAATGCAGGTATTCCCGAAACAGAATGGTAGGCGCCCGCGAGCCCGCGTCGATGATTCCGCTCACCGCGACATGCCTCAACAGGTATGGGATTCCTCCAAGATGATCGCTATGAGGATGGCTTAACACGATATCGTCGAGGCGACTAATACCCTCCCACCTGAGGTATGGCTCGATGAACCGCGCCCCCGCGTTTCCCGAAGTGCCCTCGGGGCCCGCGTCGATCAGGATTGTTTTTCCGTCGGGCAGCTCTACGAGCGCACCGTCTCCCTGGCCGACGGCCAAAAATGTCACCCGGAGAGGTCTCGGTTTATCAAGGAGCTCAACGCACGTCCACAGATCAACGACGACGAGCAGTGCGATAATCGATTGCTTTCTGGTTTCCGTTCGCAAACACGTAATGACGAAGCCGACTGTGCCATAGAAAGCGAGCGATGACCAGATTGTAAAATGCGAGTTAAGATAGGCGAACGGGAGATTTCCGAAAAAGCTCACAATGCTCAGCAGGCAGGAAGTCAGGAGCGATGTTACGCAGGCGTAGACGGACGCGAGCCAGATTGAGCAATACGAGATGCCGATTGTCAACATCCCGGCCGCCAGAATGAGATTGAAAAGAGGTACGACGACAATATTGGCGGCGAAACTCACGAGTGATATTTTTCCAAAATAGATCGACGTCAAGGGTAGGGTGCCGATGCCTGCCGCCAGCGAAACCGAGAGGGCCGCCACGCAAGGCGTAACCCACCTTCTCTTTCCTATCCCGAAGGGGAGAAAACGTTTCATCGCGTCCACTTTCGGATAGAGGTACACCAATGAGAAGACCGCAGTATATGAGAGCTGAAACCCCGGCTGGAGCAATTGCTTCGAATCGAACAGAAGGATGATGATCCCCGAGAGCGCGAGCGCATTATAGAAATCAGTCTTGCGTTCCGACAGCTTTCCTCCGAGAAAAACGATAGCCATGATGACAGACCGCGTGACCGACGCGGCCGCTCCGGTCAGAAAGATGTAGTAGATCAGCAAGAGGCAGGTTACAACGATTCTTGCTCTTTCCGGAACCCGGACAACCTGCAGAAATCCGATGATTATCATCGCGACGATCACAACGTGAAGTCCCGAGACGGCGATGATATGTATGACGCCCGAATTGATAAACGCCGTCTTGATCTCGGGCAACAGCTCGGTCCTGTCCCCGATGATCAATCCCCTCAGGAACTTCCCTTCATCGCCTCCGATTAACCGGTCGAGCCGATACCCGGCCGAGCGACGCAGGGGATATACAAGCGAGGCAAGAAAATTCCCCCGCGCTTCCGGGCCCAGGATTATCGTATCAGATGCCCAAACGTTGAGCCTCGCCACGATGCCATTGAGATGAAGGTATCCCTTAGTGTCAAACTCGCCGGGGTTCCGCGGCCCCAACGGAACTTCGAGCTCCCCGCTGACGATCACCGTCCGGCCGTACGTGAGTGACGGGACGAGCGTTGTATCCACATCCAACTTCCTGCCCGAAATGAGTACGCCCCCGGAAATCTTCAACCGCCGGCCGCCAATGAGGATACTCTCAGCATCGACGACGAAGCGCATTGTCTTCAAGTTGAGGCTTGGTTCGTCCGTGATCGCGCCTCTTAGGATTACGATCTCCCCACGCCTGGTGAAATTCGACACGGAATCCGCAGGCGTTCGCCACGCGTCGAACGTGATTTTCACGAATCCGAAAAGGACAATGAG
>Ga0099793_10000283_pt1 | contig 13125 bp, 8 predicted proteins | sample Rivendell_Oct201_9_FD_77319 | JGI IMG/M metagenome (GOLD analysis project Ga0099793, IMG submission 77319) | Vadose zone soil and rhizosphere microbial communities from the Eel River Critical Zone Observatory, Northern California to study diel... | ecosystem: Environmental > Terrestrial > Soil >...
GCAAATGGAAAAATTCGCGGACAAGTTCGCAACTCTGGGCACGCATTTGAAAAACGCCCAGCAAAGCTACAGCGAGTCCGACAAACTCTTCGAGAGGGCCCAGAACACTCTCGAAACCATGCTCGGCGCCGGCGTTCCTGAGCTCCCTTTTGAGAATCCCCAGGGCACGCTCCCGCTTCCCCGCGAAGCCAGCGCCAAAAAAGGCGCCTGATTTTAAGTTTCCAAGTTCTCGCCGGGCTTCGTCCCCCCACACGCTCCTGCCCCAGCTTTTCCTTGACTCCTCCCTGCCCTCTGGTATACTTAACCTTGTAGAAAATCACGTTTGGAGTGCGGGAGCTTGCTCCCGCTTTTCTTTTTTCGGGCCAGCCTTTTCGGCCCTTGCTAGCCCCCAACAACTAGAAGTCGCGTGCTTTAGAATCAACGACTTACAAAATGCTTTTTTTGCAAGTCCTTTGTTTTGACATTCATGCAAATTTATGCCGGGGGTAGGGAGTGCCGCACAGCCTTGTCGGGCCCAACAATGAGCCGGTACCGAGTCAGTTTCCCCGTACGGTACTATCGGGCATTTGAATCCATTGTCTGGTTATGGCGCGTGATTTTCGACAGATTATTTGGGCACCTGTACGCCGAACCCCTAATTTTGATCGTTGGGAACACATGCGCGCTCTACGGTGTCATATAGCGTGGGCGGAGAGGGCACTTTCCTCGTTCCCGACTTTCCGAGGTAATGAAGCGGGACGCCGAATCAAAATCCCTCATTCGGGGGAAGGACGGATCGCGCTTCACGGCAGCTAAAGGGGGTAGATATGGCTTTTCAAAGGCTCACCATGGTCGGCCTTCTGATCGCGGGGCTCTCGTTCCCAGTCATCAAATCAACGGTAGGTCACAGCGGCGATCAAACTCCTGACCTGAGTTCCTTGTCAGATCCCGATCTCAAGACAGTTGCAATCCAGCTAGAACGGACTGCGTGTTACGGTACCTGTCCCGCATACTCGGTAACAATTCATGGTGATGGGCGAGTAGAGTACAACGGCAAAAGCCATGTAAAGGAAATGGGCATGCGGGAAGGGCAAATAGAAACAAATAAGATCAGAGCGTTAGCTTCGCTGTTTGCAAAAATGAAATTCTGGGGACTTGCCGAGGACTACTCGGCAACGAAATGTAAGGGCCGTGTTTGTACGGATATGGCCACCGCAATCACAGAACTCAGCATAAGAGGGGCGACTCATCGCGTGAAGCACTACTATGGGTGTGGGAGTGCCCCTAAATCTCTTTTTGACCTCGAATCCGGCATTGACAAGTCCGCGAACTCCGCGCAGTGGACGGGCGATGTCAGGAACGCGGGTCCTTACGGGACAACCTGTTCGGATGGAAACTGAATAATTCCTTCCTGTGCCTCACTGCGGCGGATTCACCGGAAGCGGACGCCCAAGCCAGGGCAGCCGGATCGAAATCAGGAAGCTGCCGCTCCTTCGCCCCAGCACTTCAAACTTGGCTAAATTCTCCGCGCCTCCGCTGCTGGACGCTCGCACCGGATTGCCTCCGGAAAGTTCCGCAATTTCCGGGGCGAGGTTCCTGGCTTCGAGCGCAATCCTCGCCGTCGTGCCGTGCACTCGCACGGTGAGCGTCCGATGCTCGCCCGGTTTCAGGGGCGAGGAGTCGGCTTCCAGCTCGAGCGCGACAAACGTCACGGAAAACGCCGCCGACTGCCGCTTGGCGCAGGAAACTTGCACCGCCGCGCTGCCGGTTTGCAAGTCAGGCGGCGGAAGAACGACGAGCGCCGTCGGCGAAGATGCCAGCACGATTGCCGGCTGCTCCGCGATCGTCACTTGATTGGCGTCGGCGTCGCCGCAGAAACTCTTCCCAAGAATTTCAAAGCGGTCTGTCAGTGACGCCACTCTTGGCGCTGAGGAAACTTCGATCGAAGCCGACGCGGCCTCGCTGGGTAAGAGAATTGTTGTTGCGACTCGCCCCGCGCGTCCCGCGATCGAGCCAAAAATCACGCCGGGATTCAGTGGCGCGACAAAAAGAGCCCGGCCCGTTGCGTCGGTCTTAATCCGGTCCCCGTTTGAAAAACTTACAGTGACGCCCGGTGTCAAACGTCCGTTCACGTCCAGAACAGCAAGCGTGGCGCGCTCACCCGAAACGATTCGCCGCGGCAGCAACAGTATTCGCGCCCCGGAAGCTGCCGGCGGAGACTCCTGACCGTGAGCTTCCAGCGCGATGCCGCACGCCATCAGGCAAGCCCAGATTATCGTGGAGCCGCAGCGCGATGGCATCGTGGAATTGTAGTGGAGAACCCTCTCTACCTGAAAGGAATGCAAGCGCAAACCGCCTGCCAGTATTCCCCGCTCCCATGTGGCGAAAGAGCGAGTAATCAGTAGGGTTCAAAGCCTTTCGCGGGCCTTGGGGCTCTGTTAGCGTGGGAGCAGAGTTGTCCGGTACACGTGTGGGCAGGGGTGTAGTCTCACGGCGGCAACGGGAGTTCGTGTGCGAATCGCAAGTGGCGGCGTGACCGATGTCGGTCGCGTGCGTGCAAACAACGAAGATTGCTACAAGATCGTTGAGCCGCTAAACCTCTTCGTGCTTTCCGACGGCATGGGTGGCGAAGCCCACGGCGAAATCGCCAGCGCGATGGCTGTTGAAACGGTCGTGCAACACTGCCTTGACCTCGAGGCCAATCCGGCGGCTCAAGTGATCGGCCCAACGCAGCCCAATTGGAGCGCCCGGACGAAACGTCTTTCGACCGCCGTCCATCTGGCCAACAGGAAAATCTTCAAGTCCGCCGAGGAGAATCCTGATCAGCATGGCATGGGAGCGACTTTGACGGCCGTGTGGATCGACGGCGCAAAGCTTAGTATCGCTCACGTCGGTGACAGCCGCGCCTATTTACTCCGCAGCGGCAGTCTGCTTCAGCTCACGAGGGATCACTCTCTCGTTGCCGAGCAAGTGCGGCGCGGCATTTTGACCGCCGCCGAGGCTGAAGAAAGCGACATGCAAAGCGTCCTGCTGCGAGCGCTGGGCGCACAGGCGGAAATTGAAGTGGATGCGGAGGAGCACACGCTTTTTCCCAGGGACGCTCTGCTGCTTTGCTCCGATGGATTGACGCGCGTGGTCACGGAGCCTGAGATCGCGGGAACGCTCCAGGCAGAGACCAACCCTGGAAGGGCGGCGGAAAAGCTCGCGGCACTGGCCAATGAACGCGGCGGCCCAGACAACATCACCGTGGTGATTGCGCGGGCCGAAAAGGATTCTAACGGTTGGTTTTCATGGCTGCGCCGCGGGGCGCGCAAAAATCCAGATTCGAATGGCAATGTGGGAGGAAATTGAGATGCCGAAGCTCAGCCTCATGTTTGACAACAAAATCGTGAAAGAGGTTTCCGTGGGCACCCGGCCTGTAACCATCGGCCGCTCCCCGGACAACGACTTGCCGGTGGACAACCTCGCCGTGTCCAACCATCACGCGAAAGTCTATTACGAGGCCGGCCGCATGGTCGTTGAAGATCTCGCCAGCCTCAACGGCACTTTTGTAAATGATCTCCGCGTCGAGCGCGCCACCTTGCACGATGGCGACAACATTCACATCGGCAAGCACAAAATCAAGGTCGATGCCAGCGGCGACGCACCAGTGCCCTGGGACTCCGGCCGCAGACCCGCCGCGCCGCGCATCGACGAAACCATGGTGTTGGACACCAAGGAACGCCGCCAGATGCTCCAGCAGGCCGCCGCCATGGGCGAATCCATGCAGTTTGCTGGGACGCGCATGAAAGTCCCGACCCTTGTCGTTCTCAACGGCCACACGGACCAAAAAGAGTATGTTCTGACCAACAGGCTTACGGTCATCGGAAAATCCGCTATGGCCACCGTTAGACTCAAGGGCTGGTTCAAGCCGCAGATGGCCGCGCAGATCAATCAGCGCGATGACGGCTTCTACCTTGGTCCCGGCGACAAGGTGCCGCGCATCAATGGCAATCCGATCTCCGGGCCCGTGCGCCTCAATGACGGCGATCTCGTCGAAGTCTCCGGCGTCCGGCTGAACTTCATCTTCCGCGAGTAGCATCCGGCGCGCGATGGCAGCTCCGTCAGAAGGCTTCTGGCAGCGGCGGGGCGCTCTTGGCCTCTACGAATTGCTTCTGACGTGGTGGCGGCACCGCGTCTCGTTCGTCATCAGCGTTTTCATTACGTTTTTTGCATTGACGCTGTACTACTTCACGTTCGTCGGCGAACGGACTACCCCGATATTCAATTTTATCCAGCGCCTGGAATACGATTCGCTGGACACGCGTTTTCGATACCGCCCGTCCAGCGCCACGCCCATCGATCCACGAATCGTTATCGTGGACATCGATCAGCATTCGCAGGAAGCGCTCGGGAAGTGGCCTTTCTCCAGAACTCATTTTGCGGAGATGCTCGATGTTCTCCGCGAGGATGGCGCGAAGGTGGCCGCCTTTGACGTCACCTTCAGCAAGCCGGATCAAAGCGCTGCGCCCATCCGCGCACTATGGGCGGAAATGGAAACCCGCCGAAAACGCGGGGAAAGGATCGATCCCGCGCTCTCAGCGGAAGTTCAAAAGATTGCCGCTCAGTACGACGCGGACAAAAAATTCGCTTCCGCCATTCAGCGCTTCGGAGCGGTTGTGCTTGGAAATTTCTTTCTGCACACCGAGGCCGACCTCCGCGGCTTGGACGGCAAAACGCTGGACACCTACGCAAATCAAATCGCCTTCTATTCTTTCCCGAGCGTGCGCCCGCTCCGTCCGGAAACCGGCAAGCGCGACCGCGTCAGCCTCATGGAGAAATTCCAGCCGGACAATCTTTTGCCCAAAGGCACGGAAGCAAACCTGGAAGTCCTCACCACCGCGCTCAGCGAGGAAGCTTCCTCGACCGGATTTTTTAACGTGTATCCCGATGTGGACGGCGTGGTGCGGCAGGCAAATCTCATCATCCCGTACGGACGTTCGAAAGACTTCAACGACTGGGACATTTACGCATCACTCGACGTGCAGACCGTGCGCTCCTACTTCCGCCTGCCCAACGAACAAGTTGTCCTGGAATATGGACCGGTGGGCGCCTATCGAATACTTTTCGGCCAATCCGCGCAGGTTCGCACGGACGACCTCGGGCGCGTGGTCATCAATTTCCACGGACCGGGCTACACCTACCCTCACTATTCGCTCGCCGACGTCGTGGAGAAGAAAATTTCGCCCGATAAGTTTGGCGGCAAGATCGTGCTGATCGGCGCGACGGCGACAGGCATCGGAGATTTGCGAACGACTCCTTATGGCGGGCTCGACTATCCCGGCGTGGAGATCCATGCCAATGTGATTGACTGCATCTTGCATCAGTCGTTTCTTTATCGCGGTGCAAAGCAAACTCTTGCGGACGTTCTGCTGATTATTTTCTTCGGCATTCCCCTGGGAATCTGGATGGCTCTCGTTTCGCCACGCTGGATGTGGTTCGGAGCGTTCCTGATCGCGCCTCTGGTTGCGGCCGATTATTTTGCATTTCTTCGCGGCTGGTGGCTCAACTTCGGTGTCCCGGCGCTTACTCTGAGTTCCAACGTGCTACTCGTATCCTTATATCGGGCGCTTTTCGAAGAAAAAGAAAAGCGCCGGGTGCGTTCCGCGTTTGGCCAATACCTCAGCCCCGAAGTCATCCGTCGCCTGCTGGTAAATCCGCGCCTCGTCGAACCAAGGAAAACTAACATTACGGTCATGTTCAGCGATATTCGCGGGTTCACGACCATTTCCGAAAAACTGGACGCGCAGGATCTCGCAAACTTCCTCAATCAATATCTTTCGGACATGACCGGCCTGGTTTTCGAACACCACGGCACTCTCGACAAGTACATCGGCGACGCGGTGATGGCCTTCTGGGGCGCGCCCTTCGAAGAACCTGGCCACGCCGCCAGAGCCTGCGATACCGCGCTGAAAATGATGGATCGCGTCCGCGAGATGCAGAAAAAGTGGGAATCCGAAGGCAAGCCACACCTGGACATTGGCATCGGCTTGAACACCGGCGTGGCCAGCGTCGGCAACATGGGCTCTGCGCTCCGCTACGGCTACACCGCGCTGGGCGACACCGTGAATCTCTCGTCGCGCCTGGAAGGGCTGAACAAGGACTACGGCACGCATATCCTGGTCAACGAAACTACGTACTCCGCCGCCAAGGGCGACGGCTTCGTTTTCCGCGAGCTCGATCTCATTCGCGTGAAAGGCAAGCTCCAGCCGGTGGGCATCTACGAGCTCATCGGCCGTGCCGCGGAGAGTTCCGTCTACGGCGCTCCGGACGAAGTTCGCCATCGCCTCGACCTCTTCCATCAAGCCCATGAGCTCTACCGCAAACGCCGCTGGGAAGACGCCCAGAAATCATTCCAGACCATTCTGGACAAGTGGCCCGAGGACGGCCCTTCCCGCGCCTATTGGAAGCGATGCCAGGAATACCTCTTCGATGAGCCCCCTTCCGGCTGGGACGGGGTCTTCACCATGACCCACAAATAGCGCCAGCCACATCGCGCAGTACTTCCCCGCGCTCTTCGTTCCATTCGTCGCGAATCTGCGTCCAATTTGGATGGGTCCTTGCGTGTGCCCTGTGTCAGAATGTCCGCATCGAATCGGTGAGGCAGCAACGGGAGCGGTGCCTTTCGATGTTTCTAACTGATACAGGGCGTGAGACTTAATCCGTGCGACATCCTATCCCGCGAAGGTGTGCGCGTTTTTTTCGCAGATCCAGAACGGGATGGTCGCGAGGCTGAAACTGATGCAATGGATTTCGACACGATGAGCGGCGTACCCGAACAAATGCTCCCGGGAATCTAAGTTGAATCGGCGATGGGTGCCATACTGACGACGGGCGCCCCGAAGTGAGAGAGCAACCTAGGACTTTATGTGGATTGTCCGATTAGCGCTGCGGAGGCCATACACCTTTGTGGTGATGGCGCTGGCGATCATTCTGTTGTTTCCCGTGGTGCTCCTGCGCACACCTGTCGACATTTTCCCCGACATCAACATCCCGGTCATTTCTCTGGTCTGGACGTACACCGGCCTGCAACCTCAGGAGATGGAACAGCGCATCACCTCCAACGTCGAACGTGGCATCCAGACTCTGGTTAATGACGTTGAGCATACCGAGTCGCAATCGTTTAACGGGATCGCCATCATCAAGGTTTTCTTTCAACCAGGCGCCAATATACAAACCTCACTGGCCCAGACTACTGCAATTTCACAGACATTCTTGCGGTTCCTCCCGCCCGGGACCACGCCGCCCCTAGTGATCATCTATTCGGCGTCGACCGTTCCGGTCATTCAGATCGGCCTGACCAGCGATACGCTCAGCGAGCAGCAGCTTTTCGATTTCGGAAACTATTTTATCCGCACGCAACTCGCCACCGTGCCGGGCGCTGCGACGCCGTTCCCCTACGGCGGAAAGCAGCGCCTCGTGAGCGTCGATATCGATCCGACGGCACTCCAGGCTAAGGGCCTTTCTGCGGTGGACATCGTAAACGCCGTCAATGCGCAAAACCTGATTCTTCCCACGGGAACAGCGAAGCTCGGCACGCTGGAATACAACGTGGAGATGAATGGCAGCCCGCAAACCATCCAGGAACTCAACGACCTCCCGGTCAAGACCGTCAATGGCGCGACGATTTATATGAAAGAAGTTGCGCACGTACGTGACGGCTTTTCCCCGCAGACCAACATCGTATTGTCCAACGGCCAGCGCGGCGTGCTCATGAGTATCTACAAGGTTGGCAGCGCTTCCACCATCGCAATCGTCGACGGCGTCAAGCGCATGCTCGAGTACAACAAAGGGTCGGTCCCCGAAGGCATGCGCATCTCCACTTTCTTCGACCAGTCGCTTTACGTGCGCGCTTCCATCCAGGGAGTCATCCGCGAAGCGATTATCGCTGCCTGCCTCACGGCCGCGATGATTCTGCTTTTTCTCGGAAACTGGAAAAGCACGCTGATCATTGCCGTCTCGATCCCTTTGTCCATTCTCGTCAGCATTCTCTGCCTCAGCGCGCTGGGCCAGACCATCAATATCATGACCTTGGGCGGACTTGCGCTCGCGGTCGGAATTCTCGTGGATGATGCCACCGTTGAAATCGAGAACATCAACCGCAACCTGGCCATGGGCAAGGAAACCGTTCAGGCCATCCTCGATGGCGCGCAGCAGATTGCTGTGCCCGCTTTCGTTTCCACGCTGTGCATTTGCATCGTGTTCATTCCGATGTTTTTTCTGTCCGGCGTAGCCAAGTTCCTGTTCATCCCGCTCGCGGAAGCCGTAAGCTTCGCCATGCTGGCTTCCTACATGTGGTCTCGCACGATCGTTCCGACACTGGCGATGTATCTCCTGAGCTCGGAAGACGAATATCACGCCGAGGAACACATCGGAGAAAAGATGGGCTTCTTCCGGCGCTACCAGCAGGGATTTGAGCGAAGTTTTGAAAAGTTCCGCGAAGGCTACCGCGGAGCGCTGGGCGCGGCTTTGCGCTCGCCGAGGCTTTTCTCCGTATGCTTCCTGACCTTCTGTGTTTTGTCCGTGCTGCTCGTCGGTGTTCTTGGGCGTGACTTCTTTCCGAAGGTTGACGCCGGACAGATTCGCCTGCACATGCGCGCGCGCACTGGCCTGCGCATTGAGGAAACGGCGCGTCTTGCCGACCAGGTCAACAGCGTCATTCGCGAGACCATCCCGAAGGACGAGCTGACCACGGTCCTCGACAATATTGGCTTGCCGTACAGCGGCATCAACCTTACGTACAGCAACGCCGGCACCATCGGGAGTTCCGACGCGGAAATTCTTGTCCAGTTGAAGGAAGTTCGGGGAAAGCCAACTAGCGGATACATCAGCGATTTGCGCGAAAAGCTGCCGGAGCGCTTTCCCGGCGTGCAGTTCTTCTTTCAGCCGGCGGACATCGTGACGCAAATCTTGAACTTCGGCACTCCCGCCCCTATCGACGTGGAAGTTACGGGCATGAATCAGCGCGGAAATTATGTAGCCGGAGAAAAGCTCGCTAGTGAATTCCGTCACATTCCGGGCGCCGTGGATGTCCACGTTCAACAGGCTTTTGATAATCCCACGCTCTTTATGGAAATCGACCGGGCCCGCGCGCAATCCGTGGGCATGCAGTCGCGCGACGTGGCGCAAAACGTTCTTGTTTCGCTGAGCTCCAGCTTCCAGACGGCGCCGGCTTTCTGGCTGGATCCGAAAAATGGCGTGGAGTACAACGTCGCGGTGCAGGAACCACAGTATCGTGTGGACTCCTACCAGGCGCTGCAAAATACTCCCATCAGCGGCAGCGCTCCCGGCTCGCGGCCGCAAATCCTGGGAAACCTGGTAACCACCTCAACGACGGCCCGGCCCGCGGAAATCTCGCATTACACCACGCAGCCGATGATCAACATCTATGCGGCCGTGGATGGCCGCGACCTCGGCGGCGTCGCCGACGAAGTGGAAAAGCGCGTTCAAGCCATTGAAAAGGATTTGCCGAAAGGCAGTCACATTGTCGTTCGCGGACAAGTCCAAACGATGAAGAGTTCCTTTACGGGCCTGGGCTTTGGCTTGCTGGGCGCGATCGTGCTGGCTTACTTGTTGATCGTGGTCAATTTTCAGTCCTGGCTCGATCCCTTCATTATCATTACTGCGCTGCCCGGCGCGCTTGCCGGCATTTGCTGGATCCTGTTGCTGACGCATACGACGCTTAACGTGCCGTCGCTGACGGGCGCGATCATGTGCATGGGCGTGGCCACGGCGAACAGCATCTTGATGGTTTCCTTCGCGCGCGAGCAGATGGACGAAGGCAAGAACGCCCGGGACGCCGCTATTGAAGCCGGTTTTGTGCGCATCCGGCCCGTGCTGATGACCGCGCTGGCCATGATCATCGGGATGCTGCCGATGGCAGTAGGTCTCGGCGAAGGCGGGGAGCAAAACGCGCCGCTGGGCCGCGCGGTGATCGGCGGGCTCATCTTTGCCACCTTCGCCACGCTATTTTTTGTACCCTGCGTTTTCTCGATGATCCATGGACGCCGGGAGCGGAGGACGGGGCAGCAGGAACCTCTTTCGCCGACGATGGCTTGAAATTTTTCGAACTGGAAGTAAAGACCGAGTTGCGGTAATGATGGAGAGTGGAGTTCAGATGGACCCTGTAGATCAAGTGCAACCGCGCGGAAAGGGCAGCCGGGTCTTCACGATTCTTTTTGTCATCGTGATCGTGCTGGTGGTTCTGGGCGCGGTAACGCTGTTCCAGCGCCGCGCCCAGTATCAGGCGCTCGCCAAGGAAACCGAAACGCTGGCGATCCCCACGGTGGCCGTGTTTCATGCCTCGGTGGAATCCGCGGAAGAGGACCTCGTTCTCCCCGGCGCCATGCAGGCTTATGTCGAATCGCCCATCTATGCGCGCACCAACGGTTATTTGAAAAAGTGGTATCACGACATCGGCAGCCGCGTCCGGCAAGGTGATTTGCTCGCGGACATCGACACTCCGGAAGTGGATCAGCAACTGTCACAAGCGCGCGCCGACCTAAATACCGCACAGGCCAACGCCAATCTTTCCAAAATCACCGCAACGCGTTACCAGGAACTGATCAAGACCGACGGCGTCTCCAAGCAGGAGGTCGATAACGCGGTCGGCGATCTGGAAGCCAAAGTCGCCAACGTAAAATCAGCGGAAGCCAACGTGCGCCGGCTTGAAGAATTGGAGTCCTTCAAGCACATTTACGCGCCTTTCAGTGGCGTGATTACGCGGCGCAATGTGGATACGGGCACGTTGATCAACGCCGGGAACGGCGGCGCAACGCAGCAGCTTTTCTTCCTTGCGCAGACGGATCCCATTCGCGTCTACGTCAGCGTGCCGGAGGCCTATGCGCCGTCGATTCGCGCGGGCCTCGGCGCCTACCTGGAGCTCACGCAGTATCCCGGCCAGAAATTCCAGGGCAAGGTGGTGCGCACGGCGGAGTCGATTGACCCCGGCACGCGTACTCTGCTCACGGAAGTGGATGTGCCAAACCACAATGGCGCGCTGCTCCCCGGCGGCTACTCCCAAGCGCACTTGCAAGTGAAGGTGACTGGTGCACGCCTGGCTGTGCCGGTAAACGCGCTGTTATTTCGCTCGGAAGGACTTCGTGCCGTGGTTGTGGATGCAAATCATAAGACGCATCTTAAATCGCTCAGTGTCGGCCGCGATTACGGCACCACTCTCGAAGTCCTGCAAGGTCTCGACGCCACCGACTGGATTGTGCTGAATCCCGCGGATTCCCTCGACGAGGGACAGGAAGTCCACGTCAAGGAAATCGCGCTGAGCCGCCCGGCGGGCCAGCCCGCTCCTCAGCCGAACCCTGCGCCAGGGGCCAAGAAGCAATAATGAATCGCAACAGGCATTTCCCCGCCCTGATCGGGCTGGCTGTCAGTGCCGTCATCGGTGGTTGCACGGTGGGGCCAAAGTACCAGCGGGCGACAGCGCCCGTGCCCGCAAAATGGGATGTCTCGGAGCCCTGGCGCGAGAGCTCACCAAAAGATGGTGTTCCGAAGGGCGAATGGTGGAGCGTTTTCCACGATGACGAATTAAGCGCACTGGAAAAACAAGCGCTCGATGCGAATCAGACCATTAAAGTTTCCGTAGCGCGGCTGGAGCAAGCGCGCGCGTCCGCGGCGGTTCAGATCGCGACGCAATTCCCCACTCTTTCGATCGCCCCGGGTACCGAGCGCCAACGCCTATCGGGAAACCGGCCCGCCAGCAGCAACTTTCCCGTAAGGTCGCCCGTATCGCAGACCAACAATATTTTGCCGTTTACCGTGGGCTACGAAGTCGATTTATTTGGCCGGCGGCGCCGTAGCATTGAGGCAGCGCAGGCGTCCTATCAGGCGAGCGCGGCCGATCTCGAGAACGTGCGGCTGGTGATCACGGCGGAGCTGGCCGGCGATTATTTCACGCTGCGACAGCTCGATACCGAGCTGGGAATTCTCAATCGCACCGTGGAGACTCTGCAAAAAGGGCTGCAACTGGTGGATTCACGGCATAAGGGCGGCGTGGCCTCCGGGCTGGACGTTGCAGAAGAAGAGACGCTCCTGAATACCACGCGGACGCAGGCCATTCTTCTCCAGCAACAAAGAAAACAGTTCGAAGATGCAATCGCGGTCCTCATCGGAAAACCTGCGCCGGACTTTCATCTTTCGCCGGCGGAATTGAAAGATGTTCCGTTGGCGCTCGACGCTGGTTTGCCTTCGGATTTGCTGGAACGGCGGCCGGACGTCGCGGAAGCCGAGCGGCAGATGGCCGTGGCGAACGCGGAAATCGGAATCGCCCGAGCAGCCTACTATCCTTCGCTGAATCTTTTTGGGAATGGCGGCTGGCAGGCCGCTGATATCGCCAAGCTGATGAACGTGCAAAGCACGTTCTGGGCGGTCGGCGCCAACGTCGCGGAAAGTATTTTCACTGGCGGCGCGCGGAGAGCGCAGGTGCAATTCGCCAAAGCTGGCTACGACGCAAGCGTGGCAGCTTACCGCGATAGCGTCTTGAATGCCTTCCGCGAAGTTCAGGATGACGTAACCGGTTTGACCGTGCTGGACCAGGCGAACCAGTCCCAGCAGCAGGCCGTCGATTCAGCGCGGCGCACGCTGGACATTGCCACCAGCCGCTATACCGGCGGCCTCGTGAACTATCTGGATGTCGTCAACGCGCAGCAGAATCTGCTCAACAATGAACAGCAGCTCGCCGTGATTCACGGACAGCGGCTGGTGACGAACGTGCTACTCATCAAAGCGCTGGGCGGCGGCTGGGATGCGTCGAGTCTTTCCGCGGTTCAAGTGAAGTCAAAGCTGAAGGACGTTGTAGCCCCGTGAGAAATGGCGGATCTTACGAATGAATCTGTGCGACGATCTGTTGCGGGTTCACCGCGATCCTGGCCTCGTTACAAAATATTTTGCGTGGCACCTGGCCGCTCCTCGCTTTCATCTCACCGGAAAAGATTACTCTTATAGCCGTGAGTGTTGCCGGCGATCGCAAGCAATTGCGGAATGGCCGCTAGCCGGTGCCATCTTCTCGAGTGTCCCATTTTCCAGCTAATCCAGTAAGGCTAGTGGCCATCGCCAGTCCCACCGCGTAATAGGCAGGCGCAGGCAGCTTCACAA
>Ga0099793_10000293_pt1 | contig 12943 bp, 11 predicted proteins | sample Rivendell_Oct201_9_FD_77319 | JGI IMG/M metagenome (GOLD analysis project Ga0099793, IMG submission 77319) | Vadose zone soil and rhizosphere microbial communities from the Eel River Critical Zone Observatory, Northern California to study diel... | ecosystem: Environmental > Terrestrial > Soil...
GCTATTCGATCGAGATTCCTCGCGATTTGAAGGCCCCGACGGGCGACCAAGCCGGCCCGGAACGAGGCCTCACGATCTCCCTTCCATCCGGCGGCAAAATCGTTGTCTTTGGTGAACCCAACAATCTCGAATGGAAGACGCCAGTTGAACGAGTGCAGGCTGCGTTAAGGCGAGAAGAGTGCCCCTCTGGCCGTCAGGAGGTTACCCCGGCTCGCGTCGGCACTCTCACGGGGGCCAAGGGAGGACTGGTGTGCGCAGATCGCGTCGTAAAGCTGTTATGAAACACTCGACTCTGATTCTGGTGGCAGCAATGGCGCTGGTTCTTGGCGCCCCAGCCTTCGCTCAGCGGTCGCATCCAAGTCCCGGCGGACCACGGCGGGACGCGGACCGGGAAGCGCTCCGATATGAGCGGGTCGCATGCAACTGGGACCGCGGCGCACAGCGACGTGTCGCACGGGTCGCCGAGCGATGTCCTCAGTCACAACACCGTCATCGCCGGCAAGATCCAGACGCTAACGGGCCGGGACGCGCAGACGGCGTGCAGTGGCTTCAAGAACATCGGCCAGTGCGTCGCAGCGGCGCACGTGGCGAAGAACTTGGACATCCCCGGCGGCTTTGACGCGCTGAAGGCCAAAATAACCGGCACCGGCGCCGTGAGCCTAGGCAAGGCGATCGAAAGGTTCGCGCCTAACGCCAGCGCAAAGGCCGAGGCAAAGAAGGCGAACAAGCAAGCTTCGGATGACCTAAAAGAGACCAGTTCCTGAATCCTGAGCTCTGGACCGTTTCCGTGAGGGGCGAACCGCTACCCTCGCCCCTCTTATCCTCACACCCTGCTCGGTCGGTTTGCCGTGCCCAAGGCGAAGCGCTGCTCAAGCAGCCGCGGCGGAACCCCAGCGCTCCCCCAAAGTTGCTACTTCCTGTGCGCCTTACATGAGTCAAACTTGAACGCGCTGATGCGCGTGCTCCAGTTAAAGCTGCCGCTGGTCTTGTAGTATTCCTGCGTGTACCAGAAGGTGCAGTCGTCGCTTGGGTCGATCGCCATGCTGCTGTAGTCGCCCCACCTCTTGAAAGACTGCTGTTGCACTCCGCCCCCGTTTACCAGGACGAGCGGGCCTGCCATCGTTCCCGAAGCATCGCTTGGCGCTCGTCCCACCAGGAACACGCTTGGATCCAGATCATGGCTGGAGGCGCTGAACCCGAGCGCGATGTTACCCGCCTTGTCCATGGCGATACTTCCCAACCAAAAGTTGGTATTCGGATCCACCACAGTGCCTTGCTGGAACACGGACGGCGACGCCCCCGGATTGCGAATTTCATACCACCGGACTCCCGCTAAAGCGCCGCCTTTGATGGTGTGATTGACCACTAAGGATTCATGGTCACCGAAATTGCGGTAGGCTAAGCGGAACATCAGGCGATCGCCAAGCCCGTCGACTTTTTCTCCCGGAGCCGGCTCGGGAATGCACGCCACAGTGATGGCGCGCGCGCAGATCTCAGTGAAAGGGGCCACCGGAATAGAGACAGGTCCGGTGAACGTGGAATTAGCTGGATTCGCGAAATCCACGTGGAATTGGAAGATGCTCAGATCGCTGGAGTCGGCGATATCCACAAAGAAGTTGGGCTGGCCGGCGGGAGGCAGCGTGCTCCCGTCGAGATCAGAGGGCAGTAAGCTAGCGACGCTCGGCGGATTCTGAAAGCAGATCATGCTCGCCGAACGGCCGGCCAACATGGCGGCGCGGTCAAAGGCGCACGCCTGCGCGCCGGCGAAACTGTGCGGTGGGAAAACGTTGATGCTGTTGTAGTACGCGTCGGGCCAGACTCCGAATTTCGGATAGTCCGGGAAGTTGGAGCCGAAGTCGAACTCGTACCGGTTATAGGAACTTGTCGCGTCGGAGCTGGTGGAGACTGCTACGCACTGCGCCGTCTGGGTGAAGGTGGTGTTGTACTGCAACTGGCTTACTAGCCAGCGCCCGGCCAAGTGGTCGTAGAGCACGACGGGGTCCCCGCCATCCGCAAATGTCGGTGTGCCTCCACCGAACTCGCAGAGACCGCCGAAACCGGTCCAGAGCGTATGGATCGCCTCCGGCCCGAGCTGTAGTGCGCCGCTCGATTTGTCGTAGACCGCGATCGTCACGTTCACGATTTGTACGAACTGCGTGGCGCCAACAGCGCCATTCGTGTCCGGGGGCACGAATGCGAAACCGAACAAGTTGCGATTGTCCTGCGCGCTCTGGCCGTCAAAATTCAGGATCGTGCTTACGCCGGAAAGCGGAGCCGCAAGCTGCTGAGCAACCAGGTCGGATTGAGAGTTGCTCCGCGCCGGGCCGGTCGGTCGCGCAACCAGTCGCTGCTGGTCCGTGACCGTGGCGGCTTGAACCGACGGCGACAGATTTCCCAGTGGAGGCGAAACATCGTGTTTCACATCATGGTTTACGCTCGGACTGGCTTGTCCGGCTTGTGACTGAGCTGGAGACGCTGATAAGAACGTCAGACATGCTCCCAGTAGAAGCGGCACCGAGAAACTTGCGAGACCCTTACCCATTGACTGCCTCCTTCTGGCGCCTTCCGGCGCGGTTGTGCCATTCAAAATCAGAGCCCATCCACGGCCCTTCTTACTTCGTCGGAATTGGAACGATCCCTAGAAACTGCTGTTCGTCGTTGTTTGGATTCTTCCCCGGGTTGTAGTTGGAAAGAAATAAGAGGTTTGCGTTCTGGTTGCTGAGCGCCAGGCCAAAATAGTCCCCAATGAAAGTAAGGGAACTATTCGGCCCGCCGGGATGAGCAAGCTGCCCGGTCGTTGTCCCTGGATTCTGCGGATCCCAGCTGGCTTGGCTCACGCGAATGTTGGAGCCCAAGGGCTGGAGACCTCCACTACCGTTGCTGAAAAATTGCACGGAGGCGTTGATACAGAAGTTTGTGCGCCCCTGGTCCTGCGGAAGAATGTTGGTGTCACCGGTCGGGCAAGCCAGTCTCCGGTCGTAAAAAGCCACTGCGACCGTGCCATCAGGACCAGCAGCAACAGTAGGTTGGAATTGATCGGTGCCGTCGTGGAGCGTGGCGGCATCATTGACGAAGGTCGGTGCCGAAAAGGTCTGGCCGCCGTCAGCCGACTCCGTCAGTTGCACGTCGATCCCGTTGTCGCCCTGGACCTCGAGCGCCAATAACACATGGCCGTTGGCCGGGTTGACGGCCATGTTGTAGGAGATGCCGTCGCGAAAAGTAGTGTTGGGAAGCGCCGCGGCGGTGACGAAGCGAAACTGCGCCGCCAATGTTGGGCCAGTGAACGATTTCCCGCCATCGGTGGACTTCAGCAGCCAAACGTCGGACTCCGGCGACAGGTGCGACGGAAAGCTCCCATAGCTGATGTACAGTGCGCCGTCGGGGCCGGTGCCCAGGAAAATGTACGTGTTGAAGGGCCCATCGTTATTCGCAAAAGAGATCTGCACCGGCGTCGAAAAGTGCTCCCCGTGGTCGGTCGAGCGGGAAAACCAGAGCTCGGAACTATTCCCCGCGAAGAGCGTCCACCCGACATACACATTTCCGGCGAACGGACTGTTTGCATTTGCATCGGCGGTCATCCATTGCTTGTCGGCGGTCCGCCCCAGGCCGCTGGAGTTATAGATTGCCAGCGCTTGTCCCTGGTTTCCCATTTTCCAGGTAATGCCTCCGTCCGTCGATTTGACAACAGAAATGGCGCTGTTTGGAACTACGCCCCACACCTGGCTCCCGGCCGGGTTGTATTTGAGGCTATACGGCAGCATGGTGGAATAAACAACACCGTTAGGATCAAAGGCTAGAATGGGGTCCGTGGCATTGACCCAGCTGAACGCCGGCCCAGATTGACAATCGAACCCGGGAATTACTCCGTTGCTCCACGTTTTGCCGCCATCGAAAGAAGCGTACGATCCCAAGTGGAACAAATAGAACAGCGGGTCAAAGAAGAATTTTGACATACCCACCAAGTGACTGGGATTCGACGGATCGACTGCGATCCAGGATTCGCCGCGATGGTTGTTGTAGGGGGCATTGAAGACGCAGTTGCCGTTGCTGTCGGTAGCGCCAGCGACCGCGGCTGAACTTGTTTGTATGTTTGGAATTCCGTGGTTGCTCTTAGCGTAGGAATCTGGCGCCGCGACCAAGGCATCGAGTGCCAAGAGCATCACCACGAGCAGCAATGCGAAAATCAAGGTGTGCGAACGGGACATCAGGAACCTCTTTCTTGCGCGGGGCGACAACGTATATCTCGATTGTTCGCGAAAATCAAGCGAATCACAGACGGCAAACGCGAGGACGGCTCGATTGCCGCCTCGAATCCTTCTCGCGCCGGTAACTTCGAGCTGACCTGCTGCGCTCAAGGCAGATTGGGAACGAGAAGTCGGCTTCGCGTCAAGTGAGCGCCGCTCACTTGGCCGCGTAACGCGCGATCCGTAGAAGTGGCTTTGCTCGGCATTTCGAGTCAAACCACGACCAGATAACCTCCGGATGGCAACCCTTACCTTGGGATTACTTCACGTTTCCCCGTCATCCGGGAAAAATCGCGCAAAGGTCAGAAGACCCGGCCTTTTATCATCTCATCATCTACATGAAACAGTCTCCCGAAACGGTGGGCACTAGAGCAGGAGCCGCAAGATGCCCTGTTCATCGTGAAAGCCTGAGCTACTAGCGAAATGTCGAGGCTTGAGCAATTGCCGAAAGTTCCTACACCATATTGAGGAGCGTTTTCGTCGAGTAGTAGCGACGCTGTTAACTATGTCTTCGAGGCTCTTGCAGTCGTAAAGTGGTATTTGTTGATCTTCAGTGACCGAATCTTCGATTCTAATGTCGATCGACTAATCCCCAGCTTTGCTGCTCCGGACGGTCCGGACACTCGCGCTGCGCTCTTGCGCAGGGCAGCCTCAATCATCTCTTTCTCGTGGGCAGCAAGCTTGTGATTTAGTTTCAAGTGGCTGGTCGGCTCGCTCGCAAGAGGACGCTGCGAAAGCCACCTCTCATCCACCGAGAAATTCTCTGTTTCGCATACGATGACGGAACGTTCGACAACGTTTTGCAATTCGCGAATATTACCTGGCCAGGGATACGACAGAAGAAGCGCCAAAGTCTTTTTATTGATTCCACGGAAGCTTTTCCCCGCTTTCCGCGCGAAATGATCGATGAAGTATTCGACCAGCAGCGGAATGTCTTCTCTTCTTTCCCGCGGGGGAGGAATCTCAATCGGAAAGACGTTGAGCCGGTAAAATAGATCGCAACGAAATGTACCCGCGGCGATGGCCGCCTCCAGGTCCCGATTTGTGGCGGCGATGACCCGTACGTTAGCTCGGATTGGCTGATTGCCACCCACACGCTCGAACTCCCGCTCCTGCAGAACTCGCAACAGCGTAATTTGCGTTTCCGCTGGCAGTTCACCGACCTCATCAAGGAAGAGCGTGCCTTCTTCGGCAACCTCGAAGCGACCCAGCCGCCGCTGCAGGGCGCCCGTAAAAGCCCCCTTTCTCATGACCGAACGATTCGGACCCAATCAGTGACGCCGGAATCGCGGCACAATTCACGCCGACGAAAGGACGCGAGGACCGCCGAGATCTCTTGTGGATGGCGCGGGCGATCAACTCCTTGCCTGTGCCCGTTTCACCTGTGAGTAGAACTGTGGAATCCATTGGTGCCACCTTGGATGCGAGGGAGAGCACTGCTTGGAGGGCGGATGAGGTACCCACAATCTCCTCAAACATGAGAGCCTGATCGATTTGCTCGCGCAGTACCAAGTTCTCGTCTTGTAGGCGATCCTCCAGGCTCTGAATTTCTTCGAGACATTCTTCCAGATAGGCTCTGGCGCTCGTACTTTCGTGATATGCAGAGCTGTTCTCTATTGCGATGGCAATTTGGTTCGCTACCTGGATAAGAAACCCAAAATCGACCTGAGTAAAGCCATGCTCCTCGCGGCGGCCGAGCGCCAAGACACCGAGGACACGATTCCCCGTAATAATAAGTGGCAGGACACAGCCGGTGTTAAGGCCCTCGGCAATGCCAGGGTCATCCTTCACGCCTAACTGAAGCAAGTCGGCCCCATTACCCATCCAGGGCTTGGCGGTGCGGAAAACAATACCGGCGATGGACCCCTCTATCGAAACAGAGTCCTCTCGAATGAATCCCTTGCTCTCTGGAAAATCGAGCACGAAGCCCCGCAACCTGCTCACATCCGAACCGGGCAAGCAGACGTACACGACATCACATTGCATCACCCGCCGGACGCTCGCCGAAATGGCGCGAAGGAGATCGTCGATCTGCAAATTTGAGACGACTTGATTGGTGACATCGAGGAGCAACTGCAGCCGGTTTTCTGCCTGTTTGCGCTCGTCAATATCCGTATGCAAGCAATACCAGCGCACGATGCGTCCTTCCGCCTCCCGCTCGGGGATAGCGCGTACATGGAACCAGCGGAATACGCCATCAGCACGACAGAAACGGCACTCAGGTTCATATGGCTGCCCGGTTTCGACCGAGCGATTCCACGTGGACACCACGCGAGAAAGGTCGTCGGGATGAACAACGCTGGAGTTGGTCCAACTTTGCAACTCGTCAAGAGCTTTTCCAAGGTAATCCAGCCATTGCTGATTGACGAATTCGATGTCGCCGTGCGCCGTCAAAGTAACAACATGTGCCGAAATGCTATCGACGATTAGCCGACAATCTTGTTCGCCCGGACGCAAGGCCTCCTTGGCTGGTTGTGGCGCGTTGACGTTCACCGATCGTCCCTCCGGCATTTGCAAGGCTTAAGTTTCGAGCCCTTCCTCTGTTAGATGTCGGGTGTTAGATGTCGGGCTTCCTTGATTTGATGTGTTTGATTTGCAGGATGGCCGGGGCACGGAGCATCACGAAGGACTCCGCGGACCGTGGGCATAGCTGTTTTCCTAAACGTTTCAAACGAACGGTCGCGACGCGAATGTTAATCTCGACGTTGTGAACCGAAACCGGCTTTTCGGAAGCGGAAGAAGTTCTGGACGAATGGTTGGCAACCCTTCCCTTACCGGATTATGGAAGATTAGCCCGTGAGCCGCTCTCCGAATGCAGGATTCGAGGCACCTTTGTGACCCAAGCAATAGCGGAGCACGCCGTGGTCGCAACTACCACGTTGAGTTGTCGTACCAACGCAGGACTCGGAGAGCGCGCAGTGTATTCCAGCGGCTTGCGCTGCCGACGCCGCTCTCCATCTCCAACGGAATATGTTCGGGATGAAGGAGGTTGAGCGGCCAGCGCCCGTTCTGGTGGCGGCGCGCCATCACGATTTTGATGGCTTCACGCACGCGGCTGTCGGGTTTGATTCCTGCATTTCGCAGATAGTCGAGTCCGCGCAAGACGTCGTAGTGCCAAAACGTCGGGAACGAGAAGCGCAGCCAGCGTTTGTCGATGACTTTGCCAGTTCGAAGCGAGTGGAACATGCGGCGCTCGAGCAGATAGTTTTCGGCCCTCTTGCGGGCCTTAGTGACGGCGGCCGATTTGCGCCCTGCTCGTTCGTATTCAAGCAGTCCTTCGAGCACGCAGATGGTGGTATGGAACGAAGAGCGCCGGCTTTGGGGGCGTTTCGGCGACACGAACGGCCATGCTTCGCAGTTCCAGCCGCCATCTTCGAGCTGCTCGCCCAGGAGTTCATGGGCCAGCGCGTCGTTCGATTCTTTGAAATACGATCCGATGCCGAGAATTCTGCCGTTGATGCAGGGCTCGGTTTCGCCGTGAAGGAAGGGCCGGTTGTTGAGCGCCTTAAACGCGAGCCGCTTGACGAGACGGTCGATCATTTTGCGAGCCCGCTTGCTGGCGGGGTCGAGACCGAGGTCCTTCAAGACGACGAGCGTGTAGAGGGTAATAAGCAGGCCTCGGTCCTCCTTCGGCCCGCTCCAGTTGCCAGCAGGAGATTGGAGGGCGAGAAGTTGGGCGCCCCAGCCCTCGGTTGCGACGCGAGACCGTTCGGCTGCAATCGCGTCGGGGGCTTCACCGGTGAGGTCCCTCATGACCTGCCAACGGATGGCCGGGTCAGAATCGAGGAGCCATTTAATGTGCGCGGGCCGCGGCGCGTAATCCTGTAGATTCATTGGTCTGTTATAGCATTCTGGTGCGTACTTTTGATCCGTGCGCCGAACCACGTGTTATTTCTTGTTCGCGATCGATCATCATTTGATTTGCAAAGATGGTGTGATGCGAATAGAGTATGACTGCGCCTAGCAGCACATAGTGACAAAACTTGAGAACATCATCTGCGCTCCACAGATACTGCGCAGGAGAGTTCGCCACGCGGCCATGACCCGCTTGTACCAACCCGTTCGCATCACACGCTTGCCGCGCGTGCGCGCTCTTCCAGCGCTTTCATCGCCGTGAGATAAGGGCTGGGGCCATAGCTCACTCTCGCAACGCCATGTTCCGCTAGGACTTGCGGCGGCGAAGCGCCATCCCCGATCATGATGTTGACGGGAAGCGGAGACGATTGCGCGAAGCGCGAGATCAGTTTGGTATCGACGAGACCGGGGACGAAGATTCCGTCCGCACCCGCTTCTGCGTACGCGCGTGCTCTTTCGATAGCATCATCGAGCATAGCGTTGTCGTGCTCGGCGGGTGGTCTCTGGAAGAATACGTCAGTACGGGCGTTGATGAAGAAACGAATACCCGCTGCTTCGGCCGCCCGCCGAGCGGTTCGAAGGCGCTCGAACTGATTGACCGTCTCGCGGAGTTTTCCGTTCGTCGGAAAGCTGTCTTCGAGGTTACAGCCTACCGCGCCTGCTTCGATGGCCAGAGCAATCGTTTCGGCGACAACGCCCGGCGCATCGCCGTAACCACTTTCCAGATCTATGGTTACCGGCAGGTGCGTTCCGGCAACGATCCGGCGGAGATTTTCGATCACAAGGGTTCGGGGTGTCTGTTCGCCGTCGGAGAAGCCGTTGGCATTGGCGACCGACCAACTGCTTGTGGCGATCGCCTTGACACCAGCGGCCGTGACGACCTTGGCGCCGCCCGCATCCCAGATGTTGAGGAGTAGGAGCGGCTTTCCGGGAACGTGCAACGACCGGAAGTGTTCCGCCTTATGCGTCTGATCGGTCATTTTCATCGCGGCCAGTGTCATGGCGCTACCTGTCTGGCTGCCTTTTGAGCCACTTCCCAGTGAGCGCGTAGTTCTTTGTTGAACTCCTGCCAGCGTTCCTCGGGGAAGAAAATTCTCGCGCCTTGCAACTCGACGCGGCGCCGTGTGCCAGGAATGTTTTCGGCCAGCCAGTGCGACCATTTCACGTCGAAGTACACATCATCGGTACCCCAGACGATGAGCGTCGGCGCTTGCAGTGTTTTAAGTTCCGCTTCGATGGCAAGCGTGTGTTTGTTGTCAAAGGCGGCGAGGAAGCGTTGCAAGTCGCGGGTGCGTTGCTCGGTTTTGACAAGCGGACGCAAATACCTTTCGATGCTGTCGTCACTCAACTGTTCCGGATGTTGGTACGCCGGTCCGAGAGCTTGCGACGAGCGATAGACGCGCTTATCGGACAACATTGTTTCCAGCGTCCCGCGTAAGCCGCCAGCGGCCGCCATAGCGAGGAAAGGTTTGAAAGCTTCGGGCGGCCAGTTGTCGTGCGTGTCGCAATCGGTGAGCGTGAGGCTGCGAACGCGCTCCGGATATAACGCGGCGAAAATCTGCGCGATGCCGCCGCCGCTGTCATTGCCGACGAGATCGACTTGATCGATGTGCAAGGCATCGAGAAATTCCTTAAGCATCTTCGCGTTGGCCGTGACGGAAACGTCCTGGTCCAAAGCAATTTCGGTGTCGCCATGCGCGAGCAAGTCCACGGCTATGCAGCGACGGATATTTGATAAATCCTCCAACTGGTGGCGCCAGAGATAGCCGTTTAACAAAACGCCATGCACGAATAACGCGACCGGTCCGGTTCCTTGTTCGGTGTAGCTGATACGTCCAGATGGGGTCTGCACGCTGCGGTGAACCGGCGATGATTTCTTTTCGTTCATGACTGATGCCTCCGAGATTTTTGTGGATGTTGTTACAGGCGCATCCGAATATGCGCCGGCCAGAACGGTCCGACACGGGACAGATCCAATGACTATCGTTCCGAGCAATACAACGGCGACATGGCGCTTCATGATTTACCTCTTCCTCGAAGCTGCTGCGGAGCCGTGCGCTTCCTTCAACTTCCGCGCGCAGTCGTCACAACAGACCTCGACGGTCTTGCCGCCGATTTTCACTTTGAAGGAATTTCCATCCAGCTTGCACTCGCAAGCTGCACAAGTCGTTTCAACCATGACGTTGCTCTCCCCTGCCCGAAGTCCGGGCGCGAGAGCAGTAGGCCATGAGCGGAGAAAATGCCGCTGTCAGAATCTTTAGCGATTTGCAGGAAGAGAGCTAGCGACGAAGCGCCGACTGACGGAATTCCGAGGGTGAACGGCCGTAAGCTTCGCGGAATGCGGCGCTGAAATGGCTGTGACTGGAGAATCCGAGGTCGAGGCTCAGAGTAGTCAGGTCGTCATAGTGCGCGAGAAGATCCAGCGCCCGCGCCAATCGTAGCCTCAACTGGTAGCGATACAAGGGCAAGCCTTCGACTTGTTGGAAAACCTGCGTGAGATAAACCGGAGAGCAGCGCACTTCCGTGGCGATCTCGGCCAACGTCCAGCGCCGCGCCAGATCGCTTGTCAGCACGAGCTTTGCCCGATCCACGAGCAGCTGCCGTCCGACGCTGGCACCGGCCGCGTGCGTGGTGCGCGGGCCGAGCGCTCGCTGCACTAGGGTCAAGGCCAGGCTTTCGGCCTCCAGAGGTTCCGCGACGTTGTGACGTAGGCTGTGACCTATAAGCGCTACAAGCACTTGGGCCCGCGCATCAATTCGCCGCCGCTGCTGCTGAAATGCGAGGGTAGCACTGTCGCGCAAGAACGCACGTGGAGCCAGTTCCCGCAGCAGCGGTTCACTGATTACGAGCGTTAGACTGGCATCGCCGCCCTCCACCGGATGGCTGATTCGATAGCCTTCGGTGGCATTGAAAAACAGCACTTGGTTGGCTTCGGCTACTGCCTGGTCTTGCCCAACATGCCGAACATACACACCGCGATACGGGAACACCAACTGGGTGGTGGCCGTACACTCTTCCGTGCTCTTATGCCGGCAAGTACCTTGGCAATACGTGTCCCGAATCGTAACTGTAGGAGATTTCAGTAAAGACCGAACGGTAATTTCAGGCACGCGTTTACTTTCATTTTTTGCCGCCATATTCCGGGTCCATCCGGGTCAAAGTCAACAATACCATGTTCCACCTCGCCTGTTCCGCTCCGAAGCGTCACGAATGCAACTCGAAGGAGAGGTGCGTGGGACTGAGTGACGTCAGAAAGGCTTGCGCGGCGAATGCCTCACCAGCCGCGACAACACCAGTTCTGTTGGCCAGCCCATTGACTACACGATGTGTCGCTTCTACGACAATCGGTGCAGTGATTGCATAAATATCTCTTCCACGCACCACCGCCCGGCGCTCCACCCTTCCCCTGCGTGCGATTGCTTCCATAACGAATATCTGGGATGAGCGACCGCTTTCGTCCGCCGCCGTCGGCGCAGGCGTGTTGGGATCGCGAATATCCTTAATCGGTACCAGATTGATATACGCGCGAATCTCAGGCGTTTGGAGATGCTGTGAGATGGTAATAGTTTCTGAGAGAGAGAGACCTACCACATCTTGCGCTCCGAACGGTGCCGGAAAATTCCATTTGCGTGCGGGAGGAGGATCAGCGCGCTCTAACCTATTGTTCGAAAAGATGAAATGTCGGCCGGGATTGCGCTGGCCCGTCAGCCGAGTTCCCTGCGTAGGCTTCCAACTATCGAGCGCGATCGCGATGCAGATTTCATCAGCTGCGTCCCACTCACCCATGGCGGCAGTGGCCAGGAGGTCGCCCAATCCGCCGTAGAACCCCATCGCGGGAGCGACCACGACACCAGCATCTCGCGCGGCACTCGCAAACCGCTCGAAGACAGCCAGCACGGCCGCCTGTTCCGCTGCCACATCCAAATAGTGAATAGACGCGCGGAGTGCTGCATCGATGACCTGCGCCGCGGTGTCGATGAACGGCCCCGCACAATTGATGACGGCCACTGCGCCGTACAGTGCTCGGTCAAGCGAGGCGGAATCGTCCATCGTAGCCACGCGCACTTCCGATCCCGGGTGAGCGTTCCCCGCCTCTTTCAGCTTCGCAGCGTCTCGACCTGAAAGAATGGGGGTAAATCCGCGTTTGAATAACTCTGACACGACAAAGCGTCCAGTGTGTCCATACGCCCCGAAGACCGTAACGATTCGATTTTGAATCATTGAAGAATTCACGGTGAATTACACTTTCTATTTGAAATCGCGGCGATTACTTGGATGCCGCCAAGCACCCGACCATCTGACCTTCCAAGTTCGCAGCGTTCAAATCGACCTCCGCTAAAAATCGAAGCTTTTTCCTCTGTATAACGCTGAAGTCCCACAGCCGCGCGACCGATTTTGACCTCGATGAAATTCGCCTCGTAGGATTAGTAGGCCACGTAAGAAGAGAGGATCGCTGTCAGAATGTTTAGCAGCTTAGCGGACAATCTGCGCTAGCACTAATCGGCCTGCGAAAAGCTCGGCCCCTTGTTGTTTGAATTCGGGAAGTTCGACAAGGCCATGTTTGCGTTTCCGCGCTTGGCCCAGTTGGGCAGAGCCGGATTGAGGACGGTTGGTCGGCAACCCTTCCACAGCCGGCGCAGCCGCATCAAGGGTTCGGCTCGATGCCAATGCGATCATTGACGGCTGATCGAATCCGTTGCTTGCAGCCAAGGTATTTTAAATGTGCTGCAGCACATTTTATCTACTATGTGCAGTGGGACGTTATGTAGAGTTGCTGCTGTAAGTGCTTGCCGGTCAATTCATTCCTGTTGGATTACAGCACATAAGATTTCATGATGCACTCC
>Ga0099793_10000295_pt1 | contig 12894 bp, 9 predicted proteins | sample Rivendell_Oct201_9_FD_77319 | JGI IMG/M metagenome (GOLD analysis project Ga0099793, IMG submission 77319) | Vadose zone soil and rhizosphere microbial communities from the Eel River Critical Zone Observatory, Northern California to study diel... | ecosystem: Environmental > Terrestrial > Soil >...
AGCGGCACGGCGGCTGTACACGTTCGGCTGGTACCTTGCGCTGCCCTGGGTGGTGGCCTACCTGCTGCTGCGGAGCCTGCGGCAGCCGCGCTACCGGCGCAACTGGCGCGAGCGCTTTCTCGGTCTTGGTCCGCTCCCGGAAGGAGGCCGCGCTGCGCCGTCGGCGGGCGCGCAGATCCTCTGGCTGCACACGGTGTCGGTCGGCGAAACGCGCGCAGCGCAGCCGCTGATCGAGCGTCTCGCGGGGCGATACCCGCATGCGCAGTTCGTGCTGACCCACATGACGCCGACCGGGCGCGAGGCCGCGCTGCCGGTGCTGCAGGCGCTCGCCGGGCGGATCACCCAGCGCTACCTTCCATACGACCTGCCGTGGGCAGTGCACCGCTTTCTGGCGCAGGTGCGCCCGTCGATCCTGATCCTGCTGGAAACCGAAATCTGGCCGAATCTTCAGTTTCAGGCGCAGCGCGCCGGCGTGCCGATCGTTCTGGTCAACGCTCGCCTGTCGGAGCGCTCGCTGGCGCGCACGCTGCGCTGGCCGGCGCTGATGCGCCCGGCCGCCGCTGCGCTGTCTGCGGTGGCGGCGCAGACGCAGGCCGATCGGGCCCGCTGGGCCAGGCTGTACCAGGGTCCGATCCATGTCACCGGCAACCTGAAATTCGACGCGACGCCTCCGCCGGAACTGCTCGAGCGCGGCCGGGCATGGCGGCGCCGGCTGGGAGGCCGCAGCGTCTGGATGTTCGCGAGCACGCGCGAAGGCGAAGAGCGTGTGGTCGTCGACGCGCTGACGGCTGCGATCCGGGCGGGGGCATCGGTTCCGGTGCTGCTGTTCGTGCCGCGTCACCCGCAGCGATTCGACGAGGTGGCAAGGCTCCTGTCGGCGCTGGGAAGCCCGGTCGTGCGGCGCGGGCAGTTCGCGTCGATGCCGAGCGATGCCCTCGTGCTGCTGGGCGATTCGATGGGCGAGATGCCGATGTACTACGCGATGGCCGATCTGGCGCTGATCGGAGGAAGCCTTGCGCCGCTGGGCGGTCAGAACCTGATCGAGGCCTGCGCGTGCGGCTGTCCGGTGCTGTTCGGGCCGCACATGTTCAATTTTTCGCAGGCTGCCGCCGACGCGCTGCTGTGCGGCGCCGCACTGCAGGTGGGCGACGCGGCCAGTGCAGTCCGCACGATGCTCGATTTGCAGTCCGACCCGGCCCGGCGCGAGAAAATGGCGCGGGCGGCACTGGCCTTTGCACAGGCGCACCGCGGCGCCACCGAACGGGCGATCGAGCTGATCGACGACGTGCTGTCCGCCGCGGTCGCCGCGGCGGTCGAGCATCGGAGGTGACTGCGGCCGATCACCTCAGCGCTGCAGCAGCGCGTTGATCGCTTGCACGTCCCGGTCTTCCAGCGTTCCCGAGGCCGCCTTGAGGCGAAGTCCATTGACCAGGAAGTCGTAGCGCGCCTTTTTCAGGTCGCGTTGCGTATTGAAGAGCTGCGTGTTGGCGTTCAACACGTCCAGATTGATCCGCACACCGACCTGGTAGCCCAGGCGCGTGGATTCGAGCTGGGTCTTGGCGGAGGTCTCGGCGGACTCCAGCGCCCGCACCTGGTGCAGCCCGTAGTCGGTGCCGGTGTAGGCCTGGCGTGCCATCTGCGCCGCGTTGCGCCGCGCCGCCTCCAGATCCTGCTCGGAACGGCTCTCGTTGGCGCGCGCTTCCCGGATCCGGCTTTGCAACAGATCCCCGGTGTACAGCGGCACGGTCGCGATCAGCCCGACCGCGCCGGATGTCGTATTGGTCGAGAAGGCCGTCGTACTGTTGTTGTTGAACAAGGACACCTGCGGAGCGACATTGGTGGCGTGTTGCCACTGCACGCTCCCGCTCAGGTCGACGGTCGGCCGATAGGCGTCGCGCGCGCGCTTTGTCTCGCGGCGTGCGATCTCGGAAGCCGCGCGCGCGGCCAGTACCGAGAAGTTGTTCTGCTCGGCGTCGTGAGCCCATGTTTCGACATCGGCGGGGTGCGGCGCCGCCAGCTCCGGCGGGTCGCGCAGCGGCGCCAGATCGCCCGCATCGCGTCCGATGATCGCGCGCAGCGAGCTCTTTTTCACGATCAGGTCGCCCAGCGCCACCTGTTCCTGCGCCAAGGCCTGGTCGTAACGCGCCTTGGCCTCGTGGGTGTCGACGATCGTCTTGGTGCCGACCTCGAATTCGCGCTGAGCCTGTGCCAGTTGCTCGGAGATCGCCTGCTTATTGGTCTGGATTGCAGCCAGCGCATCGCTGGATGCCAGCACGTCGAAATAGGCCTGCGCCACCCGCACCATCAGGTCTTCGCGCGCCTGCGCGAACTGCAGCTCGCTTTGCCTGACCGTCAGCTTCGACTGCGACAGCGCGTCCCACAGCTGGGCCCGGTACAGGGGAAGGGCGACCTGCAATGTCGGGCCCCAGGTCGTGAAGGTCTGCGCGAAGCTCGGCTCGATCTGGTTGTTATCGGACACCAGGTGGGACCGGGTCTCATTGATCGAGGCCGACAGCGATACGTTGGGCAGCAGGGCCGCGCGGGCCTGCGGCTCGGACTCGCTGGAGGCCTGCTGGGCAAAACGGGCGGATCCGAACACCGGATCGTTGGCCAGCGCCTCGTTCAGCACCGACAGCAGATCGCTCTGGGTCGCCCGGGCGGCCGAACACGCGCCGGTCAGAGTCAGCACAATCAGGCACGAGCGCATCGCGCGTTGCGAAACCATTCACCCTCCCTCCCGGCCGGCGTGCCGGCCTTGCCCGCTCAATAAGTGGCCATCGACCGGTCGATCTGGCGCGCCCACGCGTCGACTCCGCCGACCAGGTTGTAGATCTCGCGGCACCCATGGCGCTCCAGCGCCAGCCCGGCGTGAAAGCTGCGTGTGCCGTGGTGGCAGATGCAGACGATCGGGCGCTCGGGGTCGATCGATGAGAGAAAGCCGCCGAGCGCGCCCAGCGGCACCGGCTCCGATCCCTCGATCCGGCACAGCGCGAACTCCCACGCCTCCCGCACGTCGAGCAGCAGCGGCCGCTCGCGCTGCATGTCGGCCAGCCACTGTGACAGCTCGGCAACTGACAGGTTCTTCATAACCGCGGCACCGTCCCCGACGAGCGTGTCGCCTCAAAAGCGGAATGGATCGGGCCGCCATGCATTGCGCAACGGCTTCAGGCAGGTCTCGAACAGGGGCAGCGTGTCGTAGCCGGTCTCGGAGATCCGCGTCACGATCTGCGCCGTCATCGCCGGAGCGTCGCCGACGATCGCAGCCAGACGGCCGCCGACCTTCAATTGCGCCAGCAGCGCATCGGGCAGCACCGGCAACGAGCCCGACATGATGATCACGTGGTACGGCGCGCGATCGCTCCAGCCCAGTGCGCCGTCGCCGAACTCGACCCGCACATTGCGGACACCGGCCCGGATCAGGTTCGCCTCTCCGAACGAAGCCAGGCGCCGATCGATCTCGATCGACAGTACTGAATGGGCGCGGTGAGCCGCCAAAGCCGCCATGTAACCCGACCCGGTGCCGACCTCCAGAACCATCTCGTGGGCCTGGATGCCCAGCTCCTGCAGCAGCCGGGCCTCGACTTTCGGGGCCATCATCACCTCGCCCGTGTCGACCCCGTCGATTCGCAACGGCAGCTCGATGTCGGCGAACGCCAGCGCCCGCAGCTGCGGCGGCACGAACTCCTCGCGCCGGACCGTGTACAGCAGGTCCAGCACGGACTGGTCGAGCACATCCCACGGGCGGATCTGCTGCTCGATCATGTTCAGCCGGGCCTGCTCCACGTTCATGCTCGGATAACCGGCCAGCGCCGTATTCACAAGACGGCGGATTCTATCAACGCGCGCACGCCAGCCAGCGTGCTCGATACCTTAATGCGACGAAATCCCGATAATATGAGGCGCTATCCGACCCCATCCCATGTCCCAGCCGTTCGAAACCCTCCAACTGCAGATCGCGCAGGGCGTTGCCACGCTGACGCTGAACCGCCCGGACCGGCTGAACAGCCTGACACGCGCGATGCTGACCGAGTTGAATAACGCGCTGGCCATGGTACGGCTGGACGCGTCGGTGCGCTGCTTGCTGCTGACCGGCGCCGGCCGTGCCTTCTGCAGCGGTCAGGATCTGGACGACGAGTCGGTCGACCCGGCGTTGGGCCCGATCGACCTGGGCTCGGTGGTCGAGCACGGCTATCGGCCGATCGTGCTCGCGATTCGCGATCTGCCGATTCCGGTGGTAGCCGCGGTGAACGGGATTGCCGCCGGCGCGGGGGCGAATATCGCGCTCGCCTGCGACGTGGTGATCGCCGCGCTTTCGGCAAGCTTCGTACAGCCGTTTTGTCGCCTCGGTCTGCTGCCGGGCGCGGGGGGCACGTGGACTCTGCCGCGACTGATCGGACCGGCGCGCGCCATGGGCCTGGCGCTGTTCGGCGAGCCGCTCGAGGCGGCGCAGGCGCAGACCTGGGGCCTGATCTGGGAGTGCGTGGCCGACGAACAGCTGGCCGCGCGCGCGCGCGAGCTGGCAACGCGCCTGGCCGAAGGACCGACGCTGGGCTTCGCGCGGACCAAGCAGGCGATCCAGGCGTCGGCGGCGCAGACTCTGGAGGCCAGTTTGGAACTGGAAAGCGCGTTCCTGCGCGAGCTGGGCGGGAGCCTGGATTACCGGGAAGGCGTGGCGGCGTTCCGGGCGCGGCGCCGGGCCCGCTTTATCGGCGGGTAAGTGGCCCGACTCGGACGACACGAGATGACTCCAAAGTTGCCGCTGCTGTCGCTGCTGGAGACCCGCGTGCTCGGCGTGCTGGTCGAAAAAGAGCGCACGGTCGTCGATACCTACCCGATGTCGCTGAACGCGCTGACCTCGGGCTGCAATCAGAAGAGCAACCGCGAGCCGGTGATCGAAGCGACCGATGCCGAAGTGCAGGCCGCCGTGGACGCATTGAAGGCCCGTACGATGGTGATCGAATCGAGCGGCGCGCGTGTGGCCCGCTATTCGCACAACGTCGGCCGCGTGTTGCGCGTGCCCGATCAGGCGGTGGCGCTGCTGGCGGTGTTGATGCTGCGCGGCGCCCAGACCAGTGCCGAGCTGCGGACCGGCACCGAGCGGCTGCACCGGTTCGCCGACATCTCCTCGGTCGACGCGTTCCTGGACGAGCTGGCGGCCCGCGCCCCGGACCAAGGGGGACCGCTGGTCAAGCGGCTGGCCCGCCGGCCCGGCGAGCGCGAGGCGCGCTGGATGCACTGCCTGTCGGGCACACCGGTCGAGGACAGCGTGCCGCAGGCCTCCCACGAACTGGGCCCGGCCGATCTGAGCCTGTCGGAGCTTGCGGCACTGAAGGCGCACGTGGGCCGGCTCGAAGACGAGGTCGCGCAACTGCGCGACCGCTTCGACAAACTCACGCGGGAGCTGGGCGTTTCCAGCTGAGCGCGGCAGCACGGGCAGCCAGCCGGGCAGCGTCGTTTTCGCCGCCTGTTTTCGACGTCCTAGGGGTCCGGGCGCACGACAGCCGCCCCCTGCAGCCGGCCTTCGCGCAGCGCCGCCAGCGCCTCGTTGGCGCTCGAAAGTGGCCACATCTTGATATGAGTCTGGATCGGAATCTGCGCCGCCAGAGCCATGAATTCCTCGCCGTCCTTGCGGGTCAGGTTCGCCACCGACACGATCTGGCGTTCCTGCCACAGGATCGAGTAGGGGAAGCTTGGGATGTCCGACATGTGGATGCCGGCGCACACGACGGTGCCTCCAGGGACCAGCGTCTTCAGCGCCGCCGGCACCAGCGCCCCGACCGGCGCAAAGATCAGCGCGGCGTCCAGCGACCGGGGGGCCGGCAGATCCGATCCACCGGCCCATACCGCTCCCAGTTCGATCGCGAATTTCTGCGCCTGCGCGTCGCCCGGCCGCGTGAAAGCGAAGATGTCGCGGCCCTGGTGGCGCGCCACCTGCGCAATGATGTGCGCCGCAGCACCGAATCCGTAGATGCCGAGCCGCTGGGCCTGACCGGCGAAACGCAGCGCGCGGTATCCGATCAGCCCCGCGCACAGCAGCGGCGCAGCCTGCTGGTCGTCGTAGCGGTCGGGCAGCGTGAACACGTAGCGGGCGTCAGCAACTACCACATCCGCGTAGCCGCCGTCCAGCTGATACCCGGTGAACCGGGCGTTGACGCACAGGTTCTCCCGGCCGGCCCTGCAGGGTTCGCACTCGCCGCAGGTCCAGCCCAGCCAAGGAACGCCGACCCGGGCGCCGACAGCGGGATGATCGACCCCGCCGCCCTGCGCGACCACTCGACCGACGATCTCGTGGCCCGGTACGACCGGATGATCCAGCGCCGGCAACTCGCCGTCGACGATGTGAAGATCGGTCCGGCACACACCGCAGCAGGCGACCTTGATCAGAACCTGCCCGGGGCCTGGCGCCGGATCCGCCCGCATCGATGGCTGCAACGGCTGCCCGGGACGCATCAGCTGCATGGCGAACATTCCGGTTCCCTCGCTTTGGGCGAATCAATCCCGCTGCCGCTTGTGCCTATTGCACGGTCAGGCCCCGCCCGGTGCCTACAATTGAACCGCGGCGAGTGTCCGGCCGACCGAAACCGGAGGCAAGGATGACACAAGACGGCTCGAAGGTTGAGCGCACATTGTCAATCGTGATGAGCGCTCTGGTGCTGCTGTGCGGCAGCGCGCACGCGGTGGATCGCGGCGCCCCGCCCACGCCGGCGCACGACGTGCTGGACACCTACTTCGACATGAAGGTGGACGATCCGTACCGGTGGCTGGAGAACGGCGATGACCCGGCAGTGAAGCGCTGGAGCGCAGTGCAGGACGCCCGCACGCGCAAGTACCTGGACGGGCTGCCGCTGCGCAAGCCGATCTTCGAGCGGCTGTGGCGCCAGATCTCGAAAACTTCGAGCTCGTTTTATTCGCTGTATGTCGTCGGTAACAGGATCTTTGCTTTTTGCAACCAACCTCCGAAGCAGCAGCCGATGATTGTGCTGCTTGCGCGGGAGTTGGATCCGTCCAAGGCGCGGATCATCGTCGATCCGAACGCGTTGAATCCGAAGGGCACGACCGCGATCGACTGGTTCGTACCCTCGCCGGACGGCAAGCGGGTGGCCGTCTCGCTATCGGACAACGGCAGTGAAAACGGCTCGCTGCACGTCTTCGATGTCGCGAGCCGCCGGGAAATCGGCGAGGTGATCCCTCGGGTGCAGTACCCGACCGCGGGCGGCAGCGTCGCCTGGCGTGCCGACTCAACTGGTTTCTGGTACACGCGCTATCCGGGGCCCGATCGGCCCGCCGCGGAGCAGCATTTCTTCCAGAAGGTCTACTTCCACCGGATCGGCGACAAGCCGGCCAAGGACGCTTACGTATTGGGCGAGGACTTCCCGAAGGTCGCCGAGATCTTCCTGGACAACCGGTTCAACGCGAACCACGTTCTGGTGACGGTGGCCAACGGCGACGGCGGGGAATATGCGCACTACCTGATCGCGCCCGACGGCAGTACGCGCCAAGTGACGCACTTCGAAGACAAAGTCGTCGCCGCCGTGATCGGACCGGACGACCAGCTCTATCTGGTGTCTCGCAAGGACGCGCCGCGCGGCAAACTGCTGAAGCTGGACCTGGCCGAGCCGAGCCTGGAGCGCGCGCGGCTGATCATGCCGGAGTCGCAGTACGTGATCCAGCCGGGTGGCGAATTCGGCGGCGAACCCGTGGTGGTCACGTCCAGGGCGCTGTACGTGCGCGAGGTGGACGGCGGGCCCTCGCGGGTCGCCGTGTTCGATCACGACGGCACACCCCAGGGCGTGATGCCGCTGCCGGATCTGGCGACCGTCGACGAGGTCGAGCCGCTATGGGACGGCACGCTCCTTTATTCGATCAGGACCTTCCTGCGGCCACCCTACTTTTCACGGTACGACGAGGCTAGCGGCACCGCGGTCGAGACCCAGTTGGCCCAGACCAGCCCGGTCTCTTACCCGGATGCCGAAGTCGTGCGCGAGTTCGCCGCCTCGAAGGATGGAACGCGGGTGCCGCTGAGCATTGCCCGGCGCAAAGGCCTGAAGCTGGACGGCTCCCACCCGGTCCTGCTGACCGGCTATGGCGGCTACGGCCTCAGCCAGACGCCGCACTTTCTGGGGCCGGACGTGCGCCTGTGGCTCGATGCCGGCGGCGTGTACGTGATCGCCAATTTGCGCGGCGGCGGCGAATACGGCGAGCAGTGGCATCGGCAGGGGGCGCTGACGCAGAAGCAGAACGTGTTCGACGACTTCGCGGCGGCGGCCCGCCACCTGGTATCGCAGAAATACACCTCCGAGGAGCACTTGGCGATCAGCGGCGCCAGCAACGGCGGATTGCTGATGGGCGCGGCCCTGACCCAGCATCCGGAACTGTTCCGTGCGGTCGTGGCTCGGGTCGGCATCTATGACATGCTGCGCGTCGAGCTCGATCCGAACGGAGCCTTCAACACGACAGAGTTCGGCTCCGTGAAGAACCAGGAGCAGTTCCGCGCACTGTTTGCCTATTCTCCGTACCACCAGGTGACGGAGGACACCCGATATCCGGCCGTGCTGATGGCCACCGGCGAGCACGACGGACGCGTGAACCCGATGCAGTCGCGCAAGATGATCGCGCGACTGCAGGCGGCGACCGTGTCGGGGCGGCCGGTGCTGCTGAGCATCAACGCGAATGCCGGGCACGGGATCGGCAGCGCGCTGTCGATCCGGGCCAACCAGATGGCCGATGCCGAAGCGTTCCTGTTCGATCAACTCGGGATGAAGCTTCCAAGCGAGCCCTCACCCCCTGCCCCTGCCCCGCAAGCGGGAGAGGGGTCGGGGGTGAGGGTCTCACGCGCTCAACGCAATTAGCAGATCCTTCGCCTCGACCTGGTCGCCCGGCTTGACGTGGACCGATGCGACGGTCGCGTCCCGGTCGGCGAACAGCACCGTTTCCATCTTCATCGCTTCGATCGACGCGATCGGCGTGCCCTTGGTGACGCGCTGACCGGGGTGCACCGTGACCGTGACGATCGCGCCGGGCATCGGGGCGCCGACGTGCGCGGGATTGCCCGGATCGACTTTCGCGTGCCGGCGCAGCGCCACGGCCCCTTCGCGGGCGATCCGCATCAGGCGCGGCTGCCCGTTCAGCTCGAAGAAGACCTTTATCAGCCCCTCGTCGTCGGGCTGATCGCTGCGTCCGGTCTGGCGCACGATCAGGGTCTTGCCTTTGTCGATCGAGACGGCGATCTCCTCGCGGTCGTGCAGGCCGTAGAAGAAGGCCGAGGTCGGCAACGGCGAAACGTCGCCGTAGCTGCGCTGATGCTCCGCGAAGTCACGAAACACCTTCGGATACATCAGGTACGACGCCAGATCCGTGTCGCTGGCATGGCGCGCGATGTGCGACTCCAGCTCTGTGCGGACCGCGTCCAGATCGACATGCGGCAGAAGATCGCCGGCGCGCCGCGTGAGCGGCGCCTGCCCCTTCAGGACCTTCTTCTGCAGGTCGCTTGGGAAGCCCTCGGGCGAAAGGCCCAGCTCCCCCTTGAACAGCGCGACCACCGAGTCGGGGAAATTGATCTCGCATTCGGGATCCAGCACGTCCCGCTCGTTCAGGTCGTTGGCGACCATGAACAGTGCCATGTCGCCGACCACCTTGGAAGTGGGCGTCACTTTCACGATGTCGCCGAACAAGCGATTGACCTGCGCGTAGGCGCGCGCGACCTCGGGCCAGCGGTGGTCCAGTCCCATGGCCCGCGCCTGCTCGCGCAGGTTTGTGACCTGGCCGCCCGGCATCTCGTGCAGGTACACGTCCGAGGTCGGGGCCCGCAGGTCGGGTTCGAACGGCTCGTACAAGCGCCGCACCCCCTCCCAGTAATAGGACACCTCCCGCATCGCCCCGGTATCCACCTCGGGCATCCGTTCGGTGCCGGCCAGCGAGGCGATGATCGCGCCCAGGTTCGGCTGCGAGGTCAGGCCCGACATCGAATCGATCGCGCCGTCGACCGCATCGGCTCCGGCCTCGATCGCCGCCAGCACGCTGGCCGCCGCCATGCCCGAGGTGTCATGCGTGTGGAAGTGGATCGGCATGCCGACTTCCTGCTTCAGCGCGCGCACCAGCTCGCGCGCCGCCCGCGGCCGGCACACGCCGGCCATGTCCTTGATGCACAGGATGTGTGCGCCGGAGCGCTCGATCTGGCGCGCCAGCTGCAAGTAATACTTCAGACCGAACTTGGGTCGGCCCGGATCGAACAGGTCCGCTGTGTAGCACAGCGATGCTTCACACAATGCGCCGGATTCCAACACCGCATCGATGGTCACGCGCGTATTCTCGATCCAGTTCATCGAATCGAACACGCGGAACAGGTCAATGCCGTGAGCCGCTGACTGCCGGACGAAATAGCGCACCACGTTGTCCGGGTAGCTGGTGTATCCGACTGCGTTGGCGCCGCGCACCAGCACCTGCAGAATCAGGTTGGGCATCGCTTCGCGCAGGCGCGCCAGCCGCTCCCACGGGTCTTCCTTCAAGAAACGCATCGCCACGTCGAAGGTGGCTCCGCCCCAGCATTCGACCGAAAAGAGCCCTGCCAGCCTGCGGGCGTAGCACGGAGCGATCTCCACCATGTCGGCGGTGCGCATCCGGGTGGCAAACAGCGACTGGTGCGCGTCGCGCATCGTGGTGTCGGTCAGCAGCACGCGCGGCTGCTCTAGCATCCAGCGGGCAAAAGCGCTGGCACCCAGCTCGCGCAGGCGGTCACGCGCGCCGGCCGGCGCAGGCGCCGAGCGGTCGCAGGCAGGCACCACCGGTCGCGGCAGCGGCAACAGGGGCTGCTTGCGGCCCTTCATCTCAGGATTGCCATTGACCGCGACTTCCCCCAGGAAGCGCAGCAGCTTGGTGGCGCGGTCGCGCCGGGGCTGGAATTTGAACAGCTCCGGCGTCGTGTCGATGAAGCGAGTGGTGCACTCTGCCTTGCGGAACTGCGGATGGGCGATCACGTTTTCCAGGAACTGCAGGTTCGACGTGACGCCCCGGATCCGGAATTCACCGAGCGCCCGGTGCATCCGCGCGATCGACTCGTCCACCGTGTGGCCCCACGCGGTGACCTTCACCAGCAGCGAATCGTAAAAGGGTGTGATGACGGCGCCCGTGTACGCGGTGCCGCCGTCCAGCCGCAGGCCAAATCCGGCGGCGCTGCGATAGGCCGTAAGCCTTCCATAGTCGGGCGCAAAGCCCTTTTCCGGGTCTTCGGTCGTGATCCGGCACTGAACCGCATGGCCGTTGATCCGGATCGACGGTTGTGCCGGCAGCAGCGCATCGTCGTCGCCGATCCGCCCGCCCTCGGACACTCGGATCTGGGCCTTCACGATATCCACGCCGGTGATCTGCTCGGTCACCGTGTGCTCGACCTGGATCCGCGGATTGACTTCGATGAAGTAATACGCTCCGCTGTCGGCATCCATCAGGAACTCGACCGTGCCGGCGTGCGTGAAGCCGGCCGCGCGCGCCAGTCGCAGCGCCGACTCGCACAGCGATTGCCGCGTGGCCTCATCCAGGTACGGCGCCGGAGCCCGTTCGACGACTTTCTGATTGCGCCGCTGCACCGAGCAGTCGCGCTCGTAAAGGTGAACCAGGTTGCCGTGCGAATCGCCCAGGATCTGCACCTCGACGTGGCGCGCGCGGCGCACCAGCCGTTCGAGGTAGACCTCGCCGTTGCCGAACGCGGTCACTGCTTCGCGCCGGGCGGCTTCGAACTGCGAAGCCAGGTCGTCTTCCGATTCGATCGCGCGCATTCCGCGCCCGCCCCCGCCCCAGCTCGCCTTCAGCATCAGCGGATAGCCGATCGCGCGCGCCTCGCGCAACACGCCGTCCAGGTCCTGGGGCAGCGCGCCGGTGGCGGGTACCACGGGCACGCCGCTGGCAACGGCCAGATTGCGTGCCGCGACCTTGTTGCCCATCGTGCGCAGCACCTGCGGCGACGGGCCGACGAAGACCAGGCCTGCGCTTTCGCAGGCGGCAGCGAAGTCAGGGTTCTCGGACAGGAAGCCGTAGCCGGGGTGGATCGCGTCGACGTCGGCCTCGCGCGCCACCCGCAGGACCTCGCCGATATCCAGATAGGCCGCGATCGGCTTCAGGCCCGCGCCCACCAGGTAGGACTCGTCGGCTTTGAACCGGTGCAGGCTGAAACGGTCCTCGTTGGCGAACACGGCCACGGTGCGGATGCCCAGCTCGGTAGCCGCGCGGAACACGCGGATCGCGATCTCGCTGCGATTGGCGACCAGCAGAGAGCGGATCCGCTTCATTCAGCGCCGCGTGTTCCGGCCGAAACTGCGGCGTTCAAAGGCTCCCCGGCCTGGTCGAGATCGTGGATGGCATGCGCCGATCGACGGCGGCCAGAATGCCCTTCAGCAGATCGATCGGCGTCGGCGGGCATCCGGGCACGGCCACGTCCACCGGTATCACGTTGGCGACCCGGCCGCAGCTCGCGTAGCTCTCGCCGAAGACCCCGCCGGTGCACCCGCAATCGCCCACTGCGACCACGAGGCGCGGCTCGGGCATGGCCTCGTAGGCTCGCTCCAGCGCCACGCGCATGTGGCGCGAGACGGGACCTGTGACCAGCAGCAGGTCCGCATGACGCGGGCTGGCCACGAAGCGCATGCCCAGCCCTTCGATGTTGTAGTAAGGATTGTTCAGCGCATGGATCTCCAGCTCGCAGCCGTTGCAGGACCCTGCGTCGACGTGGCGGATGGTCAGCGCGCGGCCCAGGATCCGAAGCATCTCGCTCTCGATCCACTGCGCGTTGGTGCGCCACTGCAGCTCGGCTTCGGGCGGCGGCTCGCTGATAAGGCCGGTGCGGGCGATGTTGCGGATGATCGGCCACATGTCAGAGGTCCTGACCCGAATAATTGAGGTTGAACG
>Ga0099793_10000300_pt1 | contig 12820 bp, 10 predicted proteins | sample Rivendell_Oct201_9_FD_77319 | JGI IMG/M metagenome (GOLD analysis project Ga0099793, IMG submission 77319) | Vadose zone soil and rhizosphere microbial communities from the Eel River Critical Zone Observatory, Northern California to study diel... | ecosystem: Environmental > Terrestrial > Soil...
GGATGCGAACGAGCCGAGATAGGCCTTCGGCCGCGGGGCGGCATAGGAACCGATTTTTGATGTCTTAAGACCCAGCGCGCCCAGGGCTTCCGCCAGCTTGATCGCACTCGCGACGCCATCGACAACGGGAAGGCCATGCTGTTCCGACAGACGCGCGGCGAGGTCGGCCATGCCGGCACAGCCGAGAGCATCGCGCTTGGCGATTTCAGCCAGCAGTCCCGGTACCGAGAACGCCTCGTCATAATAGCCTTCGATTGAAACCGGGCCATCCGGCGGATTGACGGCGACGATCTCCGTCCCCGGAGTCGCCGCGGCGCGGGCGGCTCGGCCGATCGTCTCGGTCATCGCGACCGTAGTGTTCGGATTGACGACAAGAATGCGCATGAAGCCTAGTCAGACCATTCCCTTGCCGGCGTCCGATCCATGGCGCCGTTGGCGGGCCTGGAGCACAAGAATGACGATCAACGCCGTAAAGATCACGAGAAAGGACACCGCGCTCGTCAACGTTCCAAGCGCATATATATCCGGCTTTGTAACGGTTGTCGTCAGTCCCTGCAATTCAAGCGGCAGGGTGTTGACGGAACCGATGGCCTGGCTCGAACGCGCGAGTTCGTCCCAGGACAGTGTAAAGCCAAACAAACCAATGCCCACGACAGACGGCAATATAATCGGCAGCACGACATGCCGGAATGTCTGCCACGGCGTTGCGCCAAGATCGCGCGCCGCCTCTTCAAGCCGGCCATCGAAGCGGTTGAAAATCGCGAACATGATCAGAAGACCGAACGGCAGCGTCCAGGTGAGATGGGCGCCGAGGCCTGAGGTGAAAAGCCCCATCGCCGTCGTCCAACCCTCACTGCCATGTTTGATCATGAAATCGTCCAGCAGCCGGAATTCCAGTGCGATGCCGAGCGAGGTGATGATCGACGGCATGATCAGGCTCGCGATCGCAGCGTAAAACAGAAATGTCGCGCCCCGGAACGATTTGCGGAAGGCCAGGCCAGCTGAAACCGAGAACAGGACCGTCAGCACCATGACAACGAGGCCGAGCTTGAGCGACCGCTTGAAGGCAGCCCCGATATCGACAATGCCGGTGCCGGAGAACACCTTGCTGAACCACACCAGCGATACGCCGTTCATCGGAAAAGTCAGGCCGCCGTCGGGCCCCTGAAACGACAGAATATAGATCGCAAACATCGGCCCATACAGAAACAGCACATAGGCGGTGAAGAACGCCGCGAGAACATAGAAGGATCGCGAGCGGCCTTCGCCCATTCAGAGCTCCTTGCGGATATCGACGATCCGCGTCAGCGAAGAAATGATCAAAATCGTAATGCCGAGCAGGATAACCGCATTGGCGGCGGCGGCCGGGAATTGCAAGGCATTGAGCCGGGCTTCGATGATCTTTCCGGCGGATGCGATCTGCTGGCCGCCCATCACGCCGATGGTCACGAAATCGCCCATCACGATGGTGATCACGAAGATCGAGCCAATGACAATTCCCGGTTTTGCCAGAGGAATGATTATATTCACCAAGGTCTGCCACCCGGTGGCTCCGGCATCGTAGGCGGCTTCAATCAACCTCTTGTCGATGCGGATCATCGAATTGAAGATCGGCACAACCATGAAAAAGGTAAACAAGTGGACGAGGGCCAGCACGACGGAAAATTCGGAGAACAATAGCCATTCCAACGGCGCGTTGATCAGTCCGACGCCCTCGAGGCCCCGGTTGACCAGGCCGTTGCGGCCAAGCAGCGGAATCCACGCGATCATGCGGATCACATTCGAGGTCCAGAACGGAATGGTGCAGAGCAAAGTGAGTACGATCTGCCAGGTTTTGGATCGAACATGAAACGCGAGAAAATAGGCGACGGTAAAGCCGATCAGAAGCGTCAGGCTCCAGGTCAGCACGCATAATTTCAGGGTCTTCAGATAGGTTTTCAGGATCGTGCACAGGTCCGGCAGACCGGCGATGCATCCCTCGAACGTATCTGAGTAGCCGCGCAGGCTGAAGGCAGGGATCATCTCGTATTCATTGTAGTCCCACGTGCTGACGATGGTTACGAAGACCAGCGGCAAAAGAAAGAACAGCGCGAAGATTAGCATCATCGGCGCGGCCTGAAGCCACGCGACGAAGGATTTACGGTCTTGCGTCATGGAACGCCCGATCTCGAATCACGTCGGAAGAGCGTCTTGCCGCGCTCTCAAGCGCGGCAAGACTCAAGATGGCATCAAGCGGCGATGAACTCGTTCCACTTGCGGACCATGTAGTCGTTCTCGTCCATGACGGCATTCCAGCAGGCAACGCTGCCCATGCGGTCCTCGTAGGAGCCGCCGTCGCGCAGGGCGCCGGCTTTCTCGAGAACGGTGCCGTCCGGCGCCTTGATATCTCCGACAGCCGCCTTGCCTTCCATCCAGTAGCCCCATTCGTCGGGTGTCATGTTGGCCTTGGCGGTGGAGAGAACGGCCGAATAATAGCCCTGGCGATTGAGATAAGCGCCGGCCCAGCCTGACAGATACCAGTTCACGAATTCATAGGCCCAGTCGAGTTTCGGTCCTGAAACCGCCTTCGACACGCAGAACCCCGACGCCCACGAGCGATAGCCTTCCTTGAGCGGCTGGAAGGTGCAGGCAATTCCCATGCTGCGTACTTTGGTGACCGCTGGAGACCACATCGACTGGATGACGGTTTCGCCGGAGGCCATGAGGTTGACGGATTCGTTGAAATCCTTCCAGAACGCGCGGAACTGGCCGGCCTTCTTGGCTTCGGTCATGACCTTCATGGTGAGATCGATCTCGGCCTTGGTCATGTTGCCCTTGTCGGCATATTGGTGCTGGCCGGTGGCTTCGACGACCATCGCGGCGTCCATGATGCCGATCGACGGAATGTTGAGGATCGCGGCCTTGCCCTTGAATTCGCGGTTGAGCAGTTCGGCCCACGATGCAATCGGCCGCTTGATCAGATCCGGTCGAATCCCAAGCGTGTCCGCGTTGTAGACGGTCGGGATCAGGGTGACGAATTCAGTCGGCGTGGCGGAAAATGTCTTGGAGTTCGGACCTTCAAGATAGAGCACCTTCCATGGTGCCGTGCCTTGGTTGCCGATCTTCTTGCCGTTCGGTAGCTGGCCCTTGGTGAAAACCGGGGTGATGTTGTCGAATTCCTTGATCTTTTTTGCGTCGAGCGCGAAAATATTGCCAGACGGCACCAGCTTCCTCAGCGAGAAATATTCGGTATCGAGCACATCGAATGAATTCGGCTGGGTGATCACACGCTTGGTCACATCGTCGGTTGTTGCCGTGATGTATTCAATCTTGATCCCGGTATCTTCCAGACATTTCTTCGAGATCTCGTCGCCTTCGTTCACCGCTGTCCCGAGATAGCGCAGAACTTTCGGCTCGGCTGAATGGACGTAAGGAAACCCGGTAATTCCGCCCGAACCTGCTGCGAGGCCGACTGCTCCGGCAGCGCCTTTCAACACAGCGCGACGGCTGACGCCACTCTTGAATTTCCAAAGACTGCTCATGATCATCTCCCTAGGTGTCAAGCCGCCTTTTCGGGCGACGGGACGGTTACAGAATTGCGGATCTTCAATGGGCTTGCCTGCGCCGGGTCCCACGTGGCGACAACGCGCTCGCCGACAGTGTAGTTGGCCGCGTCGAACTGGCTTTCCGTGAGTTGGGCCGAGATGTCGGCTCCGCCTTCGATGGCAATCGCGACGCGGACATAAGTTCCCTGGTATTCGACCTCGCTGACGATGCCTGCGATCGACGGACCGTTAACGGCTTCGCCCGCTTTTTTCAGCATCAGACGATCATTCCGAACGGCGAAGGTCTCGTCATCAAAGGCAATGACGTTGTGGCCGCCGATGAATTTCGCCGTGAACTCCGTCCGGGGGTGGTTAAAGATTTCGCGCGGAGAACCCTGTTGTTCGATCCGGCCACCGTTCATCAGAACCACGATATCGGCAAGCGCCATTGCCTCATCCTGTCCGTGCGTAACATGGATGAAGGAAATACCAAGCTCCCGTTGAAGCTTTTTCAGTTCGGTTCGCATGCGCAGCCGCAAAAAGGGATCAAGCGCCGAAAGCGGCTCATCCAACAGCAGTATCTGAGGAGAGGTGATCAGCGCGCGGGCGAGGGCCACGCGTTGCTGCTGGCCACCGGAAAGCTGCCCCGGCAGTCGCTGCGCATAAGCTTGCATGTCGACAAGCTCGAGCAGTCTGTCGGCTTCGGCAAGTCGTTTCGCCTTGGCAACGCCCTTCATCTTCAGGGCAAAGGCAACATTGTCAATGACGGAAAGATGCGGGAATAGGGCATAGGACTGGAACATCATCGCCGTGTTGCGTCCGGCAGGCGGCAGATCCGTGACATTCCTTGGCCCGACAATGATATCTCCGGATGTCGCAGATTCATGGCCCGCAATCATGCGCAGTGTGGATGTCTTGCCGCAGCCGGACGGCCCGAGCAGGCAACAATAGGAGCCCGCTGGAATCTTGAGGTTGATGGCATCCACAGCGGTTACGCTGCCGTACCGCTTCGTAAGTTGCACCAGTTCAAGCGCCGCCGTGGTCGTCATCCGCATCAATCCGCATTTGTCTTAAGCTGGGCCCTGGGTACCTTGGCGCCCCAACCCGGCAGATTTCATGCAACACGTGTGCCAAAAAAGGGGGCAAATCCCCGATTGTTTGATGAGCTGACGCGTTGCTCCGATCCAGGTCTGGTGCAATGCGTCAGCCGATTTTCGCCGCGGTCGTGGTCTTCCTCCCTGGCTTAAATAATTGAGGCGATGTCGAAATCTGCCCTTTCGCCAAAGCCGCCTTGCGGTGATCAAAGGGTTCGCGCGCTCCAAGAAGCGGCGTCTGCTCGCGGGAAGCGGCGTCTGCTCGCGGGAATAAGACGGTTACAAACAGCGCGTACGGTTCGATGACCTATTCGCGTGGCGCTTCGGCGCTTGAGGCGGCGGTGGCGCTTGGCGAGATCGACGGCAAGGTGGGCGACCAGTGCATCCTTCGAGATTTTGAGCTGTTTTCGTCGGTGGCGTCCACGTCGGCCGGTATCGAGCTCATGCATAATGTGGCCATCGTCTTGGGTAATTCGGCATCGTCGGCAAGTCCGTTTGAGATCGGACACGCCGTCATGCGCGACGCCATCGATTCCGCCGCCGTGATCGATGCGTTGAAGAGCGTGGGAAAATCCGCGGCACTATTGCGGCCGGAGGTGATCGAGGCGTTCGGCAGCGCATCCGCTATTTCAATACCTTTGGCGGCAACCCGGCGTCCTGCGCCGTGGCCCATGCGGTTCTGAAGGTCATCAAGGCCGGCCGGCGGCTGGTGCTGATCAGCGCGACGGGAAATGAAGGGCAGATCCTGAAGATCCGCCCGCCGCTGGTATTCTCGTCGAAGGATGCTAAGCTGTTCCTCGCCACCTTGGACGAGGTGCTGACGGCGCTGTGGCGGACTCCACCTGCAGGCCTGTCAGTGCAAGCGCGCGGGCGGTGGGATCAGGGGCGCCTGATCGAGCCGACCCGCAGCGTCAGCGCGCCGTTCGCTGCATTGTCGACCACGCTTTCCGGAGAAAGCACTGCACATGGCCAGTGGCAAAGAAGTTTTGATTGCCGAGTCCGATGTTGACTGTTGCCGATGGTCTTTGCGGATTGGTCACGTACTGGACGTAGCGCTCGTGCACCGTCGTAGAGTCGACGCCGCATCTTCTGGAAATCCTCGCTGATGCTAATTCCGACCTGGGGCTCATCAACGGGACAGGAGGAAGGCATGGAAGGCGGCATGGTCACGCCCGCGCCAGCTTTGGTGCGTTTTACCGGTATTCAGAAGACCTACGACGGCGAACACCTCGTGGTGAAGAACCTCGACCTCGACATCAGGAAGGGCGAGTTCGTCACCCTGCTTGGCCCTTCGGGCTCGGGCAAGACGACCACGCTGATGATGCTGGCGGGCTTCGAGGTTCCGACCCACGGCGAGATCTACCTCGCTGACCGGCCCATCAAGAACGTGCCGCCGCACAAGCGCGACATCGGCATGGTCTTCCAGAACTACGCCCTGTTTCCGCACCTGACGATCGAGGAGAACGTCGCCTTCCCGCTGTCCGTTCGCAAGATCAACAAGGCGGAGGCGCAGGAGCGCGTGCGGACGGCGCTACGCATGATCAAGCTGGAAAACTTGGCGCACCGGCGGCCGGGGCAGCTGTCCGGCGGCCAGCAGCAGCGCGTGGCGCTGGCCCGCGCACTGGTTTTCAACCCGCAGCTCGTGCTGATGGACGAGCCCCTGGGCGCCTTGGACAAGCGCCTGCGGGAGCAAATGCAACTAGAGATCAAGCAACTGCACGATACAATGGGCATCACCGTCGTCTACGTCACCCACGACCAGAGCGAGGCGCTCACCATGTCGGACCGCATCGCCGTTTTCAACGACGGCATCGTGCAGCAGATCGACAAGCCGAACGCACTGTACGAGCACCCCGTGAACAGCTTCGTCGCCAACTTCATCGGCGAGAACAACGTGCTGGCCGGCACCGTCGAAAATATCGAACAGGGATATTGCCGCGTCGCCCTGGCCTCCGGCGGCTCGGTCGTGGCCCAGGCGGTCAACGTGGCCGGCGCAGGCGCCGCCACCTCCCTGTCGGTGCGGCCGGAGCGGGTCTCCATCCTAACGGACGGGGCGGCCAGCGAGGGGCCGAACCGCCTGCCGGCCACGGTGCAGAACACCATCTACCTCGGCGACCACGCGCTGGCCGTGCTCCAGGTCGCCGGCAACGAGGAGTTCATGGTCAAGCTTCAGCCGGGCGCGCATGGAGGCCTGAGCCATGGCCAAAGCGTGTCCATCACCTTCCGCCCCGAAGACTGCCTAGCCCTTGATCCCGTGTGATCGAACCCTGCGGTCGGCCCCCGAGCGATCGGGCCGGGACGCATCCAGTCCAAGACGCAACCTCACATAAAGAAGGAACGAAGACGATGCCGAAGCTTAAGATAGCGCTGGGATTCGCCGCGACGTTCACCGCTGTCGTTGTGCTGGCCGCAACCGCGCAGGCGCGTGACCTGGCCGTAGTGTCGTGGGGCGGTGCGTATCAGGATGCCCAGAAGAAGGTTTATTTCGAGCCATTCAAGAAGGCGACCGGTGTTCCGATGAACGACGAGTCCTGGGACGGCGGCATCGGTGTGCTGCGCGCCAAGGTGCAGGGTGGTGCTGCCACCTGGGATGTCGTCCAGGTCGAGAGCGAGGAACTGGCGGTTGGCTGCGAGGAAGGCCTGTTCGAGAAGATCGAGTACTCGAAGATCGGTGGCGAGGCCGCCTATCTGCCGCCGACCGTCAATTCCTGCGGCGTCGGCGCCATCGTGTACGATTTCGTTCTCGGCTACGACAAGGACAAGCTGAAGGACGGGCCGAAGAGCTGGGCCGACTTCTTCGACACCAAGAAGTATCCGGGCAAGCGCAGCCTGCGTCAGGGTCCGAAGACCACGCTGGAGATTGCCCTCATCGCCGACGGTGTCGCGCCGAAGGACGTCTACAAGGTGCTGGCCACCGACGAGGGCATCGAGCGCGCCTTCAAGAAGCTGGACACCATCAAGAACGACATTGTCTGGTGGAAGGCCGGCGCCCAGCCGCCGCAGCTGCTCGCGTCCGGCGAAGTGGCGATGACTTCGGTCTACAACGGCCGCATCGACACCGCGAACAAGAACGAGAAGAAGAACTTCGGCATGGTATGGGACGGGGCGCTCTACACCCTCGACAGCTGGGTCATCCTGAAGGGCAGCCCGAACAAGGACGCCGCCTACAAGTTCTTGGACTTCGTCGGCAAGGCGGAGAACCAGGCCAAGCTGTCGGAGAACATTGCCTACGGTACCTCGAACAAGGACGCGACGGCCCACCTGCAGCCGACCGTGCTGAAGGATCTGCCGACCGCGCCGGACAACATGAAGAACGCCGTGGAGATCAACGTTACCTTCTGGCTTGAAAACATCGACCGTCTGACCGAGCGCTTCAACAAGTGGGCAACGAAATAACGTTCCCAAGTCCGCTCGACTCCGGCCAGACGGTGCTGAAGAAACCCTCGCGCAAATGCTTCTGCAACGGACGCGGCCTACTGGCCGCGTGACCTGAGGGCGGTCGGCGAAGGGGTACAGGCAAAGGACTGACACTTTGATCGCCTGTGGTCCTCCTCGCGGCGTTCCTTGGACCGGGTGAGAGATCTTGATGAAAAGGCTCAACCTATGACGGCTGCGTTCTTTACCGGCGCCGATACGCCGACCGAGGTGCCGCTCAAGCGCCGCCTGAAACGGGCGGAGCGGGGGCGCCAGTTCAAGGCATTGGCGCTGGTCCTGCCGCTTCTCCTGTTCCTGCTCTTCACCTTCCTGGGTCCCCTCGCCGGTATGCTCTGGCGCTCGGTCGACGACTGGGAGGTGCGTCGGGCCCTGCCCCATACGGTGGCGGCGCTGGCCGACTGGGACGGCAAGGACGTACCAGACGAAAAGGCCTACGCGGCGCTGGCGGGCGACATACAGGCGGCGCGCGCCTCCGGCACCGTCGCCATCGCATCCAAGCGGCTGAACTACGCACTGAACGGCTTCCGCACCATCCTGGCCAGCACCGCGCGCAACCTGAAAGCCGCGCCGGAGCCCGGCACGGCCAAGGAGACGCTGGGCAGGATCAATCCGGCCTGGGGCGAACGCGCCACCTGGGCGGCGATCAAGGGCGCCAGCGGCCCAATGACCAGCTTCTACCTGCTGGCGGCGCTCGACCTGACCCGGAACGTGGACGGCGCGATCGTCGCGGCCCCGCCGGATCAGGCGATCTACCGCGACGTGTTCGCCCGCACCTTCACCATCAGCTTCGGCGTCACGGCGCTTTGCCTGATCCTGGGCTTCCCGGTCGCCTACCTGCTGGCGACGCTGCCGGCCGGCCGGTCGAACCTGCTGATGATCTTCGTGTTGCTGCCTTTCTGGACTTCGCTTTTGGTCCGGACCTGCGCCTGGATCGTACTATTGCAGCGCGAGGGCGTGGTGAACAACAGCTTGCGCTGGCTGGGCATCGTCGACGAGCCGCTGCGCCTGATCTACAACCGCTTCGGCGTGTATGTGGCGATGACCCACGTTCTGCTGCCCTTTATGATCCTGCCGCTGTACAGCAGCATGAAGGCGATCTCGCCGGCTTACATGCGTGCCGCCGCGTCGCTCGGTGCGTCGCCCGTCACCGCCTTCCTGCGGGTCTACCTGCCGCAGACGCTGCCGGGTATCGGGGCGGGATGCCTGCTCGTCTTCATCCTGGCGCTCGGCTACTACATCACGCCGGCACTCGTCGGCGGCGCCGCCGATCAAATGATCAGCTACTTCATCGCCCTCTACACCACCGAAACGGTCAACTGGGGCCTGGCCTCGGCGCTGGGCGCGGTGCTGCTGCTCGCCACCCTGCTGCTCGCCGCCGTCTACGGAAAACTGGTCCATGGCCAGCAAGTCACAGGAGGAATGAAGAATTGAGCGGCAACCCTTCGCCCCGCACGCCCAGCCAGCGCATCGCGTGGACCACGACCATTGTTGCCTCCACGCTGGTGTTCATCTTCCTGATGGCGCCAATCCTGGCGATCATGCCGCTGTCCTTCAGCTCCGGCTCCTACCTGACCTATCCGCTGCCGGGCCTCTCCCTGCGCTGGTACGAGGACTTCATCAGCTCCCCGCGCTGGATGATGTCGCTGAAGAACAGCATGATCATCGGCGTCGCCTCGACCGTGCTGTCCATGGTGCTCGGTACGTTAGCCGCGCTGGGTCTGACGCAGTGGAAGAGCAAGTTCAAGCCGCTCGTGCTGGCGGTCGTGCTGTCGCCGGTCGTCGTGCCGGGCGTCATCACCGCGGTCGGCCTGTACTTCTTCTTCGCCCCGATCGGGCTTACCGGCAGTTACCTGGGTTTGATCCTAGCGCACACCGCGCTGGCGACGCCCTTTGTGGTGATCCCGGTCAGCGCGACGCTGCAAAGCTTCGACATGAACCTGGCGCGCGCCGCAGCCTCGCTCGGCGCCTCGCCGCTCTACGCCTTCCGCCGGGTGATCCTGCCGCTGATCCTGCCCGGCTTGGCGTCGGGCGCGCTGTTCGCCTTTGCGACCAGCTTCGATGAGGTGGTGATCGTGCTGTTCATGGCCGGGCCGGAACAGCGCACCTTGCCCCGCGAGATGTTCAGCGGCATCCGCGAGAACATCAGCCCGACCATCACCGCGGCGGCGGTGATCCTGACGACGGTGTCAGTAATCCTGCTCGCCACCATGGAAGGCTTGCGCCGCCGCAACGAGCGGCTGAAACGCAACAACGCTTGACCGGCGTCCTTATCCCTTGCGGCGGACCGGGAGCACCGTCCGTCCGCTGGCTCTTCTCCTGAAAGCTGTTGAGCGTTCCCAATCCGCGAGCCGCCATCTTGATCAGAGAGCCACATTCAAGCTTGGCGTCTTGAGCATCCGGATCGGAAGCGTACCGCCCGCGGTACTTTTCCGGAGTTGTTTAGAGCATCAGATCGGCGTGCTGTTGGACTGGCACCGCGTGGTGCACGAAATCGAGTATCTGGTGAAAGGTTTCTTGCGCGTTGTTCTCGAGAGTAACGTCATGCCCTGCATTCTTGGCGATCAGCTGCTCGAAATCGCGTGAATTGGCACCCAAGAATAGCTTTCGGGCATGTTCGGTCGACCGCAGCCTGCTTGCGTTGACGATGTCGCGTCGTCCGCTGCGCTCGCGTCGCGATGAGATGCACCCGCCGAAGCCACCTTGTTGGATCGGGCGATGACGATCAGTAGCCGGCAGCCAGCCCGGTGTTGCGGCGCGGGTCGTTCGCCCCGTAGAAGCGATTGTTGCCGACCGGCTTGCCCGTCAGCGACGGCGCGCCGATGATGATTACCGCCAGGTGGTTGGCCGGTTGCGGCGGACCGAACTTGTGGCCCTTGCCCTCCAGGATCTTGCGGGTGTCCGGCGACAGCGCGTAATTCTCCAGATTGGTCAGGTCCGGGAGCCACTGCTGGTGGAAGCGCGGCATATCGGCGGCTTCCTGCGCGTTCATGTCGTAATCGATGGCGTTGATCATCGTCTGCAGCACGGCCGTGATGATGCGGCTCCCGCCCGGGGTGCCCACCACGATCACCGGCTTGCCGTCCTTGGTGACGATGGTCGGGCTCATGGAGGACAGCGGACGCTTGCCGGGCGCGATGGCGTTCGCCTCGCCCTGTACCAGGCCATAGAGGTTCGGTACGCCGATCTTGGCGGTGAAGTCGTCCATTTCATCGTTCAGAAGCACGCCGGTCTTGGCCGCCGTCACCTGGGCCCCAAACCAGTCGTTCAGTGTGTAGGTGACCGACACCGCGTTGCCGTCCTTGTCGGCGATCGAATAGTGCGTGGTGTTGCTGCCCTCATGCGGCTCGACGCCCGGTTTGATGTCCTTGGACACGGCCGCCTGTTTCGGGTCGATCACGGCACGGATCCTGGCCGCGTAATTCTTGTCGAGCAGGCGGTCGAGCGGGTTTTTCACGAAGTCCGGGTCGCCGAGATAGCTGTTGCGGTCGACATAGGCGTGGCGCATGGCTTCGATCTGGTAGTGCACGGCCTCAGCGGAGTGGTAGCCCAGCTCCTTGAGCGGATAGCCCTCCAGCACGTTCAGGATCTCGCAGATGATCACGCCGCCCGAGCTCGGCGGCGGCGCGGAGACCACGTGGTAGCCGCGGTAATCGCATTCGACGGGTGCCAGCTCACGGGTCTTGTAGCCGTCCAGGTCCTCCTGCGTGATCAGGCCTTTGCCGGCCTGGCTCGATGCCACGATGGCACTGCCGACCCAGCCCTTGTAGAAGCCGTCGGTGCCCCGCTTGCTGATTTCGCGCAAGGTCTCGGCGAGCTCATGCTGCACGAGCTTCTCGCCTACCTGGAACGGCTTGCCGTTGTTGAGGAAGATGGCGGCTGACGCAGGATCCTCCTGAAAATCCTTGGTCGCCGTGAGCAGCATGTCGACGTCGCCCTGGTCGAGTGCGAAGCCATCCTCGGCCAGTTGGAGGGCCGGCGCGATCAGATCCGCGCGCTTCATGGTGCCGTACTTCTCCCTGGCGTATTCCATGCCGGAAACGCTGCCGGGCACGCCGACGGCGAGGTGCCCTTTGGTGGACAGGCCCTTGATGACGTTGCCGTCCTTGTCGAGGTACATGTTGGCGGTGGCGCCCTTGGGCGCCGTCTCGCGGAAATCCAGGAACGTCTTGCGGCCATCGGCAAGCTGGATGGTCATGAATCCACCGCCGCCCAAATTGCCGGCCGCCGGATAGACCACGGCGAGCGCATACCCAACCGCTACCGCCGCGTCGACCGCATTGCCGCCGCGCTTGAGCACATCCACACCCACCATCGTGGCCAAGTGCTGGGCGGAAACCACCATCCCGTTTTCGGCGGTGACGGGCGCCACGGACGCCGCGTGGCCGGGCGCGAAGGCCGTGATGCTGATCGACGTGATCGCGGCGACCATCCACCGCACGCCTGTTCTGGGGTTTTGCATGGGAGCTCCTCGGAAACGCCGGCCTTCGCAGCCTAGGTTGCTATTGAAGACATAGGTCTATCAGGGCGCGCGCCCGCGCACCATGGGGTCATCACCGTTCGGCGAACAACACGAGTGGGCGATGCGCGAACTTTGCGATTACGAAGAAAGGGGATCGGATCTCGGGCGATCAAATCGATCACGCAGCGAGGTGCTGACAAGATCTATGATCGTCTCACGCTCGGATCGAAGGGTCCAAGATTGCGAACCGTGGAGAAGATTGTGCTTCTCTGTCGCAAAGCTTGGCGGGTCGTGCATCGACTTTATCA
>Ga0099793_10000302_pt1 | contig 12770 bp, 5 predicted proteins | sample Rivendell_Oct201_9_FD_77319 | JGI IMG/M metagenome (GOLD analysis project Ga0099793, IMG submission 77319) | Vadose zone soil and rhizosphere microbial communities from the Eel River Critical Zone Observatory, Northern California to study diel... | ecosystem: Environmental > Terrestrial > Soil >...
CACTGTGCAGCTGAATTCGGCCGTTGGAACGGCGAAGACTTCTACGAAACCCTCTGGAAGACGAATGCCGTGGGCACGAAGAATGTGATTCGTATGCAAGAGCGGCTGAACTTCAAGCTAATTCATTTCTCCTCATCCGAGGTTTACGGTGACTGGCCCGAAATTATGGTGGAAAGCGTCATGGATGAGCACGAGATCAAGCAGCTCAACGACTATGCCATGACAAAGTGGGTGAATGAAATGCAGATCCGCAATTCGGGTCAGCAGTACGGCACTCAATCCGTGATCGTCCGGTTGTTCAATACCTACGGGCCGGGCGAATACTACAGTCCGTATCGCAGTGTGAACTGCCGTTTTCTGTACTGTGCCCTAAACGAACTCCCTTGGACGGTGTACCGCGGTCATTCCCGTACGTCCACTTATTTGGAGGATACGGTCACTACGCTGGCGAACATTGTCGGCAACTTCAAGGCGGGCGAGACTTACAACATTGGTGGCAGCTGCTCTCACAGCATCGAAGAGCTTTCCGACGTAGTGCTGAAAGTGACCGGCGCCCATCCGCGCCTGGCGGAATATAAGGATTCGGAGATCCTGACTACCAAGCATAAGAGGGTCGATGTCTCAAAGGCGATTCGTGATTTGGGACACAAGGACACTTACGGTTTGGAAGAAGGAATGCAGCTGACGGCTGACTGGATGCGTCAAGTGTGCAAGTTCCGAGCTGACACGATGACATCTGCGGAGCCAGCGAGCGCTGCTGTCTAATCGGGCGTACTTGCAACCAGTACGAGTGAGATGCGGAGAAACAGATTGATCCTGAAACTCCGCGCCGAATTCGGCTGCAACACTCGCAAAGCCGGCTTGGCGCGCTACCCAAAGCGTCAAAAACGCCGCGCGTGTCCTTTTTATTGTGTGGACACTCGACGCACGCCGATCGAATCCGCGCTGCGCACTGTCGTTGGTGCCGGCCTGTCGCGATCCAGCAGCACCAACCTCGCAGAGCACAATCTCTGATGAAAGCCGTCGCAAAAGCTGTCTCAGCTCAACTGTGGCGCGCAGCTGCAGGCACGGAGCTTCGCCGCAACGTCTTTGAGAGCTACGGCACGCGCCTGCTGGTGGTAGCCGTGACGTTTGCAACTGCCGTGGTGATCGCGCGAGAGCTCGGCCCTTCCGGCCGCGGGTTCTATGCAGTTGCAGCAACTGTGGGCGCCATCGGCGTGCAGTTCATCAATCTTGGCCTGCATCTCTCCAACACCTACTATGTTGCAAAAGACCGTGCGCTGCTACCGACTCTTATCGGCAATACGCTAGCGGTCGTCCTTGTGGCTTGTGCCGTCACGGCCTTAAGTGGAATGGTTTTTGTCTTTTGGCCGAAGCTGTCACCGGTCCACGGCACACTCCTGCTGCTGGCGCTGGCTTCAGTCCCGGTCGGGTTCGCTTACCTGCTCACTCAGGGACTGCTGCTCGGGGTTAACGAGGTGCGAGCCTACAACCAGATTGAATTCGGCGGCAAGCTTTTAGTCCTGGCGTTGATCTGCGTCCCCGCTTTTGTTCACCGTGGCACGGTGGAACTGTTTTTCGGCATGACTTTATCGTCCGTAATGCTCAGTTTCCTTTGGGCTCTTCTGTGCCTCAGACGGGTTTCGATGGAACCTCCCGAGCTATCGCTGGCCATTTTCCGTCAGAGTATCAGCACCGGCATTAACGCGTATATGATCCTATTCTTCGGTTTCCTTGTGCTGAGAATTGACCTGCTCATGGTCAAGTACATGCTGGGCGCGACGGAAGCGGGCTACTATTCGATAAGCCAGGTCCTCGCCGAGAACACTATGATGTTTCCTGTCGTAATGGGATCGCTCGTGTTTCCCAAGCTCTCGGCCGCAAAAGAGAAGGAAGAAAAAGTGCGGTTGACAAACAAAGCCGTACTTGTTACCGCGGCGCTGATGTTACCAGTGGTCGTGATTGCCGCATTGACCGCAGGGCCCATCATCTCCATCGCATTCGGGCGAAACTTCCTCCCGGCGGCTGCCCCTTTTGCTTGGCTGATGCCAGGAACATATTTCTTGGGAATCGAAACGGTGATGGTCCAACTGCTGAATAGCGAGGGCTTTCCGCCAATCATCGTTGCCGCTTGGATCGCAGATACAATTGTTAACGTCGCCGTGAATTTCTGGGCCATTCCTCGCTATGGGATAACCGGGGCGTCAGCCGTTTCCTCTGTTTGTTATTTCCTGATTTTTCTAATCGTTTCCGGCGTCGTATGGAAACGTAACTACGCACGAAATCCAGCGGCAGTGTGCGTACCCCAAGTAAATGGTTCTTTATCAGCTTGAATGCCAATGCGATTCATAAGGATCCTCAAACGGGAATCGCCGCTCTTGGTCGCTCGCGAGGTCTTGTGGCGGGCGCACAGGGAGTGGAACAAGAGGCGAATACTTGGCCGGCTCAAGCGTCCCGGCCATCTCAAGTTCCGAAGTGTTCCTTACTACAATCCGGACCTGCGTACGCTCGGCGAGGACAGCCGCGCGCTGACTGTCACCTTCGCAGATGAGATTCGGGCCGGACGATATCCCTTTCTCGGTTATGGCACGGCGGAACTCGGGACGCGCCCAAAGTGGAACCTTGATTTCATAAACGGTGCGGAATGGCCGCCGTATGTGCAACGCGAGTGCCGCGAGTGCATTCGCCACGACGGCTCTGACGTCAAGGTGCCGTATGAGCTTTCGCGTCTACAATTCTTGCCGGTCCTCGCAAAGGCGCACGTTCTTACAGGCGACAACTCGTATCGCCAAGCGGCGAAGGACCTCCTGTCGCATTGGATTCAGTCAAATCCAGTTCCCCTGGGGGTGAACTGGACGATAGCGATGGAAGCGGCGTTGCGAGCCATGAGCATCTGCTTCCTGTTGAATCTACTCTCTCCCCTGCGTCCTGAAGAGCAACCCTGGCTCGCGACCGTGACCCGCTCCCTTGCTCAGCATCTGCTCTACGTCGAAGCGAACATTGAGTTTTCGCATTTGTTGACGAGCAATCACTATCTAAGTGACGTCGTGGGACTTTACTGTCTGTCAATCTTCCTCGAGGGCGAGGGCATGGCGGCGAGGCGCCGCAAATATCGGCAGCGAATCGAAGCCGAAATGGCACAGCAGGTGTATGAAGACGGTGGGGATTACGAAGCTTCCACCGGATACCAGGTGTTGATCACGCAGCTTTTTACAACCGCGCTGCTGCTGATGCGCAGCGAAGCCTCGACTCCGGTTACGCCAGCGTTCGTTGAGCGCCTTAGGATGATGTTCCAGTTCCTCAACACCGTCGCTAGTACCTCCAGCGAATTACCTCACGTGGGCGACTGCGACGATGGCCGCACCGAACTGCTGGTTGACGACCTTCAACAGATGATCCGCTGCCCGGTTGCAGAGAGGAATTCACTGAGGGTTTCCCGCTTGCTCGGTCTCGGGCAACGGCTCTTCGGCGTGGGCGCCGGCGCCGGTGACGATGCTGCCTGGTACGGTCTCACCGACACCGTCGGAATCCCCTATTTCCAACCCCAGATCAACCCTGGCTCGGCCAGCCCGACCAAAGTTCTTCCGAAGTCGGGGATCGGAGTCCTGAAACACGGGTCTGCTGAATTGCTGTTTTTCGCCATTCCGAACGGAATCTTCGGCAAAGGCGGCCATACCCACAATGACAAGCTCAGCTTCGTTTTGCGAGTGGGCGGTCAGGAAGTCCTCTCTGACTCCGGCACGGGATGCTACACGCGCGACATTGCCACACGAAACCGCTTCCGCCGCACCGCCGCGCACAACACCTTGCTCATGGATGGCACGGAGCAGAATCGCATTCACCCCGGCCCAGCTGGGCTTTTCATCCTCGGTAACGAGGCGGCTGTTAGTCCGATTCAGGAAGGTAGAGAAGCCCAGGGCTGCTTCTTGCGCGCATCGCATGCTGGATATCGCTCGCTTGGTGTGACACACACCCGAACGATTCGCGTTGTTGACGACAGACGAGCCTTTGTCATAGAAGACGAACTCGAAGGCGACGGCGTTCACGATTTCGAGCTCAATTTTCAACTTGCGCCCAATCGAAACGCAGAAGTAGCTGCGGCCGAGAACGGACTTCTGTGCCGCATACTCGGCGATCCGCAGGTTCAGCTCGCGATCGCCGGACCTGCCGGACTTCAGGGGGCAATCCAGCCATCGCTCATCAGCACTACGTACGGCGCAACGGTTCCAGCGATGAAGGTGCGCATCTGCGGAAGAGCCACAGTTCCCGCGCGCATCACCACTCGTATCTCGTGGACGGATGTGGCCGACTTGGCGAGCCGCCCACCCGACTCCGCAAAGGAAGCCAAGATTCACGAAGCTGTCGCTAACGGAGTGTTCCAGGCATGAACTCCACTCGTTTCGTACAAAGGACTATCCCGGCCGGAGGGGCTTTCGCTGCAGAACGGGAGTCTGCTGACTACCCGCTGTCCGGACAGTCAATCGTGTGTTTCGCGGGCGAGGACTGGTGGTACCACCATCCCCATTCGAAAAATCACATCCTTAAGCGGCTGGCCAAACATAATCGCGTACTGTTCGTGAACTCCATTACCATGGGCCTGCCTTCGATAGGCAACCCGGATTTCTTTCAAAAGATCCGGCGCAAACTTCGCAGCTATCTACGTTGGTTACGCAAGGCCCCTGAAGGCCTGTGGGTGATGACGCCGATAAACGTGCCGTTTTACGGCTCACCGATGGTACGGATGTTGAATCGACTGCTGCTTGTACTGCAGCTCCGATTGGTGATGCTCATTCTCAAACTGCGGCATCCCATCGTGTGGGTCGCCATCCCTACGGCCGCCGACGTCGTGAACTCGCTCGGCGCCAAGCTGTTGGTCTATCAGGTTTCGGACAAATACGATGTCAACGAAGACAGCGCGCTGTCGCGCGCCGTAATTCGCGACATGGATGCTCACCTGAAGCAGCGCGCCGCGGTGGTAATGTACTCCGGCCGGAAACTGTATGAGGAAGCCGAATTCGGCCACCGGTATTTCCTCGAACAAGCAGTGGACTATGAGCGGTTCGCCAACTTGCCTCCGGAGACGCCTCCGGATATCGCTGCGATTCCTCGGCCAGTGCTCGGATATGTAGGCGCCGCCGACTGGTACACCATGGATGTGCCCTTAATCGAGCACGTAGCTAGGATGCGGCCCGATTGGCACTGGGTTTTCATCGGCTCGAAATCGAACGTAGTGCAGCTGTCCGCGCCCAACATCCATTTTCTCGGCCCCAAGCCCTATTCCGAACTTCCGCGCTATTACCGTCACATTGACGTCTGTGTGTTGCCTTGGGACCAGAAAAACGCGTTTACCAGCTACGGAAGCGCCATTAAGGTCCGGGAATACCTCGCAACCGGTAAACCCGTTGTCATTTCTCCGTTATATGAGTACCTGCACATGCCGGGCGTGAGAATCTACCGCTCGATCGGCGAATTCATCGCGTTGGTTGCTGAGGCGCTGGCTTGCGATTCGCCTCGTGAGCGCCAAACGCGACAGGACGCTGTTCGGAACTGCACGTGGGACATCCGCGCCAGAGAAGTGGCGAGCCTTTTCCGCCGATTGCTCGATGGCCAAGATGCCAGCAAGGCCATTCTGTCGTGCGCTGGGCAAGCACATATTCAAAGCGCGCTTGAGTGAGTCAGAGACCGGTCTCGCAACCGTGAGAACAACGTGAACTCTTCAGACTGCAAAGTCCTTTCCGACTTGCATCGAGAGACCAGCCATGAATGATGCAGTTTATTTCTATTCCCAGAGCGCCCGGAGATGGGAGTCCAATTACAAAAAGAAAGGGTTTTCAGTCCGCAAAGACATTCTTCACGAACTGCTGCCAACTCTTCACTTAGCAGGCCAGAACTGGCTCGACGCGGGCTGCGGAACTGGGACGCTCGCTCGATTCCTCGCCGAGGCCAAAGGCTGCAACACATTGGGTGTGGATGCTTCCGCGGAAATGATTGCCAATTGCGTTCGCACTCGCAATACCGAGTTTCGTCAGATTAAAGATATTTGTGAGACTGGTTTGCCGGACGGCGCCTTCGATGGCGTCCTGTCTTCTAGCGTGCTTGAGTATGTGCCGGATCCGCGCGCTGCTCTGGTCGAACTCCGGCGGCTATTAAAGCCGAAGGGATTGCTGCTTGTTTCAGTGCCAAATGCGCACCCAATTGCCCGCTGGCCGATGCTGACCATATACTGGCTCACAAAGCCCCTAGGTCGGAGGCGCTTGTTTCAATTTCTCGATTATTCGAAACACAGTTATTCAGAATTGCGTTTCCGTCACCTGCTCGATAGCTGCGGATTCCGCGTGGAGGCCGTACGGACGTTTGGGGTAACGCTTGGGTTTGAGACAATTCTTGGCCAAGGTACCCTGATGATGTTCCGCGCCGTTAAACTCTAAATCCATCCGTTCAGAAGCTTTTATCCGCGGTTCTGGGGCGAGTCCACCACCGGTGGTCAAGCACCGTTGGTTAGGTTTCATTTGACGAAAGTTGTGGCTACGAGAAACGCTTTTCATTCCCCGGTTCTCCCAAAATTGAGTTCCAGCGAAGGATCACCGCTACGCCGGGCGAGCACTCGGAACCTTAGAGGAATGTCCAGAATCTATCAGGCTGTTGAGGAGACTGCCAATGTGCGGCATTGCCGGAGTCCTTTCTTTCTCTGACACTGCGTTCCGTGTTTCAGAGCCTTATCTCACCCGCATGCGGGATGTGATGGCACACCGTGGACCAGATGGCGCCGGAATCTATGTCTCGCCTGATCGGCGGCTGGGGCTGGGGTTTCGTCGGCTAGCGATCATCGACCTATCCGAAAGAGCCATGCAGCCGATGACTAATGAAGACGGCACTCTTTGGGTGGTCTTCAATGGCGAGATTTACAACCACGCCGAAATTCGAAAGGAACTGGAGGCCCGGGGCGGACACCGCTGGAAGACAGACCATTCTGATACCGAAGTGATACTGCATGCATTCGAAGAATGGGGAATCGACTGCGTTCACAAGTTTCGCGGCATGTTTGCCATCGCGCTGTGGGACACGAAACAGCGTCAACTGTGGTTGATTCGTGACCGAATAGGCGTCAAGCCGCTCTATTACAGTATTCATCATGGACGCATCACATTTGCTTCAGAAATCAAGGCGCTGCTGGAGGACGAGCAGCAGGAACGTCGTGTCAATGAGGAGGCGTTTTATTACTATTTGTCATTTAACGCGACGCCAGCCCCGCACACTCTCTTTTCTGGCATCCAGAAGCTCGCCCCAGGCACTTGGCTGAGAGTCAACGAAGACGGTCAAGTCCGACAAAGTCGGTACTGGGACGTTTGGGATCACACTCAGCCACTGACGAATGCTTCTGAAGCAGAGATTGCTGAACGCATTCTATCCGAGCTGCGCACTTCCGTTAAGCTCCGCAAGATCAGTGACGTTCCGGTGGGCGTTTTTCTCTCTGGCGGCATCGACTCAAGTACCAACGCGGCGCTGTTTTCCGACGGAGACGGCCAGCCCGTCAAGACCTTCTCGATCGGCTATGACCAAGAATATCAGAGCTATCCCAGCGAGCTTCCCTATGCCCGCAAGATCGCGCAGAAGGTGGGGGCGGAGCATCATGAGCTGCTGCTTAAGGAAAATGACCTATTTGAGTCTCTTCCCCTGATCATTCGGCATCAAGATGAACCGCTGGCAGATCCGGTTTGCGTGCCGGTCTACTACGTTTCAAAACTTGCTCGTGATGCCGGCGTCAAAGTTTGCCAAGTAGGAGAAGGCTCTGACGAGCTGTTCTGGGGTTACAAGTATTGGAAGGATTCCCTCCGGCTACAACGCTTTAGCGACCTGTTCCCAATTCCTCGCACCCTGAGAAACGTGGGACTTGCGGGGCTCAATTTCGCGGAGCGGGGCCCAAAGGCCTCTTATGACCGTCAGTTTTCCTGTGAAGTTCTGCGCAGAGCTTTGTCAAACCGGCCCGTATTCTGGGGTGGGGCTGAGGTGTTCAGCGACTCGCAAAAGCAGCAACTTCTCTCCCCGCGTTTGCGCAAGAGATTCGCCGGACTGAGTTCTTGGGAGGCCCTCAGGCCGATTCGACAGCGGTTCGAGGAAAAAGCCTGGGAGCCATCAGCCCTCAATTGGATGACTTACCTCGACTTGAATCTGCGATTGCCGGAACTGTTGCTCATGCGCGTGGACAAGATGAGCATGGCGGTGAGCTTGGAAGCGCGTGTCCCCTTTCTCGACCACAAGTTCGTGGAGCTGGCGATGAGCATTCCCGAAGCGGTAAAAACCAAAAACGGGGTGCTCAAATACATTCTGAAGAAGGCCGTCAGGGGTGTGATACCGGACGAGCTTATTGATCGAAAGAAGCAAGGCTTCGCCGTGCCTGTCTACGAGTGGTATCACGCCAAATTCGGAGAGTACGTTGCGAAAGAAATGAAGGAATTTTCCGATAATACTGATCTTTTTCAGTTTGAGGGAGTCTTGCCTTTCCTGAAGAGAAGAGGATGGGCGCTTCTGAATGTGGCGCTGTGGTGGAAGCAGTACATTGGCTCCGGATCGGCCCCACCTCAACCATTCCTCGCACCTACTCCCTCAATAAGAAGTGAGTCAAACAGTCATCGAAACACCCCGTTACCTGTTGAACCCAGTATGGGAACTGCATCTTCCGCGCAATCGGGGCGACATAGCTGAACAAAAACGTGAGCTGTCCTCGTTTGAAGAATTGAAGTGATTGAAATGAAAAATCCAGCGTGCCCGAGTTGGCATGGGCCAACACATACACGCGTTGCGCGAATCGTTGTCCGAGAAAAACGGAACATACCATTCAGGCCAGAGGGTTAGGGCAAGGTAAAGGTCCGCCCAATACACAGGGTGGATTCAATGGGTCGACGCAACACTAGGCTGAAATCCACTTGCAGGGGCCTCAATGGCTAAGAGTCGTTCGCGAGCTTTGATTCAAACGGAACACCATCCTGGCTAGGGTCTGATTGATTACAGCCTTACAGATCGGTTCTCTAGGGGGAAGTGCTGTCGGATCAACTGACTAGGTGGTGTTGCGTCGACCGGTTGAGCCGGCAAGGCTTACCGGACATTCTGCCGTGGGCAGGAATCATCGCCATGACTGATATCCAGCATATCATTCATGAAGTTCCCGGATCTCAACTAACCCGACTTCAAGAGGCGCAAACTTCCAGCCGGAGGCAGTTTGTATTCAAAAGATTTCTACTTTGTACGTTCGTCCACGCAAGCATAGCTCTTTCGGCGTTTGCTACGTGCACGGCTCCCAAGAACGCAATCGAGGCGGAGAATTGCCTGCCTGGCAATCCCGTAAGTGCTTGGTATGTCGACGGCGCAGGCTCGTCGAACATTCAAGGGTTTGCCACGGACATTAGCGTGAACGTGGGCCACACGGTCTTCTTAAAAATCGCAACGAATGCCAGCGCATACAAGATTGATATCTACCGCTTAGGCTATTACCAGGGCAACGGTGCGCGCCTGGTGGCCTCTGTTTCGCCTTCGGTGCCATTGCCCCAAGTTCAGCCCGCCTGCTTGACGAACACCTCAACCGGGTTAGCCGATTGCGGCAACTGGGCCGTATCGGCGTCATGGGCGGTGCCCAGTACGGCCACCTCAGGAGTCTATTTTGCCAAACTTGTGCGGCTGGATACCGCTGAAACTGGCGTGGTTGTTTTTATCGTGCGCAATGACGCCAGCCATTCGGACATACTTGTGCAGACATGCGACCCCACCTGGCATGCCTACAACGATTATGGTGGTAGCAGTCTCTACACGGGACCGACCATCCGCGCCTTCAAAGTTAGTTACAACCGGCCGTTCAACGTACCGAACCCCTCCACGTGGTTTTTCAGCGCCGAGTATCCCATGTGGCGATGGCTAGAAGCGAACGGATACGACGTAAGTTATTTTGCTGGTGTAGATACGGATCGTAACGGCGCGCTCATCAAGCAGCACAAAATCTTTATGTCGGTCGGGCATGACGAATATTGGTCAGGCGGACAGCGCGCCAATGTAGAAGCTGCCCGTGCAGCTGGCGTCAATCTGGCATTCTTCAGCGGCAATGAGATCTTCTGGAAGACTCGCTGGGAACCAAGCATTGATGGCGCAAATACGGCTTATCGGACGCTGGTCTGCTACAAGGAAACCCTCGCCAATATGGTAATTGATCCGCAAGATCCCCCCACCTGGACAGGTATTTGGCGCGACCCGCGCTTCAGTCCGCCCGCTGACGGGGGTCGGCCGGAAAACTCATTGAGCGGCACCCTTTTCTGGGTGAACGCGCCTCGAACCGACTCGATCTATGTGCCCCAGGCTGACGGGAGAATGCGCTTCTGGCGAAATACCAGTGTTGCATCACTGGCACCAGGTCAAGTCGCGACCCTCCCAGCAGGAACTCTTGGCTACGAGTGGGACGTGGATGCCGACAATGGATTCCGCCCGGCTGGGCTGCTCCCCCTCTCGACTACCACTTTGACTGTCCCGACCTGCATCGTTGGCTACACCATCGGTCCTTGCACGGCTACACATCACCTGACGTTGTACCGCGCTTCGAGTGGAGCCCTTGTTTTCGGGGCTGGCACGGTGCAGTGGTCCTGGGGACTGGACGCTACACACACTAACGCTGGCACGCCAACCGATCCCAACATGCAGCAGGCAACCGTGAATCTTCTTGCAGACATGGGAGTTCAGCCGGTGACGTTGCAAAGCGGCGCGGTTCCAGCAATTCCTTCCACGGACACTGCCCCACCTAAATCGACCATCGTCTCACCTGCTCCCGGGACCACAATAAGCGCAGGTTCTCAGGTAACCATTGCTGGCACTGCAGTCGACGTCGGTGGCGGTGTCGTGGGCGCAGTTGAAGTTTCACCGGACGGAGGAAAAACCTGGCACCCCGCTGTGGGTCGGGAGAATTGGAGCAACACACTCGTGCCCGGTAATTCCGGGCCTCTGATCATCCAGAGTCGGGCAGTGGATGACAGCGGCAATCTGGAAGTTCCCGGGCCAGGTAGTACCGTCACCGCAGTTCCGCAAACATGTCCATGCACGATTTGGCCGAGTACTGCGACACCGACAACCACGGATGCCGGGTCCAACTCGCCACTGGAACTCGGGGTGCAGTTCCGGTCGGACGCCAGCGGCTACATCACCGGCATTCGCTTTTACAAGAGTGCCGCTAACACCGGCACGCATGTGGGCAACTTGTGGAACAGTTTAGGCACGCTCCTGGCGAGTGCTACCTTCACTGGGGAGAGCGCTTTGGGCTGGCAGCAGGTGAATTTCTCAAATCCCGTGGCCATCACAGCGAACACTGTGTACGTAGCCTCCTACCACACCAATGTGGGGCACTTCAGTGACGATCTGAATTACTTTGTGGCCTCCGGCGTGGACAACGCCCCACTCCATGCCCTCGCAAATGGCGGCGGAGGTGCGAACGGCGTGTACGCGTTCGGCAGCACCAGCGTTTTCCCTGCGAATGGGTACAATTCCTCGAACTTTTGGGTCGATGTGGTCTTTAACTCCAATTTCGGCGGGAGTTTCCCCCTCTCAGTCAGCACGGCCTCTCTCCCAAACGGCTCGCAATCCTTAGCATATAACCAGAGTCTCGCGGCTGTCGGTGGCACCACCCCGTATAGTTGGTCACTGCTTTCAGGGACTCTGCCGTCCGGTATGACTCTGTCCACTGGCGGACAGATCTCCGGCACGTCGACCGTTTTGGGGACCAGCAACTTCACCGTGCAAGTGACGGACTCGAGTGTTCCGGTCCAGACCGCCACTCAGGCATTGAGCATCACCGTTGTCGGCCCTCCCGACCCCCAGAACAACGCCGAGCTGAATGGCAACTACGCATTTACGTTCAACGGGATCACCGGAAGTGGCGGCGGATCGTCTACTTTTGCGGCCGTAGGACGATTCACGGCGGACGGAGCCGGCAATGTCACGAACGGCGAACTGGACTCCAACGGGGTGGGTGGCGGAGCGGCCGCTCAATCGTTCACCGGCACCTATGCGATCGGTGCCGACCATCGTGGTGTGATGACCCTGAGTATTGGGGCGAGGCTCGCCTTCGCGATGCTGGCCAACGGCAACGCCCAGTTCATCAAGTTCGATGCCTCAGGAGGGACGGGAACGATCGGCTCGGGGACCATGGAAAAAGCAGACACGACCGCTTATAGCACGGCCAGAATAACGGGTGACTACGCATTTGGCGCCGCCGGCTTGGATAACGTAAATAATCGCGCCGCGATCGAAGGCCGTTTTACCTCCAACGGGACAGGCACCCTCACCAACGCCGCGGGAGACGTCAACGCCTACGGCACCGATTACCCGATGAACTTTACGGCGGCGAATTACGCGGTGACCAACACTGCCACGGGGCGCGGCGCCATGAACCTCGCCTTCACGTTCGGCGGAACACCCGACACCTTGAATTTCGTTTTTTACGTCGTGAATTCAGGAAAATTGTTTGTGATGGAGAGTGACACGGTCACGACTGCGACCCCGTTGCTAAATGGCGTCGTGGTGCAGCAGCACACTCCCGCGGGGGGATTCTCTAACGCCTCGCTGAACGGCAATATGGTGATTTACCTCACGGGACTCTCCATGTGCGGTAGTGGTGGATCAGGCGTGCCCAAAGCAGGCGCAGGTTTGCTTACAGCCAACGGCAGCGGCGCCCTTTCCCTAACGTGGGACGAGAACTACTGCCGGGCGCCCAATTCCTTCACCGCTGCGCCGGGGACGTA